>Ga0247780_1000623_pt1 | contig 31427 bp, 33 predicted proteins | sample UWRJL079202R5_FD_179927 | JGI IMG/M metagenome (GOLD analysis project Ga0247780, IMG submission 179927) | Plant litter microbial communities from Arlington Agricultural Research Station in Wisconsin, United States - UWRJ-L079-202R-5 | ecosystem: Environmental > Terrestrial > Plant litter >... | reverse complement strand
TGATGATACGCGGGTTCGAAGAACCGCGCGGCGCAGTCCCCCTTTTAAGGGAGACACACGCCAAGAAAAGCATCACTATGTACAAAAGCAGTTACAGTAATATTACAAAAACGGAAACGGGAAGACTAGGACAGCCTGAACGAGCGCCCCGGGTCAGTATAGCTAGCGCAAGTGGGGCAAGACACAGGCCAAGCCTACGACAGCATGCCAGAGAGTCAAATTTTATAGATCCTCAAGTAGGATCATGGATTACGCAGTTGTGGTGGCTTTGGCTTACTAGCGCTAAGCGTCTAGTCAGCTAAGGCTAACTAGTGGCCAGAGGCGCCTTCCTTCCAAGCAGCCAGGCGTGCCTTCTTTCTACCGTAAAGACTTGATAAATCCGGTTTTCCTCTTGGTCTGTGCGCTCATAGTTAACCCTCTGTAAAGCAGGGTTGAGCGTAATAGAGGGCTTAGGGGGTTGGGGTTTTGCCGTGTGCACGAACCAAGAGGAAAACCGGATTTATCGAGTCTTTACGGTAGTCTTGTGTTTGTGCTTTCCCTTGGACGGTTTGTCGGTCGTGTCCTTAGTTGCCTTCGATCCGTGCGGTGGCATAGTTCTTCTCAAGTCGCTGGCGACAGGTTTCGCAGACGTTGTTCTCTTGTCCTCGATTGCAACCTAAGGTACTTAGATATCAGATGATGGCGTGGCGGGAATGTTGGGTTCCGTCACAAGGTGCCAGCCGAATATCGGAATATAGACCCTCTACGTAGGAGATAGTGCGGGGACGGATGCGAGGAGGAAGATATGTGGGTGCATTAGCACAGTACTTAACATGCTGGACCGGCCATATATAGTTACCTTACATACCTTACTAACTGCCCCATTTTGACGACGCGCGCAGGAGTATTTGATGCATTGCCAGAATGTGGGCAAAGCACTCGCCCCACAGGTACCCAATTGAAGTGCTTTTCTGGCGCCCAAAGAGCCAACGCAGACACTCCTCATTCTCCCTGTGGGTGTGTGGCTTGGTAGCAAATCATGAGACGGCCTTCGAATCATGGCAGGACCCTCACAACAGCCTTCCAAAAAGTGAAGCGAGCGAGCGAATTGGGAGGACACCTTCATGCCCCCACTGCATGAAGGAGGGTCGCAGCTCGACTCCAGCATCCCAAACAGAAGTGCAAAAGCCCGACCCCCGCCTTTGAGTCGCAGCCTTCTATTCGTGTCAAAATTGCCTTGTGCGGCAATTAAATCCCGCAAGATGGAAGCATCTTCGGGCGACGAGGATGTGCAGTGTGTGAACACGCTTCAAACTTACCAACTAACATTCTCGTCCGCATCGCGGTTCTTATCTGATGGATGAATTGCCCAACCTAGGCTACATGGCACATCAGTCAGGCGTCACTTGAGCCTCAATTCACTTGGAGATGATCCTCACCCCAGGCTTTACGACATCTCTGGTTTAAATTTTAGCATGCCGAATGATTGCAGCGCCGGCAGTTGTGAGTAGTCAATACCAACTTGAACCTAAACTAGATGGCGTTGCCGGTTTCTTGTGTGGTTGGAGCGTCGTTTAATGCAGCTCAAAAATGGCATATTCCAAGCAGCTGCAAGATGTCGGACGGGGAGACACGCCCCGCGTCAGATGTTCAGTGCCCGGCATAGGCGTGCCGAGCTCACCGTCTGTTCTGAGCCAGGGCTGTGGCCCCCAATCTTCGTAGCGTTGGATTTGGCTTTGGCTTTTCAATCATACCATGTTCCCTCCCGATGAACTGCCCTCCCAGCAAACAAACTTGAAGCCTCAATAAGAGTCATGGCCGCGCCAGCGGTGACTGCCCCTCGAACCGATCCCAATACCGACGTTGAAAGCAATAAAATCAGCCAAAAGGACTTGGACAGTAAGCCATGGTAAACATGAGTCCGCCCTGAGCCTGATGGGTAGCTCTGGAGCTGCGAAAGTGCTGCGAGTACCACACGTTGACCTGGTTACAATTTTGCAGGAAATACAACGGATACCAATCCTTCGCTCAATTCATTGCCTCAGACGACGACTTCTTCGCAGTGAGAAGGTTTGACAGGCTTCATTGTCGAACCCTTCTGAGACTCCAAGACGAAGTGGTCCGGCTCGAGGAAGCACTGGAACTGATAGATGCTGAATTCAGTGACAAGGGGGCAAAGGATGTGGATAACGGCACATTCAGGAGGGATCAGAAGAAGAGAAAGGAGCTCCTCGAGGCCATTCCCGCAAAGCTGGAACAGTACGGTAAGAGGCCCCTTCTCGTCTGTGACTGAATCGCGACGATACTATCCCCAAAATGGCAGATCGACTGCTCCTCCATTTCCTCGCCTTGAAGGGGAGACCTCTAGCGCCGAGTCTGAACCGGCGAAACATAAAGCGCTGGCTCAAAAATCGCAGAGACCCGATCCAGCCGAAGGAGGTCGAGTTCGTCAACGCCGATGATCTCATCACAGCAGCGAAGGCCCCCAAATCCACTGCGCGCAGACTCTTTGAGCATCACGTCCTTGCGCCAACCCGCGGGCTCTTTGGACTGCTTTCTCGGAGGTCGCTAGACCTAGAACTACCGCCGGGCGGGGTCCCGACGACAGTCGTTGGCAGAGACGAGCCGGTCGAGGTCATTGCGGCGTGTGCTGTTTTCTTGACGGCTGTGGTGGCGCTGATTGTGCCTTTGTGGACTCTTGCGGTAGTCGACGACATGTTCAAGAAGCTGGGTGTCATCACCGCCTTTCTCCTGTTCTTTCTCGTTGTCCTCGTATGCGGCACATTGGCGCGCCCGTTTGAGGTTCTCGCGGCGACAGCAGGGTAAGTTCAGATCACTTCGCCGAGGTATTGGAGGAGACCAGTCGCTGACAGAGCATGCAGGTACTCGGCGGTTCTTGTGGTCTTCCTTCAGTTCAGCACCGGGCTAGTAGTACGAAGTTGAGGGGAATGAGTGGGGTCTACCCTTACGACAAGAATGTCTGGAAATGGAGATGACTTTCAGGTGTCGGAATGCCGAGCTGGGATAATTTTATTCTTTTCTCAGGCCGAAAATTGCGTCGCCGGCCAGAGCTCCCGAGCTACTCCTGGGCCGGGTGGAAGGGCTCATTGCGACCGTTTCCGCCCTCCGATGGCAGTATTAGCAAAGAGGTACGATTACGGTTCTGTATGGAAGGAGATCGCTGGCATACACAGCGAAAATACGAAGTTTGGCGTCTGCCATCGACATGTGTGGCGCTCTTTGCTTTCTTTTCCCTAACCGCTTTGGTCGACGAACTTTTTCTTTGGGATGGCGGCCATTGACGCTGTGTGCAAAAGTTGGAAGGGTGCTGGCAGAAGGAAGGACCAATGGCTCCTGGCCCATTCCGTGCGCAAATGCGTCAGCAGACATCTTCCGCACTGGCACGGGGCCTTGCTGCAGGCGCATTGAGGCACGTGAGGTCTGGACCTGAGAAGGAGGATCGGCTGCTCGCCAATCCTTGGAAGAATGGCAGACGCTCCTACTCTCCCCCGCGGGGAGTACCTCAGCGTCAATCCACTCACCAATTCGACTTTCGATTCTTTTCGAAATACACCTGCGCGTGATCCGCCAAAGTCATGACCGAGCTCACAGTCCTGTATGATCCGGGAAGGGCAGATGGCGTGCCCAATTTGGAGTGAGTCCCATCGTGATTCGCGCAGACAGGCTGTGCGCCAGAGTTTGGAGTCAATTGACCCGCTGACTCTGCGCTTCCTCGTCCCAGCCTCATACTTGTTCACGGTATCGATGCAAAGGCTGGCCCCGTCGAAACGTGGACACACCGGCCTTCCGGTGTCTTTTGGCCGCGGGATCTCCTCCCGGGGGCTCTTCCTTCCACGCGAGTCCTCTCTTTCGGGTACCACTACAAGAGCGAGCTGCCTGAACACCCTGGTAGGACGCTTAACAGATTGGCCCGCCATCTGTTGTCCGACATTCTCCATTTCCAAGATCAAGAAACCAACAAGGGCCTGGGCAGACCGATTGCGTTTCTAGCGCACTCGTTCGGAGGGCTGATTGTCAAGAATGTTCGTGTGCCGCGTGAACCCTGCGTTACTGAGCTCACCAATTGTCCGATACCATAGGCATTGTTGTGTGCTGAGTCCGGTGTACAATTTCAGAGAGTATTGGACGCCACGAGTACACTGGTGCGTGTTCGTCTTCTGCCTGGCCCTACTCCTGCTGACCTCTTCTAATTTCATCCGTGAAGCTCTTCTTCGGAACACCTCATCGGCTTCCTCCCACAAATCAGCGAGTTTCTCCATCTATTGTCCGACAGTGGAAAGATGAGCAGGTGCTCTTCCAAACAGTCTCCAAGATACTTAGCGACATACCCAAACTTGACAGAGGCTTCCAGGTGTTGGCACCAAGGTTCAAAATCGCCAGCTTTTACGAGGTCGAGGATGCTATGGTCGACAATTTCAGCGCATGTATGACGGTTCCCGACGAGAAGCGAATTTCTGTCAACGCCAACCACGCCGCCTTGTGCAAGTTCCGGGATGAGGATGACGAAACGTTTATGGCCGTCTGCCGGAGCTTAGCGCTTGCCGGTTCTGGTGACCGTCGAGAGATCGCTCCGCCCGCGACACGGGACGAGACATCCTCCGAAAGGCCGTATGTTGTTCTCAACAATGGCGATGCTCGACATGCCGCGATCATGTACACCGATGCTTTCAGGGGCGAAGGTGGCCCACCGGAAATGCGGCTATGCGAATACTGTTCCGCAATCCCTTTCGACAGCATTGCTAACCGCAGTACTCTTCCCGGGGGGTCTCGCCGCTGGGGTCCGCTGGGTGACATCAAACGTGTCCAATCAAGCTCATGTCCGTTTTGTCAGCTTGTCAGCTACGCCATTTGCAAATACCAGGCGTCAAACGTGAACTCCCTCCAAGATAGGGAGGCCCTCCAAGGGGATATCTCCGTTGAGTGGGCAAAATCTTTGGCTCCTGGTTGCCGTCCTGGCTTCCGCATTACAAAGCAGTTTGACGCCTGGATCGCATTTGGAGACGTGAGGTCGTCTCACGATGCGAAGGCCGCAAGTTTGCGATACCTGCGTCCCAGAGTTGCGCCTAGGCTCAATGTCGAGCGCGTGTCCTCCTGGATCAAACATTGCACGGTTAAGCACGGATGCATTGCCCACCTCGACGACTACTCCATCACCTTTCCCAGGATACATGTTCTGCGCTTCATCGATGTCGAACGAGCTTGTGTGGTGGGGATGAAGGCGGGGAGGTCGCCATACGCCGCTCTCAGCTACGTCTGGGGTGGAGTCACAAGCTCTCGCCTGTTGAGGTCGAATCAGGCGACACTCATGGAGCCAGGTGCTCTTGACCGCAACCATATCACCCTGCCAACAACGATCAGCGACGCGATGAACTTGGTCAGCAGACTTGGGATACGTTATCTTTGGGTCGACTCGCTTTGTTTAGTCCAAGATAACTCGGTCGATGTCAGGGAGGGGCTGAAAGCAATGGGTCGCATATATGAACACGCCAGTCTGACTATTGTCGCTGCAAGTGGCGATAACGCAAACGCAGGCCTTCCCGGCGTTCGAAGTGGAAGCCGTAAGAGACAGGATATTCTCAGAGAGGTGCAGCCAGGAATACATCTTGGCATGTTTCTCAGCCCAGACCATCTCCTAAAGCGCTCCGTTTACGAAACGAGGGCCTGGACGTATGTCGCTCCCCACCCATCAACCCTTGCTCCTCGGAGACATGGCGTACTAACATAGAGTTTCAACCTGTAGGATGCAGGAGCACCTCTTTTCACGACGCATATTGTATTTTATTGACGATACAGTCTTCTTCCGCTGCCGAGAAGCAGAGCATCTCGAGAGCTGCCATGACGACGACAATCCGAAGAAGGCCCTATCAAACATGTCTACCAGAATCATGGAAGCCATGGAAATGGAATCACCACTTGAAGACTTTGGAGACATCCTCATGTATTACTCGCGACGATCTCTCACAATGGAAAGCGATGCCCTCAGCGCCATGGAAGGCATTTCCCAGCAATTTGCATCCAAACTCGGCTACGAAATTTCCGTGGGTCTGCCGGTAGGCGCCTGGGATCATTTTATACTCTTCTCCGGCCGAAATCTGCGCCGCCGGCCAGGGTTCCCGAGCTACTCTTGGGCCGGATGGAAGGGCTCATTGTGTCCGTTTCCGTCCCCTGATGACAGCATTCCCAACTGGCTCGACACGCACACCTGGATTGTCTGGTATATCGCAGACGGAGATAGAAGCTACTCTCTTGTTTGGGACCCCTTTGAATGGGCTCGAAAAAACTCAATGCGGCCACTTAAACGGGATGCTTTTCATCAAGGGTATCGCGAAAGGGTGGGGTTTTGCTGTCCCGGGCTAGAGTTTGAACACGGAGCGCGTCCAATACTTCCCACCCAGTCAACCCCATTCGTCAGCTTGCCGCACTGCTCGGGGTTCCTTCGGTTTTGGACCGTCTCAATCTTTATGCAGGTCAAAGACACCGGGCTTCACTACGGTAAGGCGGCGCTTTTTGGTGTTGATGGAAAGCAGTATGGCGCCATCGAGCTTGACGGGCTCGACGAGTGCAACGTGGAAGCCTCCGTGCTTTCAGGCCCATCAGAGCTCATTCTTCTCTCGGGGGTCTCCGGAGACCGACCGTATGAAGGAGTTGCTTTACCTAAACCAGCAGGAGATCACGCCGAATATCACGTCATGCTCCTGGAATGGGACGAAGAAATCGCCGAAAGACGTGGCATTGGCAAACTCAGAAGGGAAGGCTTGGCAAAGAGCTACAATCACGGCCCTGCATGGAAGGAGATCACGCTAGCATAGGCTGATTACCTCCCTGATGGCGTCTTCCTGATTATGGTTACAGCGTTTTCGCAGCAACTGACTCCGTACTGTTGTGTACAATCGCGGAGTTCTGTCTGGGCTGGGGCCCACAACCATCCACTACCTTTGTCCGCTCTGAACAAGTTCGTCAGCGTCAATGCAACCCAATGCAAAGCCAACTCGCGGATTGGCCAACTTCACGACCAATACGTGACCATCACGCATCGCCCAGGAAACTCAGGACGAATTCGGCTTAGGGCCAAGAAGTTTCGTCCTCATGGCACCTAGCTCCGATGCACTCTCCAATGTGACCCGAAGCGGGTGAAGCGGGGTTGCTCAATTTCGCATAACATCCCGATGAGCTGCACCTCGTTGCTCTCGAGTTCAAATCCTTGATCAATTGTCACTTCAAATCACTTCGCAGACAAGCCCCGGCTCGAGTCCTTACCAGAGGTCTTCCCTACGGCCAACCTGAGCCCCCGACCCCTACACAACCACCCACAATGGCGACCGACACAGAGCGCAAGCAGTACGACGGCGTCGCGACCAACTACGCCTCCGTCACCGACCTCCCCTGCTCCAAGATCGAAGCCCAACTCATCCTCGCCGCCCTCGGCGACCCCACCGGCCTCTCCGTCCTCGATCTCGGCGGCGGCTCCGGCCTGCACGCCCGCCGCGCCATCGATGCCGGCGCCGCGTCTGTCGACGTCCTCGACATCTCGGTCGAAATGATGCGCATCGGCGCCGACATCGAGAAGCAGCTCGGTCGCAACGAGAGCAAGGTCCGCTGGATCGCGGCGGATCTCGCGCGACCGCTGGGGGAGCAAGATGCCGCAAAGGAGCTGAGAGAGGGCGGGTATGATATCGTCATGGCGAATTGGCTGTTTGACCATGCCACGTCCGTGGAGGACCTGCGCGCGATGTGGGGGAATGTTGTTGCGTACCTCAAGCCCGGGGGCAAATTCCTGGGTGTTAGGGTGCAGAGCATCAGGGCGGAGTACATGAAGGAGGAGGGGAAGTATGGATGCACATTCACCGACATCAAGGAGATACCCGGGGGATTGTCGTACAAGTGCAACTGCCTGACGCAGCCGCCGTTTTCGTTTGATTGCACGTCGATGGCCGACAGCTATACGCTCGCGGATGGCATTGGGAAGGAGCTGGGGTTGGTTGGGTTTGAGGTGGTGAAGCCGGAGGAGACGGAGGTGGCGAAGGGGGATGTTGAGTTTTGGAAAGATTTTGTGGGGGATCCCAACTTGGCGGTTATTGTGGCGAGGAAGCCGTCGGTGGAAGTTTCATGAGTGGGGGGAGAGTTTGGGGGAGGGCTAGGGGAGGGAGGGGGTGGTAGCGTGAGGTTGAGTCAGGGGGCTACGTCATGGAGGCTATTCGCAGGGGTGCACCATGGAAGGAGAAAACAGCCTCGACATTAGACAGCCGCCTTTCTCTGCTCCACGCCTCACGAAAAAATCGAACCGAAAAGAGGGTTCTACCCCAGGTGATTGTAACGTACGAAGACAAGCTCCACGCTGCGGAAGATGTATTTCTTCGGGGTAGATGTAGAGGCTCGTATTGCCTGCCTAGTCGAATTCGATATTCGGCATGTTGCAATCCCAGACGGCTTGAGCTGCGGGTGCTGTCAACGACCGAGAACGCGACGCTGCTGTGGGCGTCTTGCGGCATGATGCGGATGGTCCAGTGATGATGGCGATGTCTGTGGCTATCTCAATGGCCAGCAGTTGTCGACGATGCAGGAGCGGCGTGGTGCGGGGCCAAGACAGATTCGATTGAGTGTGGCACATCCTAATCTCAGTGTGGGTGCGCGAAGGTAGTAAGCTTCTGGACGTCAACCAGCTGCTAAGTACGACGGTCTCCCTCCCCGGGGCGAGAGCATCGTCGTTGTCGTTATTGCTCTAGAACTAGTGGTCGAAAGTGTGGAAAGGAATATGGACAGTGGCTGGCAAGATTAGCTTTCGGTCGGAAAACTCTCGGAGGCAGCATACGCTACTTTTGGCGACTCCATAGGTCGTCACGGAGTTGCTCTCACACAAGCGCCTCTTCTTTCCTCAGAAAATTCACTTTCACGAGCTCCAACCCCGTCTGTGCCCACGGTGGACGGCCCGGCACTCTCAGCTGCCTATCCCACCATGCAAGGTACAGATCCAGCTCGACGAGCCCCGACACTTTGTTGCTACGCCGCGGACGGGACCGCTTCCAAAACCCAGTGCTAGTTGAAAGCTGGCCAGGGAACCATTGTCATTTAGGTTAACCGACGCAATGCATGTACCTAGGTAATCATGTGTAACGAACAATGTACCGAGGTTTCAGACTACAACATCCATCCTTAACTAGCGGCACCGGAACCCATTTAGCCAATCATGCTCTCGATCAGATCCAGGGCGACGACTCTACTTTCCAGCAAGCTTGTCTTTGACAAACTGAATCAAGAGAGGGCCAATCTGCCTGGCCACGAACTGGTCTCCCTGAGCATTTGGATGGATACCATCACGATGCATCACCGACGTGTAGCCAGCCTCCGATGAGCAGTTTGCAATGACGATGGGAGACTCTGTTGTGTCCATTCCTGCGGCCCAGGCGGGAATCGCAGCATTGATGGCCCGGATCTCGGCATCGTACACAGACAGAGGAATAACTTTATCAACCTTCAATATTATTTATATCAGCGACAGGTGCCTCCTCACTCGGTGAGTATTAGAAGCGCGGAGGTCAAGGCTTACAATGATTTTTATCTTGGGGTTGGAAGCCCGCATCTGCTCAACCATCTCAGTGTACGCACCAATGACATCATTTGTCGACCTTCTGTGATTGACATCGTTGGTACCGAGCATGAACTGCACGATGTCTGGCTTGCTGACGCTGAGCCACCCGGGAAGATAGTCGTTGGCAATGTTGACGGCCTGCCAGCCCGAATGCCCTTCGTGGTGAGTGTCAAATCCACCAGCGGTAGATTTGCAGTTTTCGGGGTTGTTGTTCATGGAGCCGACCATCTGAACTTTTTCGGTAAGATTTGCGTCGGCCAGCTGGGCCCAGACAACAGCTCGCCAGCAGGTGACCTCGGTGATTGAGTCCCCAAGATACACTGTCTCGGTATCAGTGCCTACTCCATATCAAGATGCAGCTTCCCCTCGCAAGACGCCCACATACTGATCTTAACTTTTCCCTGCTGTGTTAGTCCAGTGGCGCAAAGGCCAGCGATGGTCAGTTTGGCTATGCCCCTCATGATTCTAAAGGACGCAGGCACGACGGTCACAATATGGTTGGTTGGGAAAATACTGAGGTGCCGAGGATGGAAGCCAACTCTGAGATCAAGAGAGGACGACCGGAAAGGTAGGTACATAACCAGTCATTTGGCGGAAAGATGGATTCGATGAACATATATGCACCAGTCATCATCCTGTTGGCCATTGATCCCCCTCCGCTGTCACCACACGCCCACGCACCTAATTCCCATTGCCGAATATGCAGTCCAAGGTAATTAACTCTCTCGGCCATTGGCAGCATCAGGAGGCAGTTGCTCGTAGTTGGCCCCGCCATCGAATTAGTTAATCTCTTATATGAAGCTGTCCATTGCTTTATCAAACTCGGTACATTTCAGCATCGAGGAGTCTTTGGCTCCACGGTAATTCAACAGTAGAGAATCTGGGCGCTGTTACCAGCCATTCACATCTTTGGGTCAGTAGACAGGTACGAAAAAGTTGCCTTTCCGAATGGCGGGGAAAGAGGGCACGGGATGGTATGCTCGGATGAGGGAGGTCCTTAGGGAAGCCCGCAATTATCCAAAGGTTGCGGCGCAAAAATTGCCTCGCGGATAGCTGTCAGGTAATTGGTAGAGACGATGTAGTAACCTCCACAGGTTCCCGCTATGTTGTCCAACTTGCCCAGCGTACCTAACCAGACGGCTGAGTTCTGCGAGGCCGAAGTCAAGATTCCAAACCCGAAACCCTGACACGGAGACTTCGTCTCTACAACTCGGATGTGGCGAAAACGCAGAAAGCTCGAGATCCAGGCCGGGCATGGCGGGCGATCTTCTCGCGACGGGGTGATGAAACTGCTCCCGCACAGAGGTCTAGTAACGGGATACTCCGTAGCTCATTTGTCTTGCCACAAACCATGTCAAGGCGCTAGGATAAACACTTGAAAATCTCCTAACATGGGGGTGCTTTGCCTTCGGTAGGTACCGACTCTTCATCTCGCTACATCAGGCAGGGTTTCTTCTAGCTTAAATGCTCTTTACCTAGTGTGGGCTTCATTTACGGCTTGGTGGAGGGGACGTGGTACATTCTGGCGCTTTTTGACGTTGTTGTGTGTTCGTGAGGCTCAAGGGACAAGATTCAACTAAAACAACCGGAGCCCCTCCATCCGAGGTCTCGATGGCCTAATAGGGGCTGCAGCCGCGGCTAGGCTGCAAAGGTACAAAGAAGAAATCGCCAGCTTATATAAGCAATTGGAGCCATTCGCGGAAGTAGCCGGCTTGGCAATAGGGGACCCTGGAGGCCAGAGATTCTCTTCGACAGAACAACAACAATAGACAACAATCACCACAATTGGCCATGAGTGCTAGATTCTGACAGAAATCTTGGTGGTGCTCCGGAGGAGACAATTTGCCCCCAGTGCGTGGATGTTTCGGGTAATTAGGCGCATTGGGAGGTAAACTACCAGGTGGACGGAGGCAGCGGCGCCACGATGCTCGAAAGCTGGGTAGCAGCTCGTCGAGTGGAAGTATCGCATCAGGTTATCTGCATGTTCGTGAGACGGAGGGTATAAGAGCCCGGCCTGATCGTATAGCTTACCACGGTTGGGTTCTGTGTGAGATCCTGCCACTGGACCTTGGCTGATAGTAGCAAGGCAGTCTTTCTAGACGTGGCAATATGGTCGCTTTCAGAAGCATTGGGCTGCTAGCCCTCACCGTCGGAAACGCTTGGCTCGTCGACGCTCAGGTCAAAGTCAAGATCATGACGCTGGGTGACTCCATCTCCGGATGTCCCGTAAGGAAACATGCCCGCGCAACGCCCCGCTGTTATAGAAGCAGCACCAGCTAAAAAGGAAGACAAGCAGGGATGCTGGCGAGCCCGCCTCTGGCGGAAACTCCAGGAAGCCGGCATCAAGATCACGGACTTTGTCGGGACGCTGCCCCGCCAGGGTTGTGGCTTCACCTACGACGGCGAGAACGAGGGCCACAGTGGGTTCCTCGCCACGAATATTGCGAGGCAGAACCAACTTATAGGCTGGCTCTCCCAGACCAAGCCCGACGTCGTCATGGTGCACCTAGGGACCAATGACGTGTGGAGCAACTAGTTGCCAAGCGCGATACTTGGCGCCTTCGACACGCTCGTGAAGCAGATGCGTACTAGCAAGGCGACGATAAAGATTCTGGTAAGTTCTGTCCTGCCACCGAAAAGATGGAAAGCAGAAAGCAGAGAGCAGTTTGCACTGACCACGACCCAAAAAAATACCTAGGTCGCCCAAATTATCCCGATAAAGCTGTTAAACTGCGCTGACTGCGGGCAGCGGGTCGTGAATCTGAACAAGGCGATTGCAGATTGGGCTCCGAAGGCTACGACAACGGAAAGTCCCATCACAGTCGTGGACTGTTGGACGGGATTTAACACGGCCTCGATGACCGGCAATGGTGTCTACCCCAACGCCAAGGGCAACGATGCCATAGTGAAGTGTTAGTACGACCCGCTTGCTAGGGTGATCAGCGATTCCGCGTAACGAGGAGATACCATGCTCGATATAAACATTTGCAGGTACCTTAACATACCTACTTCTGCGAGAGGGCGAATCCTTTGTCAAGCAAGGTATTTGAGATTCATTGGTTATATAGGTACTATTTACCAGTTTATGTTGTCTTTCCATCAAGTGCACGTTGAGTGACTGCCTTGCTCCGTAGGTACCTTATCTCTGTGCCACTAACTCCACCGAGCCTCCAAGAGCAAGTCATCGTAGGGTGTCGAAATGAATCCGCCGAGACTTGACGAGGCCGGAGCAGAGCTAGCTGAAAGACGTCTGCCTAGACCCAGCACAGCCGGGGCGGGCGGGGGACTGCAGCATTGTCACCCGGCACTTCTCTCAGAATTGAGGTCGGCAGTTGCAAAGAAGATGCGATGGCCATCTGGGACCTACGCCGGTCAAGCGTAGCACATGCCGGAAAGTCTGTCTCTTTTTTTTCTTCTGGAAATGCGACAACGGACCTTAATGCCAAAGGACTTAGGTACCTAGATACAATTTGCACTTGATCGACAACCTTTCACCCTCCTACCAACTACCTACGTAAACTGTTTAAAAAACGCCCAGGTCTCGTCAGGGGTAAACGGCTTCGCTGCCCCCCTAGTCGTCGGCGCCGAAGTATGCCCTCCATCAAAAGAAATCCAAGTAACCGGAAAAGCTTCCACACAACCCTGATACTGAGTCTTGGCCAAGACCCCCGAGCCAGCAGCCGCATCCACAGTCGTCTGCCTGGTGCAGCCATTGTTGGCCACAAATGTATCCCGCAGCTGCTTCCCACTTGCAATCGGAATCGTGCCATCACTCGACCCATGTTGACCGTAAAACGCAATCGGATCCCTTCCGCCATCACACCCAGATAACCTTGCTCCCGATATGACTGCCACGGCGCGGAATTGCTTCGCACGGGCGCACGCGATGGCATAGCTCATTGAAGCGCCGTAGCTGAAGCCAGTCGAGAAGCGGAGGTTTTGGTCGATGCAGAACTTGGTCTCGATTTCTTTGATCATCTGATCGACGAATGCGATGTCCTCGCCACCAGAATTCGCCCATCCGCTGTTCAGCCCCTCGGGGGCAACGGAGATGGCACCTATGGTGTCTCCGTTAGCGAGAGGAGGAAGGCCCATGAAGGGCAGGAAGCCTTGCTGGCCGTTGGCTACGGCGGATGCACTGTCTGATGCGATAATCGTTGGTCAGGATTGTTTCAGGGGGGCTGTAGAGGTGGTGGAATAACATACTTCCCAGACCGTGAAACATGAAGATCAGTCGGTAGGGATTCGAGCTGTTGTAGTTGGCTGGGATATTGGTGATATACGATCGTCGTTTTCCATTTACCGTTGTCGTAGAGGATACGGTGCCGGAGGCTTGGTTCCGACCGCAGCCTGGAGACGGTGCAACTGCAACAACATCGTTGAACGCAAAAAACAGGGTCAGCGCAATGGTGGCGAGAGTTCGGAATGCCATTTGCAAAGTGGGTTAGGTACGTAGGTAAGATGGTAGATGAGAATGACCGACACGTATCGTTCAGCTCGATGATAGGGGTAAACGTGGCGATGTTTATGTACAAGTACGATTGGCCTCTGCAACCTTTGAGTAGACTTTTGAGAACATCGAAGTTCCTTCAACTCGGCAGTTGGGTCTCGGAGGTTTCGGGACCGCCAGGCTGACGTGTATTGTTGGTGAGGAAGATACCAAAAACATTTCATGAGGGGACTTTCCATCCAAGAAGCCGACACGGGCAACAAGGTTATATCAACTGCGATTCTGATTGGTGCATCGACTGTCCTCCCTGAGGAGGCTCAGCGGAGGAGCGGTCGCCGTGCCATTTTAGGCTGGTGTAATATCCGTGAGTTGACCTCCCCAAAGCTGCGTGGACTGAAGGAAATCACCAGCAGTCCGTCTTAACGTCCTTACAACTGCCGGGGATCTAGACGCAACATGTCGAAGTCGGGTCGTGCCCTGCCATGAAACCGGGCTCTGCGGCTGTGAACGAGCGGCCTTGATGCGGTGATCCTTCGAGGTACGGCCGGTTCTGCGGAGGCACGACTTCCGATTTTTTTTTTCAGGTCTCTTGATGCGGCTCACACTACTCCAGCCGGGCATCATTGGTTTTTAGGCCGATTACATTCGGGGCTGGTCCTGACCGGTTGACTGTAGACTTGGTTTCCTAGCAGATGGAACGTGGTCTTGATAGACTGGAACTCTCGGACTTCTACGCCGGCCTTCACTGCGAGGAGTTGGAGACTTGACAATTTGTACTGCAAGTCCTCCCACTGGCGTGAATTGATGACTCGATCTAATCAGCGGAAACGAGAACAATCCTGGCAAGGACATGCTAGTGTAGGAACAGATATATATATTCTCGGTCCAAGACTACAAGTCCCCCGGAAGACCCCTTGTGCAAAGGAATGTGGTGAAGGAAAGGCGCTTCCGACTCGAATTCTGTGGGACTCGGTTCCTTTTCGTGGGGCCCCTGCTGGGAAAAGGCGTCGTAGAGCTTAACTAACACGTCATGGGTGCAGGGCCGGGGGCCTTGTAAGGCCTGCCGCCGTTGTCATCTCTACCGTTGACCCAGATCTGGATCAGGATGCTCGGGTCGTTCTGCTGGTAGAGGCCAGGGATCGAGACCGTCTGGGTCGACACCAGCGTGCCCGAACTAGACACATTGAGTTGCGCGCAGGACTGGTAGAACTGGGCACCCATGTTACCATAGGCCGAGTGCAGGGCTAGCAGCTCGACTCTCAGCAAACACGGGCCTGGCGCGGTGCAAGTAGGGATCGTGGTGTACGACCACCCTTTGTTCGCAATCATATCGTCGACTGCCCATCGCCTTTGCCCGGCGTTGAAGGATTCTTCCGAGACCTTGAACCACTTGAGTCCTGCCGCAGATGAGGTGGCGGCGTTGTCGACCTTGGCCATGTAGTTCATGATAGGGCCCTTGTGGGATCTGTCAATGTATTCGGCAGGGTCGCCAAGCCACTGCGCACCGCCGATGGCGTGGCCCCAGAAAGCGCCAATCTTGTCGCCGGCCTTGGCGTTGATTACAACGCTGGAGCGGTAGCCAGGCTGGCCGCAGGCCATGTTGGGGTCGTACACGTTCACGACCGGATTCGGGTTGTTCGGGGCACGAAGACCGACGAGCTGTCCCTGGTCGACGCCATTGACCGAGACTTTCTGTCGTAAGGTATGTCTGTCAGTTTGATGCCGAAGACTCGGACCGATGAATGGGTCCATGGGGTCCGGGGAAGCTCACCTGCATCTGTGCATGCGCCGTAGCGATGAACACTGCAGAAATGTTGGGCCTCATGGTGACGCAAGTGTAAGGTAGGCTTGTTGTTTCAAAATCCGATTTGGTCTTGATCAGAGGCAGTAACACATCAACCCGAGAGGCCTCGGGATGGGCAACAGTCCACTCTAGTACACAAAGGAGGATGCACAGCTGACATGTTTCCTCCTTGGGTAATTCTAGTTCAAAATCTTCTCCGCTCATCATGTTGGACCTTGGCACCATGACAATATGCGGACAGAAACCCCGACCCTCCAAGGCATGTAATTACCAAATAGCAGCACTCCAAGGCCTCTTTTGCATTATCCGACTGCCCTGCTGGCGTCTCTCATGGATCATTAGCGTTGATGTAGCCTTGTGATGGATTGAATGCCAATGATTGTTCGAGTGTAACCCCTCTATCCCTTGCTCAGATTGGACAAGACGGAAATGTCGGAGGTCGTCCTTCCATGCTCGTTTTGCGGCAGTCGCATGCCCCAATCAGCCGCCTGTGGTGTTGGGTGCCTGCTTCCGTTCGAATTATTTCAACGTCCGCCCTTTAGACGCCCCCATGATACACCGCAAATCACCGTGACCAGGCGGAAAAGCACGAATCCAATAACACTCTGTCGCATAGCTTCGTATCGGTCACTAGTGAAGTGATGGTAAAGGATTTCCAGGAGTTACTCTTGGGGGCGTCGTGCCGCCCAGTGAATGCAGCCGAAGGTGTCCCCCGGCTGCCGCATCCTTGGCTTCTCCACATTCGACATGTCCAGTATCGACGGCAACCAAGATTTGTCCTTCCATCTGACGGTGCCGGAAAAGATGCTCGCAAAGCTTCTCCGACGTTATCCAGAGGGCAAGATCTTCAATTTCGACAAGCACGGTTATGCTTCTCCGAGGGATTTGTCCGGGATATTGTGATGCGGCGCGTGCTTACACGGGCGACTACGGGACGAGACAGCCGCCACCAGCAGCATCACGATGGAAGCGCCATCATCAGGATCTTTTCTGGGGCTCGTAGCATGACGGAGGTGGCGAAGGGGGATGCTGAGTTTTGGAAAGACTTTGTGGCGGATCCCAACTTGACGGTTATTGTAGCGACGAAGCCGGTGGTGGAAGTTTCATGAGTGGGGAGGAGTGTTTGCTGGGAGCTAGCGTGAGGTTGAGTCAGGGGGCTACGTCATGGAGGCTATTCGCATGGCAGGGGTGCACCAGGGGACAGGGGAGGAGAAAACAAAATATTCCTCGGATGATTCTTCGACTAGTGCCATCCACCAGCAATCCACTGGGAAATCCCGGGGTTACCTGCGATGGACCCCTGATGGATAGATCGGCTGGTGGTCTAGCCGCATTGCGCAAAATGGGACTCTGAGAGAGATTTGCTATCGCCTTGCCCCTGCATTCAGGATCAAGGCCTGACTAGCGGCAACAATACTGCACTAACAAGCGCGCCCGTATTTTAAGGGGAGCGCGCAGATCTTCTTTCTTTGCACGTTCTAGGAATTATTTCCACCCACACTCGTTAATACCCCAAAGACTTGCATCATCACGATTCTAATTTTCTTCGACACTCTCGTTTAACCTTTTTGTTCTCTCATCATGCCCAGTCTTCGCCAACTCGGGCTCGCCCTGGCCTTTGCCGGCGCCATCCGCGCCCAGGCGGTCAATCTTGGCAAGGCCGCACCCTTCGCGGTCCTTGGGGCCTCGACCGTCACCAATACCGGGGAATCAATCGTCACCGGCGACCTCGGCATCTCCCCCGGCAAGGCCATCACTGGCTTCCCGCCCGGAAAGATCACCGGATCAACCCACACCGCCAATGCGCATGCCTTGGACGCACACACGGACCTCCAAGCTGCCTACGATGTCGCCGCCGCGAAGAATTCCGAGCCCCTCGAGGGAGACCTCGCCGGCCTCACCATCATCCCCGGCGTGTACTCCTTCTCCACCACGGGCGCTCTCAACGGTGACCTCATCCTCGACGGCCTCAACAACACCGAAAGCGTCTGGGTCTTCCAGACCGGCTCGTCCCTGATCACCGGCTCCGGAGCGTCCGTCAAGCTCGTCAACGGCGCATCCGCCTGCAACATCTTCTGGCAAGTCGGCAGCTCGGCCACCCTTGGCTCGGGCACGGAATTCGCTGGCAACATCTTGGCTCTTTCGTCTATCACTGCCAACACGGGCGCGACCAACGTTGGTGGTTTCTATGCTCTCGGCGGCGCGGTGACGCTGAATGGCAATGAGGTCACCAAGGGGGCGGAGTGCGTCCCGAAGCCTACTCACCAGCCTTGCAAGTTGAAGCGCGTCAAGCGTGTTGTGAGGCTCCGTGTCTCTGTCTAAGGTGTTGATGACGGTGGTGGAGGAAAATGTAATGTTCTGGTATGGCGGATCATCGAGGGCTGTGGGTGTCTAGAGACAACCTGCCTTTGTGGTCAAGGTGCCATGATGTTGGAATGACTAGATGCCATTTCTGATGTACCTACTATCCTGCCAGGCATTGTGAAGTAAAGATGGGTATCAAATACATTAGGTGTTTTATTCTTTGATGAGACAAGATGTTAGAGTGAATATTATATTGTAATTACACACCTGATACCTAACGAAGCCTTGGAATTGGACAACAGTGTACTCTCTACCGTTTCTGATCCGCTGTATTACTAACCCCTGTTTCCTCACTTACTTTCCTAGGTGGCTATCCTAGTCACCGTCCGCCTCCCATCGCCCATGAAAGCAACCTATTGAACTCAACAACCGGCGATCCGACCCTCTAATCTCGAAGTCATTCACAATAAATCGAATCCAGCCGTATTCTAAACAATTCTCTTTCCACGGAAAAGAGAGCACCATCCGTTTGCCTGTAAGACTCCAGTGCCGTTGCCTCAAACCTTTCCTGCCACAGACTTCATCCATGATTCCCAACATGCGGCGTGTGGCTGCAGTATGAATGTTTCTACGGTCGGAGTCGCATACCGTTCTCAAATGCGTGCCGATGACTCGCCATAACGAGGTAATGAACCTGGTTTTGCAGGCCTCGCCGATTTTTTCTGCCATGAGCTGTAGCTTCCGCAGAACGCACTCCTTGAGGGCGACTATCTCGTCATTGTATCCGTAATAGTTGACGAGGAGGTGATCCAGGGCGGTTTGTCCATGGGCGCCAAGCATGGTAGGATCCAGATTGATATCGTTGTCCAGAAGGAAATCCAACGCAGACACCATGTCGCGCAATGCTGAAGTATCGGTGAATCCGCGGTCAAAACACATGTAATACAACAGGCTTGTGCCGGACGCACTATTTCTGGAAATATCTGCGCCCGCCTCGACAAGGTATTTGAACAGTGACAGCCGAGGACGGTGTGAGGAGACGGCCAAGAGTAACGGTGTCTGGCCATCAGGGCCGACGCTGTCCAAAGAAGCGCCGCACTCGACGAGGCTCTTCACGAGGACGGTGCAGTCGTTAACACCAAGCTCGTTGGCTCTCATAATAGCTTGGTTCAATAATGGTTGTTGGCCCGGGAGCGCTACAAGATCAAATCGTGCGCCGTACCGCCTCAAAACAGGTATAACATCGGAGCTGAGTCCCATAACTGCCCAGTGCATGGCAGTTCGTTGCAGATAATCCGACATGTGCACGAGAGCACCATCGTGACAGAGCTGGGCAACAGCCAAAGCGTGGCCACAGTATGATGCAATCATCAGCGGCGTATGCCCATAGTTGTCACCGGTGTTTATCATGACCTGCATGTCGGGTATCAATTCACAGCAGAGATCTTCGTGCCAAGCTGCGAAGTGGAGACAAGTCTCGCCAAAATTGTTGCGTACGCGCAAATCAGCGCCAGCCTTTTTCAAGACCTCGAAGGCTCTCCGATTCGGTAATTGGTGATCCAATAGCAGGTGGAGAACCGTATTGCCGCTGGAGTCCCGAGTGTTTACATCTGGCTGTCGCCTGAGGAGGATCTCAATGAGATTGACGTCATTCTTCCTAGCGGCCCTCATCAGTGGAGTCATGAGCGACGTGTCTTGGTAGTTGAGGATGGACATTGGTGACTGGATTCCGGATTGATCGCTGAAGAGGAAGGTCATCGCATTTTCCAAGGCCACCAAGTCTCCCCGTGCAACAGCAATCTGGGAATATAGAGCGTCAGAAATTGACACAGAACTAGCGATCGGGAAACATCCTGCTTACATGAAGGAAACTGATACCATGATTGTGCTGGAGCTGTACTAAGGCCTGCCTGACTGTGGCCACGTGGTTGGTACGGATTCTGAGTTCTAAGTTGGAAGCAAAACACTGGGTCAGAGTTCTCTCTTCGAACGACAACTTGGTGAGTTCCATAGGTCTGGCCATGGGGAATTCGGGAATCAGCAGTGTCATTTGAAACACCCTGGCCATGAATGCGAAGGCAACCATTGGAAGATGGTTAGGTGTGCCGCTGTCCGATGTATAACTTGGGTTGTATTGGGTGGGTCCATCATCAAGCCGCGTTGCCAGCCTCCAGCTGGGGTTCAGCGCCAGAAGCTTCTGCAAGAAATCGACGTCCCAGGGTTTCGCATCAGGTTCGTCGAGCCAGCATGATTCGATGCCGGCGAGGGGTGTCGAACGTGAGCCAAATGCGTCACGGAAGTCTTTGGAGGATTTTCGATAGTTTTGGAGGTCCTGCAATGTCCATCTATCCCTCATTGCCATCTCACACAGCTCGGACGTTGCATACTGAATTCCGGGTGTCGTTAGGTCCATAAACCGGTTCAGAATGCGACTCGCCGCCAGCAGACCCGCACAGTTAGATGAGAGGAGTCTCACGCCCTTTGGCTGTCTGTGTAAAAGAAACATCAGGGCGCGGAGTGCTGATTCAAGCGTACGGGCTCTCGGTCGTGGGGACGAAGTCCACTCGTATCTTCGTCTGAGTTCTGAAATCGGGGAAATGGGGTGGGCATGGGTATTTTCAAATCGAGTTCCTCGGGGCGGCAACGTAGAGTTGAACAAGGAGAGTGACCCGGGATCTTTTACCCTGGCGGCCATGGCAAACGGTTGTTGAATAGGGCTACCTGATGGGAGCCTGGAAGACCCAGCAACAATAGCGGCTGCCGATACCTTGACATCGTTCAATGTGACATGGGTGCGTGCAGCGGTCCGGAAATGGATGGAGTTCAGATCGAACAGCAGGGCGTCGCACGTATTCTTGAGTGACTGTTGCAGCTTCGTAACCTTGCTACTGTCCTTCACCCACATCATTCGGCGAGAAACCGGCCCGGCGGAACGGTATTTCTGGAGAATGGCGGATAGACGATGGAGCGCTGAGCGGGCATCGTTCAAGTGGACGTCCAGGATACGAATCTCATCTTGATATCCAGTTAGACTCAGGTGTCAAGCTTGAGCACAATAGGGGGTCTTATTACTCTTTCTGTAGTGCTGTTGGACGATGGGATCTGATAAGGCCTCGGCCAACAAATAGAGGCTACCGCTGAGACGGGTGATGTTCTTTGCAAGCACAGCAATTTCACCGGCGGCTTTGGCAAACCGCTCGCCGAGGTCTCTGGTAGCATTGGCAACCTCAAGCAGAGTGACGAGGCTCGCTGCGAGACTTATCCCATCCATCGCAGCGAAACGATAACCAAATGGAAAGAGGCGCCTCACGATTTGAGCGAGTCCTAAATTGCACGGCCGCTGTTGGGTGCCCGGATAGGATGACTATTGGGGAGTGGTGAGGAATCGGTGCCGTTGTGGTGTTGCGACATTTTTTGCCCAACACTTCCGATTCTGGGCGCCTTTCGGCTTCGGCGACGGAAAAAGGCGGCCCGAAAATCTTCCTTGGCCAGGCGTCCCGGCTTTGCTCGTTGAGGATTGGTTAGAACGTGGGAAACACGATGAATTCTGGTCCAATAGGGCTGACTCTGCTGCCTTCAGCGAGCTGCATGTCGTCTCCCCCGCCCCTCCAATCCAATCAAAATGAGATTTCCTAAAGATTTCTCCAGAGCGAATAGTGAACGCTAAAAGAGTTTTAACAGGTCTCTATCATACTAACAGCACCCCAGAATACGTCATAACAAGAGGCACCACAAATAGCCAACTCTCGCCCCCCTTCCAACTACCACCGAGGTACGAGGACGCTGCATTCGGAGTGACAGTGATCCTCTGCGTTACAGTTTGAGCGGCGGTTGTCCTCGTTTTTGTGGGACTCGTAGTTGTCACTGTGTTGCTGTAAGTCAATGCCTCCATGATGTATTCAATGGCAAAGACCTACGGTCAAACTGCTGCCGATACCATGTCTTTGGGGTGTCGTAAAAGTCCGCGGTACCAAAGCATTGAATAACACTTCGGACGCCCGTATTGGCAACGCCCCTGGAGTTGAGCAGCGTGATGGTATCACACGTGTGTGATGGTCCGCTGTGTGCAGCTGTTAGTCAGGGTCTCCGTCTCTCGATACGCACTGAAACCAACCAGTTCGCCCGACCACCGCCGACGCCGACTACCTCGTTCCCGACGCATGCCGTGGCGTAGTTGCATTGCGAGGCGCTGCTCGAGCAGCATGCTCCCCAGGTGGGATCGGCGGCGAAGACTTCCCCTGCCGGACAATAGTGCGTGTACCCTGCAGCAAGTCAGCTTTCTGAATATGAGTAGCTCGGTGTTTGCTTCTCGTACAAAATCCGGAAATAGAAAAGTAACCCATAAAGGCGGAACCAGTGAGGGCTCTCTTTTCCGCAAAATGCACGTCGCGCAGTTCAGGCGCCGGTGTCACCATCCCGGGGAGTGGGTCCCGCCGGACCGCGTCGAGCTCCACCGCCGCTCCGGAGAGTGGGTCGCTATCGGCCCAGACGGGCACAAACGCGGCCAGAAGGGCCGGGAAAAGAGCGCGACGCATTCCGGATAGCGAACAGGTTTAAATTGGGCGCGCAACACGGTGAGGACTATCGGACGCCAAAATCAGGACGCAGGGGCATTTTGAACTATTTCATCATTTAGGTAGTGGTAAGATTAGGAGCAGCAGAGCGGCAGGGGTGGTGTAATCCCTCGAATGTTTGTCCGACTTTGCGGCTGAGGCTGCAATCTTGGCCGAGGTTGCAGCAATAATGTGCACTGGAACCATTAATGGCCAATGGTTTTATCTTCTGGTTTCTGGGCTCAGCCCCTGCTGCTACCAGGTACCCAGCGAATGATAAAGACAAGGAGCCAATGGCGACGGACTGAAGCACACTGAGTCTGCACTGGCAGGAACGCGACACATGTAACTACGTACTACCTATCAAGAGAGTCTGAAACTGAAGGGCGGGTTCAGAGTAGATAATGTCTCTCGATAAGAAGTACAGACGCATCCAGTCAGCATTTGAAACCTGGGTATCTACTTACCTTGGACACTTAATACTTTAAATGGCAGTTTAAGGTTGGCGGCAAAGGAAATTCAGAGACTGTTCGGGCTTGCGCAAGGTTAATATGCTTGGTTTTCTATTTAATTATAAAGGCTGTCGCTGATCCCTTTCTCACTTCAACACCGTCTCCATACAGAACCGTCCGCTCGACGAGTTACCACAGCCCCAGAACAACCGATGCAGTCGAAGCCATGCTTTTGCCACGCCAAGAATCACCCTTGCCGTTGCTAGACGGGGCAAACACAGAGCCGACTCAGACTTCAAGCCTAACCGGTGGCGGTAATGGCTTGACCTCAGAAGAAACTGCGATAACCATATTCTGTGCCGTCTACTTGGCAGTACTACTAGTCATTTTCGGATGTATGTTCTGCGAATCTCGCATGGAAGAAAATGAGCCGCAGATATCGATGGGAGAACCTACTAAGATGGAAGAACCGGTAGCATATGTTAACTAGGACGTCCAGTCTCAGGGGCTCGATGGAGGGGAGGAGGAGAGCGTGCCGACTGAGAAGGGGGAGGTGGTCGGGGTGCGACAATCGATAATCTTTGGAAGGAGCATGCTCTTTTGGAAACACGAAGGCAACGGCTTCTGGAGATGGAGGAGATCGAACAGCGCCAGTTGGCGGTACAACGGCAGATTAAGGAATTAAGTCGGACGGGGTAGATGGAGCGCCGGGAGCACCTTGGTCGGGGAAGTATGGTGTTGCTACCCAGGAAGAATACATTCAAGCCCTATCAACAAATAGGGGGCTCGTCATCCTCTCCCTTGTCTTCCCGTCTTTCTTCTCTATCTCAAAGGACCCAACACCCTTGACGTGTTAGTTCTAAGATCTAGGACGAGTCCGAGTCTGATTTCTTGTCCCCGAAGCAGAAAAAGCTCTTGTCATCTCGGGTTCCACAAAGCCCACTGCAGCACTCCCCAGGCGACATTGGGTCACACACATCGCCATTCGAGACGCACGTAGGCACAGTCCCAGTGCACACCGTAGTAGCCTCAACAGCTTCAACAGTCGTGACCTACATACACAACTGTTAGCCCCAATCCTAGACCCCAAACAGCACCAGCTTGCACGAAAGTTCAACTCACATCAGCAGGCGCAGTCTCAAAGACAGTCTGCGTCGTCTTCCACGGGAAGACATCCCTCCCAAGCTCCGAGCACGCCTTCGAAATCAGCCCCGCCGGGAATGGAAGCAATCCCTTAGGCAGCAGATCGCCGAGGATGCCGTCGAATCCAGACTGCCCGTAATTTCCTGGCTTTCCGAAATGTGGCTTGTACTTCCCGGGCTGTCCTAGGTTGTTGGGCTCCCCGGCCACGGCGCGCGGCACTATGGGGGCGTCGGTGATGCAGCTTGAGTCAAAGACTGTGGCGGTGGAGACGACGACGTAGATGGTGCTGGGGGTGTTAGTTTTGTGAGGGGGTTTATAAGGGGATGGGATGCGCAAGGGAATGTCTGGGACATACTCGGTCGGCGTGAATGTCTCAGTCTTGGTGATGGCGCGGGGGAGATCGAGGAGCGACAGGCAGAAGGGCGTGGCCGTGGGACCGAGACGTGTAAGTGCCTGGAAGACACCGTCGCCGATGGCTGGAGTCGGCTGGAACGTAGCGGCCACGACGAGGGCCGGGGCCCAGGCGCCGAGGGCAAGAAGCGACGAGGAGGTGAGGATGGTCCGCATGGTGGTGAGGTCGCAAGGGAGAGGATTTGTGACAAAAGAGGGAAAGGGACAACGGAAAGGAGACCGGGGGGATGAAGCTGTTATATGCTAATGAAAAAAAGCGACCCATGGGGTCAGCGTGGCGTCTCGTCATGTTGTCATTGATCCCGCCCGTCGTCTGAGTGGCGCCATGACGGCACCCGTGGACTTTTTGCCTTTACCAGCCCCAGGAGGCTCCGAATCTGGTCACGTTTCTGTGAGCTTTCTAACATGTAGCAATAAGTCACGGGAACACCCAATGCAGGTCAAAAAGATGGTATTCATTTATATCTGAACGCTCGACGAAAGAGCACTAACCCAATCCCCCGCCCTGGCTTTCTGGAGCCCAGCTCCCCTCAACACCCTCCGAAACCAGCTCCAGACCAGCTGAAAGCACAACAACCTCCTATGACACACCTAGAAAGCATGCATGCATTTAGGAAGGTACATATATGCGTAATGTACTGTATATGCACATGTCCTAAATGGAATTTTCTATATCTACAGCTGTGACCAGTATCTTCATTCAACGTCTTGCGGCATCTCGGTGACCTCAATTGGCATAGATTTCTCGTGCTTCGTTGACATATGTCTACTCATGTTACCCCGCCGACGAGACCTATAATCACAGACAGTACAGTTGTACCATTGAGTTCTGTCTCCGTGGTGGACGTCGTGGCGGGCGAGGGAGTGTCGTGCCAGGTCTTTGTTTTCGGCAAATTGAGCCCCACAATTCGGATGAGGACATTAAATAGGCTTTTCATGGTTTCTCTTGTGCTTACTGAGTGACAAGGAGGTCCTGTTAGTTGTGGTCGGGTTAGTCACGGAGCCGGGACTTACTTCAAATCAGCAATTCGGCCAAATTCTTTTGGGCATTTATCGCAAGAATAGATTCTGAATGATTCTGGTAATCGTGAGCGGAAGATGGGTAAGTGAGGTAGAAAAGAGAGATCACACACTAGGGAAATCTGAGGGTCGGGGGTACTTACCTGGTGGGGGGTGTGCCATGCCTATTGGAATGGGAGGGGGTGTACTATCCCATGGCGGGTCTTGTAAAGGTTCAAGCTTGTCCGGATAATCGATAACAAGCGAGGTATCCCAGTCTTCAGATACGTTCCCATATTTGAATGCATGATCAGTTGAGTCTCTAGCGTCCTGGATTGAGAGCAGAACCGTTAGTCATGGCGACCCGAGTTTAGTTCTTTACTTACATCGTCAGAGCTTTCATCGTCGCGGTCAACGGCATTCTCCCGGCGCTGCGTAGCATGCTCCACTTCCATGTTCTCGCTGTTATTATCTCCTTGAATCTTGGGCAAAGCAAAAAGAGCTAGGTCCTTCTGGTGTCGTCCGACGTCGCGGGCGTACTCTCTCAACGAAGAGACCTGCTCGTTGCATAGGGGGCAGAAAGACACCACGGTGGTCGGTTTTGGCGATTCGCCCATGTTTACGAGTATCACAGGGTCCGATACCTCAGGATGTGTGCTGAGAATGTGGTCTTTTGCTTCCTCTGCCGACTCGTATGTTTTGCCACAGCCCAAAGGGAATTTCCAGATCTTCCAGTGGTTGTAGAGAATGTGCCCCGTCCACTTATGGCGTCCTGGGCAGTCATCTCCCGGCGTACGGCAATCAGGAGACAGGCAGATGTAAGGGCGCAAGTCTGCTAAGACATGTTTCCTGCATTACACGGTGTGTTAGTCGAACTGACAGAGAAGAAGTTCTCGCCAGCGAGGCCGGGTTTTGGGCGACGAGTAAGATTTGGAACCTCGTGTCATTGTCGCTCAGCACCCGTGCTCCTGGAGACGCAATCATCAATACCAGGAATACTGCCACCGCCACCGCCACGACTGCGATCAGTACTACTCGCCGGGGTGTGGCATTCTCATTGCCCACACCCGAGGATTCGGACATGTCACAAGCCGGAGACAATCTTTGTGAAAAGATTGGGCTCGGGGTTTCACTTGAATCCAGTGTGCTCGAAACGGTGCCGAAGAGCATCAGCGATCTTTGTCAAGCGATAAGAAACTCGAGGAAGCAGGGAGTTGGAGAGTGCTGCGGTCAAATCCTCGACACATCGACCTATCATGTGCCCCGAGCGTATGAGGTGTACCCCCTCGGCAGCCTAAGTGACAACGGCGACTGGTCACTAGTATCTCTGGGCTTTGTTCTCGATGGCGATGCCGGATCGGCTCTCACGTACGGGGATAAACTACGACTCGCCTGGGTTATCACTTCCAGTGTCCTCTAGCTGGATGGGACCCCGTGAATTCCCCAGATCCCGTCACATAATGACATCTTGGTCATCCAGCAAGGCGGCGTACTTAATATGCAAGATGTATTTGTCATGAAGCATTTGCCGGAGTCGCCATCACCTGCCTGTAACCGATTACCACCAGCGCAAAACACCACCAACAGGGTAGCTAGTCTCACGGCCCTGGGTATCATCCTCATCGAGCTTATCTTCGGACGGACGATTGATCATCTGCGGTCAGCACTAAACAACAGGCCTGTGTCGGTATTTGCGGAGCATACCGCGACTGGACTATCAGACTACGAGGTGGCCATGAGGCTCATGGATGAAGTCAACACCCGCGTCGGATCTAACTATTGCAGTGCGGTCAAGCGTTGCATAAACAGCGACTACCAAGTGGATATGAGCCTTGGCGGTGGCTCTCGGCACAATGTCTTGATCAGTGTCTTGGCCCTGCTCGAGCAGGACTTTAACGCCGCGATGGGTCGGTGAACTCAGTGGTATGAGACGAACGTCTAAGGTGTTTGCAGAGTTCTGGCGACTGTAGGAGGGAGTACAACGGCACGTACCAAAAGAAAGTATCACAGCAAGTGTGGCATTTTATCATTCCGTGCGTAATGTCACGAAACAGCCAGCGAAGACTCGCGGCTTGGCCTATAGGTCCTCATTGCAAAGCCGCTTAGTACAGGACCCCATCAACTTTGCTCCGTCAGATTCCCTGCCCGTAACTTCTGATAACGCGCCCTCAAGGAGTAGCCGGTCTATCTCAGCAGAAGCCGTCGCTTTGTCTACTTTCAGTCGCAGGAACCTTTGCGCCCGCACTCCTTTATCCCACACCCACCTATTCGCCCCATCAGGCTCAATGTGGTTATAGCCATATTCGTTCCCAAACTCAAAGAGACTACCCAAGCCATGGATACCATAAAGTATTGCTAAGGCATCCCAGGAAGGCCGTGGAGAGTAGTACGAATAGTATATGTACGCCTGCCTCACCGGGTCTCTTCGTGGCCCATCTTTCATCAGGGGGCCACCGGAAAAGACATCCTTCCCGACTTCATCACCGACAAAGACAATAGAGCCCTCCCATGTGTTGACGGCATGGGCTGTCAAACTCGGGTCGGATCCAAAGAAGTTCCACTCGCGGCCGGAGGGATATCCACCGCCCATGATGACCAGCTCCAAGACCTTTTGTAAGACGAGCTCTCGCCCGGTGAGGTCTGAGTACGCATCACCGGTGGAGTTTAGCAAGGCCGAAAGCTAGGCGAGGATTTGGAGTTAGCACTGTAAGGGGCAAGATGCAATGGACAGCGGAGGAACACACATTGTCCAGAAACCCAATCGACACAATCGTCACACTAGCATCATCCGATTCAGCCAGTACTTTTCGGTACAGATTAATGGGATCCCAAGCATCCTCGGCATGCCCCCAGGGGATACTGCCGCCAGAGAAGTGGTACGCAATTTTGCTGGTGTACTCGCCCAGCTCGAAGCTCCAATCGTCGAAGAACGTGTCATTTGTCAGGGGTCGGATGATGCCGATGGGCACATGAGGGTGTCCGTAATGCGACAAAAGGGCCGAAGCCGTTATCGCAGAGTATGTGGATGGGTAGTTGATATTGACGGCGAGGAGATTTGCGTGCGACGACGTGGCGGCCAGCATGAGTGCGCCGGCATCGCTGCAAATGTCAGTCTTCCATTCGTGCGTGCAAAGGACGGGAGCTTACTCGACGTCGCTGAAGAGGTCAGTGTCAATTATGATGTTTTTTCGGTTGGCAAGACATATCACGGCTTGCATCAATGAAACCGCGAAAACGATGAAAAGGTTCATCGCATTGATGATGTTGACTCAAGGAGATTCGCCAAGCAATTCGGCAGGCAGCAATTGGTGGACTTGGCCACATTGAGAGCATTGCTACACGTGACTTTACAAAGTACCAACGCAGGAGGGAGCAACTGCAGTCGGCTTTCGAGCGCTCCCCTGACCCAACCACAGGGTCGGATATATGAGGTGTGCTGCACCAAGCTGCAACAGGATCGAATCCCGTCCCATTCTGCCCGGCGCTGCTTTGGTAGCCCTCAACACAACGGTTTTCGACGTATTTGGCGACAAAAAGCATCCGCTGTGTAGTTTCTGGTTCGACGTCGTTAAAAATACCCGACGCGATGCCCAGATCAAGCAAAGAAGTGTGTTCCTGGGCCGGGCTATGTTGTTCCAGATTGACAGCACAGAACCCCAGCACTGCGCATCGCAGCAGCGAACGACCGATCAATGACTCCCAAGCGCTGTATTAGTCCCACCGATTGGAACTACCAATTCTACCATCATTCCCATCAAACCTAGAACGCAGGCGTAGCTCAGGACGGTTTATCTTCACATGTCGGCCAACGTCATAGCGCGTAACCCAACTTCATACCAGCGTCATAGTCAAGGGGCTACCAACAGACGGCGCAACTGACACTAGTGCGTCCATCGTCATCCAGGTCAGGGGCTTCCCGTTCAATTTTCAGGCCATATATAATTGCAGTCTTCCCATCGTTGTCTTCAGATTCCACAATTCAATAAGCACAACAAATCAACAAACTCTAAATTTCACAGCAGCCCCTCCTCCACAGCTACACCATCCACACCTACGTACCCGCCACCATGTCCCCCTCCCACAAGCCCCTCCGCCAGCTCGCAGCCGAGAAACTCCATGGCGAAGGCGCGAACCCAAGCCAGCTCGGCGATCCCATCTCCCTCAAGGCCGAAACCAGCGACACCAACGACCCCAGCCCAGACCAAATACCCACCACCACGCGCACCCCGCCGCCGTCATCGGGAGGCTCTCACGAAGAGAAGAAGCTGCGCAACGGTCACCATGTGCGAGGTATGATGACGGATGAGATCCGGCAGGGCAAGGTGCCGCCGCCGAGGAAGACGATGGAGGGGGATGCGACGAGTATGAAAGCGGAGACTGTGGATAGGGATCCGGCGGATCATGATGATGGGGCTGGGAAGGGGAAGGGGGGGAAGAAGGGGTCGAAACTTTAGGAGATGCCAGGAAGGGGAACTTGTCGACTACGTTTTGTGGAGTCAAAGCCTAGCGACGCCGCGAGTAGACATATTATTTCTGGGCTGCATTGTTCATCAAGTTACTACATGTTATGTGTGACAAATCTGGGCACACGAAATTCCTTTTTCACATCATGAGCACGTGAAGTTGCTCACCCTAGCTCACCCTAGCTCAGGCTCGGCTCAGGCTCGGCTTAGTCCCTGTTCAGGATTTTCTCAGGAAGTCAACCTTTGCTCACCCTAATTACCGTTTTCGGCAGGCTGGGCGCAGTCTACTAAATCACTTCAACTCTAGTTGAGGGGGCTCAGAGCTAGTCCCACACATAAAGATGGCCGAAATGTAATCATCCCACTTTTAAAACTAATAGGCTTATATATAGTTTGATCTGTAAATAAAAATACAGTCCTCCGCCTAAAATTTATTCTTATATCGAGGATATTCTTACCCTAAAGTAGCACTTTTCAAGAGCACAGACTATCTCACCAAGTGCAAGTATGTAACGCAAAAATTATATAAGGCAATTGGGCAGGCATATTTGGTGCTCCACATTAAGCATCGAGAATATTTTGGTTTATTGGCGCACTGCTTCCTACCCCAGCACGTTATATTTGGTTTCTTAGAGAATATCAAAATGGAACAAGCTCAGTCGAGTCCCAGTCTTGCCAGAGTGAGGGTTATCCGTGATTAAACGGTAAAGTCCCTATGTTTCATTTCCCCAAGTATCCTGCCCCAACTATACTGTTGCCCCTCTAGGCTAGTGTTTAGATAGTCTAAGACGCAAAATCGAATAGCTACGGCGCGTTTCTTCGCGTACATCCATACAAGTGGCTTTTCCTATACCTCCTCGGGTTTATACAGTCCCACCTCTGGCACTTTAACTGGCTTGTACTTGGTCTTTTTGTGCTTGACCGCCTGTTCGAAAGAAAGGGATTTAGGGGCCCTGGGCTTCTGGTTAGCGAAGCTGACTGGATGCCTGGCACTGCCTGAACGGTAGAGAGCCTCAGCTATGATATTGACGAAGCTGAATCCTGCGAATTGGTCTATAAAGAAGGAGGTTCTGGCTTCTAGCCAGAACCTTAACAATCAATAGAATTGGGCTGTTGCAACCCCCATTATTTCCACCGAATCTAGGGTGTAGTGTTTCTGATACCGTAAAGACTCGATAAATCCGGTTTTCCTCTTGGTTCGTGCACACGGCAAAACCCCAACCCCCTAAGCCCTCTATTACGCTCAACCCTGCTTTACAGAG
>Ga0247780_1000622_pt1 | contig 31432 bp, 30 predicted proteins | sample UWRJL079202R5_FD_179927 | JGI IMG/M metagenome (GOLD analysis project Ga0247780, IMG submission 179927) | Plant litter microbial communities from Arlington Agricultural Research Station in Wisconsin, United States - UWRJ-L079-202R-5 | ecosystem: Environmental > Terrestrial > Plant litter >... | reverse complement strand
GCCTTGCGGGTAGCGGCGCACGTAGCGGAGGCTGTCGCCGCGGCCCTTCCGTACCGACTTGGCGATCACGCCGCCGTCGGCGGTGAGGATGCGGCCGCGGCGGATCTGCTGCTGCTCCAGCAGCGGTCGTTTGTTCGCTTCCTTGTCCTTCAGCGCCTCGGCGTCGAAGACCGACCACCAGGACGTGAAGCCGACCAGCACGCCGAAGAGGACGACGATGAGGGCGAACAGCTTGACGATCTGGCGGTTCATGCGTGCCCCAACGAAAGCGCCCGGCCGCCGGGCTCGGCCGCTTCGCGGCGGGCGCGGTCGGAGATCAGCAGGAGCAGGGCGAGGAGGACGAAGTTGGCGACGATCGAGCTGCCGCCATAGCTGACGAAGGGCAAGGTGACGCCGGTCAAGGGGATCACCCGCGTGACTCCGCCGATGATCACGAAAGCCTGGATCGCGAAGACCGCGGTCAACCCGGTCGCCAGCAGCTTCGAGAAGCCGTCGTTGGCGAGCAGGGCGATCTTGAATCCCCGGGCGGCGACCAGGAGGTAGACGAGGACGACGCCGCAGGCGCCGAAGAGGCCGACCTCGTTGACGATCAGCGCGTAGATCATGTCCGTCTGCGCCGCCGGCAGCAGCGCGTCGTCGGTGCCCGGGATCGTGATCAGCGCCTGCCCGAAGCCCTTGCCGAAGAGGCCGCCGTCAGCCTGGGCGAAGATCGATTGCAGCACCTGGTAGCCGCTGCCGGTCGGGCTCACGTAGGGGTCGAGCCAGATTTCCACCCGGTCGCCGACGTGGGGCACGGTGGTGGCGAAGAACCAGGCGCCGACGACGAACATCGCCATCCCGATCGCGACGAACGAGAACCGGCCGGTGGCCACGTAGAGCAGGGCGAGGAAGGCGGCGAAGAACATCAGCGAGCTGCCGAGGTCGCGGATGAAGACGAGCATGAACATCGAGGCGCCCCAGACGACCAGCATCGGCCCGAAGTGCTTCAGGGGCGGCAACGTCACCCCGAGCACGCGGCGGGCGCCGACGATCAGGACCTCGCGGTGCTCGCGCAGGTAGCTGGCGAGGAAGACGACGATGCAGATCTTCGAGAACTCGGCCGGCTGGAAGGCGAGCGGCCCGAACTTGACGCCGAGGTAGGCGCCGTTGACCTGCTGGCCGATTCCGGGCAGCCGGGGCGCCAGCAGCAGCAGGAGGCCGACGCCGGCGATCGTGTAGCGGTAGCGCTCCAGCACCTCGTAGTCGCGCAGGAAGTGGATCGTCAGCGCGAAGAGGACGAGGCCGAGGACGAACCAGTTGGCCTGGTCGCGGGCAAGGCCGTCGTCGATCCGGTAGACCATCACCAGCCCGAAGGCCGTCAGCGTCGCCGTCAGCGGAAAGAGATACGGGTCGGCGTTGGGGAGGCGGATCCGCAGGAAGACGTGGGTGGCGAGGCAGACGGCGAGGAAGTAGGCGCCGTAGATCAGGCTGAGGTTGCCGAGACGGGCCTCCTCCTGGGCGAAGACTGCGGCGAAGCCGGCGGTGAGGAGGAGGGCGACCGGAACCAGGGCGAGCAGCTCCCGGTTCCTGGCCGAGCTCAACGAACCCCCTGGCTCTGCTGGATGTCCTCGATCAGGGAGACGGCGTCCTCGCGCGAGCGCAGGTCATGGCCGGTGACGGCCTCGCGCCGCTTCGGCGGCAGCGACTCGGTCTGGATCGGGCTGGCGTAGCGCTCGCTGTAGAGCTCGACGCCGAAGGGAAGCTCGTAGGGAGCGCCCCGGTAGAGGGCGACGCGACCGCCGTCGTCGGTGCCGAGGAACCAGACCTGGCGGTTTCCGTACCAGGCGCCGTAGGCGAGGGCGGCGAGGACGAGGATCGCGGCGACCGCCTTCGCGGCGCGGCGCGGGCCGCGGCGACCGGGCTTGGCGGCGAGCTCCTCGCGACGCTTGCGGGCGGCGTCCGCGGCGGCGCGGCGGCGTACCTCGGTCGCGGTCAGGCCGGCCTCCTCGGCGGACGAGCCGACCAGCGTCGCCCCCTCCGGAGCCCGCGCCGGTGCCGCGGCGTCCTCCAGGCGGAAGGCAACGACGGTGATGTTGTCGCGGCCGCCGGCCCGGTTCGCTTCGTCGACCAGCTTCCGCGCGGCGGTCTGCATCGAGGTGGCCCGGCCGAGGATGTCGGCGATCCGCTCGTCCGCCAGCATCGTCGTCAGGCCGTCGGAGCAGATCAGGAAGACGTCGCCGGCCTGGGCGGGGACCGTCTGCAGGTCGACTTCGACGTCCGGTTCGGGTCCGAGGGCGCGGGTGATGATCGAGCGCTGCGGGTGGTCCTCGGCCTGGGCCTCGGTCAGCTGGCCCTTGCGCCGCATCTCCTCGACCAGCGAGTGGTCCCGGGTCAGCCGCTCCAGCCTGCCGTTCCGCAGCCGGTAGGCGCGGCTGTCGCCGACGTGGCCGATCGCAACCTCCTCGGCATCGGAATCGACGATCGCCGCGGTGATCGTCGTGCCCATCCCGGCCAGCTCGGGATCGTTGCGGGCGCGATCGTGGATCGCCCGGTTGGCGGTCTGGATCGTCTCCTCCAGGATCCGCTCCGGCGCCCCCTGCGGCAGCTCGCGATCGAACGACTCGGCGGCGGCCTTCGAGGCGACCTCCCCGGCCTGAGCGCCGCCCATGCCGTCCGCCACGACGAAGACCGGCTCGCGGGTGAAGAGCGAGTCCTCATTGGCGTTGCGCTGGCGGCCGGTGTCGGTGCGGGTGGCCTGATCCTCGATCCGCAGCATCAGCCCACCTCGAACCTGAAGACGGTGTCGCCGATCTGGACCGTGTCGCCGTCGATCAGCTCCGCCTCCCCCTTGAGGGTGGCGCCGTTCAGCAGCGTGCCGTTGGTCGAGTTCATGTCCTCGACGAAGTAGCGGCCGCCGCGCTCGAAGACGCGGGCGTGGAGGCTGGAGGCGTAGCGGTCGTCGATCCCCACGTCAGAGTCCTTGGAGCGCCCGATCGAGAGGCCCCCGATCAGGTCGAAGCGTTCCTCGGTGCCGAGGCCTCCCCCCCGCTCCGCGACTAGCCAGGCATCGGCGACGGCCGGCCCCTCCGCGAACGCCGGAGCGGCGTGGAAACCGGTCGCGTCGGGCGCCGGGGCGACCGTCCGCCGCAGATCCTTCATCGCGCTGCGGGCGATTACGAGCACGAAGAGATAGAGGACCGCCAGGAAGCCGAACTTCAGAGCGACCGATATGGGGTCGTATTCCACGCCAGCACCTTAATGACGGAGCCAGGCGTCTACTGCTCGATATCGAAGCGGAACGTCGTGGTGCCGAGAGTCACCTGGTCGCCCGGCGAAAGCCGGGTCGAGGGGACGCGCCGGCCGTTGACCTTGATCCCGTTGGTGGAGCCAAGGTCGACGATCTGCCAGTCGCCCGACTCCGAGCGGCGCAGCTCCGCGTGGCGGCGGGAGACGTTAGGGTCCGAGAGGACGCACTCGACCGACTTCGAGCGGCCGATCGTCGCCCGCGGCCCGTCGAGCACGTAGCGGCGGTCGTCGAGCGAGACGACCGCCCGGGTCGAGACCAGCGCCCCGACCGCCTGCTCGGGCCGCTTCGGGCGACTGCGGTCGCGCTCGCGCACGGCCGAGTAGACCATCGTGTGGCCCTCTTCGCCCTGCTCGGGAGCCTGGCCCTCGTGCGCCGGCGGCTTGACCAGTCGCGCCTGGATCCCGAACTCGCCGAGGCGCAGCCGCTCGTCGGTGTCGAACTCCACCGCGGGGCGCGTCAAGAGGTCGTAGCCGCGCCGGCGGGCGTGCTCGAGCAGGTATCCGGAGAGCTCCTGCTCCAGCGAGCGCTCGTAGCCCTCGAGCTTGGCGCGGTCCTGCTTGGAGAGGTAAACCGTGTACTCGTTGGGGACGTAGACGCGCTGAACCGAGGCGGTCTTGTGCGCGTCCATTTCCTTCGCCAGCTTGCGCGCGAGTTCGACCGGCTGCACCTCGGAGCTGAAGGCGCGGCTGAAGACCCCCTCGACGAGGCCTTCGATGCGGGACTCGAGGTTGCGTAGGACGCCGATCGGAAAATCCTAGATGTTGGCTCAGGGAAGCACGACGCCGTTACCGAGCGCGAGCCAAGCTCCGAGGGCGGCGGCGAGGCCGAGGGCGGCGACGCGGGAGCCGAACCCGCGCGGCGACGCGGTGTCGGCGGCGAGCAGGTCGAGCGCCTCCTCGATCGCGGCGCCGAGCTCCTCCAGCGAGGGCCGGTGGCTGGGGCGGGGAGCGAGGCAGGCGTCAATCTCCGCGGTCAGCTCGCGCGGCAGGTCGGGGCGCAGCCGCCGCAACGGCCGCGCGCGGGCGCCGATCGCCCGGGCGGTCGCGGCGGGGCCGGCGCGGCGGTAGGGATGTTCGCCGCCCCAGCACTCGTAGAGCGTGAGAGCGAGCGAGTAGACGTCCGCCTCGGGGCCGGCCGGCCGGCCCTCGGCCTGCTCAGGCGCCATGTAGGCAAGCGTCCCCACGACGTCGCCGGCGGCGGTCATGGGCGTCTCCTCGGCCAGGCGGGCCACCCCGAAGTCCATCAGCTTGGCTCGCGGCTCGCCCTCGCAGTCTCCCTCCATCACCTGGACGTTCTGCGGCTTGATGTCCCGGTGGACGACGCCGCGCGAGTGAGCGTGGTCGAGGGCCTCGCAGAGGTCGGCGCCGATCTCGCCGATCTCGCGGTCGCTGAGCTCGCCGGCGCGCGCGAGGCGGGCCAGGGTCGAGCCCTCGACCAGCTCGGTGACGAGCAGCGCGTTGCCGTCCTCTTCCCCCATCTCGTAGAGGGTGACGATGCCAGGGTGGTTGAGGCGGGCGGCGGCCTGGGCCTCCCGCAGCACCCGGCGGCCGGCCTCGCCGCGCTGCTCGATCGCCTTGACGGCGACCGGTCGCTCGAGGCGACCGTCCCAGGCCTCGTAGACAACGCCGAAGCCGCCGCTGCCGATGCGGCGCTCGATCAGGAAGCGGTTGAGCACGAGTGAACCGACCAAAGCCCTTCTGTGTTCGCGGCGGAAGCCGCGTCTCCTCTGCTTTGGGTGCTGGGAAAAACCCACCGTTTGCTGCATGTCTTGACGCGTCGACCTCGCCAGTGGTCATACTCTCCGGCCACCCGACCAGCTTGGAGAGCAGCCCCTTGGAGGATTCGCCAGTACGCCCGCCACGGCGGCGGCCGAGGCCAAAACGCCGACCGGAACGCCAGCAGATCGTGCTGCGGCGAGCGCTCGCCCTCGGGGCCGGGCTGCTCCTGCTGATCCTGATCGTGCTCGGGTTCAAGGCCTGCCTGGACACCCGAGCCGACCGCGCCCTCAGCGACTATGCGGAAGACGTCAGCCAGATCGTCGCCGAGACCGATCAGACCAGCAAGGACTTCTTCGGCAAGCTGGCGGATCCCGGGGCGCTGTCGGTCACCGAGTTCACCGCGGAGGTCAACGCCGACCGCAGCGCGATGGACAACTACGCCTCCAGAGTCGACGGGCTCGACGCGCCCGGCGACATGTCGCGGGCCCAGACCGCGCTCGAGCTGACCTACGAGCTGCGCAGCAGCGCGATGACCGAGATCGCCGAAAAGCTGCCGACCGCCCTGGGCGACGCCGGCGCCGCGAAGGCGACGGCGGGCATCGCGCGCCAGATGCAGAAGCTGCTCGCCGCCGACGCGATCTACGCGACGGTGGTCCGGCCCGAGATCGACGGCGTCCTCGCGGACAATGGGATCGAAGGCAGCGACGTCGCCGAGAGCGTCTTCCTTCCGGACGGGACCAAGTGGCTGGAGGAAGACACGGTCGCCGATGCCCTCGGCGCGGTCAGCGGATCGATCGCGGGCGATACCTCGGGGATCCACGGCCTCGGTCTGGTCGGGGTCGGCGTCAACGGAACCGAACTCGGCGAAGAAGTCGCCTCGGTGTCCACCGAAGAAACCGCGGAAGTGGAAGTGGAAGTGGAAAACCAGGGCGAATCCACCGAGAACGGCATCGGGGTCACGGTCTCCGTCGGGGGCACCGAACTGGAGGGGAGCATCGAAACGATCGGAGCCGGCGAAACGTCCGTCGTTTCGATTCCCCTGACGCCGACGCCGAGCGGCGAAGTCACGCTCGAAGTCGAGGTCGACACCGTCCCCGGCGAGGAAGTCTCCGAGAACAACGAAGCCAGCTTCACCGTCCTCTTCGAATAGGGAGCTGAGGCGCGGTGCGAATCGCCTACCTCGGTCCCGCCGGAACCTTCACCGAGGACGCGCTGGGCGAGGCGGAGCCGGGTGGCGACTTCGAGCCGCTGCGGACCGCCACCATCCACGATGCGATCCTCGCGGTCGAGCGCGGCGAGGCCGACCGGGCGCTCGTCCCCTTCGAGAACTCGATCGAGGGCTCGGTCCGCGGCACCCTCGACACCCTCGCCTTCGAGGCGGGCGAGGTGGCGATCGTGGGCGAGCACGACTACGCCGTCCGCGCCCACCTGATCGCGCGCGAGGGGGTGGGGCTGGAAGGCCTCGAGGCGGTTCTCTCGCACCAGCAGCCGCTGGCCCAATGCGCCCGCTTCCTGCGCGAGCAGCTGGCCGGGGTCGAACTTCGCAGCGTCAGCAGCACCGCCGCCGCCGTGCGCATGGTCGCCGAGTCGGTGCGGCCATGGGCCGCGATCGGCTCGCGCGCCGCCGCCGAGCTCTACGGCTGCAGGATCCTCCGCGAGGGGATTCAGGACGAGAGCGACAACGTCACCCGCTTCGTCTGGATCGCGCCCGCCGGCACGGTGCCCAGTGGACAGGGGCCGTGGAAGACGTCGCTGGTCTTCTCCGAGCTCGGCGAGGACCATCCGGGCGCGCTCGTCGAAGCCCTGCGGGAGTTCTCCGACCGTGAGATCAACCTGACCCGGATCGAGTCGCGGCCGATGCGCCAGGGCCTCGGCCGCTACATGTTCTTCTGCGATCTCGAGGGGGCCGAGAGCGACGAGATCGTGGCCGAGGCGCTGGCGCGGCTGCAGGCGAAGGCCGGCTCGGTCCGGATCCTCGGCTCATATCCAGTCGGCTAGACGAGCCTCGGGCGGCCCTTTCCCGCGGGGCCACGCGGTAACCCGCTTACAATCTGCGGGCATATGGCACGAGTTCTGGTGCTCAATGCGACGTACGAGCCCATCAACGTCTGCACGTTGAGACGAGCCGCTGTGCTGTTGCTGAAGGAAAAGGCGGAGCTGCTGGAGCGGCGCGAAGGGGCGGCGCTGCACTCCGAGCACATGACGATGGAACGGCCCGACGTGATCCGCCTGACCAACTACGTGCGGATCCCCCGCGAGGCCCACCGCCGCAAGATCACCCGCCGCGCCGTCCTCGCCCGCGACTCCTGGACCTGCCAGTACTGCGGCTCGACCAAGTCCGGCCTCACCGTCGACCACGTCATCCCCCGCAGCCGCGGCGGCAAATCGGTCTGGGAGAACATCGTCGCGGCCTGCGCCAACTGCAACCGCCGCAAGGCAACCGCCTCCCCAAGGAGATCCACATGCACCCGAAGAACTCCCCGAAGGCGCCGCCGCCGACGGTGTTCATCCAGGTGGCGAGCCCGAAGATCCCCTCTGCGTGGCAGCAGTACCTACCCGCGGCTGCTTAGACGCGGCCGTCCTAGGCGGCGTGGGTGTGACCTCGAAAGATGCCTAGGAACCGCCGTGGCGGACCTTGGGCGGAGGAGCAGCCGTAGGACCGGGATGCTGTCGAGGGGAGGGCGGGTAGCCCTCGCTCTCGCCTCCACAACTCGTTGCGTATATCTGGCGCCGCAGGCGCCATCCTCGTTGCACCGGCCGCCAGGCCGGTGCTAGGCGTAAGCGAGGGCTACCCGCCCTCCCCACCCGCCTGCGCCCCATCCATCTGCACCTGATCGTCTGGCCCGGTCGCGCTCTCGCCGTTGTCCGATTCGACCACCAGCGCCACGGCGCTGACGCAGTCGTCGTCCTTGATGTTCATCACCTTCACGCCCTGGGTCGAGCGGCCCATCTGGGAGATGCCGCTGACCGAGGTGCGCTGGACCATGCCGTTCTGGGAGATGAAGAGGAGCTCCTGGTGTTCGCCGACGATCAGGGCGCCGGCGAGGCCGCCCTTCTTCTCGGTCAGCTTCGCGGTCAGCACCCCTTTGGTCCCGCGTCCCTTTACCGGGTACTCCGATACGGGCGTGCGCTTGCCGTAGCCGTTCTCGGTGACGACGAACAGTTCGGTGTCGTTGCGGGCGATGTCCATCGCCAACACGCGGTTGCCCTTGCCTGAGACGTTCATGCCTTTGACCCCGCTGGTGTCGCGCCCCATCGTCCGCACGTGCTCCTCGGAGAAGCGGGACGCGTGGCCGGAATGGGAAACCATGAGGATGTCGTCTTCCCCCGAGGTGAGCCGCACCTGGACCAGCTCGTCGCCGTCGCGGACCTTGATCGCGATGATCCCGTCCGCCTTGATCGGCGTGTTGTAGGCGAGGAACTCGGTTTTCTTGATCAGGCCCTTGGCGGTCGCGAAGGCGAGGTACTTGTTCTCCTTGAAGTCCCGGGTCGGGATCACCGCCATCACCTTCTCCCCTTCGCGCAGGGGCAGCAGGTTGTTGAGCGAGCTGCCTTTCGCGTTGCGCGAGCCCTCGGGCAGCTCGTAGACCTTGAGCCGGTAGACCTTGCCGCGGTTGGTGAAGAAGAGCAGGAAGTCGTGGGTCGAGCTGATGTGGAGGTGGGCGATGTAGTCGTCGTCTTTGAGGTTCATCCCCATCACCCCGACGCCGCCCCGGTGCTGCTGGCGGTAGGTGGCCAGCGGCAGCCGCTTGACGTAGCCGGAGGCGGTGAGGGAGATCACCATCTGCTGGTCGGCGATCATGTCCTCGATCCCGACGTCGCCCTCGAAGTGGGCGAGTTCGGTCCGCCGTTCGTCGCCGTAGGCCTCGACGATTTCGGCCAGCTCCTCTTTGACCAGGCCCATCACTTTCGCCTCGTCGCCGAGGATCGCCCGCAGCTCGCCGATCCGCTCCATCAGGTCGGCGTGCTCGGCCCGCACCTTGTCCGCCTCGAGCGCGGTGAGGCGCTGCAGGCGCATGTCGAGGATCGCCTGGGCCTGCTCGCGCGATAGGTCGAACTCCGACATCAGCCCGTCGCGGGCGGCGTCGGGGTCGTCGGAGCCGCGGATCAGCGCGATCACGGCGTCGAGGTTGTCGAGCGCGACCAGGAGCCCCTCGAGGATGTGGGCCCGGGCCTCGGCACGGCGCAGTTCGTACTGGGTGCGGCGGGTGACGACCTCGCGCTGGTGGTCGACGTAGTGGTGGATCAGCTCCAGCAGGCTGAGGGTTTTCGGCACCCCGTCGACCAGCGCCACCATGTTGGCGCCGAAGGTCGTCTGCATCGCGGTTTTCTTGTAGAGGTTGTTGAGCACGACCTTGGCCGGCGGGCCGCCGCGCTTGAGCTCGATCACGAGCCGCATCCCCGACCGTTCGTCGGTCTCGTCGCGCAGGTCGGAGATGCCCTCCAGCTTCTTGTCGCGGACGAGCTCGGCGATCTTGGTGATCAGGCCGCCTTCGCCGCCCTTCTTCACCGTGAAGGGGAGCTCGGTGACGACGATCGCCTCCTTGCCGCCCTTCAGCGGCTCGACGTGCGCCCGCGCCCGCACCCGGATGCTGCCGCGGCCCGAGGCGTAGGCGTCGCGGATCCCCTCGCGGCTCATGATCCCGCCACCCGGGAAGTCGGGGCCCTTGACGTGCTCCATCAACCCCTCGAGGGCGATCGCCGGGTCGTCGATGTAGGCGTTGACCGCAGCCGCCACCTCGCGCAGGTTGTGCGGCGGGATGTTGGTGGCCATGCCGACCGCGATCCCGGAGGTGCCGTTGACCAGCAGGTTCGGGAATCGCGCGGGGAGCACCAGCGGCTCCTGGGTCGACTCGTCGTAGTTGGGGCCGAAGTCGACCGTGTCGGCATCGATGTCGCGCAGCAGCTCGGTGGCGAGACGGCCGAGACGGGCCTCGGTGTACCGCATCGCCGCGGCCGGGTCGTCGTCGATCGAGCCGAAGTTGCCCTGGCCGTCGACGAGCAGGTAGCGCAGGGAGAAGTCCTGCGCCATCCGCACCAGCGTGTCGTAGATCGCAGAGTCGCCGTGCGGGTGGTACTTGCCCATCACCTCGCCGACGATGAAGGCGCACTTGCGGTAGGGGCGGGTCGGCTGCAGGCCGATGTCGTGCATCGCGTAGAGCACGCGGCGGTGGACCGGCTTGAGTCCGTCGCGGACGTCCGGGAGCGCCCGGCCGACGATCACGCTCATCGCGTAATCGAGGTAGGACGAACGCATCTCTTTCTCGAGACCGCGGTCCTCGATGTTGCCCGTCAGGGCGTCGAGCGCCATCAGCTCTCCCTCCGGAATCGGCTAGACATCGAGGAAGCGAACCTCCTTGGCATGGGCCTCGATGAAGTCGCGGCGAGGGGCGACCTGATCCCCCATCAGCATCGAGAAGATCTGGTCGGCCGCGGTCGCGTCTTCGAGCGTCACCCGCGCCAGCGTCCTCGAAGCCGGGTCCATCGTCGTCTCCCGCAGCTGCTTCGCGTTCATCTCGCCGAGCCCCTTGAATCGCGTCAACTGCACGCCTTGGCGAGCGAGCTCCAGCACCGACCCGCGGAGCGCCTCGAACGAGAGGGCGATGGACTGTTTCCCGCCGCGCGTCACTTCGAACGGGGGCCGGCCGATCTGCTTCAACAGCGCCTCGTGGACCTCGACGAACTTGCGGTAGTCGTGGTGGGCGAAGAGCCCGGCCGCGAGCCGGTGCGTCCGGGCCAGGCCGCTCCGCCGTTCCACCGCCTTCACGACCAGCAGGTCATCGGAGCTCGAGACGACCTCGGTGTCGAACGGCTCTCGCTCGCCGGCCGGGCGCTGCATCAGGTCGCGGGCGGCGTCGACCGTCAGCACCTGCTCGTCGAGCAGGTTGGACTCCTCGAGGAAGCGCACGACTTCGTGTCCGAACTCGGCCTGCAGCGACGAGCCCCAACCCTCGTACTCCTTTGAGCGCCGAATGTAGGCCTTCCACCTGCTCGCGTTCAGCTTGCGCTTCTCGCCGCTGGCATCGGCGACCTCGAACTCGTCCAGCCTGTCTCGCAGCAGCAGCTCTTCCAGTTCCGACTCGCGCTCCAGGTAGGTCTCCTGGTTGCCCTGCTTCACCCGGTACAGCGGCGGCTTCGCGATGTAGACGTAACCCGCGTCGATCAGCTCGGGCATCTGCCGGTAGAGAAAGGTGAGGACGAGGGTGCGGATGTGGGCGCCGTCGACGTCGGCGTCGGTGGCCATCACGATCTTGTGGTACCGGGCGTCCTCGATTTTGAACTCGTCGTGGACGCCCGTTCCGATCGCCGTGATCAGCGCCTGGATCTCGTTGTTGGCGAGAACCTTGTCGATCCGGCTCTTCTCGACGTTGATGATCTTCCCCCGCAGCGGCAGCACCGCCTGCGTGTTCCGGTCGCGCGCCTGCTTCGCCGAGCCGCCGGCGGAATCGCCCTCGACCACGAAGATCTCGGCCAGGGTCGGGTCCTTGACCGTGCAGTCGGCGAGCTTGCCCGGCAGCGTCGAGTTCTCCAGGGCCGACTTGCGCGTGAGGTCCCGTGCTTTGCGGGCGGCCGAACGGGCCCGGGCGGCGTCGATCGCCTTGCCGATCACCCGCCGCGCATCCGCCGGGTTCTCCTCGAAGTACTCGCTCAGCTTGCGGTTCACGGTCTCCTCGACGAGGCCGCGGATCGGCGGGTTGCCGAGTTTCGTCTTCGTCTGCCCCTCGAACTGGGGATCGTGGAGCTTGACTGAGATCACCGCGGTCAAACCCTCGCGCACGTCCTCGCCGGCGAGGTTGTCGTCCTTCTCTTTCAACAGGGCTTTGTTGCGCGCATAGGCATTGAGCGTGCGGGTCAGTGCCGCGCGGAAGCCCGAGAGATGCGAGCCGCCCTCGTGCGTGTTGATGTTGTTGGCGAAGCTGAAGATCGACTCCTGGTAGGAGGAGTTCCACTGCATCGCCACCTCGACCTGGCCCTCCTCTTTGTCGCCCTCGAAGAAGACGACCTTCTTGTGGACCGCGTCCTTGTTCTCGTTGAGGTGACGGACGAAGTCCTCGATCCCACCCTCGTACTGGAAGGTGACGCTGTTGGTCGCGCCGCGCTCGTCGATCAGCTCGATCTTCAGGCCGCGGGTGAGGAAGGCGGTCTCGCGCAGGCGCTCGGCCAGCGTCTCGAAGTCGAACTCGATCTCGTCTTCGAAGATCTCGAGGTCGGGCAGAAAGGTGATCTTGGTTCCGTGCGCTTCGCTCGGGGCGCCCTTCTCGAGATCGTTCTGGGGCTTCCCCCGTTCGTAGTCCTGCGACCAGACGTTGCCGTCCCTGGTGATCTCCAGATGAAGACGCTCCGAGAGCGCGTTGACGACCGAGACGCCGACGCCGTGCAGTCCGCCGGACACCTTGTAGCCGCCGCCGTCCCCGAACTTGCCGCCGGCGTGGAGAACGGTGAGGACGACCTCGGCTGCCGGGCGCCCCTCTTTGGCCATCGTCTCGACCGGGATGCCGCGGCCGTTGTCCTCGACGGTGCAGCTGTTGTCCGGATGAAGGACGACGCGCACGCTGTCGCAGTGGCCGGCAAGGGCCTCGTCGACCGAGTTGTCGACGACCTCGTAGACGAGGTGATGAAGGCCGCGGGGACCGGTGGAGCCGATGTACATGCCGGGACGTTTGCGAACCGCCTCCAGTCCCTCGAGGACGGTGATGTCCTTGGCGCCGTATGAGTCCGAGCCGGCGCCCTTGGCTTTCTTCTCAGGCAATGAGTCCCTTCCGGTTGACACAGAAAACCCCGACGCCTAGAGATCGTTCCAAGCAGGTCGGGGCCTAAATGCAAGTTGCCATAAGAATACCACTTGAGCATTGCGGAACGCCGGGCGAGTTGAAACGATTTCCCTGCAAATCGTGCATAAACTAGAACTTGGGAGAGTCGCCTGCGAGGCGAAACCTGAGGGCTGAGGGTGCGGCGTCGCCAAGCTCGTCCGCCAAGCGCTTCAGCAGCTGCTCCTGCATCAGGTCGAGCTCCTGCATCCAGACGCTCTCCGAGCACTCGATCGTCAGAGTTCCGGAGCGCTCTGAAACCGGGGTCGCTACCGCCGCGAGCTGCTCGCCGACCGCCTGCGCCCAGGCGGCCTGCGCGGCGGCCAGCCCGGTTTGAGGCGCAGCGCGGTCTCTGGCGGCGCGGATCGCCGCGGAGGCCTGGCGAGGGGCGGGACGGCGGCTCATGCCGCCGCCGCGCCGGGCAGGGCCGTGAGGGGCATGCGCACGACGGAGGCAAGCGCGCCCGCCGGTAGCGACTCTTCGTCGGCTGCCGTGATCACCGCCTGGCCATCGTCGACGAGGCGTCGCACGAGTCGCTCCCGGCGGCCGGGGTCGAGCTCGCTCATGACGTCGTCGAGCAGCAGCAGGGGGACGACGCGGCGGGCGGCCAGCAGCGCCTCGCGCTCGGCGAACAGGAGTGCGAGCAGCCCCGCCCGCTGCTGCCCCTGGGATCCGTAGCGCCGCAGCGAGCGGCTGCCGACGGAGAGCTTGAGCTCGTCGAGGTGGGGGCCCCATGAGCTGCGACCCATACGCAGGTCCTGCTCGCGCCGCTCGGCCAGGCCGACGCGGATCTCCTCTGCCGAACCAGAGGCGCGAGGGGCGTACTCGAGGCTCGCGCCTCCTTCGAGGCCGAGCTCCGCGGCGGCCGCTGTAAAGGGCGCGGAGAGCTCGGCCACCGCCTCCCCGCGGGTCGCGACCAGCGGGGCCGCTGCCTCCGCCAGGCCCGCGTCCCAGGCGTCGAGCTCGGCGGGCGATCCGTAGCCGGAGGAAAGGCGCGAGAGCAACGCGTTGCGCTGGGCCAGTGCCTGACCGAAGCGCTTCCGCAGCTCGGCGCGCGCCGGCCACCGAGCTGCGACGAAGCCGTCGAGGTGGGCGCGGCGCTCGGAGGGCGGGCCCTTGATCAAACTCAAACGGTCCGGCGCGAAAACGGCAACCGGCGGGCGGCTGCGAGCGAGGGTGGCCGGGTCGGTCGGAGCGCCGTCGAGAAGGTGGCGGCGCCCTTCCGTGCGGCTGATCGAGGCGAGCAGGCGGCGCTCGAGGCCGTCGGCGTCGCGAACCGTCGCCTCCGCCCGCGCCAGCGACCCCCCGAACGGGATCAGGTCGCGGCGCTCGGAGGTCCGGAACGAGCGGCCGGTGAGGGCGAAGTAGAGCGCCTCGACGAGGTTGGTCTTGCCGACCCCGTTGGGACCGACGACGCTGACGATGCCCGGCGCCAGCTCAACCCGGACCAGGTCGAGGCTGCGGACCGGCCTCGCTTCGATCGCGGTGACCAGCACCGGCCATCACCTCAGACGTTGAGTCGGATCGGCATCACCAGGTAACGGAAGTCTTCTCCCTCGACCGGCTGCAGCAGACCGGGCCGCAGAGGCGAGATCAGCCGCAGCAGGATCTCATCCCCTTCCACGCTCTCGATTCCCTCTTTGAGGAACTCCGGGTTGAAGCCGATCTCCAGCGGCTCGCCCTCGAAGGCGGCCGGCATCGTCTCCCGCGCGTCGCCCACGTCGGGCGTCTCGGCGGCGACCGTCAGCTCGCCAGGCGCAAAGGACAGGCGCAGCGGAGCGTTGCGCTGGGCGAGCTGGCTGACGCGCCTGGTCACGTCGAGGAAGTCGCTGCGCGGCAGGCGCACGTCGTGCTCGTAGGACTCCGGCAGGAGTTGTCGAAAGTTGGGGAACTGCCCCTCGATCAGCCTCGTCGTGAGGAGGATCGCCCCTGCCTCGAATACGGCCTGGTTGGGCAGCAGCGAGACCGTCACCTCCTCGACCCCTTCGGAGCCCAGGATGCGGCTCAGCTCTCGCAGGGCGCGGGCCGGGATGTTGGCGTCGATCTCCCCCCCGAGCTCGGTTTCCAGCTCGGTTCGCTTCACCGCCAGCCGGTAGGAGTCCGTCGCGACCATCGTCATCTCCGAGCCGGAGGCGGCGACGAAGACGCCGGTGAGGACCGGCCTCATGTCGTCGCGCGAGGCCGCCCGCGCAACCAGCTCGATGCTGGCGCCCAGCTCCTTCGCCGGCATCTTCAGGCCGCCCTCGTCTCCGGGGGCCGGCAACTTCGGGAAGTCCTCGGCGGGGAGGACCCGCAGATGGAAGCGCGAGCTGCCGCTGCGGATCTCGACGTCGTGCTCGGCCTCGCGCGACTCGATCTCGACCACGGGGTCGGCGAGAGAACGCGCCACCTCCGCGAGCAGGCGGCCGGGCAGCAGCACCGAGCCCTCGCCGCCGATCTCCGCGTCGAGGGCCGTCTCCAGCCCCATGTCGAGATCGGTGGCGGCGAGAGTGACCCGGCCGGCCGCGGCCTGGATCAAGACACCGGACAGGGCCTGGGTGGCGGCGCGGGTCGAGACCGCCCTCGAGACGATGGAGAGCTTGGCGACGAGATCTTCGCGTTTGGTCGTGAGCTTCAAGTGATGGTTGCCTTCTTGAGTTGGGTTAGGACTTGTGGAGAAAGTCGGGCTCGCGGAGGAAATGGCGTTGGAATGCGGCTGAGAGCCTGTGGACGAAGCTGTGGGAAGGGAGCGATTCTTACAGTGCGGTCGGCCGTCAGCGCCGCTCGTCGACGGGATTGTGGATTGCCCCGCGTAACTCCTGGACCCGCTCGGCGAGCTCCTGGTCGTCGGTGAGCCCCGCTTCGACACGGCGCAGGGAGTTGAGCACGGTCGAATGGTCCCGCCCCCCGTAGAGGCGGCCGATCTGCGGGAGCGAGAGATCGGTGAGCTCGCGGGTGAGGAAGATGGCGACCTGACGAGCTCGCAGGGGCGTCGCGGCGCGGCTGGACCCGACCAGCTCGGCGCGGGAGATGCCGAAGCCCTCGGCGACCCGCTGCTGGATCTCCTCGACCGAAGTGGCCTTGGCGGAGCGTCCACGGGGGATGACCTCGGCGATCAGCTCGCTGCTGAGCGGCCGGGCCATCAACGAGGCGTGGGCGAGGACCCGGGTCAGCGCCCCGTGGAGCTGGCGCACGTTGGCGTCGATCCTGTTGGCCAGCTCGTTCAGGGCCTCGGTGTCGGCGATCTCCACCCCGGCCTCCTGCACGAGGCGCCGCAGGACGGTGAGGCGGGTGGCCAGGTTCGGCGGCTCGATCGGGACCGTGAGCCCCCACTCGAATCGATCGCGGAGGCGGGCGGCGAGGGAGGAGAGCTCGCTGGGGATGCGGTCGGCGGAGAGCACGAGCTGGCTGCCGGACTCGTACAGAGCGTTGAAGGTGTGGAAGAACTCCTCCTCGGTCGCCGGCTTGCCCTCGAGGAACTGGACGTCGTCTATCAGCAGCACGTCGATATCGCGGTAGCGCGCCTTGAAGCCATCGGAGCCGGCCGACTTGAGGGCCCCGACGAACTCGTTGGTGAAGGACTCGGCGGTCGTGTAGCGGACGCTGAGGGCGGGCGCGTTCGTGCGCAGGTAGTTGGCGATCGCCCCCAACAGGTGCGTCTTGCCCAGGCCCGGGGGCCCGTGGAGGAAGAGGGGGTTGTATGCCTCCGAGGGCGCCTCGGCGACTGCCAGGGCGGCACCGTGCGCGATGCGGTTGCCGTCGCCGATCACGAAGCGATCGAAGGTGTAGTGGGGGTTGAGTTCGGGCCCCTCCAGCGCTTCGACCGCTTCCATCCCCGCCCCTCCAGCCGTGAAGACGACCTCGTGCAGGGATCCTCCGGCGTTGGCCAGCGCTTCGGCGATCAGAGCCGAGTAGCGCCGCTCGGCCCAGGCCCTGATCCCCTCGGGCGCCGTCAGGTAGAGGACGCCCGCGCCCGCGCCCGCCACCCGCAGAGGCTCCAGCCAGAGCCGAAAGGTGGACTCGGGCACGGAGGCCTTGAGCGTGTCCTGGGTCGCCCGCCAAAGGGCGTCGAGGTCGTGTCTGGAGGAGTCATCGGGCACCTGGCCGGCGACCATAGCGGCGTGCCTGGGCAGCCAGCGTGGACGAGTCGCAAATCCCGCAGAAAAGATTTCGGCTGCCCTTCGCCCCCGTCCGTATACTCCCGCCGGCATGAAGCGCACCTACCAGCCAAAGAAGCGGAAGCGCGCCAAGACGCATGGCTTTCGAGCGCGGATGAGTACCCGCGGCGGCCGGGCGATCCTCAAGCGGCGCCGGCGCAAAGGGCGGAAGCGCCTCACCCCCTAGATGGCGTCGAAGCGACGGCGCCTCTCGCGAAGCGGTGAGTTCGACCGCGTCTATCGCGACGGCTCATCCCATGCGACCCGCTATCTCGTGCTCTACACCTTCCCGCGCCGTGATGAGGAGCGCGAGGACGTGAGGCTGGGGGTCTCGGTAAGTCGCAAGGTCGGGGGCGCCGTCGAGCGCAACCGGGTCAAGCGGGCTTTGCGCGAGGCCTTCTGGGGCCTCGCCGAGCGGCTGCCCGAGCGCCACGACTTCGTCATCGTCGCCAGGTCTGAGATCGGGGAGCTGATTGAGAGAGAGGGCACGGGCGGCGTGGCGAAAGACCTCGAAGCGGCGCTGGCCGAGGGGCGTTCCACGTGAAACGGGCGATCCTGGCCCCGATCCGCGCCTACCAGCGTTGGATCTCACCGTCGCGGCCCCGTCGTTGCCGGTACGAGCCGACCTGCTCGGCCTACGCGGTCGAGGCGATCGAGCGCCACGGCGCCGCCCGCGGCGTTGTTCTCGCCATCTGGCGCCTCGGCCGCTGCAACCCCTTCAGCCACGGCGGTTTCGATCCGGTCCCGCGCCGCTTCACGCTGCGAGCCGGCCCGGTTGACCCGCGCGACTACCACCGGGAGGCAAAAGCTTGACGCCCTTCGCGTTTCAGCTCGCACCGCAGTTCCTCGTCGACCTTGCGGACAAGGTCCTCGTCTTCTTCAACGATTCCGGCCTTTCCTGGGGCGGCGCGATCATCGCCCTGACCATCACCGTGCGCGCACTGCTGATCCCGCTCACCTACAAACAGCTCAAAGGGATGCGGGCGCTGCAGGCGCTGCAGCCTCAGATCAAAGAGATCCAGGCGAAATACAAAAACGACAAACAGCGCATGCAGCAGGAAATGATGCGCTTCTACCAGGAGAACAAAGTCAACCCCTTTGCCTCCTGCGTTCCGCTGTTGGCACAGCTGCCGGTCTTCATCACCCTCTTCTACGTTCTCCAGAACGATCTGCGATTCGACATCTGCGGCCAGACCGCGAAGGTCTGCAGCGAGGTGCCCCCAGGGGGCTGGGGTGAGAGCTTCCTCTTCATCCCGGACCTGACCGCGAAGGCCACCGGCGGCGTGCTGATCGCGCTACTCGTCATCTACGTGACCACGCAGCTGATCTCGGGCCTGGTCATGGCGCTCTCGGCGGACAAAAGCCAGCGCATGTTGATGTTCGTGCTGCCGCTGGTCTTCGTCCCCTTCATCATCAGCTTCCCGGCGGGCCTGATCCTCTACTGGATCACGACGAACATCTGGACGATCGGGCAGCAGCTCGTGATCCAGAAAGTGATTCCGGTGCCAGACATGGCGACTCCCGAGGGGGCGGCCGCGGCCGTCGCGGCGAAACCGCCTCCACCGCCGCCGCGGAAGAAGAAGAAGCGGCGGTAGGCCGGCGAGCGGAGGAAGGGACACCCCCTCCTCTCTCAACTTGCTCGGGTGGATCGCCTCGCGGCCGCTCCGAGATCGCGGCCGACCGAGAAGTACAAGCCGTTCGGAGGGGGTGTCCCTTCCTCCGCGAGCGCGGTACCGCTAGCTCCGAGGGTTCAGCCCCTGGGGCGCTTCTTGGCTATGCCGGGACGTCTTGGCAGGGAAGGGGGCGTGGGGCCGGTCTTGCGGATGATGTGGAGGTGGCGGTGTTTGCTGCCGGCTTCGGGGCCCACGTCGAGGACGAGCTCCGGGGTCATCGCCAGATCTGAGCTGGCGTTGAGGAGCTGGGCTTCCTCGTCTGGGTCGCGTTTGCCCTTCCAGGCCACGAGGACGCCGTTTGGCTTCAGGAGCGGGGATGCGAGCTCGGCCAGGGTCGAGAGGCGGCCCACGGCGCGGGCAGTGACAGCGTCGTAGGCCTCGCGGCCCTCGCCTCGCGCCCAGTCCTCGGAGCGGGTATTGAGGACGGTTGCGTTGGGGATCCCGCCCGCGTCGATGGCGCGGGTCATGAAGTCGCACTTGCGGCCGACGGACTCGATCAGGTCGACCCGGGCGCCGGGGAGCGCGGCGGCCAGGGCCAAACCGGGGAAGCCGGCGCCGGCGCCGACGTCGGCGATCCGCTCTGCGGCCGCCAACTCCGGCGCCCGCAGCCCGGTGAGGCTGTCGGCGACATGGACCTTCCAGGCGCGCTCGTCGACGACCGAGCTGACGGAGGCACGCTCCTCGGCGAGCAGGTCGAGGACCCTGCCCAGGGCCTGCCTGGCGGCCGGGTCGAGCTGCGTCGCTGGGTCGGGGCTCACTCCGCTACGAGCGGAGCGACGATGACGCAGCGGCGGGGCTCGTCGCCCTCGCTGTAGGTCTCGATTCCGGCGCGTTCCTTGAGGCGCTCGTGCACGACGCGCCGCTCCTGGGCGCTCATCGGATCCATCTCGACGGCGTTGTTGCTGCTCAGCGCCTGCTCGGCGGCACGGTCCGCCCGTCCCTCCAGGGTCTCGCGCCGGCGCTCGCGATACCCCGCAGCGTCGACGACGACCCGCTTGCGCTCGCGCAGGCCGCGGAAAGCGGCCTGGTAGCAGAGCAGCTGCAGGGCGTCGATCGTCTGTCCTCGTTTGCCGATCAGGAGGCCGTAGTCGTCCTCGCCCTCGACCGTCACGGCGATGCAGTCCTCGTCCTCCTCGATCGCCACCTCGCCGTCGAGGTCGAGTTCGTCGAGCACGCCCTCGACCAGCTCACGCACGCGCTCGGCGGGCTCCTGAGGCCAGTCGTTCGTCTCGCTCACGCGAGGCAGGCTATCCGACCTCTCGCTGCTGCGCGCGGGCAAATAGGGTGGCTCGGACATGGGCACGGTCTACGCAGTGGCTAACCAGAAGGGCGGCGTCGGCAAGACGACCACGGCCGTGAACCTGGCCTCGTGCGCCGCCCGGGAGGGAGAGCAGACCCTGCTGGTCGATCTCGATCCCCAGTGCAATGCCACGGTCGCTCTCGGCGGGGAGCGCGACATGCACCCTTCTTCCTACGATTGCCTCACGGGCGACGTCTCGGTGGCCGAGGCGGCGCGGCCGGCCGGCCCCGACAACCTCTGGCTCGTTCCCGCGAGCCGGGACCTCGCCGGCGCCGCCGTCGAGCTGCCGCGGATCGACGGCTCCGAGACCCGCCTGCGGGAACGCCTCGGCCCGCTGCGGGAACGCTTCGCGGTCACCCTCCTCGACTGCCCGCCGGCCCTGGGGCCGGTCAGCGTCAACGCCCTTACCGCCGCCGACCGCGTCATCGTTCCGGTCCAGGCCGAGTACCTGGCTCTCGAGGGCCTGGTTCAGTTTCTCGAGACCCTGGCTCTGATCAGGCGCGAGCTTAACCCTCGACTGGAGGTTGCGGGTCTGCTGATCACCATGCACGACGAGCGCACGAGACTCGCTCAGGACGTCGAGTCGGAGCTGCGCCGGCATTTCCCCCAGCTCGTCTTCGAGACGGTGATCCCCCGCAGCGTCCGGGTCGCCGAGTCGCCGAGCTATGGTCTCCCGGTGACCGATCACGCCCCCTCCTCCCGCGGCGCCATCGCCTACAGGGCGCTCGCAAAGGAGCTGACGAGTCGTGGCTAGCGGGACCAAGCGCGGGATCGGGATAGGCCGTGGCCTGGCGGCGATCCTGCCGGAAAGCGACGGCGCCGAAGCCGGCGAGCTGCACGAGCTGCCCGTCGACCTCATCAAGCCCAACCCCGATCAGCCGCGGACGCAGTTCGACCCCGATGCGCTCGCCGCGCTTGCCGCCTCGATCGAAACCAGCGGCGTCGTGCAGCCCCTGCTCGTCCGCCCCCTCGCCGACGGCAGCTATGAGCTGGTCGCCGGCGAGCGGCGCTGGCGGGCGGCCCGGCAGGCGGGGTTGGCGAAGGTTCCAGCGGTGGTTCGCGACCAGGCGGAAGCGGAGCGGTTGCAGGCGGCGCTGATCGAGAACATGGTCCGGGAGGACCTCAATCCCGTCGAGGAGGCACGGGCCTGCGCGGCGCTGATCGAGGATCTGGGCCTGAGCAAGGAGGACCTCGCCCGCCGCGTCGGGCGCAGCCGGCCCGCGGTGTCCAACCTGATCCGGCTGCTGGAGCTTCCCGACGAGACCCTGGAGATGCTGGAGGCAGGAGAGCTGAGCGAGGGGCACGGCAAGGCGCTCCTCGCCGCCAAGGGGAACGACGTCCGCCGCCGCCTCGCTCGCGATGCCGTTCACGGAGGCTGGTCGGTCCGCGAGACCGAGAACAGGGTTCGGCTGGCTGGCCAGCCAAAGACCAAGCCCAGGCGCGGGAAGGTGGATCCAGAGGAGGCCGCGGCGCTCGCGGCCGCAGGCGACGCCCTGGAGGCGGCCCTCGGCCACGAGGTGGCGGTCCGCGCCCGTGGGGACGGGGTTTCCGTGGAGCTGCGCCTCGGCGATCTAGAGGAGGCGCATGCCCTCGCTCGGAGGCTGCGCAGAAGCAGCCGCTGAGGCGCCGGCCGAGCGTCCGATCCGCCGGCGCTATCATCGCCGGCCCCGGGCGATTAGCTCAGTTGGTTAGAGCGCGTCTCTGATAAGGACGAGGTCCCTGGTTCGAATCCAGGATCGCCCACTCGCCCGACCTATACTTGGCGATCCACCACGGTCGGGAGCCCTTCGTGCAGCAGATGCAGATCTATGGCGTCAGCTTCGACATGGTCGGCAAGCAGCCGATCGTGCTGCTGAAGACCGTCGACGGCAACAAATTCCTGCCGATCTGGATCGGCCACCCGGAGGCGGCGGCGATCCTGATGAAGCTTCAGGGCGCCTCGACGCCGCGGCCGATGACCCACGACCTGCTCTCCGACCTGCTCGAGCAGCTCGACGCCAAGTGCGAGCGGGTCTCGGTGACCGAGCTGCGCGACAACACCTTCTATGCGTCGATCACCGTCTCGATCAACGGCTCCGAGGTGGAGATCGACTCCCGCCCCTCCGACGCGCTCGCTCTCGCCGTCCGCGTCTCGGCGCCGATCTTCGCGGCCGAGGAGGTGATCGAGGAGTCGGCGATCGAGTTCGAGCACGAGGTCGAGGACACGGAGGAGGTCGTCGACAAATTCAAAGAGTTCCTCGACGAGGTGACCCCCGAAGACTTCGCCTCCGGCACCGACGACTAAGCGGTCGCGGGCCTCAGCGCCAGGTCGAGGATTCGCTCGACCAGGTCCTCGAAGGACATCCCGGCGGCCTCTGCCGCCTGCGGCAGGAGGCTGGTGTCGGTGAGGCCGGGTATCGCATTGGCCTCGAGGACCTGCGGACCGCCCGGTTCCAGGATCAGGTCGATGCGGGCGAAGCCCGAGCATCCCAGCGCACGGTAGGTCGCGACCGCCACCTCCTCGATCGCAGCTCGCTCGGCCTCGGCGAGGGCGGCCGGACAGACGAAGCGCGTGCGGCCGATCTCGTATCGGGCCTCGAAGTCGTAGCGGTCCCCCTCGGCCGGGATCGCCTCGACGATGGGTAGGGCTGTCTCGCCGAGGACGCTGACCGCGACCTCGCGGCCGTCGACGAAGCGCTCCAGGAGGACCCGCTCGTCGTAGCTGAAGGCCGAGACCAGCGCCTGCGGGACCTCTCCCGGCGCCGCCGCGAAGCGGACGCCGAGCGACGAGCCGCCGCGGCTGGGCTTGACCACCAGCGGGAAGCCGAGGCTCTGCTCGAGCCGTCCCAGCGCATCGGCGGCGCCGAGCTCGCGGAAGGCGGTCGAGTTGAACGCGAACCAGTCCGGCGTCGGCAGGCCGGCCTCGCTGATCGCGTGCTTGGCGAGCGACTTGTCCATGCAGCGGGCGCAGGCGGCGGCGCCCGGTCCGGTGAAGGGGATGCCGAGGATCTCCAGCAGCTCCTGCACCGTCCCGTCCTCTCCGCCGACTCCGTGCATGGCGACGAAGGCGACGTCGGGCGCGTCCGCGACCAGGCGCTTGACCAGGTCGGCGCCGACGTCGAGCGCGACGATCTCGTGGCCGAGCCGCTCCAGCGCGTCCTCGACCCGCGCCCCGGAGCGCAGCGAGACGTTGCGCTCGAGCGAACGCCCGCCCTTGAGGACCGCGACCTTCATCCTCCCGCCCCGCCGGTCTTGCGGAAGGGAACGACGTTCTGTTCGGCGCCGCCGCCCGCCGCCGCCGCCGGCCCGCCGCCCTCGACCTCGCGGCCCCGACCGGCCCCGTCAGCGCCCGTGAGCGCCTCGAACAGCTCCACCTGCTCGGCGACCACCACGCCTATGCGGCGTATTCCCTCGCGGATCTCGGCGTCGGTGACGCCGGAGAAGTTGAGCCGCATCGAGTTGCGTCCGCGCTCGTCGATGTAGGCGGCCTGCCCGGGGACGAAGGCGACGTCGGCGCGCAGCGCCTTGGCCAGCAGGTCCCCCGAGTCGATGTACTCCGGCAGCGTCGCCCAGATGAAGAGCCCGCCCTGTGGCTCGGTCCAGCTCGCCGCCGCCGGGAAATGCTCGTGCAGCGCCGCGATCATCGTGTCGCGCCGGCCGCGGTAGATCTCGACCAGGTCGGCGACGTACTGGCGCCAGCGGCCTTCGGCGAAGTACTCGCGGACGAAGTACTGGGTCAGCGTCGAGGTGCAGAGGTCGGCCGCCTGCTTGCCGAGCACGATCTTCTCCATCACCGGCGGCGGCGCGACCGCCCAGCCGAGCCGGATTCCCGGCGAGAGGATCTTCGAGAAGGTGCCGATGTAGACGACGAAGTCGCCGCCGTCGAGCTGGTAGAGCGGCGGCAGCGGCTCCCCTTCGTAGCGCAGCAGGCCGTACGGGTTGTCCTCGACGACCAGCAACTCGTGCAGGCGCGCCAGCTCGACCAGCCGCTGTCTCCGCTCGAGCGACATCGTCACCCCGGCCGGGTTCTGGAAGCTCGGGACCGAGTAGATGAATTTCGGGCGTCTGCCCTCCCGCCGCAGCCGCTCGAGCAGCTGCTCGAGCTCGTCCACCCGCATCCCGTCCCCGTCGCACTCGACCTGGACCACGTCGGCCTGGTAGCTGCAGAAGACCGGCACGGCGCCGGGGTAGGTGGGGGCCTCGCAGATGACCACGTCGCCGGGATCGACCAGCGTCTTGCAGACCAGGTCGATCGCCTGCTGCCCGCCGGTGGTGACGATCACGTCGTGGGGATCGACCAGCATCCCCTCGGCGCCCATCACCTCGACGATGCAGTCCTTGGTCTCCTCGAACCCCTCCGTGGGTCCGTACTGGAGGGCTTCGGCGGCGGACTCCTGGGCGATCCGGGTCATCTGCGCCGCGAAGCTCTGGGGCGGGAAGGTCGAGGTGTCGGGAAGCCCGCCGGCGAGGGAGATCACTTCGGGCCGGGCCGTGACCGCCATCAGGTCGCGCATCGCCGAGGAGCGCATGACTCCCGTGCGCGCCGCGAAGAGGCCGGCGTAGCGCTCCAGGTCCCGCGTGCTGGTGTGGGCACGACGCCGGTGCGGCGGTGGAGGCACCTCGCTCATGCACGGAAGTGTGGCGGATCGACGCCGTGCCGCCGGGGTGGGCTAGGTTTCGGTCGTGGACTTTCTCACCGAGCTCGGCATCGGCATCGCGATCGGCATGCTCGCCGGCACCGCCGGCACCCACGGCTCTGCGCTGGGGCGGATGACCCTGCTGGCCGCTGTGGTCGGCTTCATCGCCGGGTTCCTGCTCGAGGGCGCCCTCGGCGCCGTGCTAGCGCTGGTCGGCGCGATCCTCGGCTGCGTCGTCATCAGCGACATCGTCCACGGCGCCAGCCGGCGCGAGGGCAGCGGCGGCGGGGCCCTCGCCTTCATCGTCGCCCTCGCGACGTTGATCGTCGCCGTCGCGGCGCTGTTGCTGGCGCCGCTCGTGCTGCTGGTGATCGTCGCCCTGGCGTGGCTCGGGATCTCCCGTCACCGCCGCTCCCAGCGCAAGCACGCCGGGCTCCGCGTCCTCCGCTAGCGCGCCCGCCCGCCCCGACCGACCGGGTCGAGCATCATGCGGCCTATGGCGAAGAAGCTGGTCCTCACCTACGTCGATTCGTTGCGCACCGACATGCTGCAACGGGCGGTCGCCGAGGAGCGGGCGCCGACCTTCGCGGCGTTGCTCGAGCGCGGCGTGCTGATCGAGGACTGCGTCTCCAGCTTCCCCTCGGTCACGCCGGTCGCCTGCTCGGAGATGGTGACCGGGGTCGGGGCGGACCGGCACTGGATCAGCGGCATGAACTGGTACCACCGGCTCGAGCGCCGTTACGTCGAGTACGGGTCCTCGCTCGAGGCGACCCGCGCCTTCGGCGTCTTCCGAGCTCTCTACGACCTCGTCTACAACATGAACCTGGCCCACCTCAGCCCGGAGATCGAGACGATCTTCGAGCGGCTCGAGGACGCGGGCGCCCGCACCGCCTGCACGCCGTTCCTGATCTACCGCGGCCGCCACCGCCACCAGGTCTCGCTCGAGGGATTGGTGCGGCGCGCCGTCGACGTGTCCGGACTCAAATTCCGCCACCACACCTGGGGCCCGACCGAGCTCTTCTACGGCGACCTCTACGCGAGCCGCGAGGTGCCCTGCAAGTCGACCTCGATTCCCGGCAGCCGCGACGGCTACGCCGCCTGCTGCTCGGTCGAGCTGATGAAGGAGGACGGCTTCGACTTCCTGCTGCTCTCGCTCCCGGACAACGACAACTACTCCCACCGTCACGGTCCCGAGGCCTCGGTGGAGTCGATCGCCAAGGCAGACCACTGCTTCGCCAAGCTAGTCGACGCCGGCGGGGGCCTCGACGACTTCCTCGACGAGCACGCGCTCATCCTGCTCGCCGATCACGCGCAGACCCCCGTCCATCGCGGCCTGCCGCTGGCCGAGTTGCTGGGACACGAGTGGTCGGTGCTGCAGCCCTCCGACGACCGGCCGGAGCTGGCGCAGCTCGCGGTCAGCCCGACCGGCCGCGCGGCCCACGTCTACCTGCTGCCGAGCGCGGCCGAGGCGGCCGAGCCGGCGGCCGTCGCGGCGCGGCTGACCGTGATCGAGGGCGTGGACCTGGTCTGCTGGCTGCAGGGCGCGGACGGCCTGCCGCTGCGACGACACGAGCCCGGCCCTCCCGCCGAAGACAAGTGGGCCGTGGTCGAGCGCGGCGGCCAGACGCTGCGCTTCCGCCCGGGCGGAGAGGTGGCCGACCTGCGCGGCGGCCGTTGGGAGCTCGACGGCGAGGCCTCGGTGCTGGCGGCGAAGATCGAGAAGGGCCGGCTCGGCAGCGAGGAATACCCGGATCCCCTGGCCCGGGTCTGGTCGGCGCTGAGCGCACCCCACGCGGGTGACTTCGTCGTCTCGCTGGCGCCCGGCTTCGAGGCGGTCGACTGGGGCGGCGTCACCCACGCCGGGGGCGGCAGCCACGGGGCGCTGCATGCAGGCGACTCGCTCGGCCCCCTGCTCTTCGTCGGCTGCGGTCCAGAGTCCGCCGACGAGCGGGAGCAGTGGACGCTGAAAGACGTGGCGCCGGTGGTTTTGCAGCACTTCGGCTTGGAGAACGGGACGAAGAAGGCCTGGGTGTGAGCGACAAGGGGTCCTGCGGGCGGGCGCGGGCGTCCGTTCTCGGACCCCTTGTCGTTCCACTCGTCGCGCTGGTCGGGCTCGTTCTCCTGGCGGGTTGCTCGTTGCCCGGCCACGCCGATGCAGCGGGTTCGGAGGTGTCCGAGGCGGAGGCGGTGCGGATCGCGAACGGGGATCCGAAGGCGGTGGAGCAGCGGGAGAAGAATCCGGGAATCGCGCCGGTGGCCAGCATGGTCGACGGCAACTGGGAGGTCGCCTACTTCGCCGCCGGTGAGCAGGTGGCGCTGGTGGTCGTCGACCCCGTCGACGGGGGGGTGCGGGAGTCCTGGACCGGCTACCAGGTGGCCTGGAAGATGGCGCGTGGATACTCCGGCTCCTTCGGCCACAAGCTCAACGCGCCCTACGTCTTCCTGCCCCTCTGCGCGCTCTTCCTGCTGGGCCTGGTCGACTGGCGGCGGCCATGGCGGGTCGCCAACCTGGACCTGCTGGTGCTGCTCGGCTTCGGGGTCTCCCACTTCTTCTTCAACCGGGCGGAGATCGGCGTCTCGGTGCCGCTCCAGTACCCCGTCCTGCTCTACCTCCTAGGGCGCGGGCTGTGGATCGGCTTCCGCGGTCGCGGCGAAGGGCTGCGTCCGGTCTGGCCGGCCGCCTGGCTCTTCGTCGCCGCGCTCTTCCTGCTCGGCTTCCGGGTCGGGCTCAACGTCGCCGACTCCGGCGCGATCGACGTCGGCTACGCCAGCGTCGTCGGTGCCGACCTCGTCACCCACGCCGAGCCGGTCTACGACAACTTCCCCGACGACGTCTCCCAGGGCGACACCTACGGCCCGGTCACCTACCTCGCCTACGTCCTGCCCGAGCTGGTCTGGCCGTGGTCGGGAAGCTGGGACGACCTCCCCGCCGCCCACGCCGCCGCGGTCCTCTTCGACGTCGCGACTTTCGCCCTGCTGATCCTGCTCGCCCTCCGCGTCCGCCCCGGCCCCGCCGGCCACCGCCTCGCCGCCACCCTCGCCTTCGCCTGGGCCGCCTACCCCTACACCGCCTTCACCTTGGAGTCCAACTCCAACGACACCCTCGTCGCCGCCCTGCTCGTCGCCGCCCTGCTTCTCTCTGCGAGACCTGCTGCCCGAGGAGCCTTTGCCGCCCTCGCAACCCTCTCCAAGTTCGCCCCAGCCCTCCTTGTCCCGATGCTGTCCACCTACACGGCCCGAGAGGTGACCGATGAGGGGGTCCGAGAACGTAAACCTCGCCCGCAGGACCCCCTCATCGGTCGCCCCGCAACGCTGTTCGTCCTCAGCTTCGCCCTGGTCGCCGCCGCCGTGACGCTGTGGCCGGCGCTCGATCCTGGCCTGCAGACGGTTTACGAGAGCACCGTCGGATACCAGGCGGGCCGCGACTCCCCGTTCAGCATCTGGGGCCAGGCACCGTCACTGGAGCCCCTGCGCATCGCGATCCTCGTCGGGACCGCAGGCCTGTCGCTGCTGCTGGCCTTCGTCCCGCGCCGCAAGTCCCTGGTGCAGGTCGCCGCCCTCGGCGCCGCCCTCCTGATCGCCCTCCAGCTAACGATGCAGCACTGGTTCTACCTCTACATCGTTTGGTTCTACCCGCTGCTGCTGGTCGCGATGGCTACGACTGCGGAGGGGCCGGCACCATCACCTGCTCGAAGGAGTTCGCCAGCCCCTTCTCGTTGACGTCGACCAGCGCCCCCATCACCCAGACGTCGTCCTCCGCGGTCTCGAAGCGGGTCGGCATCTGGGTGATCAGCGATGCCAGGGCCTGCTCGGGCTTGACGCCGAGGACGCTGGTGCGGGAGCCGGTCATGCCGACGTCGCAGATGAAGGCGGTGCCGCCAGGAAGGACGCGCCCGTCGGCGGTCGGCACGTGGGTATGGGTGCCGAAGACCGCCGCCACGCGACCGTCGAGGTGCCAGCCCATCGCCACCTTCTCGCTCGTCACCTCGGCGTGGAAGTCGACGATCACGGCGTCGGCGTCGAGCTGGTCGAGAATGCTGTCGACGGCGTCGAACGGCGAGCGCGCGACCCGCAGCCCGACGGCGCCGCTGAGATTGATCACGGCGACCCGCATCCCGCCCGCCTCGACCACGGTGAAGCCGCGCCCCGGATTGCCATGGGGGTAGTTGGCGGGGCGGATGACGAGCCGCTCGCGTTCGAGGAACGGATAGGCCTCGCGGTGCCGGTAGACGTGGTTGCCGGTGGTGATCACGCCGGTCCCCGCGGCGAAGAGGTCGTTGGCGGTGCGCTCGGTGATGCCGATCCCGCCGGCGGAGTTCTCGCCGTTGACGACGATCAGGTCGGGGGCGTGCTGCTCGCGCAGCGCCGGCATCGTCTCGCGCAGGCCGCGGCGACCGGGGCCGCCGACAACGTCGCCGATGAAGAGGACTCGCATCGGCCTGACCCTATCTGCGAGATTGAGCCGGGTGGTGGAGCGTGAGGAGATGCGAGAGCGCCTGCGACTGGCGAACGCCTACCCCTACGCGATCCCGCAGGGGTCGTTCGTCCAGGTGGGAGAGCGAACGGCCGCGCTGACCGACGTTCCCGACCTCACCGGCCGGCGCCCGCTGCTCGCCTACGGATCGAACGCCGCGCCCGAGGCGCTGGTGCGCAAGCTCGCCGCCGAACCGGCCGTGCCGCTGCCGCTGATACGCGCCGAGCTGGCCGACTTCGACGCCGTCTATTCCGACCACCTCTCGCCATACGGCGCGGTGCCCGCGACCCTTCACCCCAGCCCCGGCACGATCCTCCCAGCCTTCGTCGCCTATCCCACCGAGCGGCAGCGGAGGCGGCTGGCCGCCACCGAGCCCAACTACGAGGAGCGGCGGCTGGGGCCGGTCGAGTGTCGCCTCGAGCTCGGGGAGCCGCTGGACGAGGTCGACGCCTTCATCAGCCGTCACGACTTCCTCGAGCTCGACGGCTCCCCGGTGGCGCTCGCCGCGCTCCCCGCCCGCGGCAGGCGATTTCCGGAGCTGGATCAGACGGCGGCGAAGCGCCTCAGGGCGAAGCGGGCGAGCAGTCCGTAGGCGGCGATCAGAGCCGCCAGGTGCAGCAACGGTCCGCCGAGGTCGGGACCGGCCGGGTCGAGCGCGCCCGAGATCGCGTCCAGCGCCGGCTTGAACGGGAAGAGGGCGGTGACGATCTCGATCAGGTCGAAGAGCCCGGCCCCGACCGCGCCCGAGGGAACGAGCGAGAGGAAGGCGATCGGGAGCGTGACCATGAAGGCGAGCAGGGAGACGGCGCGAACCTCCCGCGCGACCGCGCCGAGCGCCGCGCCGGCAGCGGCGAGGGCGGCGCCCCCGGCGAGGATCGCCAACAGCCAGAGCCCGAACCGTCCCCACTGCAGCGGTACGAACAGCTGCATCCCGGCGAGCATCAGCAGCGTCACGCCCAGCCCCACGGCCATTCCCAGCACCACCTTCTCGCCGAGCAGCGCCGCGGGGGAGACGAGGCCGCGAACGAGCCGCGGGAAGGCGTTCTCTTCACGCTCCAAGGCGAGCGACCCGGCTACCAGGAGCACGGTGACGAAGGCCAGGGTGAGGGTCGCCGCGACCGCGATCGCGAAGATCTCCAGCGGCGGCGAAGAGCCGCTGACGACCTCCTTCTCGACTTCGATCGGCTGCGCCACGCGTTCGATCAGCGGTTCGGCGACGTCGAGGTTCTCGCGCGCCTGCCGGGCGAAGCTCGTCACCTCGGCCAGCGAGGTCCGCAGCGGTCCAGGCGGCAGCGCCGGTTCGAGGGCGCTGAGGATCTGGGCGGTGGCCCGCAGGCCGAGGATCTGGACCGCCAGGCCGCCGACCCGGAACTGGCCGCCGTCGATCAGGAGGTGGAGATAGCGACTGCCCTGCTCGACGATCTGCCGGGCGATCGCCAGGTTCGCCTGCGCCAACAGCGTCGTGATGCGTTCGTCGACGAGCTGCGCCTTGACGGGGTCGTCCTCGTTGACGAGCACTTCGACCCGCGGCGTCCCGGGGGTGAGGGTCGAAAGGGAGTTGATCTGGTCGACGAGGTTCTCCGGCAGGATCAAGGCCGCCAGGACGCCGCCGGACTCGACCTGTTCCACCGCTTCCTCCCGATCCTCGACCCGGACGCATTCGACGCGCGCGCAGACGCGCTCGGCGATGCCGGCGGCCGGCAGCTGCCGGCCGCCGACGCTGACCTTCGTGCCGGGCGGGACTTCGTTGAGGAAGGCGACGTGGGGCTTCTCCGGCCCGCGCGAGATCGCGAAGCCGACGAGGACCGCGATCAGCACCGGGTAGACGACGAGCAGCGCCGCCTGCAGGGGCGAGCGCCGCAGGATCTGCAGGTCCTTCAGCAGCAGCCAGCGCATCAGTGGCCCCGGTGGTGCAGGTAGGCGACGAAGGCCGTCTCGAAGTCGCGGTCGGCGGCCTCGGGCGCCTCGCTGCGAACGGCCTCGCGCAGGGCTGTCGCCGCGCCGTCGAAGAGTGACTCGCCGTCGGCGAGGACGAGCAGTCGATGGCCGTAGCGCTCGGCCTCCTGGATGTCGTGCGTGGAGAAGATGACCGAGGTGCCCCCGCCGGCGAGGCCGCCGACGAACTCCCAGAGGCGCGCCCTCTGCCGGGGGTCGAGGCCGACGCTGGGCTCGTCGAGCAGCAGCACCTGCGGACGTGAGAGCAGCCCGATCGCGATATTGATCCGCTGCTGGTTGCCGCCGGAGAGGCGGGCGACGGTCTCGCCCCGACGGGCGGCGAGACCCGCCAGCTCGAGCATCTCCTCGGTCGAGGCACGAGGATCCTCGTGCCCCTCCAGCCGCGCGAAAAGGAGCAGGTTCTCCTCCACGGTCAATCGCCGGTACAGCGCCGCCTGCTGCGGCACCCAGCCCACCCCGCCGGCC
>Ga0247780_1000621_pt1 | contig 31452 bp, 19 predicted proteins | sample UWRJL079202R5_FD_179927 | JGI IMG/M metagenome (GOLD analysis project Ga0247780, IMG submission 179927) | Plant litter microbial communities from Arlington Agricultural Research Station in Wisconsin, United States - UWRJ-L079-202R-5 | ecosystem: Environmental > Terrestrial > Plant litter >... | reverse complement strand
GGGGGGGGGTTGTAGCTTCTCGCAGGAGCAGGCACGAGGTAGGATGCAGCTAGTAAAAGTGTCGAAAGTCATCTAATATCATCAAGCTCTCGTGAAGACACGAGGTGCAGGGTGTAATACCGAGGCTCGTGTTTCTTAAAGTCCCGTATCGACTGTAAGGAATTCTACCTCAAACCCACTAAACGGTCATCGACCCCCAAGCGCCTATACCATTGCCGGGTGAGGGGAGTTTCCCTCCTTGGCAATTCGATATCGAATGTTTCTCTCGCTCTCGTCTATCCTCCTCTCCATCTCCCCCTTACTGACCCGGGCTGCCTCGCAGAGCTCCCGAGGCGAGGAATTCCCACCCCCGCCCTGTTCCCAGCCCAAAGGCACCGACTGGGCGACGGGCTGCCACGAGTTGCCGAGCTCCGTGTACCTCGTCTGGCGTCTAAACATCGCTACCACGACCGCGATCGTTGCCGTATGCACAGCAACCACCGACGCCACGAGGATGAAGCTTGTCCACCTCGTCGGGATGGACGCCCGAGACCAGACGCTGTACTGCGCAGGCAGCTCAAAGTCAAAGTACGGCTGCAGCTCGACGTAGGCGTTGGCCGTGGCCATGGTGAGGAGGCTCTGGACGGCGACGGCCGGGTTGCCCGTGCGCTGCATGATATCCTGAAACACGGCGATGAAGGAGTTGTGGATGCCCATGACGGAATCCATGTTGGTGTCGTAGCACAGCGTGGCGGCCCACCTCAGGCCGCCAAAGGCAATGCCTGCCGGGTCGAGTTTGTCGAGCTTGGACTTCATGTTCTCCATGGCCCATGATGACCTGTTCCGTGATGGACGCGCCTATGCCGATGTCGCCGATGGCAGTATAATTGTCGGGGATCCGCCGTTCCGCCGTCGGGAGCGTCGCCATGGTCAAGATCCCGTCTCTGCCCACGGAAGGGGCACCCAGGTACTTTGCGGCGTCGGCCGTGGTGAGGATTCCTGACATGTTGTCCCACGCTACCTCTGGCTCGGGCGCGGCCTCACTGATCCCGGTCTCGATGTTGTAAAGGGTGCTGTTGAACCACGTGAGGCACAAGGTCATGTCCACGGTCAGGTCCTTGACGGTATGAGAAACGGTGGCCCACTCCTCCCTTTCGCTTCGAGCCCATGAGTCTTGGGATGCCAGGCCGTCTCAGGACCAGTCGCTGAACGACCCTGTCCAGTTGAAGAGCATAAAAGCGCTCACACTGGGATAGAGGGGATTCGCGACCGACATCGCCCACTGCTGATCCTGCCCGGGAAGCGGCGCTACGTCCGCTAGGGGTACGCTGTGCATGGTGACGGGGATGGTCAAGTTTCTCGGCTTCTTGGCGCTCTGTATGAGCGAGCTGGTGAGCATCTTGATTGACTTCAGCGGGGTCGACGTGACGTCGACGGAGAACGTCAAGTTCGCGTAGCGTATCCCCGCTTGGTTGGAGAAAGTGTTAAGCCCTTTAGGGTTTCCTACTTCACTAGTTTAAAAAGCTTCTAATTTGCCCATAAGGGCGTTATACGTACTGTGATAGTTTTTAGCCAGTCCTTAATAGTTAGAGGCCCCTAGATCTCTGTAATATTGAGAGCTTCTACTTTACAAAAGGCTATCTCCTAATCCTTAATCTACTGCTCCTTTAATACGTTTATATTTCTAGCTTATTTAATTACCACTTAGTATTATTACGACCTGCACCCGACACAGGCCTTGAGAGGACTGGCGCGGGTTAAGACAGAACGTATGGCAGGACGCCAACAGGTAAGGGGCGTTCCGAAGACGGTTTGTTGAGCTAGCACTCTTAGACGGGGGGTTTAATGTCACTGTAGGTCGCTGTCACTACAGTGCGCAGAGGTGAGTCTGAACAGTAGGACATAAATGAATAATTAAATACTAGCGTGAGGAACCCGAGTCCCTCACAGTAGTTATAGGCACAACCATAACTATTTATACTAACTAGCTAAGAGGTACTTTATACCTTAATCACTGTGCTCACTTAACACGAGGAGTGATTATAGTGATTAGAATGCCTTTAATTACTATAATCACCGTGCTCTTAGTAAGATCAGAGTGATCACTTAATAATTAGTCGTAAAGGTTTTAGGTCTTTACACCCCTGGCCTAGTGTGTAATACCGCGTGTACTGCCTTTCTACACTGTTCCTTTTATAAGGGATTTGTCAGGCCGCCTTAGCCTAAGTGACGGCCTGTAGGGTTGTTACATAATTCCCCCTCTTTAATATTCTTTTTCTATAAAAAACTACTTATACGTTCTTTCCTTTCTTCATTAGTTATTATATCGTCTAACTGGGTAATTAAAAATAGGAGAAACGTAACACCTTTATTAACTAAACGTTATATTACTAACGTTAAGTTTATTCTTACTTTTAAGATTATCATACCTATAAAGTGTAGTCGCTATCGCTATCTAAACCTACCGGATTATAAGGTGGCTAGTAAGAGCAAGTCGTGTGGCCACTGTGTGGCAGCTAGTGGGACTGCACACTTGTCTTATAACGTTTATGGAAACGACCCGTCTGTTTTATATAGGGTTCTAGACGAAAAGAAGCGTTTTGACATTAAGGAGCGTAAAACCGCTCTTCTTTTACACAACACAGCCTTTAAGCTTCTACACCTTAAAGACTAATAAAAGGGACTAGTAAGGCGGGCAGACGAACTTTTTAACTACAAGTTTAACACCATAACAAAGGAGGAGTGTAAGGCCCAGGAGGTAACTGCGCTAGTTCCTAAGTTTAACTAAGGAAGCCTCCTGGTAGAGCTGGCGCACAGTTCCTTTTCCAGGGGGTTATCACAGCTAGTGACTTCTTTTTAACTTAATCTGTCGCTTTTTTCTTTTAATAAACGAAAACGGCCTTTTCTGGCGTAATGGTAGCACACCTACCTGTTTTCTTTTTTACTGACTTTCTTTCCTAACAGCACTTGTTTTTTATACAGGGCTTACTAGGAGCTTTAGAGGCCCTGCCTCCTTACTAGGTCTAAGGTCCTTATAACCCTGGCTAAGGTCTTAATAAATGTCCTTCCATACCTATTAAGGAGTTTCCTACCGCTTTTTAAGCTTTAGGTCCTATAGTGGTCTTACTCTTCAGTATAGTAATTTAAATGTTAGATCTTATCTTATTTCTAATTCTTATTATTAGTTTTAATCAGTTTGGATTCTTTTAATGGAGCTCCATAATCAGGTCTGGGCACTTAAGATTTTTAACTGACTCTTACAAATTACTCTCAGGGCTGTAATCTAACCACTTAATAAGATATTTAAACGTGTTTTTTCCCTTCTGTAAATCTATAACTTCCTTAACGTTATACTTATCCTTATTAGTGTCGATCTTAATCTTCTTTTTTAAAGGAACTCCTTTTAGGGCAGGTTTTAGAAGTAAGATATAAAAAACCTTAATCTACACCTTTATATTAACGGGTAGGTTTAGTTTATAATTAGAGGTAGTGACCTTTTTCTTAACTTAAAACGGTCTATACCTTTTAAAGTCAAGCTTCTTACTAGGTTGTTTTAAATATAAGTTTTATAAAAAAAGGTAAATGTAATCCCCCTCTTAAAAAGTCAGTCCTTTAACTTATTTACTATTATAATAAAGTCCTTTTTTAAGTATTAGTTACTTAATTTAGTGTTTATTAGTAAACTTCTTCATTTATTTACATATAAACTTAAATTCGGCTTATAAGTGGTTATATAACTCTTACACCTAGTCTGTGCAGATTACAGCTTAAAGGGCGCCGGTAGGCGGGCCTTAATAAAGCTTAGGCTCTTTACTGTAATTAGTAAAGAATAGTAACATACCTGTTAACTTAACTGGCGTTATATTATAAATTATCTATACTGTTAGTAACAGCTTAAGCTAATTATCTTATTTAAAACTGATATAGGCTTAAAAATACATTATAAATATCTAATTAACTTACTCTGTTTAATTATCTGTCTGTAGGTGGAATGCTGTTAAAAGCTTACTTTTTACACCTATCCTTTATACTAATCCTTACCAGAACTTCGACACGATTAGCTTATCCTAATCTGTAATAATATTATCTGGCTAAAGGTGTTATAAAACTACCTTTTTCTTAAAGATATAAGTAAGTTACTCCGTGGTTATATCCTTTAAGGTTAGCAGAAAGTAGGCCTATTTTATTAATCTGTTAACTACTATAAGGACTTAATCGTAGGTGACTCTTATAACAGGGTCCCTAAACCCTAGAATCCCAGTAACAAAGTTAAGTGAGATTAAGCTTTATAACACCTGTGGTATAGGGAGTGGTTTGAGAAGTCTATATAGCTTATAATGTCAGTTCTACTTTTAATGGCAGATATTACAGTTATTAACCACTTCCTTAACTAATTTCTTCATTTCTAGGAAGGCGTACGCTTACTAGGCTTATGCAAAAGTCTTAACTCGGCCTATATATCCTCTAAGTTAAGACTTATAAACCTGTTAAACGTACTCCTTCTATTTATCCAGGTTATAAATATACAGTTTCTCTTAATACCAGAGCCTTACTCCTAGTTTAAGCGTGCCGTTTACACCTTCTAGTAACTATTCCAGCTAATAACCAGTTTTATTATAATTTAAGTATTTTAAGCACTCCTTATTATAATCTTATAAATACCTTAAAAAGTCTCCTAAAGGGCACTTATACTTACAGGTTCCTTCCACTAACCTTTTTACTTAAAAGTCCTATTATTACTAATAAATGTTATACTCTATTTATAAGTTTATATAAACGTTAATAATTTATTCCAGTGTTTAATTATCTAACACTTATAACGTATACTTTAATATACCGTTCTTAACTTTATTAAATATTATAATAAGGATTAAAACTAGGTTAATACCTTTATAATCCTGTCTCTAACTAAGAGTATTGGCTTACTTATTATCTTTTCCTTTAACGTAGTGGATCTGGAAATAGAACAGGGCTATTAATTCTACCTATTATACCTATTATAAGTTAAGTTCCTTAATTAGGAAATACTAAAGGTTATTATAGTTTAAAAAGACCTAAACTGGTTCTTTTATATCATTTAAATACAGTGCCTACTTAATAAAGCACTAAATAATCACTATCAGTTCCTTATTATAAATTAGATATTATAAGGCTAGGCTGTGGATTCCTTTTAATAAGAAGGTAATTAAGTGGCGTTTTTTATTATCCTGGACTTAGTTAAGTTCTCTGCTAATTATAAATTTTAAGGAGTCTGTCTTAACTTAAAAAGGCTTTAAGAAATTAAGGAGAGTTAAGATTAGCGCTGTAACGAAAGTGTGTTTAAGGTCTTTAAACGCCTTTTACTGTCTATTAGTCCACTTAAACGGCTTCCCCTTACCTGTAAGTTTATAAAGTGGTTTTATAATTTTTATAAAGTACTTAATAAAACAGCGATAAAAGTTTATAAAGCTGATAAAAGCTTATAACTCTTTCTAGTTCTTTAGAGTGGGTTAATCCTTAATTACCTCTATCTTCTCTAGTTACATTTTAAGCCTTTTAGGGGTTACTTTAAACTTTAAATAGTTTAATTCCTAAACGTAGAAGTAGCTTTTCTCCAGGTTTATTATTAACTTTACTTTTTTAAAAGCTGTTAAAACCTGCCACATATACTTTTAATATTTTTTTAAAGTTTTAGAACAGATTAGAACGTTATTTAAATATATAAAGATAAACTTGTTAAAGAAGGGGTAAAAAACACTGTTAATAAGGCTTTAAAAGGTTATAGGGGTGTTTGTTAATCTTATTAGTATAACACAGTACTGGTAATACCTATTATAAGTTTAAAAGGCCGTTTTATACTTATCCTCTTCCTTCACTTTAATATAGTTAAACCTTACAGGGAAATTAAGGCTGGAAAACTAATTTACTTTAATAATCTGTTTTTATATTTCCATAATAAGTAGTAATAAGTAGTGACTTTTAATCGTATCCTTATTTAACGTTTAGTAATTAATAACTATATATAACTTACTATCTCCCTTCTTTAAGACAAATAGTATTAGGTACTTTACTAGGGACTGGGACTTTATAATAAATCTGTTCTTCAGATTCTTACTAATACACTCCCTTAAGGCCTTAACTTATTAAGGGTTTAAATAGTAGGGCTGGAAGCTGTGGAGTTTCGCTCCCGGCTTTAATTTAATTTTATAGTCTTATAATTTATAGTCTGGTAATTATAGTATCTTTTTTTAAAATAGGATAAACTTCCTATACTTTATAGGTATTTTAGATAAGTTAACTTCTTCATTTGTCTATAAATCGGCTTCTTACTTTTCTTCACCTTTTAAATCGTTATTTAAGTAATATAGTAGACCTTCTAATCCTTTAACTGTCTTAGTAAACCTAACCTAAACTATACTTAATTTTAAGGGTTTAATGTACTTTTAAGTGCTTTATATAACTTTAAAGCGGTTTAATACCTTCTTAGCTTCCTTTAAATGGTGATTACAGTTAGGGGACTTGCTAAAGGTAAGGTGGCCACTCCTTTAGTTAATTACAGGGTTATACTTTTCTAGCTAGGGTAAACTTAGGATTATGTTATAACCTGTAATTAATGTAACGTTAAAGTTTACTTATTATTTATCCCTGTCCACTTTAATTAAGAGTGGTAAGTGGTGGGTGATTTTACTGTTATTATATTAATATAGGCCTCCTTCTTTATTTTAAATGGGAATAGCCTCTTTATACTCTTTATTAGGGAGTTTCCTTTAGTTAACTAGTAAGGGGTGTATTAAGTTAAAAGCACTTTTATTATTAATTATTACTCTTACCTTAAATGGCCTCCCTTTTCCATCTGTTAAGTTAATATTAACGGAATAATACTTATACTCCTTTAATATCTGGGTTATAGTAACTACCTGTCCTTAAGGTCTTATCTGGCCTAACCTTTAAGTGCCTCTCCTTCTTCTTAAGGTTTTTACTAATTAGTGAATTACTGGTTTCCAGCCCTTTTAAAGGGTTTATAGCCTTTTCCCAATTCCTTTTAAAAAAACAGGTAACTTTAACAGACTTGGTAATTAACCTTTTTTAAGTTCTTACGCCTTAACATCTAGTTAACTTTAAACAGTATAATGTTTTAAAAACCTTTAATAAGTTGATAATACGTTTTACAGGCTTAGATTACAGTAATGTCTTTTTACTCTTAAATCCGTTAATAGTCTTCCTGCTTTTACTATTCTTTAACTTTTCTGTTAAGGTGTAGTAAGTATGTTATAATTAGGTAGTTATTAAGTACTCCTCTTTACTAATACGTAGTGGGAGCCTGGTTAACTATAATAACCTTTTGTTTATTACTGGACTCTTTTATTAGGGAGTAGGAGACTTAACAGTGGGCTGGTTTTAACTTTACCTTTATAATAGTGTAATCCCGTCTCTGTATGCTTAAGAAGTGGTTACAGAGGGCTTTAGGCTTATAATGCCGGTTAAGAGCACAGTTATTATATATGTAATTAATCTATAATATATCTTTATAACTGGGGTGGTTAATGTTAACTGTTAGTGCTGTGGTTATAGAGTATGGAACAGGGGAAGTGGCGCCTTGTTCTTTTTCTTCTTCCACTTACCTCTATATACGTTATTTCTCCTAAACCTCTTCTTAAAACTTAAGTAGTAATAACCTAGCTTATTCTTTTATAAAGTGGCCTTCCTTAATAAGTTAATACTTAAGTTAATTAATGAAGTAAACTCTGTTACAAAGTTATAACTTAATTTCCATTACCTTATTTTTAAACGTTATAGTGAAACCCTTAACTTATAAGTCCTCTACTTTATCTACTAGCTTTTAATGTTTCTCTTTCAGCTTTTAGACCCTTTATTAATATGCTTGCTTTACACCTTCTTAGGGGACCTTTAAGGTACTAGTCTAAGGCATACCGGCTTTAGTGCAGGGCAGCTATCTAAGCTGTCCTTTTTTTAGGGAGGTGAGGGTGCTAATCCACTTAGTGTGTTTAAAGTGTTTAAAAGTCTTAGGGGGTACTGTTAAGAAGAACTTCCGTTTTTCTAACTCAATTCTCTTAACTTACTCTCTTTCACCTTTTAAGGCTTATTTCACCGTTTAAATGGCTTAAAGGACTAGTTTTTAACTCCCTTTACCATTCTGGTAAGGTTTAAGTTAAGGTCCTTCCTAGACTTCCTTAATTCCTAAGCTTATAAGGTAAGGTTTTTAAAGCCTATAATAGCTAACTGGAACATTTCTTCTTAAAGTCGGTCTTTTATAACCTACACCTTTAATGGTTTTAAGTTTCCACTTTAAAGTTGGTCTTTTATAACCTGTACCTTTATAGCTAACTCTTCTAAGACACCCTTAAGGACTAGGTACACCACGTCCTGGGGTTCTTCTTCCTCGTCTCTTAAGTTACACTTACCTATTTAAGTGCAGTCCTTTTTATTACTTACTACCCTAACATAGACATCTCCTAAGTTAAATTTAATATGCTTCTCTCCTTTTAAAACAGGTTTCTATTTAACTTACTTTAGTGACGGGTACTGTTATACTATATGGCCTTTTTTACCGTAATTAAAGTACTGGATTTAGGATAGATTTTTAGGCTGTTTCTATTATTATTACTATTAGGGTTTATCACAGTTAGGTTAGTTCTGGTGATTTATTATACTAATGTCTATTAGTCTGGGGTGGTGACTTATTACGGTCGACTGACTCCCCTTCTTTAGCTGGTAAAGGGTCTGTTCTTTCTAGAAGCTCTTTTAATAATGGTAATTATAATACCGATTATTAACCTTAATAGCTATCTTAACTAGTTCTTACAGACGGTTTAGTTAGTCTTCCTAGTAAAGGTCTCTGGTAACATGCTCCTTTAAACCACTTTAAAACAGTATTATTAAGGCTTCTTAACCAAGTTTAGTTTTTACTACTTTTAATTTAAAGCGTGTAGAGAACTTAAAGATTAAGGACGTTTACCTTAAAGTTATAAGGTGTTACTTAGCCTGCCTGGGGGTGTCCAGTTCTTTAAACTTAATTTAAAGTTAGTTAATAAAAACGTTAAAGTTATTAAAAAGGGCCTAAGTCTTAAGGGCTTCTTTACGTGCTTTATTTACAGAGAGGTTATTAATTATCTTTACGTAAGGTTTACATTAGTAAGCGGCTACTCCACCTAGTAAAGCTTTAGTAAACCTGACTTTTCCTTCTTTAAAAAACTGCTTATCGTAATAAGTAACACAGCTCTAAAGCTAGGCTATCTATAACTCTAGTTATGTAAAGTCTCCCTTAAAACGTAATAATGGGGGGAGCTTTACCTGTTTCTTCTATAAGCCCTTAACGTCGTTATCTTCCAGTTTAACAGCGTTAAGTTAAGCCTAGAGTTTTTTAATAAGACTAATATAACTCTTAATGTCTTTGGGGAAGGTTTTATTAAGTTCCTTAACCAGTCCCTATTAATTAAGGTTTAAGTCTTTAAGGTATGTAGTTAACTTATTAACGGTAAGGAGCCGAGGTTAAGCTTACACCTCCTTAATCTCCTTACCTTTTCTAAAGGTTAACATATTAGTGGGAGGGAGGTAATATCTGGGAATTTAATAAATAGCATTTAAAACTGTAACGTTAGTATTATATTATAACCTATACCTAACACAGGCCTTAAAAAGACTGGTGTAGGTTAAGATAGAATATATGGCAGGACGTTAACAGGTAAGGGGTGTTCTAAAAACGGTTTATTAAGCTAGCACTTTTAAACAGGGGGTTTAATATTACTATAGGTCGCTATTATTACAGTGTATAAAGGTAAGTCTAAACAGTAGGACATAAATGAATAATTAAATACTAGTGTGAGGAACCTAAGTCCCTTATAGTAGTTATAGGCATAACTATGACTATCTATACTAATTAGCTAAGAGGTACTTTATACCTTAATCACTGTACTTACTTAACATAAGGAGTGATCATGGTGATCAGAATACCTCTAATCACTGTGATCACCGTGCTCTTAGCGAGATCAGAGTAATCACTCAATAATTAGTCGTAGGGGCTTTAGGTCTTTGCACCCCTGGCCCAGTGCGCAGTACCGTGCGTACTGCCTTTCTGCACTGTTCCTTCTGCGGGGGATTCGTCAGGCCGCCTCGGCCTAAGTGACGGCCTGCAGGGTCGTCACAAGTATTCCTAATGGATTTAAGAGGCAAGACTTATCTTACTAGGCTAAAATCGTTACTAAAGGAAGCGTGTAAACACCTAAACTGTATATTTACCGTTCTAAGTTATCTTTTATATAGCTAGTTCCTTAAGGCTCTTATTAATTATATAATAACCCAGTTTTAAATAGAGAATGTCTATTTGCATAGTAGTCTCAGTCTATTTGTACGGTAATCCAAATTTTCCTCCTATACATAACTCTAAACCCACGCAGACTGGTCCGTGCCTACATATCCATTTACGTCATCTGCATCTGCGCGTCCATTTCATTCTAAATTACTAGGATAAGGTTATTATTAATCGTGGGAACTAACCACTAGATAAATAACCTAATAAACCTTATAAAACTATAAAGTACTTTATATACGGCCTGTATAAACTCTAAGAGGGTGTTATATATACCTACAGCGTTAAGGAATACACTAGCGCTTAGATTAAGTTAAACGACTTCTCTCTTTAATAGAAGAAGATTATCGCCTATTTTGAATCAATCTGGTTTCCTGTTATTAAACAGTGGGCCGGTTATTATACTAATATGAACCTTAACTTTAGTTAAAGAATAACGTTGCTAATAGAGTCTGTTAACTGGTACTTAAAGTCGTTTACTATAAATGGAAACAGTACAGTTTTAAAGGTTATCTAGCAGTCGTGCTGAATAGTTAAGGCCATAAAGCTCTAGATCTGTGACGTTACTCTTAAATAACGTAACATCTTAAAACACAACTATATCAGCTAAGATTAGCTTAGAAAAGTAGGGTATAACGTCTCTACTAAGGTACTAGATTTAGTACGAAATAGTAGAGGATTATACTGTGCTTTATTCTAATAAAGTCTTACCTAACGCAGCCTGCCTTAAGCCCTGCACAGACCAGTTCACTAAGCAGTATAGGGTTATCTACAGTTATAACCTCCTCACACGTTATAACACTAATAAACTCCTTATCCTCTATGAAGATTTCTATCTATATTAATAATTAGTAAGAAGCCTTACTAACAAGGACTAGTATCTACGTTATTATAAGTTTAATTACATGAAAGCCTTAAAAGGAAGACTATGTGGATTTATAATGTTTACCTTAGTTAAAAATACGCTAATGCTTACGGAGCCGCTTCCTAAGGCAGCCAGATAATTATACCCGCTATACAAGAGGCTTAGGAGCCCCCTGAGCAACCTATTACGACCTGCACCCAACACAGGCCTCGTTAGGACTAGCGTAGGTTAAGACAGAACGTATGGCAGGACGCTAACAGGTAGGGGGCGTTCCGAAGACAGCTTATTAAGCTAGCACTCCTAGACAGGGGGGGTTTAATGTTAATGTAGGTCGTTATCACTATAATGCACAGAGATAAGTCTGAACAGTAAGATTTAAATAAACAATTAAATACTAACGTGAGGAACTAGAGTCCCTTACGGTAGTTATAGGCACAACTATAACTATCTATATTAGCTAACTAAAAGGTATTTCGTACCTTACTTAGTCTGTTATGCTTAATAATACACTACACAGTTACGGCTAAGCAGTTAACTAAATGGTACTTAGTGTTGTCAGTCCTTATAGACCACTAAGCACTTTCTTACTAATCGTAAGGGCTTCGGGTCTTTACACCCCTAACTTAATACGTTTAAACAGTATACCCTGTCCTTCCACACTATTCCTTCTGCAAGGGATTCGTCAGGTTACCCCAGCCTAAGTAACGGCTTACAGGGTCGTCACACAATTCCCCCTCTTTAACATTCTTTTTCCATAAAGAATCGCTAGATCTGTTTTCTTCCTTTTCCACCTTCACTATATCTTCTAACCGCGTTAAAAAGCGCAAAAGATAGAGAAAACAGGAAAAGGCTCCTTACGACTGTCGCATTCGTCTTGCAGAATCCCTTAATACCTTTAGTTCGCAGATATCTCCTTACACTTATTATTAAGCCAAGTCCCTACTGTGCTAAGTTATAACGTAATCTAATAGCTGCAGTAAGTACTAATCTGTTAATATACCTTCTTTATACGACGCGTTTAATTACTCTGACAAGTTTATTAAAGGTTTAGTAGATAAGAAAAAGAAGTTAGACACCTTATATAACTAAGTAATTACTAAGTACTGTAACTCCCTTATAAATTTATAACGTGTTAAAACCTAATAACGTATTATTAAAGTAAAGGTAATAAAAGTGTTCTCTTGTAAGGCTAAGGTTCTATCCTTCTAGAAACAGGTAAAGGTAGCAGACTTAGTTTAAACTAAACCAGTTTCTTAGAATTAAGATTCTTTTCTTACAGGCTTTCCTCCTAAAGGGTTACTACAGCTTACAACGTCTTCTTAACTTAATTTGTAGCTTCTTTCCTTTAATAAACGAAGACAGCTCTTTAGCGTAATAGCAGCGCGCTTACTTCCTTCAGTAAGAAGTTATAAGTTCAAGTCCTATAAAGGTCTTCTGTCGCTCTAGATCCTTACCCCTTAGGGCTAAAGGGTTTAAGGCAACTTTTTTTTTACTTTGTTAACTTCCTTTCTCAACAGTGCTTATTCTTATAGACACGCTTCTCTACTACGTATATACTTTTATGTAAGGTTTTACTAAAAGCTTTAAAGGTCTAACCTCCTTATTAGATCTAAGGTCTTTATAACTTATAGTTAAGGTTCTAATAAATATCTTTCTATACTTATTAAAGAGTTTCTTACCGCTTCTTAAGCTTTAAGTCTTATAGTAATCTTACTTTTTAATTTAACAGTTTAGATATCAGATCTTACCTTTATTTTCTTTTTACAAGCAGTTTTAATCGATCTGGATTCTTTCGGTAAAACTCCGTAACTAAGTCTAAGCACTTAAGACTTTTAACTAGTTCCTATAAGTTACTTTTAAGGCTATAGTCTAACTACTTAATAAGACATTCGAACGTATTCTTTCCCTTTTACAAGTCTATAACTTCTTCAATATTATACTTATCCTTATTAACATTAATCTTAACCTTCTTTTCTAATAAAACTCCCTTTAAAGCAGGTTTTAGAAGTAAGATATAAAAAACCTTAATCCACACTTTTATACTAATAGGTAAGTCTAATTTATAATTAAAGGTAATAACCTTTTTCTTAATTCGGAACAGCTTATACCTTTTAAAGTTAAGCTTCTTACTAAGTCGTTTTAAATGTAAGTTTTATGGAAAAAGGTAGATATAATCCCCCTCTTAAAAAGTCAGTCCCTTAACTCGTTCGCTATTATAATAAAGTCTTTTCTTAAGTATTAGTTACTTAATTTAATGTTTATTAATAAACTTCTTTATTCGTTTACATATAAACTTAAGTTTAACTCGTAAGTAATCGTACAGTTCTTACATCTAATCTACATAGACTATAACTTAAAGAGTATCGGTAGGTGGGCCTTAACGGAGCTTAGGCTCCTTATTATAATTAGCAAAGAATAGTAATATACCTGTCGACTTAACTAACGTTATATTATAAGCTATTTATACTGTTAGTAGCAACTTAAGCCAATTGTCTTATTTAAAGTTAACGTAAGCTTAAAGATACGTTATAAATACTTAGTTAACTCGCTTTATTTAACTATCTGTCTATAAGTAAAATACTATTAAAAGCTTACTTTTTATACCTATTCTCTGTATTAGCCTTTATTAAAACTTCAACATAATTAGCTTATCTTAATCTGTAACGATATTATCTAACTAAAGATATTATAAAACTACTTTTTTCTTAAAGATATAAATAAGTTATTTTACAGTTATATCCTTTAAAGTTAGTAAAAAGTAAGCTTATTTCGTTAATCTGTCAATTATTATAAGGATTTAATTATAAGTAACTCTTATAATAAGGTCTTTAAACTTTAAAATCCTAATAACAAAGTTAAATAAGATAGAACTTTATAACGCCTGTGGTACAGGGAGTAGTTTAAAAAGTCCGTAAGGCTTATAATGTCGGTTCTGCTTTTAATAGCAGATATTACAGTTATTAACCACTTCCTTAACTAACTTTTTCATTCTTAGGAAAGCGTACGCTTATTAAGCTTATGTAAGAGTCTTAGCCTAGCTTATATATCCTTTAAGTTAAGATTTATAAACTTACTAAACATACTCCTTTCGTTTATCTAGGTTATAAATGTATAGTTTCTCTTAATATTAAAGCCTTACTCTTAGTTTAAGTGCGCTATTTACGCTTTCTAACAGCTGTTTTAACTAATAACTGGTTTCGTCGTAATTTAAATACATTAAGCACTCTTTACTACAGTTCTGTAAGTGCCTTAAAAAGTCTCCTAAAGGGCACTTATACTTACAGGCACCTTCTACTTATCTTCTAACTTAAAAGTCTTATTATTACTAATAGATATTATACTTTATCTATAAGTTTATATAAATATTAATAGTTTATTCTAATATTTAGTTATCTAAGACTTATAATGTATACTTTAATATACCGTTCTTACTTTCGTTAAATATAGTAACGGGAATTAAAACTAAGTTAGTATCTTTATAATCCTGTCTTCAGTTAAAGGTATTAGCCTACTTATTATCTTTTCCTTTAACGTAATAGATCTAAAAGTAAAACAGGGTTATTAACTCTACCCATTATACTTACTGTAAGTTAAGTTCCTTTATTAAGAAGTACTAGAAGTTATTATAGTTTAAAAAGACCTAAACTAGTTCTTTTATACTGCTTAAATACAGTACTTACTTTATAAAGCACTAAATAATCGTTATCAGTTCTTTATTATAAATTAAGTATCGTAAGGCTAAGCTGTAAATCCCTTTTAATAAAAAGGTAATTAGGTACCGTTTCCTATTATCCTAGATTTAGTTAAGTTCTCCACTAACTGCGAACTCTAAAGAGTCTATCTCGACTTAAAACGGTTTTAAGAAATCAGGGAGAGCTAAGATTAATACCGTAATAAAAGCGTGCTTAAAGTCTTTAAACACCTTTTACTATCTACCAGTTTACTTAAACAGTTTACTTATCTTTATAAGCTTATATAATAGTTTTATAATCTTTATAAAATACTTAATAAAATACTAATAAAAGTTCGTAAAGTTAATAAAAGCTTATAACTTTATTTAATTCTTCGGAGTAAGCTAGTCCTTAACTACCTTTATCTTCTTTACTTACATCTTAAGCTTTCTAAAAGTTTGCCTAAACCTTAAATAGTTTAGTTCCTAAATATGGAAATAACTCTTTTCCAGGTTTACTGTCAACTTTACTTTTTTAAAAGCTATTAGAACTTATCGCACGTGTTTTCAGTGTTCTTTTAAAATCTTAAAATAAATTAAAACGTTATTTAGATATATAAAGATAAACTTATTAAGGAAGGGGTAAAGAACACTGTTAATAAGGCTTTAAAAAGTTATAAGGGCGTTTATTAATCCTATTAACATAATATAGTATTAGTAATACCCGTTATAAGTCTGAAAAGCTGTTTTATACTTATCTTTTTTCTTCACTCTAACATAATTAAACCTTATAAGAAAGTCAAGGCTAGAGAACCAATTTGCTTTAACAATCCGTTCTTACATTTCCGTAATAAGTAGTAATAAGTAACGATTCTTAATTGTATCTTCGTTTAACGTACGGTAGTTAATAACTATACGTAATTTACCGTCTCCCTTCCTTAAGACGAACAGTACTAAGTACCCTACTAGGGACTAGGATTTTATAATAAACCCACTCTTTAAGTTTTCATTAATATACTCCCTTAAGGCCTTAACCTGTTAAGGGTTTAGGTGGTAAGGCTGGAAGTTACAGAGCTTTACTCTTAACTTTAGCTTAATTTCGTAATCTTACAGTTTATATTCTAACAGCTATAATATCTTTTTTTAAAATAAAGTAAACTTCTTATACTCTATAGGTACTTTAAATAAGTTAACTTCTTTACTTATCTGTAAATTAACTTTTTACTTCCTTCCACCTTCTAAATTATTATTTAGGTAATACAGTAAACTCTCCAGTCCTTTAACTATCTTAATAAACCTAACTTAAACCATACTTAACTCTAAGGGTTTAATGTACTTCTAAGTGCTTCGTGTATCTTTAAAGGGGTTTAATACCTTTTTAACCTTCTTTAAACAGTAATTATTACTAAAAGACTTACCAAAGGCAAGGTGGCTACTCCTTTAGTTAATTATAAAGTTATACTTCTCCAGCTAAAGTAAACCTAAGATTATATTATACTCTATAACTAATATAACGTTAAAGTCCACTTATTATTTATCTCCGTCCACTTTAATTAAAAGTGGCAAATAGTAGGTAACTTTACTATTATTATACTAATATAAGCCTCCTTCTCTATTTCAAATAAGAATAACCTCTTTATACTCTTAATTAAAGAGTTTCCTTCAGTTAACTAGTAAGGGGTATATTAAGTTAAAAGCACTCCTACTATTAATTACTACTCTTACCCTAAACGGCCTCCCTTTTCCGTCTATTAAATCGACACTAATAAAATAATACTTATATTCTTTTAATATTTAAGTTATAATAATTACTTATCCTTAAGGTCTTATCTAACTTAACCTCTAAATACCTCTCCTTCTTCTTAAGGTTTTTACTAATTAGCAAACTACTGGTTTCCAGCCCTTTTAAAAGGCCCGCAGCCTTTTCCCAACTCCTTTTAGAAAAACAGGCAGCTTTAGTAAACCTAGCGATTAACCTTTTTTAAGTTTTCACACCTTAATATCTAATCGACTTTAAAAGGTTTGATATTCTAGAACTCCTTAACAAACCGAAAGTATGTTCTATAGGACTAGATTACAGTAATATCTTTTTACTCTTAGATCTGTTAATAGTCCTCTCACTTTTACTATTCTCCAGCCTTTCCTTTAAAGTGTAACAAGCACGTTATAATTAGGTAATTATTAAGTACCCCTTTTTACTAATACGTAACAGGGGCCTAATTAACTACAGTAACCTTCTACTTACTGCTAAATTCTCTTATTAAGGAGTAGGAGACTTAGTAATAAGCTAGTTTTAACTCCACTCTTATAATAACGTAATCCCGTTTTTAAGTGTTAAGGAAGTAGTTATAAAGGGCATTAAATCTACTATACTAGTTAAAAGTACAGTTATTATACATACAGTTAATTTACAGTATATTTTTATAATTAGGGTAGTCGATATTAATTACAAGTGCTACAGTTATAAAGTATAGGATAAGAGAAGTAACACCTTATTTCTTTTCTTTATCCACTTACCTTTAAGTACGTTACTTTTCCTAAACTTCTTCCTAAAACTTAAGTAACAACAACCTAACTTGTTCTTCCACGAAGTGGCCCTCCTTAACAAGTTAGTATTTAAGCTAGTTAGTAAAGCGAACTCTGTTATAAAATTACAACCTAATTTCTACTACTCTGTCTTTAAACGTCACAGTAAGGCCTTCAACTTACAGGTCCTCCACTTTATCCACTAACTCTTAATATTTTTCCTTTAACTCCTAGACCCTTCACTAATATACTTACTTAATACCTTCTTAAGGGACCCTTAAGGTACTAGTCTAAAGTATACTAGCTTTAATACAGGGTAACTATCTAAACTATCCTTCTTTTAAAAAGGTAAGGGTACTGACCTACTCAGTATACTTAAAGTATTTAAAAGTCTCAGGAGGTACAGTTAAAAAGAACTTCTGTTTTTCTAACTTAATTCTTTTTACTTACTCTCTTTTACCTTCTAAAGCTTACTTCACCGTTTAGGTAGCCTAAAGGGCTAGTTCCTTAACTCCCTTAACTATCTTAGTAAAGTTTAAGTTAAGGTCTTTCTTAGACTTCTTTAATTCTTAAGCTTATAAAGTAAGGTTTTTAAAGCTTATAACAGCTAACTGGAATATCTTTTCCTAAAGTCAATCTTTTATAACCTATACCTTTAAAGGTCTTAAGTTTCTACTTTAAAGTCAGTTTACTACAACTTACACCTTTATAGCTGACTCTTTTAAAGTACCCTTAAGGACTAGGTACACTACATCTTAAGGTTCTTCCTCTTTTTCTTCCTTATCTCTTAAGTTACACTTATCTATTTAAGTGCAGTCTTCTTTGTTACTTACTATCTTAACGTAAATGTCTTTTAAGTTAAACTTAACGTGCTTTCCTTTTTCTAAAATTAATTTCTAACCGACTTATTTTAACAACAGGTACTATTATATTATATAACCTTTCTTATTACAGTTAAAATACTAAACTTAAGATAAGTCCTTAAACAGTTTCTACTATTATTATCATTAATATTTATTACAGTTAAGTCAATTCTGATAGTTTATTATACTAATATCTATTAGTCTAAGGTAATAACCTATTACAGTTAACTAATAAGGAATTTATTCCTTTTAAAAGTTCTTCTAATAATAGTAATTATAATACCAATTATCAGCTTTAATAGTTATCTCAACTAACTCTTAAAGATAATCTAATCAATCCTCTTAGTAAAGGTTTCCAGTAACGTGTTCCTTCAGACCGCTCCAGAACAGTATTACTAAAGCTTCTTAACCAAGTTTAGTTTTTACCACTTCTAACTTAAAGTACATAAAGAACTTAAGGATTAAGGATATCTATCTTAAGGTTATAAGGCGTTACTTAACTTACCTTAAGGCGTCTAGTTCTTTAAACTTAGTCCGGAGTTAGTTAATAAAAACGTTAAAGTTATCAAAGAGGGCCTAAATCTCAGGGGCTTCCTTTCGTGCTCTATCTACAGAAAGGTCGTTAATTATATTTATATAGGGTTTATATTAGTAAGCAGTTACTCTGTCTAACAAAGCTCTTACAAACTTAACTTTTCCTTCTTCTTTAAAGAACTGCTTATCGTAATAAGTAATATAGCTCTAGAGCTAGGCTATTTAGGACTTTAATTACGTAAAGTCTCCCTTAAAACGCGATAATAAGGGGAGCTTCACTCGTTTTTTCTATAAGCCCTTAAAGTCATTATTCTCCAGCTCGATAACGTCAAGTCAAGCTTAGAGTTTTTCAATAAGACTAATACGGCTTTTAATATCTCCGGGGAAAGCTTTATTAAGTTCCTTAACTAACCCCTATTAGTTAAGATTCAACTTTTTAAGGTATACAGCCAACTTATCAACAGTAAGGAGCTAAAGCTAAGCTTACGTTTCCTTAAACTCCTTACCTTTTCCAAAGGTCAATATGTTAATAATAAAAGGAAAGTAATGTCTGGGAATTTAATAAACAGCGTTTAGAACTTCACGTTAGTATCGTATTACAACCTACACCTAACATAAGCCTTATTAAGACTGGTGCGGGTTAAGATAGAACGTATAGTAAGACGTTAATAAGTAGGGGGCGTTCTGAAGACAGCTTATTAAGCTAGCACTCCTAGACAGGGGGGGTTTAATGTTAATGTAGGTTGTTATCACTATAATACATAGAGATAAGTCTGAATAGTAAGATATAAATGAATAATTAAATATTAGCGTGAGGAACTGGAGTCCCTTATGGTAGTTATGGGCACAATTATAACTATCTATACTAGCTAACTAAAAGGTACTTCGTACCTTGCTTAGTCCGTTATGCTTAGTAGTGCACTACGTAATTACAGCCAAGCAGTCAACTAAATGGTGCTTAGTGTTGTCAGTCCTTGTGGACCACCAAGCACTTTCTTACTGGTCGTAGGGGCTTCGGGTCTTTGCACCCCTGGCCCAATGCGTTTAGACGGTGTACCCTGTCCTTCCGCACTATTCCTTCTGCGGGGGATTCGTCGGGCCGCCCCGGCCCAAGTGACGGCCTGCAGGGTCGTCACACAACCCCCTACACCCCCTACACCAGTGGGCTCTACGATTATAGTAGCTAGCCAGCTAACCAGAGGCCGAGGAAGCCGTGGGGGACGTGCTTGTGATAGGGGGGGGCACGGCTTTCCATATAGCGTAAGCCCTCTTTTTAGGAGGGGGTTGCTCTAGAGGGGAGCCAGCTCACGGCTGTAGGGGGCGGCCAAGCCGTTCCTACACCTATAAACGGCGCCAGCGACCGTGGGAATAGTGGCAAGAAGAGAGGGGGCTCAAGAACGGCCTCTAGTTCAAAGAAGGCCTCAGAGACCACAGGCGTTGCAAAGACTACGCGGAGGGGTGGTAAATCCAAGCTTTCAGGGGTGTCAGGTGACGCGGAAGCGGCTTAGTAAGCGACTAGTAGTAGTAGTTAATTGTAATTTTATTGCAGAATCGGTCGATTTAGGCCCTGTTCAATCGATTAATTGCGAGTGTTCAATTGAAAGGCGGTCGCCTTTGCGACCGCAGATGCGACCGCAGATGTGACCGAGCATTCTGGCGCGGGACGGGGTTAGGGTTATGTATGGGGAAAGTTAGGATTACTATACAAATAGACTAAGACTACTGTGCAAATAGACATTCTCTTTAAATATATCAGTATAAGCTGTTTATTTTAGCTATAGCTGTAATAAAAGCGGTAACTTCTTTTATTAAACGCTTATACTCCTCTTTAATATCTTATTAAGTAATTGTAATAAACTTTAATTTATACCTAACGTGCATGATAAGCGAGTCGCGCGGACAAGCGAGTCGCGCACCCTAACAAAATTTGGTAGCCGAAATGTGAAAAAGGTGATAAGAAATTGATAGGGTCACTAACAATTTACTATCATCTTTTCGCGTGCAGACTACCAAATTTTGTTAGGGTGCGCGACTCGCTTATCCGCGCGACTCGCTTATCATGCACGTTAGCTGCCTTGAAGGATAAAGCTGTTAACTCTTAATATTTATAAGTAAAGTTATATAATTTAATCACCTTCTCTTATCATTTACTAATAAGCTTATACATTATTAGAATAATTAGCTTTATGTACAGATTAGCTACGTTAGGGACAGTTAGATTAATAAAGTACCAGATCCCTTAGTTCATTACATGGTATTTAAGGGTCTTAAACTAAAAAGGCCACTCTTATACGCTCTTAGGCTTTTAGCTGTCAGCTGGAATGCTTTAGTAAAAGGCGCTTTCTTCTATTATAATAAGTGATACAGGAAGGAAGAATTTATAGAAGTTGGAGAGTAGAACCGTAAGAACTGTGAAGGCCAGCCAGCCTTAACAAAAAGGTTAGATGGAAGCCACGAGGCCACTAGAGGAGGCACACGGAGGTCAGCCGGCCACGCCGGCGACCCCGGACGGAAGGAACGAGGCGATAACGGCCCAAAGGAAGCGGGCCAGCAGAGCGCAGAACCGAAAGTTGTGACGAACAAAGAACAACGAACCGGCGATAGCCGGAGCGGTGTGAAGAAGACCGGACCAAGAAGAGGAGACATCACGGAGTTACCCCTAAGCCGTTAGCGCCTCGGTCCCGGTCGAACCCCGGGGAGCTGCCCCGGGCCGAAGGGGTCTTCCTTTCTACCCCGGAGGAAAAAGGAGGTGACGTAGGACCTCCGAGCCATTAAGGCCAAGGGGCGTAAGCGCAGCAGAACCGAGAACGACCCGCTCACGCCCCCGTCTCACCTGTGACACACGCCAGCACAAGGCACTAACCCCATGACCTGTCACCGCGTTTGGTAGTCGAGACCAAACCACATGTATTTCAGTAGGATAAAAAGAAGAGTGGGCGGGGTGGAAACGCCCCAACCACGCCCCGATAGTAGATAGTTAGCAGTAGAGGGACCGCTTGCCCTCACGGGCGGAGCTTTCAGCTCCTACGGTGTAAGACAAATAATAATAATAAGTGATACAGAGGATTAGCGAAAGGGTTTTATAAAGAGCGCTGCTTATAAGCGCACGACTATCAATTGCCTTAATAAAATAAACGGTACACATTACCTCAAGGTACACTGCCACCCACCTAAATTATTCTACAGATTAGGTACCTCGCGGTATCGACCATTCTACCACCCAGTTATCTGGCACCCAGGCACTATCACGTCCTGCATTCACACTACCACGGAATCCAGCTCTGCGTGAATTCTCGACTGCTGAATTGTCGTAGAACTGTTGCAAAATTGGTAAGTGGCCGTTAGGATCAGGCCACAACCCACGGACCACTTCGATTTTGCGGTGCCGTTTATTTTGTCAACCGCTTGGGTGGGGGGAGGGGGGGGCGGTGAAGGATGAGGAGAATTGAGTGTGTGGGGATGACACATTGCATCGCAGAATGGGAACCTGAAAGACACGACTTTGTCTGCACTCTCTGAGCGGAAGATACCGCGGAACAGGACGGGGGGGGCCACATTCCAGAACATTCAATTTTATGAACCCGGTGGGTTTTAAAAGCTCAGACGCCGTTCCGAGTGACTGGCACCCCCAGCCCTTCCCCGTTGCGGGCAACAGTGCGTTAGCGTGATCCACCCAGCCGGAATAGGGGGCCATGCAAGGTGGCAATGCCCGCCATTGGGTAGATGACGAGTTTTCTAACCGCCGGGTCTGGAACAAATTCTTGGCATTTGGGGGGCTTCCAGGAGTATTCTTGCGCAGACACTGAGTCAGCCTGTGAGAAACCCTTCTCGAACAATGATATGGAAGGCTTTATGCACGCCCTGACGGGGATAGATAAGATTGGATGATCAATTTACTGTTTACTCATCATCATCGCATGATCTGCCACGCTCCCTTCCCTGTCGCTCAACGGCACAGAGCGATCCCGTCAGCCACAGGCGCAGAAAATCACCCGTGAACCCCTCACCCGAATTTCATCGGGCACGCTCGCTGAGGAGATAGGTCGTCAATGATTTGGTCCCGCCGATCTAAAGATGTCGCGTCACGATTTTGCATTGAGCTAGTGTGATCGGGAGGGTGGAGCACTGACTGACCCGGGGGGATGGGTCACCGAAAGCTGCCCACATACCGACCAGACTACGGGACGCCTCGTGGAGTTTCTTATCCCCGGGTCGCCGTCCACCCTACCCTCCCGTCGGCCCGACTTGGTGATAATTGACACAAAAGTCTTCAACTTCTCACCCAAACCCAAGGTGCTTACCCAGCACAGTTTGCCCACAGAACAGGCAAGCAGAACAGCAAGGTGACAACGAAGAGCCGCAAGCATCACGCCCTGTTCCGTTGTAAGTCATACAAGTTTCTTAGCCGTCTCCGGGCGGGTATCCCCGACGGCCCATGTTGGTGACATAAGCCCGCCGAAAAACTAACACCCCTATCCTTGTCTAGTAGCGCACACAATGGACGAGTGGGAAGAGCCACATCCAGGTCAACGTTTCTGTCCTCCAGCAACAGAAGCTACCATGTGCCAGTTAACGGCACCATGTTTGGAATCTCAACGACCTCCCCGATCGAGACTGCGACTGCGACCCTCACGGTTGCGGCTCGGGCATCTCCGCAAGCTGGACGGACATTGTCGCATCTGTCGGTTAGGCTCCGAAACTCTACCAAGACATTCTACATGCGATTCACCTGCTCTCAGCTGGTCGTCGGATAAGTCCGTTCCGTCAACGGTGGAGACACAAGAGGCGCCGGATGAATGGATAGAAATGGATGCCATCATGGCCTCTAGATCAATGACTGGCGTGGATGAGACCGCTACGGCCTCCTCGGGACCGTCTTTTTCAAGCGCAACGAACGGACTCGGCGACGCAACCAGAATGGTGTTGCAGTTTGATGAGACTACCGGGAGGCAGGTCTCGGCGGAGAACTGGGCAGACTGGGTCCAAGCCCCGGATGATGATATTCATGGCTGGGAAGCTGAGTTTGACAAAAGGAATGGCTGTTCGGCGAAGTGTGTAGAGGAACTTGAAATATCTTCAAGGAAGAGCTTATGGAGACGGCTGTTTAGAGGAAATAAAACGACGCCTTGATCTCCTTCATGTTCTAACTTCTATAACTAGGAAATGATGACACGCAGTTGGATCCCCATCACACCAAATATAGCATCATCACGTCAACCTCCTCACACGTACCCTGATTCCCCCCTCAGGTCTCAGCAGAGTACTCGGATTAACCAACTTCATCTCACCGACCTTATCAACAGCTTCAAACTCAAATCTAGACACCAGTTCTATGAGAATAATCTTAAACTCCAGCATCGTCATAGCCTTGCCAATGCAGATCCTTGCACCCTGGCTAAAGGCGGTATAGGCGTATGGGTCAGCCGCCTGGCCTTCAAGATGGTTGAACCTCTCTGGCCGGAACTCGTCGCAGTCGGGGCCCCAGATGGTTGGATTATGCTGAAATACGGCCGGCTGTATAAGGACCATTGTGCCTTTCCGAAGGTGAATGCCCTGGACTGTCACATCCTTGGCCGCCTCACGGGCGATGTTGATGGCTGGACATTGGAAACGCAAAACCTCACGGATAAAGTTTTCCAGGTAAGGAAGGCTGTCAATGGCGCTCTGGCTGAGTGGCGATGAAGAGGATGAGCTGTTGAGGAGTGACTTGACTTCTGCTCGGAGTTTCTCCGTTTCAGCGGGATATTGTGTCATTAGGATAGTCGCCCACATGAGCCCGCCCGCGGTGGTTTCGTGACCTTAAAGAAAAGAGCGTCAGTCTCGGAACCTAGAGTAAGCGGGATAGAATTGGTTTAGGATGTGAGCCACGACGACAGCCCGTAAAGTGCACTGTGGCCTGGAGACGTACCAGCTGCCAGGAACGTAAGAATCTGCGAAAGGCCATTGGGTTAGCCCACTGTTCTACCGCTACAGACAAGAGCATGGAGATGCAAACCTGGTTGAGAATCTGCTCCTCGGTCCATCGATCATCATTGGAATAGTATTTCTCCGCAACCAAATATGTCAACACATCTTGGACTTCCCCAGCGGGCATGCCGTCCATTCCGGCAGTTTTCCGCTCCCCCACCGTTCTGATCCGGTCTTGCATAATCTCCGTCAGCTGGCTGCGGACAATCTTGTTCGCCTGGACAAACCGACGGTTCGCCTCGAGGGGCAGCCACCGGACGGGAAAGATGCCATTGAGCGCCACTAGGATCTGACCCAGACCCTTAGGCTCAAATACCTCGTGGTAGCACTTATCAAAAGTTGTGTTGGTGGCGCCGCTTCCGGGCTTAAGATTGCCCAGCTCGACACCCAGGGCAAAATTTCCCATGATATCCAGCATGATCTTGGAGTACAGCGAAACGACTTGCTAGAGGTCAGACATAAGCAAGATAAGATATGCCCGGGACGTTGCTTACGCTCCACAACACCGTTCTCAGTTTCGATGATCTGGTCCAGCAGCTGTGTGAGGGTTCGGGCCTTGCTCTGGAGCATGGGTATCATTGCTTTTAGGTTGCGAGTCGAGAATAAACCTGCACGTGTTATTCCCAGCTAGATCGAGACCTTGGCAGCGCGTACCCGCAAGAGCCCGTCTTTGCTTCTTATGTTCTTCACCCTCAGCGAATACTACCCCCAGTCCAATGATGTCGGCCACCAGGTTAGTAAAGAACGGGGGTTTCTGGAACGAATAGACCTTGTCGTGGAGAATCTCCTTGTAAGCAGCCAAGCTTGTGACCAGCACGGCATCCGAGTTTCCCAGGTCAAAGTAGCGGATTAATGGCACCTCGGGCCAGCGGCGCATCCAGGATAGGTATGGCTCGTTGGGAGAGCCGCTGCGGAACTGCTTCAGAGTGTGGCCGATAAGAAAATGGTGGTCCTGCCATATCTTGTAAGCTTCCAACGGCGCAACTGGAAAGAACATGACATTGTCTCTCACCTTTGGTCCGGGGAGGTATCTGAGAGGGGAAACGAAATAGGGATAGAGGAACAATCGATACATCCGGTACACCACAGCTGGGGCAACTTTCACAACCAACAATGCCACAACAACTAGGCGTAACAGCCCCCAGCCATATTCGTATACCACGTCCATGGCCGACTCGTCTAATTCAGCTTTCAGATTGGACTTGGGGTTGGGGAATCAGTGATTGTCGGGTTGGATGAGATAGCTAGGCGATGGCGGTTTATATCGAGAGTCGAGATAACACCCCGCACCCCTAGCTGCAGCTTTGTGGCACTGATGGTGGGCAATGATATGCTTTCGTAATGCAAGGGAGGCGGATGAGTAATGGTGCATATATGCACAGTCCTCCAATGCGACGCAACGGGGAGCCGGAAGCTGGATCCACTCCGCGGTACGCATATTGGCCATCCTCGACTCCAAGGTTGCTGCAGCGTCGTATCGACGAATGGGAAATTATTGTATAGGCGCACACCATCGAATGAGACGCATTGAGGTACGCATGATCCGAAAATGGCGTATGTCGAGGGGAGTTGGAGTGTTACATTGTTCCCCTCGATAACAAGAGTCCCGGACCATGGACGTTGGTCCGGATGCTCAACTGGTTGTGCGCCTTGAAAAGCTTGAAGTAAAGGTGGCGGATTTGAGAAAGTCTTGCGGCTCAATGCGGAAAGGTGGAAACCGCAGGTGGCCTCCAAGGAGAGGGCCGCTGGCAAGAGCGACTCACGGGTGAATTGAAACCGACTGGGCCCGGAAGTCGTCACAGATTGTCTGATTTTGCGGCCGCCTCTGCTAAGAAGGTGGAGTGGGCATTTTTTGAGGATCCGACACTCGAGAGGACGTCGATTAGGGCGTTGAAAGGTAGGTGAGGGAGTGGGTGAGTGACGAGTTTGAGTGTGGCGCTGGGGTGTAGTTCGGCAAAGGGGCTGCTCTGGGCTCGCGGTACACGTATTTCCTCTAAGTGAATGAGGAGACTCTGTGCTGTATGATGAATCCTGATGGCTTGGAAAAGGCACATGTGAAGATTGTTCAGGGGTGGAAGGGCCCCGAGCTGGACGTTGATGAAAACGAAAATGACAGGCCGACAACGAGGACTGCGAAAGATTCATGCGGCAATGCTTTCGACGGAATTTTATAACGATCTGGAGAACGAGGAGCAATGGTTTTTGCGCTATAGGGCGCTCCCTGAGGTAGCCCCTTCGGGACAACGGCCTGGCTCATCGCGGACTAAAATGATGAGCCTTCTCATTACCCATCCGCGGCTTCGCACTACGGAGATGAACCCTTCGATATTGGCATCAAGAACTCGACCCCAGCATACAAGCATGAGATCTCGGCGACATCGGGATTGAACCCGCTCGCACATGATCCCTGGTGGGCATCCAGACCCGTGTCGCCTAATATACCAACGTAAGAAGCCCTCGCTGTCACCCCAGTTGTAAAGGTCGTAGCCAAAAAGTACCTAGATATAGAAACAGAACTAAGGATATTCCCGGCGATTTTATACCGGTAACTATTACTTCCCAATCTCCCTATTCACACTCTTGGCCGGGAAACCTGTCTGGGCATACTCCCAGTCCAACACCAAGAGAAACCCCCACAAAAACTACAATGATGACGAAAGTCGCAAATAGCAGTGTTACCACAACCGCTGGTGTCCACCGGAATGCCCCAAGAAACCCAGGCCATATTTGCTGCCACCCAAGAGCATCCATCCCTAGCTCGACCTGCATAGCAGTCATAGCTACCGAAACCAAGCCCAGTCCTATAATCAGGGGCGCGAGAATAGTTCCCATATGCTCCCGCCACTGCCCCTGGTCATGAAAGTACGTCAAACGGCCGCTGAAGATGACTGCAATATTATTCAACCACGTGAGCCGGATGGAGCCGTAGGTGTATCGAGTCGCGACCTCGCAGTCGAGAATGTCTGCAAAGGGGCCAATGAAGTCGGCGAACTCCTCGAACTGGACATTTTACCGTTGATCTGTGGTATCAAAGGGGTATCTCCGGCAATGGCGATCGCGAAGTCCAGCTCGTGTCGGATGATGTGGCAGTACGATCGTGGAGTGCCGAGAAGGTGGAAGTACACGGGCTAGCGAGCTGTAAGGCTGGTTAGAGGGGGTTCGTAGTTGAAATTTAAGGAGGGCTGGTGCTAACACTACGGAGATATGGGACGGCTAAATCCAACTCAGTGACGAGGAACCACTCCCTGAGGTGATCGGAGAGGCAGCGCGGATTTCCTAAGGCCACCCATGGTTCGCCGGGGAGGGTATTCCTGCCGTCGTTTCTCACAAGCTTTGGATTGGTAGTCGATGAGAATTCTAATGATAGAATAGTAAGAAGCTCGAATTGTGGTGAGCTGTCGGCGACGGTTATGTTTGACATGTCGATAGAATAGAGATTGCAGGATTCAACCTGCTGGCACGACACAAGCGTATCATGGGGTTATCAAAGAGTACCTGTAGCTTTCCAGAAACCCCCACCGGTGTGGATAGAAGAAAATAGCGCAGCTTTGACGGGGAAATTCCCAGTCACGTCTGTTGCTCCAATTGTGGCGTTTCCCGAAGAGGCGTTCAAGCAGCCGCAGACCATGGCGGCAGCCGATTGGCTGATGATCCACGAGATCAACGCGTCGTGTGTTGGGGATGCCAGTGACGCCAATGAGCCAACCAAACGTCAACCAAAACTAACCCGAAATAATTTCAGTGGCAGCCAAAACCAATTCTAGGCCTTGGCTGGGTTGGATTGGCTCATTGGCAGCACTGAGGGATAGTAACTTGAAGTCGTGCTGTGTAACTGCTCTGATACGTCTTCAAATCCGGGAGATGGTGATAAAGGTAGTGTAGAAAGAAAGACCAGTCCGGTAACAGTTGACGAATCGTTCCACTCATTATCCTACCGGATGTTGAGATAGGTGTCTGCAATCTCTCTGCCAAGGCCTAGAGCGTCGTCTTTTCGTCTAGAGATAGCTACACAGACATCAAATACAGTCTAGTTCCCAAGAGCACGTCATCGAAGACGGGCGAGTGCGGGACCGAGTGCATCGTGTTTCTGAACAGTGTTGCGCTATCCAACCTCGAGCCTGACGGAGCCGACAACAAAGCTCGCAATCTGCGTTTAGATCTTTGCTTCGACGTGGGCGTCCCCGTGCAGCCGCCCCTGCCTAATGACGGCGACGCCCTGCCCACCTGCTCCCAGTAGACTTGCAGCTCTTCCTCGCCATGCTCCACAACGAGCCCGCTCCCTTGGCGACAAGCACTGCGGAGTCGAGAACCACCTCGGGAGTTCCCCATCGTAGGTATGTTCATTCCCGAGGGGACTCGCACGCCATTGTCTGTGATTTAATTTGAGAGAGCGATAGGTTGCAAAACACGAAACATAACGATATAATAATCACTTGCAAAATCGGTGTCGCCGCCTCTGTGCTCTCAAAAAATTCCGAGCACGGACCATATCAGCTATCTTGGCGCTGGCATAGTGACTTCCCTCGCGCGAGGCTAAAATTGCAGTGATTTGCGTCTCCCCGATCAGGGTTGGACATTGCCGACGGGAAAGTGTTGCCAAGACTTGCTAACATGGTCTGTGCTCAAAAATATTTTAGAGCAAAGGGGGCAAGTGGTTTCTAAAAAAATAAAAAAAAGGCACACCGAAAAAGTGCCACGTGCAAGTGGTACTAACACCCCACTAACAGTTCCAAAACTTTCAATGGTAGATTCCATGATAGTGCGGAAAGCAGATGTGTTAGTGACTGCAAAATGACTGGCTGATAGTGGGCTGATGGTACTTTCGGCTACCTGTAATTACATATAATAACTGTAGGTCCTGTTGTATTTGCTGGTACTGAGTGTCTTTTTATTTTGGAAGGATTTTGCAAGCGACTGTACGAAAGCCGGGAAAGCAGAGATTTCTGTCGGAGGTGGCACGGGAGTACCCGCGGTATTTAGGGCCCGCTCATTAGAAGTCATAACCTCACGTTCGAGCGTTTCCATTGGTGGCGGTGGCCTCTCCTAGCTTGTCAGTTTGTGTCTGCTCGTACAGTACGGTGCTCCGCTGATGGCCAGTCCCCACTATCACGAGGAAGGCGCACCCACCATCATCACACCACTGGAGTCGGCGGAGCATTGGGTCATGCCTCAAATCCGGGGGGACCATGAACCCCCCAAAAAATATTAACCTCTCGATGTGATCGACCGCCGTCGCTGACTCCTTTGCTCACAACTGAATCTTTATTACTGGTGTATACAGGGCATGACATGTCGTCGCTTTTGCATCTCGACGATGGCGAGGTGCGCTCAACTGCATAGCCGCAAGCATGAAGACGGATGGGCTGAGGTGCTAGTCGGGAGACTCCAAGGGAGAATCGGTGCTGTGCAAGGACTTGGCCAGGTAAATCCAGTGTCCAACTATGGATGGCGCTGGTCCGATGTGGACAGATAAAATGATGAGAACCTCGCTGTCTGGGAGCACGGGAGCTCGTGGTAGATCTGCACTGGTAAATATTATTCATTATACCTGAAACCAGTATTAGCTGGTGAGAAGAAATCACCAATGACGTTACTACAAACCATCTTATCACTTGTGCTGGTCCGAGCCGGCCTCGGGTTTGTTGCTGCCACGGCAGCAGAGCCTCAGACAGCCTGGGCCAGACACCACGCCCGAGACTTGAATCTCCTCCAGAAGCGGGAGACGTGCGGTCCGGGGATCGGCGCGTGCGGGGCCGGCCTCTGCTGTTCTTAGTGCAACTGGTGCGGCGTCACGAGCGAGCATTGCGGTGTGGGTTGCTAGGCGCAATATGGCACCTGCGACGGGTGAGTTTCCATGCTTTTTGCGCTGAAATGAGGAAAAGGGTCATTGCGTGCACCTTTCCAGTCCAGCCTTTACTAACCTGTGTATGTGTGTGTATGCAGAGGCGGGGGAAATCCGGATCCCGGCGGTGGCAGCGGCGGCATCCTCGACATGCCACGGCCTCAGTTTGGCTCGGTACCGTACGGAGTGCCCATAACGCGGTGCAACACGCCCGGCACGGTGGCCATCACGTTTGACGATGGCCCATACGTTTACACCAGCGAGCTGCTGGACCTGCTGGCCCGCTACGGGACCAAGTCGACCTTCTTCGTCAACGGCCTTAACTTTAGTGACATCCGGTAGACGCCCAACCCCAATGTAGTGCGCCGCATAGTCGCTAAGGGCCACCAGGTAGCCAGCCACACGTTCCAGCACACCGATCTCGACACGCTTGACACTAACGGCCGGCGCCAGCAGATAGCGTCCAATAAGGAGGCGCTACACGACATCCTTGGCGGCGTCTTCCCTACCTACATGCGGCCCCCCTATGGCAACTGTAACGGCGCGTGCCTGGGCGACATGGCCGCGCTAGGTTACCACATCGTGCTGTGGAACGTTGACACGCTAGATTGGTAAGGCGACGTTTGTGGCAAGCATTAACATCTTTAACTCCCAGGTTGCCAGCCAAGCTATCAGCCTTAAGCACGACGTCCACTAGTCGACCGTCAAGACCCTGGCCGAGCACTTCCTCCAGACCGCCCGCAACCGGGGCTCCGCGTCGTCACTGTGGGCGAGTGCCTGGGGAACCCCGCCGGGAACTGGTACCGGGACGCCACCACCGGCAATGCTGCGGGTGGAGGAGGTGGGGGAGGGGGAGGTGGTGGTGGTGGAGAAGGAGGAGGAGGAGGAGGAGGAGGAGGA
>Ga0247780_1000620_pt1 | contig 31477 bp, 38 predicted proteins | sample UWRJL079202R5_FD_179927 | JGI IMG/M metagenome (GOLD analysis project Ga0247780, IMG submission 179927) | Plant litter microbial communities from Arlington Agricultural Research Station in Wisconsin, United States - UWRJ-L079-202R-5 | ecosystem: Environmental > Terrestrial > Plant litter >... | reverse complement strand
TGCGGTGCGGAGGAGGAGGGCGGTGAGGCGAATAAGCGAGAAGAGGGCGAGGAGGCGGGAGATGAGAGGAAGGTTTGAAGGAGGTGTAGTAGTACGAGCCGGAGGGGGAGGAGGGTGGTTACGATATCGTATGAGAAGGGCGAGGTGGAAGGGGAGGGAGGTGGCGAAGAGGAAGGCAAAGACGGCGCAGATGGGGATGTCGGGGATAGGTGCGGGGATGCCGCCGAGGGGAGCGGACCAGGGCGGGTAGGGCGGTCCGAAGGGTTGGGAGGTCTGGTGAGGGGGTTAGTGCTTGACGGTGACGACAGGTTTTCGGGGCCGGGGTTATGTTATACTGGTGACTGCCGGGCGAGATGTCGTGTTGAAGGCATTGGGCTGCCGCGTAGGAGTTCTCCAGGTCTTGTGTTGGGCGGGCGCCTGAAGCAAGATTGTGCATCGAGCTGAGTTGGGTTGGGTTGAGTTCATCTGTTGTGACCCTAGAGTCTGACGACAAATTGAATCATGATTGCTCCACTCTAACGTTGCACCAGGATGGGTGGCACTCGACAGGTCAACAACCATCCTCATGACAACCATTTCTCTCGACGCCCGCGCCTGCACATCAACATCGATCATCTTAGGTAATCCGTACCTTCAGCAGTTCCGCCTTCCACAGTGCACTAATAAAGCGCTCCGCGTCTCGCCACCCGCACGTTAACTCACCGGAGGAGCGTAAGTAAGAGCGACCAGTGGCACAAGATCAGTCGAACTTATGGCCGACATGCCCGACATCCAAGAACCGCCCCCCATCTGCCTGGCTCGTTTGGCGGCGCATGTTTGCGGTTTACACGGCCCGCACCGTATCCACGGAGTTCTGAGGCGAAATGACGGGTCGGCTGGAAATGCGGAGGTACGGGCTAGGCATCGGGCTAGGCATATTCTGATGGATGCTCTTCGATTTAGGAGGCTAGTAGCGACTGCGAATGGATGTTGAGGCGGAATTCCCTTGCCGAGAGGCCGCGTCGTGTATCACGTCGCAGTCAACCCGCCATCTGCGCCTGCCACCCTCCTGCTTTCCCCCTGCCCCACCAATTCCCTGGACGGCATGGTCTGAGCGTCTATAGGCCGAGGCGTTCGCTTGTAGGGGTGAGAGAGCACCCTGTGCTCAGCGCCACTGAAAGTCTTAGTGGCATTAGGACTCGGTTGAGTAGATGGTCTGAGCACCGAGAATTCCAGTGTCAGCCGCGGCTTGTGCTTTAAACCCTGAATTGGACGTCTGCCCTATCGGCCAAATGATGCTCTTCTCTGTGGCCGGGTTTTGGTGATGTGAAACGTGCCTGCAATGGCAGTGTTGGGAAGAAGTGGGCACCTCCAGGATGGAGCGCAATCTAGCCTGTTTAAGATGACGTGGCCAGGATGCGGGCAGGGCTGGTAGGGGTTCAAGTCCGTGGCCCACTTTTGCACGCCAGCGGCCCGGAGTGTGCTCACGGGGGCTTTTTCGACGACCAGCAAATGGGGCCGCCAGGCTCGTCTTGCTTTACGGGTCTATTTCTGTGTGCACTGCCATCTTGCTGGTTTTACATTAGTTGTGTTTTCGTTTCGGTTGCGGCGAACGGGCGGATGTTGGATAGAACCTTCTCCTCTGCGAAGGGCGCCCCTTGAAGACGGCACAGGGAGCTTTAAGGCAGACAGCCCCCCCCCAGCGCAGCCGCATTCTCACCGATCGACTGGCAGGGATCAGACGCCTTTGCGACCACAACATCCAGCATCTGCATACAGTAACCCTTACCCATATGGGCTGTGACTTCAATGGTTGGCCCATTTGATAACCAGTGACGACGACGGCAAGGCAACACTGCGCCTTGATGCGACTCGTCTACTATTTTCTACGCCTCTGCCTGTTGGGGGTCCGGGTGTGATGGAAGCGGGGGCAAGTGGCCTGGAAACTCCCGGTCACACTCATACAAAGTCCCTGCCTGGGTACTTGTCACTTTTGGCAGAGGAGTATGCCGCGGCCCAGCATCTACCCCCCTTTCGCAGGTGCAGGTCTCAATGCACGAGGTACCTCTCAATTGGAAGGCCAGCAAACACGGTAAGCCAGCTTGGTGGGGCTGCTGCCTGTTGATGGGTGACCAAACCCCACCACCGCCCGATTATCCAGCAGCACGTTGAGAGTGTAGCCAATAGGGCGGTTGTTTGCCGCACTCCCATTGACTGTGCCGCAAACGCGCACTGCAAGGCATGCTACACCTCGAACTGATAGATCGGCAATGTGGCACTCAACGACGAGGTAACTTACGGCACCAAGTGTGGCGAAACTCGGTCTCGAGGAATATAAGAATGGCGACCAAGACAGGTCGGAAGTTGCTTGCAATGCTCTCTCATCGGCCCACCTCGTTCACATTCCTTCCCCTGCACAATAGCCGCTGATTCCCACAAACTCTCATATCACCCAACCGCCTCGGGCTTCGGCAGTTCACAATGTCCAACAGCGAGAGCCGCCAAGAGGCCTATGCCAGCTGGCGCCAGCACAATAACGGTCCGCAGAAAAACACGGAATTCAGCACCTACGCTCTCCTCCGCGACGCGTACCCTGCCTACCACGTCACCGAGACCAGCCTCGAAAGCTGCGATCTCATCGGGTACGCCGAAGCGGGCCATGCAACCGCGACCCATGAAGACTGTCCCCTCAACCATGCGACTCGCCAGTACAGCGCGCCCGAGAGCCGCCTCGAGCAGGACAGCGGCAAGATCACCGACTATGTCCGATTCGGATGCTGGCGCTACCACTGGAGGGGCACCGACTTCCTAGTCTACAAGTCCATGTACAGCAGCAGGTGGGGCCCTAGAAAGCTGTTCTACGTCCTGCACGCTGACGGACCCGAGAAGCGGACGAACGACGCCACCGACGCCCTCCTTGTCGAGTGCGGCAAGTGGACCAAAGACCTCCACAGCGAGATCTACGTCTTCGACAACACCCAGTGGACTAAGTCCAAGGAGCTCTGGAAGGCCGTCGAGGGCGCGTCCTGGGATGACGTCATCCTGGAAGGCAACCTGAAGGAGCGCATGATCAACGACGTACAGAACTTCTTTGATACGCGCAAGCTCTACCAGGCCAGCAACGTGCCGTGGAAGCGCGGCGTGATCCTCCACGGCGTCCCCGGCAACGGCAAGACCGTGTCGGTCAAGGCGCTGATCAACACCTTCGCCACCCGAGAGGAGCCGATTCCTTCGCTGTACGTCAAGTCGCTCGACGCCTGCCAGGGGCCCAAGTACTCGATCCAGATCATCTTCAAGAAAGCCAGAGCGATGGCCCCCTGTCTTCTCATTTTCGAGGACCTCGACAGCCTCGTGACCCCCAAGACGCGGAGCTACTTCCTCAACGAGGTCGACGGCCTCGAGTCCAACGACGGCATCCTGATGATCGGCTCGACCAACTACCTCAACCGCCTCGACGCCTCCATCACCAAGCGCCCCAGCCGCTTCGACCGCAAGTATCACTTCAAGCTGCCGGACGAGGAGGCTCGCGTTGCTTACGCCTTGTACTGGAGTCGCAAGTTCACCGGTCCGAACGACATTGTCGATTTCCCCGAGAGTCTTTGCCCCATCATCGCCAAGATGACCAGTGGTTTTAGCTTTGCGTACATGAAGGAGCTGTTCATTGCTTCGCTGCTGGCCATGGCTCGCGGGGCTTCTGATGGCTCCCAGCTCGAAGATACCGTGGCGGAAGTCGATCCCGCCACTGATTCAGTCGCTAAAGCGCCGTCGAGCGAGAAGGGCTCTACGATCTCTGAGGAGCCCGTCATTGTCGGAAAGGAGGAGGACAAGACGGTCGAAGAGAGCAAGACAGCTGTCGCCAAGGGCACTGTTGCCGAGGTTTCAGCTCCGCCCGTTGCGAAGGGGACGCCCAAGATCGAAGTAGAGATCCCCGAAGAGCTCAAGGACAGCTCGTTCCTTCGTGTGGTCCTGATGCAGGCGACTATTTTGCTGCGCGAGATGGAAAGCGCGGATGGTGGCGAGGCGCCCTTGTCGTGCAACGATACGAGTGATGAGCCGCCGCCGTTCTCGCCTGCTTGGTTCTCGCAAGCGATGGATCGTGCCAACTGAGTGTGTATGGGTGTTCGCGTCGCTGGCAGCTCCCTGGCTGTGGGATCCGCGATATACGCTATCTCTCTTTGCGCTTTGTTTTGGCTCTGAGCTGATTTCTCACTGTGTGGGGTATGCTCTGTTTATTTCCGGAAGCAAACGATATCATGATCGAATCTGGAACTTGACCCCACCTTGGATACCTTCACCTTAACGTGGATTGCGAATACTTTCCAGTAACAACTGCATAGCATCACGCTGATAGCGATCATAGCTTCCCTCAGTAGCCGACATATTCACCCCTGTTCCTCAACCTCCTCCTCTGGACCCTCCACCTTTCCATACCTTGCCAGGCCAATAAGCTGCAGTATCGCTGAGATCTCCTCAAAGCCTCTCCCTCTCATTCTCCAACCACAGCCTCTGAGCCGTCAACGCCCTCCAAGTCCTAACAATACAATTCAATTTAGCCAGTATCGCATCACTCTTCCTCCGCTGCTCATCACTCCGCCTTTTTCACATTTCTCGCACTTTTGTTCGGCCAAACCTCCAAATTGCTAGCGCAGAGGGGGACGGCCAATTGGGAAGAGCCAATGGCGCGGTGCAATCCGAATTTTTCGTCTCCCGAGCGTTCCAGTTTGTACTCAATCTCGTCGTGAAATAACCGCACACTCCCACACTCGCGTCTGTGTCCAAAACTCTCACTTCCGGCCCAAACTAGACCACGGTAACCACTGTGATGCCAATCTTACACCTGACTTTCACCTCCAGTTGACACGGCACCCCGAATGGCTGTCGCTGGCGGATCCTGCCTGAGAAACTTGACGCTAAGCTCAACCGAAAACTGTCCGGTCGGAAACCTCCAAGTGCTCAACCCCTGCCGCCACGAGGGGTCCCGAAATGTCGACGAACAGGACTGAACAAACAGCACAACATGGGCGAGCCTAAAAGGATGTCAGCACAGGCCCAATCCAGTCTGTTAGCCACACGAAGGCAGCACATACCCAAAGATCAGCCCCGCCAGCACATACGCCCACAGAAGCACCTTAAACCTCTCCGCCCACTCTCGGCACTGCACCCACTTCTCCGGGTTCCGGGGGCCACCATACACATAACACGGGTCGGATGTCATCAGCCCGTCTACGCTCTCAAGTGACGTGTACACCAGCCACCAGGCCAGACCGGTGTGCATTATCGCGGCCACCAGCGGCGGCATGAGAAGCCCGACCCGACGGACGCGGACCAGGCTGGCCACGGCCCATGAGGCGGAGAGGATTCCCTTTTGCATGTCAGTATTTTTCCAACCTTTCACAGCGGGGGTTGTAGCCCAGCGATTGACGTACAGCAAACAAGGTCGGGAGGGCATTGCTTTGAATCGTCCCGATTAAGTGGTACATCTGCGGGTGGTAGTATTGGTAGATGAAGTAGACGGCGAATGCCAACAGAGCTATGACAGCTCCGCCGATTGCCGTGGTCCATAGCGCGATGATTGCGTAGCGCGGCACGGGCGCGGGAGCGGGGCGTGATCTGGCGTTTACTCCGCCCGGCAGAAGGGGGGTCGTTTCGGTGGCTGCCGGTGGCGCGTCGGCGGGAGGGGCTTGTTGGCCTTGCTGGGGTTGGGCGTCCATCGTGGTCTGCCCCGGATCTTGCTGTGGATGCTAAATGGTGATGCCGGCGTCAAGATGAGTGTTCGTGTTGAGAGATGATGGAGGATGTTTTTGTTGATGTTGAAAGAAGCTAGGTAATAATCCATGCACGGAGGATTTAGGCAGCCGCGCTCACTGGTTGTTTTCCATGGAAGCGGAGCGGTTTCAGGGGCTGTAGGGTCACATTGCCAAGACCCCTGCCTCATGGTCCAGAACCTCGCGTGTTGCAAGTGCAAGAGGATCGCCTAATGGCTAAGCTTCTCCGATGATGTTACTAAGGTCGTTACTGCAGCCCTATGGACGGGTCATGGTTGATGAGGGCTGCGATGAGGTTCTGGGACGTCTGATGGGATGGCCATGTGGCTGAGTGTCTGGTGCTACAGCACGATACAACTGGGCATCAATCAGGCAGCATGCTTGGCATTCTTCCATCAATAATGAATAATGGTACGAATTCTCTACCAAAAACATTTCTTACGAACGAATCGATTACGCCAGCAGCCGTGGAACAACTACCCCGATGGGTTCTGTTAGGCTATCAGCACGCTCCTCGACGAATGTCAACGAGCGAAATGATGGGAATTCTACGTCTGCCGCAGCCTTCATAGCCTCCCGTAGCCGACAGTCAGCCCCCCTCTTACCGTATGAGCCTTCACCAAATGCGAAGTGCGATATCGATCTTCTGACCTGCAAACTATGCGGCGACCTGATCCAACTTCTCCCGACGGAACCATTGGTGCCCGACAACTCGACGGGGACGGACCGGCGGGGATACATGACAGAACAACCGCACCACAGCAAGAAGGATGCTCTCCTCGCCTCGGCTAGCACCTGCAGCATCTGTCGTCTAATCTCGGAGGGGCTCGACTACCTCGATTACCACTACTACACGGTTGGAACATACCTCGAGCACTCTGCGTTCCTGTGGGTCAAGTCAGACCTCACATCTTTGTTTGTGGCAAACATCAACCTACTACGGGGTGCGGAAACTGCGCTTCAAGATCACTCGTATGGATTGGGGAAGATGCTTTTGAAAAACCCGTATCGCCACAGGGGGTTCCTAGTTCCCGTGCCCGATACGTATCCCACAACCAACGAGAATATTGAGGTTATCAAAAGTTGGGTGGATCGTTGCAGAAACGCGGAAGAGCATTGGGCGAGTGCACCCTTGCTCAAGCGGGTCCTGGACGTTTCTGACGCCGGTAATGGTGTCATCAAGCTCCATCTGCCTGGTGGCGAGATGGCTGCATATGCGGCGGTGAGCTACTGCTGGGGCACCGGGACTACGCTGAAAATGACTCGGGAGAACATAGACAAGCATGTCAGGGGTATCGCGCTCGAGGAATTTCCAGAGACGCTGCGCGACGTCGTTGTCTTTGCCCAAGGCCTTGGCTTTCAATACGTCTGGATCGATGCTTTCTGTATCATCCAGGGCGATGACCTGGACTGGGCCGAACAAGCGAGCAACATGACGAACATCTACCATAACTGCGCCCTCAATATCGCAGTCGGTGACGTGCCAAACAGCAGTGCAGGAACGGGGTGTAAATTAAAAGACTTCAACCTCCGTGTCGGCAGAGTGGTCTCGGACACGTTGCTCGAGTCGGAGGATGACGCCAGCCAATGCGGGATTCCAGCCGATCTCGATACTATCTACGCTGTCAGTGCGCCCATCCCACGGTCCGTCTTTTCGCAGGATTCGGACCGTCTGGCGACGCGCGGCTGGGTCTTTCAGGAAACCCTCGCACCCGTAGCCAGTGTCTTCATCACCCATAGCGGACTCCTCTGGGACTGCTGTACGGAGCGGTGTTACCAGGGCGGGAAACCGAGTCCGAGGCGGGATGCTGGTCATCCGGTCGAATATCTCACGACGAAGCGCTCGTGGGCACGGGACACTTGTGGTGTCTCCAGCTTGAGTCCAAGTACTGGGCCGAGCAGGTGGAAGAGGATCTCAACCTTGAGATTATCGACGCACGGGTCGACGAGGTCCATCCCGGCTCCTTTGGGGAGGTTCATGGCGGGAGCATCAGCGCAAAGGGAACAACCTGGCCCACCGCAATCAAGGGGAAAGGAAACAAGGCGAGCATATGCTTCCCACTCTCACCCATTACCTTTCGTTTCGAAGCCGACGAAGCGCGAGATTGGGATATTGGGTCGCCATGCCTGATCCTCCGTACTACGGCACTCTATGCCAAGGGTGCATCGAGAAAGCGGGCTGGGCCGTACATTTGCTTCCTTGTAGCTGAGGCGTTGCCGGGAGGCGGAGACCGCTTCCGTCGCGTGGGACATATCCGGATTGATAAGAGCAGGGACGAGGATGACGAGTTGATGGAGGAAAGTGAAATCGAGTGGTCCGGTGAAATGGAACTTGAGAGGCAGCTTGCCGTGCCTGGTCACCGACGGACTCTTGTATTGTGTGACTCTCAGATATTCGGCTCACCATCTTACCACTATTTCCTGTACGTACCTCTTTTTTCATGAAGCCGTGCCTAAGAAGATGGGCTGTGATAGGTGGTAAGCCAGTGATGGCGCTGTTTGTATTCTATAGGGGTGCGAGCGGTATGCCCTCCCTCTTATCGATGGGTAGTCTGTTTGTTGCTGGCTGACCTGAATGTAATTACATGGGTACCTCGCTCCTTCAGTCTTGGCATCCACACTAAAAGCCAGCAATTTGCCAACGTCGTCCCGTCCACTGGTCTCTAAATTCTCCCCTTACACAAATCTTGCACCCAAATGTAGCCTATCAATCCTGACACCCCAACCTCAATCAAAATGGACATTCAAGACGGTGCGCACTACTACAACCCCTTCGTCCTCCTCATCTACGACGTCTGGGTCCTCAAGCTCAACATGCGCTACGCGTGGCGCAGCCCTACCGACACCATCCTCCTCCCCTTATTCGAGGAGGCCTTCGTCCAATCCAACCGCCACCTCGACATCGGCGTCGCATCGGGTTTCTTTCCCTCCACCGCGCTCTCTCGAAAGCGATCGCGCGGGGTAAGAGGTGATCAAAGGCAGGAAATCATCCTCATGGACCTCAACCCAGGGGCGCTCCTCACCGCCAAGGCGAGAATCGAGCGGGATAATCCCGGCGACTTCGCGAGAATTGACACGGTTGTCGGCGACGCGCTGGGTGCCGTGCCGGAGGGCTTGCAGGGGAGGAAGTTCGACTCTGTCAGTCTGTTCAATTTGATTCATTGTTTCCCGCCGGGGACAGAGCGCAAGACGAGGGTGTTTGGGCTTGCGGCGGAGGTGTTGAGTGATGAGGGGGTGGTGGTTGGGAGTACGGTGCTGGGGAGGGGGTATATTGGGTGGAATGTGGTGTCATGGTTTTGGATGTTTTGGTTCAATCTCACGGGGGCGTTTGGGAACTGGGGGGACGAGCCGGGGGTTCTGGAGGAGGGGTTGAGGGGGGAGTTTGGGGAGGTTAAGACTTGGGTGGTTGGGCAGAGCTTTCTGTTCAGGGCGTTGAAGCCGAGGAGAAGGGCGCGTTGAGAGGCTTTCTTTTGATTCTAACAAGCTCCGAGCAGCGCTCTATCGATTCAGTTTATATCCAGCTTTCACAACAGCGCCATTCTTGAAGCCCCAATGCTGGTAACCGTTGCCGCTAGTACTTCATCTTGCTCGGCAGGATGCGCATCTGAGCGCCGACATTCCCATCAAGCCCAAGCAGATCATGGATCCACTCCAGAATGACAAAGAACGCCTCCGGCTCTCCCATATGCTTCCTCCCCGCCACAGCCCTCGCCAGCTTCGGACTACCATGCTCAATCGCGACATACAAGTCTTCAATCGGGAAGATCTCATCTTCCTTCCCGTTCACCAGCAGCACCTTGCAGCTCTTCTTCTGCAGCGTCCCATCATTCAACAACGAAAACTTCCCCGCATCCTTGATAAAAGCCTCCAGATCCGAGTACCCCCACTTGAACGCCAGCGCATCCGCCAGATCGAACGGAAACTCCAACAAATTCACCTTCTCCAACCACTCCCGGTCAAACATATGATGACACCCTCCGCCCTGCGAGACAACCCCCAACAACCGCTCCGCATGCGTATGCCCCACCCGCAGCGAGTAATACCCCCCCGTTGAGAACCCCCAAACCACCACCCTCTTGCTATCAATCTCCTTCTGCTGCTCAATCCAATCCAATAACGAACTCCACTGCCGGTCCGGACTCGTCGGATCCCTCGCCGCGGCAGGCGAGTCCCCCGTGCCCGGAATCTCCACCACAACCGTCGCAACCCCCTTGTCAAGCCACCCCCTCTGCCAAACCGCCAGCTCCGTGCGATGGCCATCCAGCCCCGTGAAGATCACCACCACCGGGACCTGCTTGCCATCCTCCCCCGCACCCGGCGGAAGCAGGTAGTTCACGGGGATTTCCTTCCCCTCGACCGCTTCCAGGGCGTGCACGTGCGGCACGATGACTTCGCGGATAGGGAACTCCATGAGGGCTGCGCCTTTGTAGAACGCTTCCTTGCCGGCAAGCCAGGCTTCGTGCTGTTTTTGGGAGCGGATGGCGGGGAAGCGCGCGATGCGATACACGGCGGACGCGCGGAGGTAGTACTCGGAGGCCTTGGCGACTTCTCCAGAGGATTCGGCGGCGGCGGCCGTGGCGAGGAGGGCGGAGGCCTTGGGGAAGAAAAAGGAGGCGTAGGTGTCCCAGCCGTAGGGCTCGTGGAGGCCGGCCTTGATGATTTCTTGGGCGATGGGCTCAAAGTCTTGGATGCTGCCGAACATGAAGGGGTAGATCCCCATTGCGCACTGGAGGGGTTAGTGGAACTGTGGTTGTTCTTGCGGGGATTTCGGTGCCAAGACATACAGGGGCTTTCCATTTTGTCACCCAGAGCTTCTCGAACGACTCGTGGTGGACGGCGGGCTTGTTGATGGCGTCGCCAATGAAGTACTTGTGGGCGGCCATGTTTGCGGTGCTGTTTGGTGATGATGCAAAGTTTGTGATTGGGAAGGAACGGTTGACATCAGCAGTGCCCAAAGGAGTCGGACTGAAAGTGGGGGAAGCCGGCGTTTGACCAAACGAATCCCGACGCTACCGTTGCACGTGGTGACGGTCGAATCTGCTTAGAAATATGGCAGTTTCTATTCTGGCGATATGGCTTTACGATTTTGATGTCACCGCCCGCTGGGATCTGCCAAAGAGCCTCAACGAAAGACGATGCCATCTGAGGAAGAGGGTTAGGGCTAAAGTTAAGGGATGGAAGCGAGCGCGGCCAATTGTCCCTTTGTCGAGGGCTAAAATTGCAATGGTGCCTTGCATATGGCAGCGCTAATAAGGGGGGCAACGCAAACAGGAACAACACAGTAGCATTGCCGGTAAATCCATACGGTGGGCCGTCGCCCCTTCCACCTGGATCCGAGAAGCAACACAAATCCAAACCCTGCAGCACCATACTATACCTACTACCTATCTCCCTGATACCTTGGTACCCTACACTCCAACGCAAGCAAACAGCTTTTCACACCTTAATATCAACTGGCAGTGCTCACCCGCACATGCCGTCAAGCGCCTGTAAAACGAATTCCGACCGAACACCGCAGCCGCCCTTCCCGTTCTTCGTACAGCCACTCTCAAGCGTTCGAGCGATGGTGTCCATCTTCTCCTCGGTTGTTGCGTACTGCATCAGCATGTCATATGCTTTCCTGCACTCGATCTTCCCCCCTCCGTCCAAAGCGCCAGCGTCCTGTTGCCGTTCTGCGTCTTCTTCTGGGCCCAGAGTGGTGGCGACAAGGACCTGTGTGATGTCGGCGGCTGGGTTCTCGGCAAGTCGGGTGAGGAGTTTGCAGGGAGGAATCATGATCTGCTTTTCAGTGTGGCAGACGCGACTGTCTTCGCTTGAAGTTATTGTTACCAAGGTGGCAGTGGGTATATTATGAGTTGCTGCGGCGAGATCTGCTCCATCGCGCATCATCGCGTCGCCAGCATCAGAGTGCGAACTGTCGGTAGGCTTCGATACCTCCGAGTCCATAGTCTCAGATGGCCCCATTCCATCAGAAATGCTGCTTGAGGGCGTCATCCATTCCCTCTCGGCGGTCTCATCCCCTCGACAGGACGCAAGTGCGGCGGCACATCTCCCGGCCTTTAGCTCTATCTGAGCCCGTCGACCGCAGCCTGACACATCCGCATCACCTCCATCGCCACCACACGCGATGCCTTCCCAGCTGTCAACCTCATCAGCGCTGAAGCCAGATAAGCGAAGAAGGTCACGGAGCCGTGCGTTCCTGAGGGCGACCTGTCGCGCTGCGAGTTGCACTTCCTTCGAGGCTTGCACCCCTTGCTCTCGTGCTTCTGCGAGCCGTGACTCGAGGTCCGATACGTATTCTTTACGGCGGGCTCGGTAACGGCGCTTGTTTTCGGTCAAGCGCAGCGTCTTAGTGCAGGCGCCAGGGGTTTGTGACGTGCCAGGGCTCTGAGATTGCCATTAGCCGATTGCGCGAAGACACATGGTGTTGCATTTGGGCCAGGTACTGATGCGAAGCAGTAGGAAACATAAGCTTACGGATATAGCTTGATAGGGGGAATGGGAGTTCTTGCTGATTTCCTTGGCAACCTTGCTCGATGTCGCCATTTTTGTCGTTCAAGATCAATAAACAGGATGAGGAGCTCAGGTTCAACGAAAGAAGCGGGGAAGCAAGCGCGAGTCCTTTGTGATTCTCCCTCGCCCAATCACAATGAGCCGGTCCGTCCACCGCGACTCCTGGTTTTGTGCCGACGGAAAACTCCGGCCCTTCACCTCATCGCCAATTGGCTGACCCACAGTGCAAATCGACGCGGGAGAGACCTGCAGCTCACCGCACTAGTGCTGCAGCTAGCGCATCCCTGGTACGCTAAAAGCTGGCCAATAATGAGCCAGCTGTCCGTCCATTGCTGTTAATCCCCTAACCCACACCCCCCTGGGGGAGCCTGAGGGTATCGAACATAAAGCAGGGCAAGAACTGCCACTGCGGTCTTGCTAGAACTGGGCAAAATAAAACATTCTTGAACTATTTCCACCCAATGGCGAGACAAACAACATCGGGACCTTCCCTCGCCGTGTCAGATGAGAAGAAAGCCGATGTCGAGTCCCAAAGCAAGACACCCGACGTCGACGTTGCCCATCACCAAATCTCACCGACGCCAGACGTCACATCTTCCGACGTCGACCCCGACCACGACCACGACAATGGCGGACTCAGCGATAACACCAAGGTCCCCAAGCTGTCATACGCACGGCTGTTCTGGTTCTTCTTCTACAACTTTGGTCTGTTCGCCTGGGGTGGCCCCGTCGCGCAGATTGCTCTGATCAAGGAGAAGCTCGTGATTCAGGACAAATGGATAACCCTCGCCCGCTTCCAGCGAGTGTTCTCAGTCTACCAGATCCTCCCTGGTCCCGAGGCTGCCGAGCTGTGCATGTTTTTCGGCTGCCTGTCAGCAGGGCGGATCGGTGGTATCATTGCTGGGGTAGCATTCGCCCTCCCAGGCTTTGTGCTGATGCTCTTGGCGAGCTACCTGTACTCACTGGCTGGATTTGAGAACAAGTACTTCAATGCCTCCTTCCGGGCTCTGCAGCCTATTGTGGCAGCGATGGTACGGACCTACTTTCAATTTCAGCTGTCTAAAATCATGACATGGAGCCGCAGAAGATAGCATTTCTAACACACAACCCCAGATCCTACGAGCAGCCCACAAAATAGCCGACCACTCCGTGCGCAAGCACGACAGCAAGAAAATCGACCCCTTCCTCGTCATCGCCGCCATCTGCACCGCAGCCAACATGGCCCTCCGCATTAATATCTTCATATCCCTTGGCCTCTACGGCGTAATCTACACCCTCATCGCCCGCCGCCTCTGGATCCCCGCCGGCACCCTCTTCGTCCTGCAATACGTGGCCTACTCACTCTACGTCGCCTTCAAGGACGTGCCTTCACCCGTCTCCCTAGCCCTCGGGATCGCCAAGACCCCTTCCCTCATCAACCTCTTCGTGTTGGGACTTGTGGCTGGCTCCCTGTCGTTCGGTGGGGCCTACACGGCTATTCCGTTCGTGCAAGTCGAGGCTGTGCTGATGGGGGCGTGGTTGCCGCAGAGCGTGTTTATTGATGCTATTGCGGTTAGTAACATTTTGCCGGCGCCGCTTGTCATATTTGCGACGTTTGTGGGGTTTCAGGGCGCGTACTTGGCTGATGGGTCGCTTGGGAATGCGTTTTCGGCGGCGGTTGTTATCACGCTGGGGATGTTCTTCCCGTGTTTTTTGTTTACGATTGCGGGGCATGAGTTGTTAGAGACGTTAGTTCGGAATAAGGTTAGTGGCTCTCATCCGCACAATTGTTCATCGTGGGTAAATTCTGAGATGATCTTGCTGACATTGAAAACAGTTCTTGGCGAGCTTCTTCGACGGCCTATGCGGCTCAGTTATCGGCGTCATAGCCGTCATAGCGATGCAGATTCTGAAGGCTAGCGTCGAGGGTTCATTGGAAAGGGTGAAGGGGAAGCCTGTAGGCGAAGCCATCACCACGACTGCCCAGGTCGGCCCGGCCGCTGTGCTGTACATTCTGGCTCTTGTGGTTCTGTACAAGTTCACCAACAAGTACACGGCGCTTCTGCTAGTGATTATCGGTGCCGTTGCTGGCCAGTTTCTATTTGTAGACTAGATTTCCTGTGGTTGGAGCACGGACGAAATCATGCACAAATGCGTCTTGGTCCATTTCTATTACTCGTCTAAGCGTCGATTCTTGTTGGTTCGCTTTCTGCCATCTTGGACCAGCAATACGATTATCCCACGAGCAGTCATTTCTATCAGACCTGACCCTATGCCGCATTCTTTTCTGTCGCTCCACCTCGTCAATGTCGTCGTGCCACTCACACGCCTCCCTAGTCTCCAGCCCTCCCAGAACGTTGACCCGGCACCAGGTCAGGTGCCATTTTCTCAGCCCCGTAACATTCGTCGATATGTTCCATAAACTCCTCGTATGATCGGGCGCGCATCCGCAGAGGCATAAGAAGACCATTGGCTACATGTCCAGCGTCGCGTATGACATGCCAAGACAGGTCGTCAAAAAAGCTGTCGAGGCTGCCGCAGTGCATGGCTTGTAGATAAACACAGCCCTTGCAAATGAAGCCGCCTCGGTCAGGGAATGCAAGGTCCGGGCGCTTGGGGTTGTGGAGCAGCATGGCGCCGTTGAAGACACGGATAAACGGCGTCTCTATCGGAAGTGTTGGGTAGCTGATTAGCATCTTCTGCCGCCATGGGTGGTCTGGAGAGTCAAGTTCGCCAGCGAGCGCCTTCTGTCGCCAGAGCTGGTTGAATCTGTCAACGGCCTGTCCCACTTGCCAGGGCTGGGCTGGGCCTCCGGGCCGAGGATCGTACGAATTCTGCGGGAAGCGGAATGCCTCAAGGCCACGGAAGCATCCCCAGCAGCATCTGTCGGCGGTCGGGAGGAACAGATAGGGGCCATAGTTGGGACATGCCGCGCACGTTGTGGACCGAAGGGCCTGGTGAATGTTGGAAACGGAGGTCTGAAAGCCTGTTACGGCCGTGGCAAGAGCGGCGCGCCAGTGTAGAGCAATGGAGTTCTGGTAGTCACGTTGTGATAGCACCAGTTCGCGGCACTGAAATGAAACTCGCGCCAGACGTGTGCACGACTTCAAGTCCAGATGGCCGATGATTTGGTCGAATATCTCTGCGGGAAGGCGGCCAATTGGGCCTCGGAAAGTCGACCGGATCCTCTGAGGCAGAAAAGTGGGTGCGCTGGGTCTGGGAATCTCGAAGATGGCCACCTGTTGCAGTGTCATCCCGTCGGTCAGGCCGGCTAGGCGTGCCCATACGAACGGGATGTCTTCCTCCTCGGGACGCCATGATAGCCTCGAGATGAGCGACTCGGGGTCGCGCGTAGTTGGAGGCCTCGAGGCCATGCTGGTTGCAGTGGGAAAAGCGGTGACGGTGCGTTGCCGCCCCACACCTCGGACCTTGGGAGCTTGGAGGTTGAAATGCTGTGCGGGGTTTGTTGGGGCAACAGTCACCTGACGTGAGAGCAGGCAGGGATTAGGGCAAACCGCAAAGACACTAAATGCACACCTGGGCGCCCCCTGATGAACAATGTCAACAACAACGACGGAGCCTTGCAACAGTGGAGCCGGTGCACAGTGTGAGATAACAGAAAAAACATTACGATGCACAGTTTCTCCAATGTTATGTCTTACCTTTGTGATTTTGTGTTGACAGCCAACACAAATTCGACTTCCACCTTCAAAGTTCAAACTCTCACAGCAATCACATACCGGATGGGTCCCAGAACTGCAATTTCAATACTATTGCTGTTGACAGTTCTGGGATCCAGTCAGATCCCAGTAGTTATTTACAACCAACCCTCTGCCGGCGGCCTTCCTCCCACACATCACAGAATACACACCACTATGTGTTGCTCGCCCCAGAATATCACTAATCAACATAGTTTGAGTCGCTGTTAATATGTCAGTACCAAATACCCTACCAACTTAACTACCTAAATACCACCTCCAACCCTTCGTCCGGCTTGAGTATCGGACTTAAACACGAGCTTGATCTCGATCTCGTGGGCCATCATCCCATCTCCACCGAACCGGTCCAAGTGAAAACTCGACCCCAGCTCGATGATAAGAATTTTGAACCCTGGTATGGAAAAGGCCCGCCCAATGTAAATGCGCGGCCCATGGCTGAAGGCAGTAAAGGCCCACGGATCGGGGGCGGCGGCCTCGCTGTCTGACTCCGACAGGCTGTCCCAGAGATTGGGCCGGAACTTGCCGTAGCTAGAGCACCATAGGGCCGGGTTCTTGTGGATGACACTTAGCTGCATCAACACCATGGTGCCCTTTGGTATCAGCACGCCTTGGGCCACAACATCGTGCATGACCGAGCGCGCCACGTTGACCCCCGGGCACTGCGCGCGGACCGCCTCACTTGTGAAGTTGTGTAGATAGTGCAGCGGCTTAATGTCAAGGCTGGAGAACAGGTATGGTACATGTGCCGTACTGACCTCCAATGCAAACTCCCCTACCGCCACGTCTCTGCAGATTTCGATGTCGCGAAGCGCTTGGTAGTCTGCTGCCTCGCTCCGATGGGCGTCTCTGCCAGCGCACGGTGCTAGCGTCGGTAGCAATCGTCTAGCATCATGCTGGTTCTGTCAAGGGCTTGTTAGGTGGACATGCCGCCTGCCGTCCACTGCAGTACATTGATGATGTTGAAGTCAATGCCCATCATCTGGATGTCGTTTACGTTGAGCGACAAGAGGGGTTTGCCGTGATTTCCTGCATTGAGGGGTGCCGGTCCACGTGGACCAGAATATCGACGCCCTATGCGTAGTGCATCTGGACACCAGGAGCTTCCAGCCTCCACTCATGTCCAGCGACCCATCCAACTGCTCTGCCACCACATAATCAGAGTCCCACAGCGATGGACTGAAAGTTTCTGATGACCCCGAAGTCGTTCCCGGAAACGGTTTGTTTGGGTTCTGTGAAGGTAGCATAGCCACCAGGCACCTCTATCATCCTCCCCGCCTCCAAATCTCAGTGGTTGGCCGTTCCTCGCGAAGCTGACAGCTGGCGATTCACCACGTTGCGCGTTGAGCGCGGCGATGAAGTAAAGCTAAATCCGCGAGCGCTGCAAACTCGTACCGACATTGGCTTCAGAGGCCGCGTCCTTCAGCCCTCATGGTGAATCAAGTTGCCATGACCGTGGCTGTGAGTGAGGCTGCCATGAACGTCCACACCCGTGAGATGATAGACGGCGCCTCTATCCAGCATCATCTTGGCTAGCGGATCGCCAAATTCAACACCCCAATCGCCGCGATCTTCGAGGTACCTTGAAAGAGGCTTCTTGCCATGGACGTCTGCTTGGTCGACATCCGCCCCCCTGACAATTAAGAGCTCAACAATATCTTTGCTTTCTGTCCGGAGAGCGGCGACCAATGGCGTCTGCCCAACAAGTGAGCTGTCGGGCTCATTAACATCCGCCCCCCGGCTAAGGAGCAACTCAACCATTTCCTCATTCCTGGCGTGGACTGCGGTGATCAGTGGTGTTGGATCAGATGAGACCTTAATCTTGGCATTCCCCGTCCACTTTATGTCGGCCCCATGATCGAGCAGCTTCTGCGTAATATTAGCCGCATCACCAGAGATAACGGCTTGGGAAAGAGCAGTCCGTCCATCACTATCCCGGGAGTTGGGGTTGATGCCCGCTTTCAGCGGGAAATCGATCGTATGTGCACGCCGGTTCTGTATTGCGAGTAGCAGAGCCACCGATGGCTTCCATTGGTCATCCAGGCGTCCTAAAATCGATTCAAAGACATCGGTGCGGTCCTTCTCGACCATTCCGTCCACGATATGCCCTATGAGCTCGTCAGTGGCGTGATCGGATTCATTGAAACGCTTCGCGATCTTCGGGCCCTCGTCTTTGATTGCCGCTTGAAAAAGGTCATTGATTTGCGCCTTGTCGTAATTAATGAGTGAGAACAAGGAATTGTTCGGGTATCTTGTTGTATCCCCTCCGGACAGCGTGGAGGAAAAGAGAGGCCGATACTCGCTGGTTATATTGGTAGCCGAGCAGCAAGCCGACCATGTCCCCGTGTCTCTCCCTTGGTTTCCGCCTGGCACTTTGAGGGACCCAATGTGAAGGAAATGGCCGGTTGTAGTAGCGCCCCAGAATTGACCTACGTGTATCGCGGGATCCCGTGCCGATGGCTGCTACGAAACGAGGGGGTGAACAATGCCCTTGAAGAGGGATAGAAGATGGTCCAGCGACGTTTGCTTCCCAGAGGCTATCGCAGAAATTAAAGAACTGCACATTGGGTTGGTTTCCAAAAGCTGCCTCCATTAATCAAGGTAAACGTCGATCAAAGACAGTCGCCCGTTTGATATGGCAATTTCGAGGGGTTTTGTGCAATCCAGTGACGGTTGATTATGCAAGAGAAGTCGAACGATGGTACCGTCTTCTTCATGAGGATCCCATCTTGCCAAGTCAGAAAGGACGAGGCTTGTGCCGTCGGGTTTCAGTTTGATGCGGTCAGGTAACTGCGGAACCCATTGGGCGGGGTCGGAGTTCTTTGCTGTCCACAGAATGATATCACGGCGCAGTTTCCCGAGATCTTGAATAAGTTCGGTTAAAGTTAAAACCGGAAGTATATGCTTTGGGGCACATAAGATGGTTCCAAGTGCAAGGAATCGAGCCACATCACGCAAAACCTCCGGAAGCGGCTTTTCGTAGTTTGGGAGAAAGGCAGTGTTATCGCAAGCATCGGATAATATACCGAGAAGGGCATAAATTTTGTCCCTAGGATCCGTCGCTTCGCTCGCTGCAAACTTGGCTATCAGGGTGTGTAGATCGCGTCCTTCGCTCCACCAAGAGACTTTCCTCAGGTGACCTGGCATGACGTCAAGAACAGCCTGGATGGTTTTGTGAGGAGTTGTGTCAAGAATCGATAGCATTCGGACGAAAGTCTTGGTAGAGATGGACCGCCAGCCACAGACGATCACGGCGGCTCGTGCGCTTGCGACCTCTTGGATAATCCAGACTCTCCGGAACCAGCGCCGTTGGAGGAGATCCTCGAAGGCAGAAAGGTACAAGTCGGATGCGTCAGAGGTTGGCGAGGACAAGGAGTGTTGCCAGAAGTCGAGAGATGCCTTTGGGTCGATCGATGAGGCCGAGTCCTCATGTATTTCGTTCATCTTGTCCATCAGGCGGTCGACCTCAGCAGTGCTTAACCCCAGCCAGATGACAACCTACTCAGCATTTTTGTAGACGCTGCGCATTTGCCCGACCTGGTGGCCTCTCTCTTTCTCGCTGTCCTGGTCGATGCAGATGGCGTCAACGTCAACCCACAGAATTCAGTCGCGATCCTCCCGACGCAAGTGCCGCAGTGCCGAAAACAGGTTGTCGGTTATCTTGAATGGGCATCTGTCGAGAGTAATCTCGGCGGCCTTGTAGGATCCGCCCTAGTGGTATGACAGGGCTTCGTAGGGAACGCCTTCGACTTCGTGGAGCCAGGTTTCGAAAAGGCGGCATTCCACAGGGTCGGTGAAGCAGCCGCGGCCGAGATAGACAAGACGGATTGCGTCGGTGGCGAGATCGGTGTGTTTGTATTTGTATGTCGTGGCGCTCGAAGGGGAAGCCATCTTCTCGGTTTGTCGTGCCCTGGTCCTGCGCTTGGCAAGGGTGATCCAGCCGGTCGGTGTTGAGCAGGGGTTCTGAGGCGGCGCCGCGTACTGGGGAGGGATTTGGTGGATGCACGCCGTTTTCGCACGCCTTGCTGACATGCAATGCAACTGGACCAACCAGAGCAAACACCCCAAGTGAGATCAAAGAGATTGGTCGCGTTGTGCAGTGTGTGGGATGGGGAGATTTCTCGGCCAGCTGCCGTTGTTGCCTGATTCCTGTATCTCACCCTCCCAGAAAATTCCGAAGGGCCGGAACGCAAAGAAACTGGGTCAACTGCTTAACGTGTTCATCAGGTATTTCTATAGTGCTCGTGTTTCTGCGTCGCAGCACTGTGGCGCTGCAAGTTGCAAACACTGGAGGCAGCGGCGAAGGGCTGCAAAAGTACTACTTTGGTAGCATCTCGCGCCCACCATCTTCGTCATGGCTTTTTTCTCTCCGTTTCGGTACCTGAGCCCCCCTTATTGCTTCAGAGATCTTTCCATCCTTCTCAGCCGGCCTATTTCTGTTAAGCAGAGTTGAGCTTCGGCAACCTGGCAGCCTTATTTTCACCGGGATGACGATATGACTCTAAACGCTGTGTCGGCATGACACGCATCAAACCCCTCGAAGATTTTCCAATCAATTTTTAGGTCACGGTTAACACCGCGATAACCACTAATGGCCGACCATGCCATTCCATCCCATGACGAGCCGGTGGAAAAGGACGCAGTACGAACCTTGCTGCACTTCCCTCGCTTTCCGGCCGAGCTGCGCCTCCAGATGTGGCTGGAAGTCCTACCGAGCGATGTTAGGCCCTGTGTGTTCCCTTATCGCGGAGAATGCTAGGAACAATAGGATGGGCCTTTCTCATCTGCTGAAGTCGACGTTAATTCCCGCCGCCCTAGCTTGGTGTTTGCCCCGACAAGCTCTGCATCCAAATCGACCTCGCCTTGGCGCTTGTCAACCACGAAGCTTATGATGCCGCCCTTGTCTGGCTGCGCCGAAACGACCTGAAGCTGAGGGTTTCTCTCAATGACGGACATCGCCCGCACCCCGTCGCGATCCGCACGTTCGAGTCACAGCGCGACCTGCTGTTTGTTCCGCGCCAGCGATGGGGCCACTTTATGCACCCCTGCCGTTTTGATGACAACTGGGATGCGGTCGCTACGCCGGCCAGCGTTTCTCACATTACTATCACCGACAACATCGATGATCCAAGGGCTAGGTTTCACTGGAGTCTATTGCACCCGAATTACTCTGCGGCACGCCCGAAGCCGTCGTTCATTGGCCGTGGCCATCATCTGATAGAAGATGTGGGTTGGTGGGACCGCATGTACAGTTCTGGGCTAACACGGAGTTGGTGTACGTTCAGGATTGTTCCAAAGATAATTACTCTGGCTTGTACACACGCAGCATTGTATACCTGGATACCCGCCTTTGTCGCTGTGGGATTATCGAATTGAGGAACTTGTTGGAAATCAGACCGATAGGACTGAGGCACATGCAGTCAAACACCATGATGTATAATGAGGTTGAGGCCATGGTCACAGACGGAACGCTCAGAGGCCGTGTTGCGAGCTAGGTACCTTAATGAAAGCTCGGAGAGAGCAGGAGACTGACATGACGAGATTCTGGATTTGGAATGGTACAGGGCTGTTGGCAAAGAACCAAGATCGTGCGTCTTCACCTGCAATGTGGACGGGGCTCACAGCAGCAACTCGCGGTGCCAGAATAACTTTGGTGGAGGTCAGGGTACGACTTCGCTGGTATGATTGGTTCGCATCGCCCAACCCCTCAACTAATCGCGGGCACGTCGGGTGTCGTCTCGTCATATATCACAAGTGCACTAAATTGAACGATAGCCCAAATGAATTACCCAGTCGGGCACCAACCTCAAATTTGAAGCTGACATGACTGAGCCAACTCCCGACGCGTTGTCCGAGCGGTGGCGCTGACCTGCAGCTGAGTCGCCGAATCACGGCTGTTCTGAAATACACCCAAAAAGCGGTGTTGCGTGCGGGCCGATCGCTGAGAGGGCCGGAATCTGCCGGGGACGAAACAATCAGCCCTGCCACCCTCCCTTGCATCTGTCGGGTCTGGGGATGGCTGTCGAATCGGGCGGTCCATCACACACCACCGCTTTCCCAGTGGCTTGCTGAGAGAACTCGTTGTGCAACCGCTCCACGGACCTCCGTCTGGCCAACCAGGTGGGCGACGATGGTTAGAGCCAACATGGAACAGAAGTATTTATCTTTGTTGTGCCCTTCCACTGCTTGCATTCCGGGCAGACCGCAACGCTTCAGCAAATCTTCATCACGTGGCCAGTGTGACGTATCGCCAATATGGCTGCTGAAAGCGAGAAGACCAAGGACGCCGCGCTCGTGGAGCAGGGGCAGATCGAAAGCAAGGATGGTGTCAACAGCTCTGCGTCGTCGCAGCATTTGGCCGATGGCTCAGTGCTGTCGCCCCAGCCGTCGACCAGCCCCGATGATCCTCTCAACTGGTCCTGGGCAAAGAAGCACGCCGTCATGTTAGCTCTCATCCCGGGGTGCATGCTCAGCGACTGGTATGTACCGCACCGCAACCATCTCCAACACCGACACCAATACGACCAACTAACCATGCATCAGGACACTGACGTGGGGAACCACCGTCTTCGAGATGCAAGCTCCCGAATGGCACATGAGCATCGAAGCCGTCGCCCAGTCCGTCAGCCCCGGCATCTTCATGCAAGGTCCCGGCGGTCTCCTCTCGGTGCCCCTCTGCCAGCGCTACGGCCGTCTGCCCGTCCTCTTCTGGTCGCAGCTCCTCTCCCTGGCCTTCACTATTGGCGCGACCTTCGCGCCCGACTATGCCTCCTTCACGGCCATGCGCACGCTGCAGGGCTTCTTTGGCGCGCCGCCCCAGGTCATCGGCATGTCCATCATCCACGACATGTTCTTCTTCCACGAGCGCGCTCGCAAGATCAACATCTGGGCGGCGTCGTTCCTGGTCGGGCCGTACCTCGGCCCTTTCATCTCGAGTCTGTTGCTCCTCCGTCTCAGCTGGCGTCCTGACTTTGGCGTGCTGGCTGGCTTCTACGCCTTCAGCTTGCTGATGGTCATTGTCTTCGGCGACGAGACGCTGTTTGACCGCACGAATCTCGAAAAGCAGCCCGCGAGCGGCGAGCGAGTGGCTGTTGGAGGAAAGCGCCGGCCGTTTTCTATCGCGCGCCACGTCTCGCTATTGCTGGGAATCGAGGGGTTCCGCACCGCCGAGGGTCGTCCCAAGGTGTGGACTGTTTTTGTGCATCAGTGCTCGCTGCTGACGAGGCCGTATCTCTTCCTCCCGACGGCACTGTTCGTGATGCCCATCACGATGTGGACGATTGGCATGGTGTCGACCATCTCGCAGTTTGTTTTGCCTCCGGTCGTGGCTGGGGGCTACGGGTTCGGTTTGGTTGCGCTGGCGATGCTGTACTTTGCGCCCATGATCGGGACGCTCGTGGCGGAAGCGTGGGGCCACTGGTTCAATGACTTTCTCGCGCGACGGTACATGGGCCGATACAGCCTCGAGTGCCGGTTGTTTGCGGTGTACCCTGCCGTTGTGGTGGGCGTGGTGGGGTTGATTGTGTTTGGACAGACGCTGCAGCACCACCTGTCGTGGGTCGGACTTGCCTTCGGCTGGGCCATGGTGTGCTTCTGCACGCTGGCCAACATGACGGCCATCTCGGCGTACCTGCTCGATTGTCTGCCCGACCATGCGGCGCTTACCGGGGCCTGGCTCAACTTTTGGCGCGTCATTGGTGGCTTTACTGTCATTTACTTCCAGATTCAGTGGGTGCATCGCAACGGGCCGGGCGTCAGCTTTGGATGCCAGGCTGTGGTCATTGCTGGGGCTGCGTTGGCTGTTGTTGCGACACAGATTTGGGGGAAGCAGTGGAGGGCGAAATTTCCGGCGCCTGCGCCTGAAAATTGATCGGTTGGACACAAGTAACAAAGGTAAAAGATGGGGATATTGAGACATTGTAACTGCAGTCTTTGTCTCCTCATACCGTAGTTGTGCGGTGAAGATAACACTTTAACACCTTTGATTAGAACAACAAGGCCTGAACTGTTACATGAATTGTTACATGAAATGCTTCATTTCCATTACAAAATGCCGTATTCACTTTGTGAGAGGCCTTCACTACATTATAATGGGAGATGGTCTACAATAACCAAAACCATAGGTGGTCTTCGCGGTATTGATGTCTCTTTCCCAATGGCTGAGGGAGACCCTCAATGTTTGATCCGATAAATTTTGCAAGTGGTAGGAGCACAACACTCTTGGGAGGCACCCGACGGGATGGCCAACATGACCGCCGCTCTTTCCCCGCCTGCAACAGAGACAACGGCCACATCACGCCACCCTTCGAAACGTTTCATCTGGAACTGGACAAACTGTCACATCTTCTCTGGAAACTGCAGTCACCGGAATGCTCGCGATTTACTGGCACAGCCAAAACCTTTTATAAGGCACCTACCTGACACCTTCACGACCCCACTCACTCACCTTCGCCATGTCGCCCATAAATACCGTCTTGATCGCCAACCGAGGCGAAATCGCCGTCCGAGCTGCGCGTACTTTGCGGCGGATGGGAATCAGGTCGATCGCGATTTACACCCACGACGACCCCCACCACAGTTCCTTCACGGATCTCAAGTGTCTCCTCGACGGGACCTCGCTCTCCGAAACCTACCTCAACATTGAGAAGATTGTGCGCATTGCAAAAGATGCCGGTCACGGTGTGGACGCCGTCATTCCCGGCTACGGCTTCCTGTCCGAGGATCCAGTCTTTGCGACGGCGGTTGAGGAAGCTGGCTTGGTGTGGATCGGCCCGACACCTGAGCAGATGCGAGAGCTGGGGTTCAAGGATAACGCTCGCAGGCTGGCTATGAAGCTCGGAATACCTATCCCGTCCGGGAGCGAGTGCATTCCTGGGAAAAACGTCGAAGATGCTATTGCGCTTGCTCGGACATTCGGCTGGCCGGTCATGCTAAAGCATTTTTCTGGGGGCGGTGGCAAAGGAACGGCGCTTTGCGAAAATGAACAAGACTTCCGGAACGCTTTTGCTCGCCTCAATCAGGAGAGTGAGTGCGAGGGCGGTTTGTTCATCGAGCAGTGTATCCCCCACGCACGTCATATCGAGGTCCAGATTCTGGGGAACGGAAAGGGAGACGTCTTTGCCATCGGCGACAGGGACTGCTCTGCTCAGCGGCGGCAGCAAAAGATATTCGAGGAGTGCCCGGCACCATTTGTCCCGGAGAGCACGCGTGAGGCCATGAAGAGCGCAGCGTTGCGAATGGCTGCCTCTGTTTCCTACCGCGGCGTCGGAACGGCCGAGTTCCTCCTGGAAGCCAACTCGGGGGGTTGGTTCTTTCTTGAATTCAACGTCCGGCTTCAAGTCGAGCACGGTGTGACGGAGGCTGTGTTTGAAGTCGACTTGGTTGAGTGCATGGTCAACATCGCACGCAACATCGAGCTTTTTGATGTTGCTAGAGTACCCCGAGGTGTGGCATTCGAGGCTCGCATGTATGCCGAAAGCCCCGTACAGGACTTCCGCCCGTCGACGGGGAAGTTGCTCCAAGCGGACTTTTCTAGTGCAAAAGATGTTCGCGTCGACACTTGGATCTCGCCTAGAGTGGAGGTCACAGCTTCGTACGACCCGCTACTAGCCAAGGTTATTGCGTGGGGCGAGAGTCGGGAAGAGGCAGCGTGTAAGCTGGACGCCGCCCTCAGCACGATACGAATCATCGGGGTCGAGACGAACATCCATTATTTACGCCATGTCCTTAGAATCCCAACCGCCACTATCACGACGCGCGGCTTAGAGAACATTCCGTACACGTCACCAATCATCGAGGTCCTTGAGCCTGGCGGGGCGACCAGTGTTCAAGACGGTTACGCCCGCGTGGGCTGGGGTGAAGGCATACCTCCCTCGGGACCTATGGATAGCTTGTCTTTCCGGTGCGCCAATATGCTCGTGGGAAATGACTTGCGCGCCGCCGCGCTAGAATGCACGGAGCGTGGCCCGGTACTCCGATTCCACTGTGCTCGCACCGTTATCCTTATGGGTGGTAGGGTGGAGGCCTTGGTGGATGGCGAGCCAGCGCCAATGGCAGAGGCATTCCTCGTCGAGGCTGGCAAGACGCTCGCTATTGGGATGGTGAAGTCAGGCCGGCGCGTCTACTTGGCTGTTTCGGGTGGCATCAATGTTCCGTGGGTCCTAGGAAGCCGCTCGACGTTCCCTCTCGGCAAGCTGGGCGGACTAAACGGGCGGATGCTGAAGCCTGGAGACCTTCTATGGCTTTTCTACTCCGACAGTCAAAAGGTGAAAAACCTAACAAAAGCCCAATCCCTGGCATCTATGGCAATATCGCCTCCATACGTCAATATTCCGGAGTCTAACCCCGTGGCGCCAACTGTGTGGCGTGTTGGCGCGATGGCTGGCCCACACAGCACCCCAGAGTTCATCACGCCGCCGTCACTCCAGGAGTTATTTTCTGCTAATTGGGCTGTTCACTACAACAGCAGTCGACTTGGCGTGCGTCTGACAGGGCCCTCTCCCAAGTGGGCGCGCGCGACTGGTGGCAACGCCGGCCTCCATCCGAGCAACATCCATGACAGCCCCTATGCTATCGGCAGCATTAGTTTCACAGGTGATGCGGCCGTCGTTCTCACATGCGATGGTCCTAGTCTGGGCGGGTTTGTTGTCTTTGCTGTGATCCTGCAGTCAGAGATGTGGAAAATCGGACAGGCGCGACCTGGAGATATTGTGCAACTCGTGGTCGTCTCTGAGGCACAGTCGTCTGTTCCTAGCGAGATGTCTCAAAGGGTACATTCGGCCGATAGAATTCGAATTGATGGCAACCTAATGTTACGAACAACAATCATTGGTCAGTCTCCCGACTCACTCTTGTGCCGGCCGGCTGGTGGCTGCGCCGTGCTCCTCGAGTTCGGCACGGAAGACGGCTTTGACATCCGACAGACGATGCGAATCGCAGAGCTCATGGAGGCACATCGAAAAAGGCCGATCCCTCACGTTGTGGATCTCGTGGCAGGCGTGCGCACGCTACTCGTCCGGCACGACACGACACACTCGAGGTTCGTCATTAGGAACCTGGAGAAATGCCTCGAATCAATCACCGCGGCAAGCCAACTTTCGCCTAACTTCCCATCCCGGGTCGTGGAACTCCCGCTTGCCTTCGATGATATGCGCTCCCGTGCCGCCGTGGACCGCTACGCGGCAACCATCCGTCGCGAGGCGCCATACCTGCCCAGCAATGTCGATTTTCTCAACACCCTTAACTTTGCTGACAGCATCGATACCCAAGAGAGCAGTGTCGAGGATGTTCTACTCCGGTCCGAATTCCTGGTCCTCGGTCTTGGCGATGTCTTCCTCGGATCGCCGCTCGCTGTGCCGCTTGACCCGCGTCATCGACTGCTGGGAACCAAGTACAGCCCGACGCGAACCAGCACGCCTCGCGGATCGGTCGGTATTGGCGGCCAATATCTCTGCGTGTACGCGGCTGAAGGCGGACCGGGCGGGTACCAGCTCGTTGCGAGAACCGTAGGGAATATCTGGGACGAAGCAAAGGCGTGGTCCGGCTCACTTAGCATGCCAGAGGACGTTGCTCGACTTCACAGCTCTGCTGAGGAGGAAGGTGGAGCACAGGCCCCTTGGATGTTTCGCATTCTTGACCGGATTCGCTTCTATCCTGTCGATGAGGCTGTACTTGATGACGCTGAACGAAACGGGACTGAAGCGGATCTTGTGAAGATCGAGGACGGGACCTTCGATGTAGCCGCCTATGAGATGTGGCTAGCCGAGAACTGCAAGGAATCCTTGCGGATCGAGCGGGAGCGGAAGGAACATGCCGAACGCTTGGGGTTTGACAAAGCGCTATCAGAGTCGGTTGGGTCTATAGGGAATGAGGTCAACTCCGCCCTACGGAATACTGAGAGCGAGGCTGGGGATACCGAGCCGGCCGATGGCGTGAGGGTCAAAGCTGGGATGCCCGGACGGTGTCTCAAGTATCTCGTCAGTGTGGGCGACACTGTTGCTGTAGGGGACGTCCTGGTAAGTTCGAATCTAGGCCTGAAGCCCGTTCAATAGAGCTGATAGTTGGAGCAGATGTACATCGAGTCGAGCAAGATGGAAATTCCCATCTGTGCGCCAGTGGCGGGAACCTGCATCCGCATCTTGGCGGCAGTGGGTGATATCCTGCGGGTGTCTGACTGTGTCGTCGTCTTGGCGCCGGCGTCATGAGGTAAGCCTGGACTGTGTCGCACTCAGGGGCGTAAACGTCACGTCTACGTCCCACTCAAATGTCTTGGATTTAAGTTTTCCAGCGGCGTGATAAACTCAGTGTAGCCTGGGGAAGACTGACTATTAGTAGGGCAAATTTCCGCAGCGGCAAATACCACGGCACAATAACATTTGCTCGCCCCTTGCAGGGACGGTGCAAGAGTTTGGGTAACTTTGCGGGGCAGCCGGTATTCAAGTCCGACAATGTACGCCCATTTGGGAGGAAAGTTCGCTCCGAACTGGGCATCAAAGAAGTACCAAACGCGGAATGGAACGGATGGGTTAGACTGCTGTTATCCGACCCTATTGGCGCCCGCCAGGTGGTTGTTCAGGTTGGTCAACAAGTGGTCTTTGCTCCGTGGAAACTTTAGTGGTACCGCGGGTGTTACATGGTCACTTTTTGCGTTGGAAGCGGAAATGGTGGTAGGTCTGCTGAACGTTCAAGTAAGGTTTCTTTTCATTTGAAATATATTGCGTGTAGGTCCCTGAACCCTGCATTCCCGTGGAAGAAACATGTTTGTTTGACCGAGCTCCGGAATCCTGGGCCGCGTTCCCAGGCCTTCCCGATGTCTTCATTACGGAAGCACGGGGTGCTTCTCCTTCTGTCTCCACTGTCGGTTGCCGGCGCATTTACCGCCTTTCAGCCAATATGTACGGCGCCGCCGGAGGGCGTCAGCTTCGTGGTCATCCCCAACTCTCGCGGCACTCTGGAGATCATTTGGGGCTGCGTTTTCGCCATCTTCGCTTGCACCTGGACGGTCCACCACCCGAATGTCCCGCACCAGCGACGCAAGGGACCCCGCAGATATTCCGAGAATTTCAGACTGGATCTTCGAGACTTCTGGGAAGCGACGAAACTCGCTCTCTACACGGTGATCGCCCCGGAGGCGATCGTGGCTGTCGCCTGCAGCGAACTTCTATCGGCATATTGGATCCGGGGCGAGGTGGAGCGCATTGCGGAGAAAAAGCGGGCTTGGCATCGGAGCCGGCCAAGTCGGGAAGCCCCTGCTCCGGTGGATCCGGAAGTACCGCCAAGTCCGGTCTGCTCGGAGGGCCCAAGTCACGGAAGCTCTACTGCTACCGCGAGCCCCCGCCCCGAGAGTCTCATCACAATACAGGAACGGCGTAAGTCGTTTGTTGATGACTACAACGAAAGATCCGACGATGGCGACTCGTGGAGAATATCCGAAATACAATACGCAAACATGGGTGGATTCACGACCATGGTCGAGGGTCCTACCCCGGGAAAGCGCCCCAGCCTCTACCACCTCACGGCATTTGAAATCCTCAGCATGTGGGAGGACGGCAAACTGCTCAACGGCCTCCCGCGAATTGACGAAGACGAGCTCTATGACCGGTCGAAATGCGACCTCTTCCTCAAAACCCTCGCCGTCGTCGAAATCCTCTGGAGCGTCACCCAAGTCGTGACGCGCCTCGGCCGCAAGCTCGCCGTCTCGCCCATGGAACTCGCCGTCCTCGCCTTCTCCTCCTGCGCCGTCCTTATCTACGGCTTCTACTGGATGAAGCCCAAAAACGTCTACACCTCCGTCAACGTCCCCCTGCTCTCTGCTAACCTCGTCCGCCCATCCACCCTCGCCTCCCACCGCAAGCACCACGAGGTCCACATCGTCAGGGAGTTCCTCCTCCCCCCGCACATCCCCAAATCCCACCATATCCGCGCCCCCCGCCCCCCCCTCAGCAGCGTCACCTCCCTGCGCATCCCGCCCAACAACCACTACGCCAACACCGCCCCGCGCATCGCAGGGTATTTCGCCGCCGCCCTCTTCGGCGGCATCCATGCCGTAGCATGGAACTTCCAGTTCCCCTCCCGCACCGAGCTCGTCGCCTGGCGTTGCGCGACCGTGTACACGGCCATCTACGGGCCGATTGTGTTCTCGCAGGACTTTATGCTGAGGACGCAGCGCAAGGTGCAGAAGTCGGTGTTTTGCTTCCTGACGTGGTTGTATGTCATTGCGAGGTTGGTGATTATTGTAGAGATGCTGAGGACGTTGTTTTATCTGCCGCCGGAGTCGTTTGTGCCGACTTGGACGGCGAATATTCCGCATGTTAGTTAGGTGAGGGGGGAGAGGCAGGATGCCTTGAGTGGGTTGGGTCTTGGATTGTATATATACCTACTTAGGTAAGTAGCGCGGGTGTTTGGCGTAAGGGAAAGAAATCGGAACTACTGTTTAGCGTTATTCGAGGTGTAAGACCTATATGTGGCTTTGAGTGATGTACACTCGAGATGGTTGTTGTCGTGTTAGATCTGGGACAACATGGTCCCGCGTCAGCTAACAAAAGCCCAGCATGTTAGCTGTCATTGCGATGCATTGGACTCTCCTACTATTTACCTCGTTTTTAGCTGTCATAGCTAAGATTGATCCATGGGTACCACCATTTTGAGGCCATTCCTCAACCAACCTCAAAACGCCGCGCCTAAACTCACTCTGTGCAGTGAAAAATCCCTACCCACATTCCTGGCAACCTATGTATGTTTATAGTAGTGCACGCACTATTCCGTAGTGTTGGCTGATTCTAGGTGGGAGTGCCCAAAAGCAGAACCAGACCCTAAACACACGCTTGCGGCGAGTTATGTCCCAACCTCTAGGCTGATCGTGCAGCGTTGACTCCCATCGATAATCCCCATCGCTAGTTTACACCCTCCATCATTTAATGATAATACATGATACAATCCACTCTGTCGGCTTACTTATACATATTCGACTTCTTTACTTTCCCCCGTTGGTTCATCCTCTTCCGTTTTTGTTTACTCTCCAGTGTCTTTCCCCTCTTCGATTTGATGATCCACACCGGCTCGCTGTCTACCCCTGGTATCCTCTCCCACCATTCTCGTTTACTATCTAACGCTGGTTCGCTTTCCTTCGCCGGTTCGCTCTCCCTCGCTGGTTTGGTCTCCCACTCTCGTTTGCTGTCCAACGTTGGTTCACTCTGCTTCGCTGGTTCACTCTCCTTCGCTGGTTCGGCTCTGGGTCTACGCGGGCCGCTATCATTGAGTCGTATCCCAACCACAACGGCAACATGGTCGCTGACCCACATATCGATTTGCTTTTTTTGGACCTTTGCAAGCCTGGAGTCACGACTGTGCCTGAACGCGTGAAGCAGCCTGTCCGAGATGGGGACTCTTCTCGTGGGTTCTAGTACACCCTCCCCTTTAGAATTCTCAGCACGCATGGGGGGGCGGTCCCAGACCGCGACATCTGCTTTCACCTTGAGACAGACCCCGAGCTGGCCGATGGTTCCAACCACTTTTTGTGCCGACTTG
>Ga0247780_1000619_pt1 | contig 31484 bp, 38 predicted proteins | sample UWRJL079202R5_FD_179927 | JGI IMG/M metagenome (GOLD analysis project Ga0247780, IMG submission 179927) | Plant litter microbial communities from Arlington Agricultural Research Station in Wisconsin, United States - UWRJ-L079-202R-5 | ecosystem: Environmental > Terrestrial > Plant litter >... | reverse complement strand
GACCATCCTCGTCGCCATCCTCACCAACACCTTCTCCAAGATCATGAACAACGCCGCCGCCGAGGTGCAGTTCCGCCGCGCCGTGCTCACCTTCCAGGCCGTCAAGAGCGACTCCATCTTTGCCTACCCGCCCCCGTTCAATATGGTCGCGCTGGTGTTTATGTTGCCCCTGCGCCTGTTCCTGGGCCCTAGCGCCTTCCACAGTATCAACGTCGCTGTTATCCGCACTGTCAACGCCCCGGTGCTGCTGCTTATTGCGTTCTACGAGCGTCGCCGCGTCTGGTCGAGAGGCATGCCGTCTGTTCATAAGCGGGGGTGGACGCACTTTGGACTTAGTCCGTACGGGGACATTCAGCTGGTGTTTGCGGAGCCGCCGCCGGAGGTGTTAGACCAGCTGGAGAAGATGGATGTGCTTGATACGACAATTCACACCGATATTAGGGTGAGGAAATCGAGGGATCTCGATACCGCGAGTATGTCGAGCTTTGTGAGGAGGAGGAAACAGTCGGATGGGAGTCAGCCTGATATGGCGATGTATTAGTTGGCTTTGAGTTTGTATGTGATAACTTGTGGGTGTGTAAGGGTAAAGCATTAAGAGGTTTGTAATATTGGTTTGGTGTTTGGAGTGTGGGCTGGAGATTGTAGATACTTATTTGCGGTTGCTTGTAATATGGGTACATAGATGGACAGTCACGGACTGGAGACATGGAGATAGAGCATGAGATATCCCTGCTGACGGTGCTTGGTGTGGGTGAGTGCTGTGTCTCGAGCTGTGATTCTATCTCCGTGAGCTGCTCTTCCACTGTGCCTCATGGTTTCCTTCGAGGCTCTCTGGATCTTAACCTGTCAAGAACGAGGATGGCGTGGCAATTCCTTATGGGCAGACTTTGGGGTTGGATGCGATAGGATGATGTTGCTCGTTTGTTGCTCTGTGCGAACGTCACGGTGGGTCTTTGTCTCCATGCTTGCTTTGTCCAGCGTGATGGAAAAGTATGCCAGGACGAAGCAGCAGGCACAGATATAAAAAGTCTGTCAGAGTTGCTGAACTCAGCTGTTCAAAGTTGACTTGGCATACCGAACAATACTTAGGTAACTTTAGACGCTAACATCTGTTGTCGTGCTTCGCAATCCACGCAGGTGCCATTCCAGACTAGCGCCCCGCATGATATCTAAGGTATCTTTGCCTCCGCTTGTCTTTCGCGATTCATGAGCACGAACACAACGCTTGGTGTCAGCCCGTTTGTTCCCATCTTCGGTTCCTGTGAATCTCACTTTCTGCCGGGCTCCTGCTCCTCAACCCGGGCCCGGTCAACCCCGTCCCGCCAAACAAACACACCCGTCCCTTCCTCATTCCCATAGGTGACCACTCATGTACCTCACCACCTGTCGTTCCTGCAGGAGCGTCTGATGTTTACACCGCCTTTTTGAGGCCATTGGGCACTCGGAGATATTGATTTCCGAAGGGTTTGCCGCCAAAAACTTCCGATGTTGGCGGAAGTTGTTTGGACGTGAAAATGACACGGTTGGCTGACTGGAGGAGGGTATTCGGAGTGGGGGATCTTGCTGACCGAGGGCCCGAGGCTGATAAGAGTTTGATGGCTTAGTGGTCGAGGCCCTTTCCTCAGCCTGTTTGTTTATCGTGGTGATCACCTTGATGGCACAGTGGGCCTGGTGAGCGATATTGAAGTGGAGATCTGAGCGGTGAACATGTTCTGTGCCCACAGCGAGGACCAGAGACCTTCTATATATTGGGAGGTTCTCCTCACTTTTTCCCCTCAATCTCACAACTCACAACTTCTCAACTTTCTGAATCACTCGCCACCTACCACCTAGGTACCGCCGTGCTTCAATTTCCACAACCTGCTGAAGCTCAGTCCACTGTCTTCTGAGACCGCGATAACCTCATTCTCTCGGCTTCGACACCCGCGTTCTTTCGCCACAATGAAGCTCTCGATTGCCACCATCGCCGGCACCCTCGCCCTCAGCAAGGCCTTCGTTGTCCCTCCTTATTTCTTCTCCCCTCCCTACGTCCCCTCTACAACTACTCCCACTTCTACCTTCGTGCCCACCACGATTTCCTTCCCCCCTTTCTACGCGGCCACCGCCAAGCCCACCCTTCCCGCCCGGGCCGCGGCCGTTGGAAATCTCTGGCCCAGCGGAGCAGGCGGTGCGCTCGATCCCGACCCGATCCTAACCATCGCCACCACCGCAATCGCAAAGCCCCCGGGCAGCATCACCGTCAAACTTGTCAACAAAGCCGGCGTCGACTTGTCCAGCTCCGTCCAGCATAACGTCGGAGCCTCCCCTTTCGCAACCGGTGATCCCGCCAACGGAGTTTTCCCCAAGGGCGCAACCGCCACAATGGTTGCCCCGACCGGATGGGCCGGCCAGATCGCCTTCAACCAAGCCAAGCGCAGCATCAAAGCAGACGAGGGTGTGGTCGAGGGCTCCTTCGTCGTCCAGGCCAACACGGTCGACTACGCCCTGCTCGACATTGACGTTTCGTTCGTCAACGGCTACACCATGCCCATCATGTGCTACTGCGGCGGCAGCGATGGGGCGGTGCTCAGCGGCTGCAACAAGAATTTGTGGAATCTCGGGACCTGTCCCGATGATCTGTACAACGGGGCGGGCAGTTGCAAGAATCCAAGGCGGGATCAACCGAAAAACAGCATGTCAATTCCTTTCCTGCAACCCTGTGCAGGGTTGGCGTACACATACGTGGAGGATCACGCGGCGAACTCGAATGGGGAGTGCCAGAGCGGAACGGTGACTTGTGAGATTCTTGCGGGTTTCCATCCTTGATTGTTTCTTGGGGTTGGGTTTGGTAGCTGGGGACATATTGGGCGGGGTTGCGATGATTTTTTAGTGATCATGGACAACGTCTGGGAAGGGGGATTTGATGAGACATAGGCCATCATACTTATATTATTCAATGCGATGGTTTGAAGATGAATTGTGGTGATGCCGCCCTCAGTCCTTTACACATGGTTTTGCCCCAGAGATGGGAAATTTTGCCAGTCCAGACAAATTGCTTCCAGTTGTCCACTCTCGCCCTGGGACGCCTGTTTGCTCCTCAGCGGTCTTGCCTTTTTTGGGGGGGATTACTTGTTGAATTCACTGTTTCCGGGTTCTTTGTCAACCTCTCCTTCTCATCCCAACTGTGAAAATACCCTGCACGCTGGAATTTGGGCTCGGTTATTCTTTTTACTTTCGAAAGACATCCAAATACCCGATCGATGAGAGCTGTATCTTTTTATTCTACACCGTCACGTTTAAATCGGAACTGAGCTACTTGGCAGGATGAGTTTCATCATAGAAAGGGGCTTCGGATTTGTCAATCATGTCGTGCTTCCGAATTTATGACCTGTCGCCACTCAACACCCACCTACTTTATCATTTCACCTGATGTTGGTACCCAAAGCTTTATTTCGACGTCAGCTGCTGCGCTGTTTGGGATCTCTCTCTCCTGTATAAGTAATGCTCCCCATCGTTGTGATATCTCCACAACGGAGATATCGGGTCTTTCACAGTCCGATCTCAGCCCCGTTGAGTGCTTCAACTGCACCTGAGGGAGTGAATCTAAGCAGCATCCGAACGTGCTGCTACCTCGTCACTTAATGCCTATTCTGAGAATCAGGCAGTCTAGGAAGCTATTGACGGAAATTACCTACACCTGCCAGTCCGTACCGGTGCTGAATTCATCGGATGAAAAAGCTACTCAGGGGGATCGATTTCTCGCCGAGTTTCTTTTCTCTCGGTCTTTCCGGTCCCGAAATCATCGGATGAAGAAGCCATTCCAACTTCGAATAGACTCCTAATTCACCGAGCCTTGTTGTTGTGGCCCTACCGGTCCCGAAATTATCAGATGGAGAGCTATCTACTGGAATTTAGCTTCAATTGAAGCCCAGGGCTCTCCATTCACAGAGCCTCGTTTTGAGTGAACATCAGACGGTTTATGGATATATATTGAAGGCTCTGTTCCCCCAAGAACTCTTCTTTTTACACCACACTTCTCTACACTTCCTCCATCGGTAGACCTCCAACTTCCTCTCAATACTGTTGTTCGCCAGAACCCCTCAGCACCCCCCACATACCTTGCACGCCACCTCTATCGTCAAACTTCACGACCTCACTCGCCAAGATGCAATTCTCACTTGGCATCATCACCATCGCGGCCGCTATCGGCCTCTCACACGCCGTGGCCATGCCAAAGGCCAGCGCGGTTGGCCGATCTTTTGTCCCGGCCCAGGTCACCGCCGCTCAAGTCACCCACGCCACCATTGCAGGCCTTGAGGCAACCCCCGCCGCAGTTGCGACTATGACTGTCAGACTCGCGAACAACGCCGGTGTCGACCTCTTCACCAAGCATGTCAAGGGATGGGGCGCCACCGCTGATCTTGTCGGCAAGGAAGGCGAAGGCACCCTCGCCAAGGATGCGACAGCAACATTTGCCCTCCACAACGGCTACGAGGGCACGGTTTTCATCAACGGAGCCGACTGAAAGCTCCACGACGCTGAGAGCCAGCTCGAGACAAGCTTCAAGCCCGAGGCCGGCGGCACCGATCCCAAGGTCACTCTTGACGTCGCATATGTCGTAGGCTACACATACCCAATTGTCTGCGACTGCGACGGTGGATCGCGCGCGTCGGGATGCGATATCAACCTCTGGGATGTCAAGGACGCAAATGGAAACAAGGCCAAGTGCCCACTGCCGAACGACTTTGGAGGTTGCGGAAACCCCAAGAAGGTGGATGGTACGAGTCCCGACGCGTTCTTTGCCCCCTGCGCGGGTCAGGCGTACACTTTTCCCACTGATAAGAATGCTCTCTCGCACGACAAGTGTGCCAGTGGTATCTTCAATTGCAAGGTCCTGGCCAACGGCAAGTGAGATGCGGGTTGGACTGCTGAGCAATTCCTTGGTGGTGCAATTGGACGGCTTCTGGAGTTTCGGCGCATGGGAATGTGGAGGGCCACTTGGTATCCTACGGAAACCTAGTTGGGCTAGACTTTGATGGGGAGATAGAGGGGGTGCTTTTCGTTGAGACGGGAGAGCGGCATCAATAGATTTTAGTTGCTGCCACTCGAGGTCCTATATGTTTGTATGTGTCCTGTGATTCTGCCCCCAACCCTCAAGTCAGAGGAGATTCCTGTTTTGGGGTACTGGCGCAATAGGAAAATGCAATCCCGAACACAGACTCATGTATGATCGGTAGTTGTCTCGATGAGATGTTAACCTCCACACGTCCTAGTTAACTCCCAAAATACATCTAACCGAGATGAAATCCCCCCTTTACATCGCCCGGCCGCCATAGCGGTGCCCTCGGCCTTTCTCTCGCTGTCATGCGCTCAATCCTATCTTGTGGTCTTTTAAAGCACCCCAATGATGGTCCCCATTACCAAATGCGCCAACATCGACCTCAACACTAGCGACACCGTTTGTGCGGGCGGAGACAGGGAAATGGAAGTTGTTAGGCCGGCGATGTAGGTAGTTAGAGACGAGTTTCTTTGCGTCTCGCTGTTATACGCTCTTGCGGTACGATCGGAAAGGATACCTAGGCACCCACCGTTTTGGCCAAGGGGTCGGAATTGAGGTGGGCGAGCACCGCATGGAAATTCCTACAAGGGTTTTGAAGAACTGAACCCATGTCGACCGGCTAGTGATAAAGAACACAAAGTTACACTCGGTCAAACTTATCAGTTCTCGGGACCGAGTTTTAAAACGTAGTTCGACTAGCCCGTCCCCTTGGCCACATTTGTGGTCTTGCCAGAGTCTGTGAGGCGCCTATGCAGGCGCTTGCTGAAGCCTTCAGAGCAACTTCGGGCAAATGCAGCACGCAAACAGGGGCGAATGGCATATGATAGGGTTTCATACGGGTTACTATTCTCTGGTAGAAAGAACATGACTTAAAATTGCGTAAAGTGCTGAAATTGGGTCATATTCTGTTTGCATTCGATTCGAGTGGTTGACTACTGGTGGCGTGTTGTGGAGACATAAAGGGGCAAAAAGGGTAAAAACATACAACACCAGGGATTCGCTAGTCGTCACCGACTCAACTACTAGTCTGGCAGTCACTAGTTTATCAATGGGAGAGCGGACGGGATCCCGAGTTCTCCAGTACCTATGGTCGTATGTGAAAGTGGGAGTCGTTTCTAAGTTCATCATCCCGTGGATGATACTGGAAACCCCGATGAATGCCAGTGCATCAACGTAACCTGCTCGAGTACTCAATGAGAGCCTATCACGCCCAACGGGAAAAGATGCAAACTCAGCCGCGCGTCATGCAAAGGAAAGGCAGAGGCGGTTGCGAATGGTTATGGGGAGGGTGTTGCAGTTACTCGCTCGAGCCGTGACGAAGGCCCTATCCTTCTCCTTGAGCTCGTCGGCTTTGGCGTGAATGAAATCGGCCATAATGGTAAAATTGCCCGCTTCTGGGAAATTGGTAGGTAGTTTGCTGATGCAGTGACGCGGCCACCTTAGGGCTGGCGGCAAGGAGTCGGGAGTTCTGTTTCGGTTGGATCCAATATTCCGAGAATAAAGAGTTTGCCATGTCTGGACAAGACTCCTGGCTTTGTCGAAGCTTACCTAAACATACCTAGCTACCTACTGTACCGTCCCGCTCAGGATTCGTAAATGAATTTAATTCTTGTCAGTGGTTGTCAGATACCGGCCTGGCCGACGATTTGAATGACACTCTTTCTTAACATTCAGGCAACCCGCTCTCGACACCATGTGACCTGTGCCGGAGAACTAGTATGACGAATACTTACACACACTTTTCTTTGTTTTCGCCTGTACGCTGATGGTCTACGGACGCAAGACACGGCATACTCCGAACAAACTGCTCACCGACTTACGACTACATGCCCCTAGCTTACAATTGGAGTCATCTAGCACTTTCAGAGGAGGCTATTTGTTCCGAGCATCACGCCCCGCCATCATACCCACCAATAGATTCTTTCATCTTCACGGCACGGGGAGTATCATGTTAGAGGCATGCAACATTGACCTATCTACCTCCTATAAATCGATGGCTTGCCCTCCTCAAGTAGCCATGATGTCCTTCTACATTCACCTCGGACACCTCATCCAGACCCCAGCAGCTTGCCCTCACAGTAACCTAGACACCGCATCCTTTACCGCATTTCTGTCCCTAAACCATCCTGTGCCCACAACTACGCTTGTTTTCCCAGTATCAACATCCCCCAGAGCATCACCACACACCCCAACATAACCACAAATGCAGTTCCCGACTTCTCTCTTCGTCGTGTTGGCCACCGTCAGCCTTGTGATGGCCGTCAATATTCGTAGTGTTGTCGCGCCCGCCGAGGAGCTCCCTGTCAAGCCCGTCACTATCATCGAGGCCTTCATAGTCTACACTGAGACCGGCCCCATCAAACCCCTTGCCACTGCCGCCGCGAAGCTCGAGCCAACTGCCGTGATCAACAAGCGTGAAAACATCACCATCAACGAAATCAGCGGCGCCCTCGCCCCCACACCCCTATTCACTGCCCAAGCTGCCCCTGACCGGCCTCCGGAGTACCTGACCATCGCCATCACCAACAGCGCCGGCGTGCCCATCTAGACCCGATACCCCGAAGCCGGAGCCGCGCTCGTGGGCGGCTGGCCCGGCAATGGCGTCCTCCGGAACGGCGAGGCCGGCCGCATCGTTGTACCCACCGGGTACGAATCCTCCATCCTCATCTGGCGGGACGGCAAGGACATCGCCGGCGTAGAAAGCCAAGTCGAGTCCTCGTTCAAAGTCCAAGCCAACACCGGCGCCGACTACGCCTTCGTCGCCAACGACGTCTCGTACTTCGCAGGCTTCACCTACCCTGTCGAGTGCTTCTGCGATGCCACTAGCGTCCGGACCAGCGGCTGTTCGGCCAATTTGTGGAATAACGGCGCCTGTCCCATCGATACGCATGTTGCACAGAGGGTTTGCAAGAATCCGTTAAATGATGATCAGACGACGACCGTGGCTCACCCGTGGTTTGCGGCGTGTGCGGGGCAGGCGTATACATTCCCGTTTGATACGAAGGAGCTGTCGAATGGAATTTGTCAGACGCCTATATTCGGTGTAATGTTTTGCCGAATGGGCAGACTGATTGTCTTGCTCGGGGGCTTGTTTGGGTAAGGTGACTGCGATCTAAGATTGCTTGGGCTGGGATTTGTAGGGCTGGGAAGTCTTGAGGGGGATATGAATTGAAAGTCTTAGCAAGTAATGGCAGGAGGTCGTAGGTGAGGAAGGATGGCTTAGTTTTCTCAGGCTGGGACTTAACAGAAATGTTGAGCACGAGGGAAAACAGGAATATTAGGTAGCTAAACCGTAGCAACACTAATCTAACATTTTGTTATCACTGTAAAGCCTGATAGTCGAGCGTGACATTCCCATGCGCCGTAGTGTTTGTCATCAAACTGCACATGCATCTGCACTCCTTCTCACGGCTCGTAGTTAATCCGCTTGACCCTCCCTATTGTTCGTCGACGATAGATTGCTCATCTCAACAGCCCCTTCCTCCTCCACAGCAGCCTCACTATGCTTGTTTTTCGTCGGCCGCGCCCACCAAAGCTGGTTCAGACCGCCGCCCACCGAGTTCGTAGCCGCTTGCGCAACGAACCAGACGACACCGAGGACGAAGGCGGCGATAGCGCACATGCTTCCCCAGCGTGTCGGGCCTTCTTTCTCACCGAACTCAAAGAGTCCCATGCTGATGAACCCCTGCATGTTTGAACACCAACTGGGTTAGTGTTGATAAGACTGAGGGTATGGTTGCTTCAGGTACATACCGTGAATATCTGTATGGGCAGAGCCCAGAAGGACAGCGTCGCCACATTTTGAAGATAGTCCCGCTGCTGCTCTCCGGTGTGTGCGATGACTCGAAGCTTCTCGATTGTGTCCTTGGACGTCTCGTTGGTCTTTTTGATTTCCTCGAGCGAATTGTCCGAACTGATGTTCAGTCTTTCGCCCAGGGTGATCAATTGTACGATCCGTCCAATCTCTGCTTGAGCGTATTCCGTGTCCGGCTGGTTTGGGCCTTCTCCGGCCGCTGCAGGTTGCTGCGCCTGTGGAGGCTGTAGGAGGCCATTTCCGACCTCACGGATGAGTCTGTCGACGGTGCCGGTGTTCAGACTAATGAGGCGCGAGTTCTCCTTGATTTGCGAGGCAATCTCCAGGCTGGTCAAGTCGATGAGCTTGTAGCAATGTTAGCATGAGACCAGGCCTGATATCTCGAACGCTGATGGAAGGATAGATGTTTTACATACCTGGGACTGGATGTTCGATGCCTGCTTCTCCATGCGGAGAGAGTGCTGGTAGTTGCACTGCGCTTGAATCTTCAGCCTGCGAAGCGAGTTCTCAACACGTGCAAAGGCGTGGTCAGGGATTGCCACAATTGTACGGAATTTCCGGTGTTCCTCCATGACCTCTTCAATGATCCTCGGCGTCATTGCCAAATGGTTTTGGTGTTTCAGCTGATACGCAACCAAATCGTGGAGGTTTCTCGACGTGGCCCGGTATTCACTGGGAGCTAGTCCTTCGCGGAATACGGACCCCTCCTATTTCCTAGTTAGAACATATAGGCTGGTAATATGGACATCGGAATCATACCTCGGCGCTAAACTCCCGTTGCAGAACCTCAAACGAGAACGTCCAGTCCTGAACGACTTGCGAAAGAAAAAGTGCGTGGACGGCAAAGGGGTCTTGGTTCACGAAGAGGTTGCCACGGGCATTCATAGCCATGTCGAATCGCTGGTGGAAAGTCGAACCGGGAAGGCCCTCGTCGAGCACGATGACGTTGCAGGCTCGAGACTTCACCTCATATTGGAGACAGACAGACATCCTCCAGATAAGAAGAGCCCAATTGTTGTTTCTGAGATTCTGGATGTCGAAGAGCGTGATGTATTGCGGATCCTGCAGGATGTTGTCGACCACAGCACTTCCAGCCTGCCAGGCCCGGGGAGCGGATATCGACCACCAGCTTTCTTTGAGGCTGGTTAGTTGCTCGCCCTCGTTCTGTGACACTCGGTAGACAGGAACTCCTTACCGTGGACGAGTGGGTCTGGGGAACGGGTGATGACATCTTGTTCCCACCGGATATAGCTCCCGAATGCAGAGATGTGGCCCTGGCTCACAAGGTGAGGAAACGATGGGTTCACTGTGTAGAGAGAAAGTAGCAGTTGCATGCATGGCATCAATACACGATTTGCCGCGCCGGGTTGAGCCATGAAGCTGACGAAAATTGTTAAGTGGCTGGTGATCACATAGCGTGAATCGATGGGCTTACTAGAATTTGAACTGTCTCGATTTGATTCTCTAGAACGCCTCGCCTCGTAGGAATGTGAGGAAGCGGGGATTTGGGATCTCCAAAAACTATCAGCTCACATCTTGGCAAGGGGAGAGCGGGGGGTACACGCACCATTGGGATCGCTGTCGAAGGCCTTGAGCGTGAAGGCACGAGTGCCGGGCGCTATGTGGTTTTGCTGGGATTGGAAGTTTTCCAGTATCAAGTCAAGATGATGGACGTCTGGCTCAGCTGTTGGACAATTGATCATGGGATATGTGTCATGATCAACGGCTCTTGGGAGCATCTCCAGGCGAACATCGAAGTCCATAGCGATGAATAGTCCGTGTCTCTGCTAATGGTGATTGTGTGCAAATCGAAACATGACAGTGGATGTGAAGATCTCCAACGCTGAGCTCCCCGATCTTTAAGTCTGGCCAAAACAGGGGCTGAAGTGGGAGGACTGCGCCACCACTTTGCGAAGGGTGTGGTCAATCTTCCGACAGCTGAAGGCAATTATTGGAACCTTGGCTGAGTGGCGCCAATAAATTTATCTCAAACAACCACCGATCGTCCAATCGTAAACTTCCAGCACTCGCCGAGTGTGATCCGCGATCCCTTACCTCCCCAGGTTCTCCGACGAGGCTGGAGTCAAAGCGGTTGCAGAGACCCCAAACGGCATTCGATATTTGTGTTCTAGACTGAGCGATTGTCATTCGCTGTTCGTCATGCATAAGGTATGCATGCAGTTTCCTCACTTCAGCCCTACCTACCTCCGACACAATTTCACGGCCAAGACAAGCCGCATTGCCCAGGTGTGCATCCAGCTACCCTGTCACTGCGTCCAACCTGATTTCCAAAAGCGCTGTCGGCACAGCCTCTGCTTGGCTTGGAAATCGACTAATTCCGTTCTGCCTGCCTTCCCATCAACGAGTGCTGACAACCTTGACAACGTCGAGATCGATGATCGAGTAATCCCACTAGGAGGAAAATGTCGCCTTGGCAAAGCCCAGGTTGAAGAGCAAGCAGACCGGAAACTAACCAGTCTAAAACTCGTCCCAAGCCTCCTTGCACAGCTCCTCCCTCAGATTCTTCAAAAAGTCCTTGAAACTCACGCTCTCGCTTCCCTCGATGTTGATAATCCCCCCCTTGACACCTTTCCAGCCCTCGATTGGGCATTTGAGGAACCGGTGTCCCCTGAGGCAGAACCGCCGGTCAACGATAGGCGTCTCGCCGCTGTTGTCAGCCTGAAGTACCGCATAGCACTCTTCGCACAACAAGCAGTCTTCACAGCCGAGACACAGGTAGCCAGAACGTCCTCCCCACCACCGGAACTGGGTAGTCGGGCGGCAATCCGTGCCACCACAATTCCCAGGGCTATGCGAGAGGTCGCCCTCATCCTCCGGTGGATCGACCCACCCATCGAACGTCCAATGACTCGAGGGCGTGTTTTTGCCGGCCTGCTCCTCCTCTTCATTCCCATGGCTGGGAATAAAACGGATAGCCTCATCGAGGCTCGAGAAGACTGCCGAGAAGAGAATTCGTGCCGCTCTCCATAGCTTTCCCCCCTGCATTGGCAGCACAGTTCTGCTCAGGAGAGCCAGCGCTTTCGTGAGCGCCATCAAACTGAAGCCGTCATTCCACCCCACGTTGTTGGTGAGTGCGCTGAAGCAGCCGTCCATGAGACGCTGCAGGTGGGTCTGGAATTCGATTTGCGGCCCAATCTTCAGCGCCATCCGGGCAACCGTGAGATCGTGGTTCAGCATTACCAGGCTGTAGCGGGACGACACCGATGTCGCTAGTGGCCGGTCCAGCAACCCATCTGCCGCCTTGAGAAGCCCACTCTTGACGGCGGGGTCGCTGGACTTGACAAACAGCTCAAGCAGCACGTGCCACTGCAAGTTAACGGTGCGATAAAGCCTGTAGCGCGGACTGCCGTTGCTGAACTTGTAGCTCTGTCCCGTCGATCGGCTGTCTAGCACCTCGTCCAGCACGCGACGCGCGCCCTCCATGTCACCAAAAATGTAGATATACGCGTTAGCAAGCTCATACCGTAGCGGCGCCGCGGCGTTGAAGTTATCGAGGTGCCGGATCGCCTCCTCGTAGACCTCGATCATGGAAGCCTGCTCACCCGCCCGTAATGCCGCGTCCTGGAAGTTGGCGTGCCGGGCAGGCGCCAAGACGAACCCTTCGAAACCCCACACCAGCCAAGTCAGCCGGTCGATGGGCGTCCACTTCTTGAGGACGCCGATATGGCCGACGTGGTCGTCGGTGTCGCGGTAAAGCGCCACCTCTTGGTCTAGATATCCACCCCAACTCAAGCTATTGGGGTTGAACGTCTTCGCCTTAGCGTAAAGCCCTGCCGCAATCGTAATGTTGCCACACTCTACTTCAATCCTTGCTTGAGTGATTATGGCGAAATATCGGAAGTCGTTTGTTACCCCCTCAAGCTCGATACAGGTTACGCAGTCGGTGATAGCCTGTCTGGCCTCAGTGAAACTACCAAGCAACCGCAAGCAATCGGCCTCCCCCACATTGATTTTGAATCTCTGGAGGGGATCGGGGTGGCACTCCAAGGCCTTCTGGAATGTCGTTTGCGCGGCCTCTAATCGATTTGAGAGAGATTTGAGGAGGGATCCAACTGAGCGGTAGGCGCTTGCGTCCATAGGTACGTCGGCAAGGAGTCCGGCGAGGCCGAGAACGCCCTCATTTGGCTCAAGCACACGTTCTTTTCCAGACGCATGGTTGACCTGGACAATATCGGGGAAGTTTTCGGCCGCCTGTAGGGTAAGTTTTGAGCCATGTCCGCTCTATGCGGTGCGAGTAGTCAGCCGTGGCATCTATGCCCGCGAGACCTGAAATAAGGACGTGGACAAACCTGGAGGAGAACATCTCGGCCCCGTGTGTACGACCTGCTTGCTACGACAAAGCCCGGCGCTCGATACACTGCGAGGAAATGAGCTTTGGCGAGTTCCAGCAGACTGCTGGATGCGTTTTGGCGAACTCGCATCCACCATTTGCCAGCAGCGGGGCTGAGTTGCAATCCCTCTTCCGCTGCCCAGTTCGCCCAAGAGGACATTCTCTCAAAGACCGGGCCACTGAACGCTTTAGAATACTCGACTTGGCACGTTTCCACCATGCTAGCGAAGCCGTGCTCATTGGACATGACCGATGCGAGGGCCTCCATGGCTTCGACTCTCTCCTCGGGCGAATGCTCCTCCAGACGAATCCCCATCCAGTGGTCAGCCAAGAACATTGTGGCATACTTCGACAGACCAGGTCCACATTTGCAACGGCGCCCTCCGGCGTCGGTCGAGCAAACACAACCGCGGCAAGGAATATTCGGCGGTGCGCCTCCGACGGGGTTGTCAGCAGGTTTGATCCAGCTGCCGATGGGTCGAGGAAGAAGGACCTCATCGCGCGCTGGCGCAACATCAACGGAAGCTGGCCGTCGTTGTAAACCGGCTCGGGTAGGTCATCTGTAATGAGGTACATGATCTCGCTGGTCTGTCCAGCCTCAAAGGCTTCTCCGGGGTCTCCAATCTGCACAAACTTAGACATGGCCTCGGGTATCTCTTCAAGGTCGAAGCTTTCATCATCCCCGGCATGGCGGATCAATGAAACCACCTCATCGAGCGCGAGGGGCCGGAAAGAAAACAAAATCCAACGCAGGAGGACAGCAACGGCTTCTTGACGGTTGGCAGCGGTGCGGCGCTGGCATTCAGCCAGCATCATCCTGTATAGGCCGTGCAGCGTCGGTGGCAAAGACTGGTTGAGTTGCTGGATAACCGCACCTTGGCGGCCGATGGCGTTAAAGTGTCGGAGCATGTGCTCTGCGTAGAACAGATCTGTTTTGCAAAGGTCAGGCAAGCTACATTTGCGGAACGCCTGACTGTGCATTGCAAGAGGGGCATACTCACTAGGCGCAACATTCTTGATGGCTTCGGAAATCTTTTGCTTGACGTGCAGGCTGAATCTCTTCAATGCCGACAAGCTTCCAGACGGTGTCGGACGAGGGCCGTCAGGTCACACATCTGTTTTTCCTTGGTCATCTGTATCATACCCTTATCTCGATCGGCCAGGCCATCTAGCCCATCGGGTTGAGACGTGACAACCATTGAGACCCTGAGACCTGCTTTCACAGCCCAGTCCCAAAACTCGGTGAGCTTTGCCTTTTCCTCGCCCTTCAGCTCGTCAACGCTGTCAAGTATCAGGAGCAAGCGGTAATTCAATCGTTCCTCAAAACATGGGTCAATTAGATGGCGAAGGATGGTTTTCCAGTCCAAGACATCGAGGGGGGCTCCATCTCGGCTGAGCTGCGTATAAAGCTTTTCGCCGACGGAGGCATTCTGCTCAGCAAGTTGGTTGATGGCTGTGACCATAACACCAAAGAAACTCGCCAGGGCTGGACGCTGCTCACGAAAGTAGAAAGGCGCCGCGTAGATATGGTGATCAGTGTCTCCATTGACGTTGCGCTCAAGGTGGTCGTACACTGCTGAGGCGATGTGGCTCTTGCCGGTGCCCGGCCCGCCGGTGATGGCCAGTAGTCGCCGGGACGCATAATCCTTGTCCAGACGCACCCATTCCTTCCACGCCGGCTCAGCAAAGACCCACGTGCAAGTGCCATCTACGATGGTTTCCCTCAGTGCGTGGTACTCGGAGATCTCGCCCTCAATGTTCGGGAGCAAGCTTCGGATTCGATACGCCGATGCTCCTCTGCTTTGCCCTATCGCCCGCGACTCGGTCGCCGCGTCTTTCTGCCCAAATGTTTTCAGTAGCTTGGCTATGTCGCGGCGGATACCTTGGCTCTCGTCCAGCAGGCTGCTGATCATCGTCGTCTGGCTCTGGAGCATCTTGGTGTGTTCTTGCTGGTTTTCGAGAAGCTCGCGGCTCATCTGATTAAGCTGTTCCGTATTGCCGGGGGTAGCGAATTGAGTGGCATCACGCAAATGATCTAGCTTGAGGTCCATGTCCCCCCTGGCCTCGCCGAGGTCGCCCTCCCCGCCGTTCATCACAGTCAGGATCAACATTTCTGCCGTAAAGTTAGGGGCGGACGGGGAGCATCAACAGATCACAAAGACCTACTAAAACGGCCGAGCTTGATATACTCAGTAGCGAAGCCACACATCCTCAAGAAGGACGTAAAGACGTCCATTAGGCAATTTTGGTACGCCCTGTGCGAGGGCATTCTCTTCTCGAGGATGATGACACGGCTCAAGAAACTGTTCATGTCGTTAAAGAATGCCTCGACGATGTCGTATTCAGCAGTGACCTGAGCGCATATCTAGAAAACATTATGTTAGCGCGATACAACCACGACATCCACAGCATCCACGGACATCAGGGAGTGCACTAGGCTCAGAGGCGAGCAAATGCGATTCTTACGCTGAGAATCCAAGTCACAGCAGAGCCAATTGCCACGGCAGGTGGGAATGCCGGTGCGACAGCAGCAACCAACTACTCTAAGCCCTTGCTAATCAGCTCGATGTTCCTAACGAAAAGACTACGCAGAGCATCGACCCGTTTTTCGTCGTGTCGGAACCTGTGGAATTTCTTCATCTCGTCGGTGCCCAGATCAACGAAGCCCTAGGCGTCGGCGGCCCTACTAGTGAGGCTAAATTCGACCACGCCTTCGTAGGCTTTGAGCGCCTCGCTCCATATCTCGGCAACGTCGCGGACGTCGTCCTTGATCTGCTTCGGGAGCGGGGGCTCCGCTTTCGGGTTGGTCGCCATGTGTTCGGCCGCGCAGCAAAGACTTGGGGCCTTGGTCGCAATTGCTTGGTGACCCGTTGAGCGGCAAGCCTCGTTTTCTGGGGGCAATTTCTGGTAATGGGGACTCAGGTCGAAGTTGGTTCTAGGCGATTTGTGCGACTCGCTCGTAGTGCTGGTTCGGGAAGTGGCGGTGGGCAGGTGGTTGAAGTGCGCGGGCCGCTACGACTGCAGACATCTCTCTGCCAAGGCTTTTCAACAGGCTGCAACTGGGCAAGTACGACTCAGAGCCCCCACAATTTCTTGAGATCCATTCAGCACGACGACGACGAACAAAGAATCTTGGCGCCCGGGGAAAAGATAGACGTGGCTGTTCAGCTTCACCGTTGTGTTAGAGTCTAGGAGCGATTGGATATCAAGGGTATGTTGGCGATGGTGGCGCAGTGCGGTGGCCAAGTCTGTCACGATTGCTATCCTACCTGCCACAGGGACGTATTCTTTACCTAGGTCGTCACACTACATACACACGTGCCTCCGGGCGCCTAGTCAGACCCTATTAGATGCGCTCTCGAACACGTCAAGCTCAGCGATGTTGGCGGTAAATATGACGCCGTCTCTTGCGTTTGGGGCAATGCCGCCGACACCATGCCCATTGTACTCGACGGCGAGGACGGCTACCCCGCCACGATTAAATACGCGTGGACCTACAAGCAAGCTTTGCAATCGTACCCTTTATTCGGGCAAGCTCCTAGAGGCAAGTTAGGTGTTCACCTTTTATCTCACATCACCAGCACTCAAGTTCCATTCTTTCCTTCGCCGATTTACACCACTATTCAGTCTATTAATGAACACAAACAGGTACATCTATTCTTTATAGGGGGTCATATCGAAATCCCAACTTCGCCCCGGCCCAACCGCTAAAACCGTTGACAACAACACAGCAAAACACCAGACCACCTAACTGGTACCAACCCAGTCCCTCCTTGCTGTGCCTCTTCCACACCAGTTAGCGGCGGTACCTCTCACAGAACTGCGAGTCTGGACTGCCGGGTGGGCCGGGACTTACCTCGTCTGGATGGCGTGCGGTGACGATGTATGGACGGTCTGAAGAGGCGGAACCATAGCCGTAGCCCGGTGGAGGGCTGTGACTGTAAGTCTGATATGATTCTCGCTGACCATAGCCGATGTCAGAGGGGTGGTGGGTGTCGATGGTTTGAGGGCCACTCGAATAGCCGGATGGGTAGGAAGTTTGTGGCGGGTTGTCATATGAGAACGGAGGGTGTTAATATTGGCCGTATTGGTACTCGCTGGGATGCCGAGCGTCGAAGATTTGGGGACCCGAACCATACGCGCTATCAGGGTAACCAGAGTAGTAGTCCCTCTCATCTCGATGACGTGCGTCTACTGCTGGTCCTCCGAAAGAACGAGGACCAAGAGCCGAGCTAAGACGTCCAGCTGGGTAATAGGGTCCGGGGGGCGAATAGTGCGAGTCTCTGTCGTCAGGATGGAGGGTGTTAACAATCCGAGATCCATTTGCAGCAAAGGCCTGACTGGGATAATATTGAGGAGAAGGCTCGCCGGGACGATACTGGGATTCATTAGGGTGTCGAGCCTCAACAACCCTCGCACCATTTGACACATTTGTGCGAGTAGGCTGGCCAACAGGCAGAGTCGGACGCCTTGAAGGACGCCCAGACCCAGTCCGGTTTCCCGAGCTACGATTCGAGCGTCTAGCACGAGACTCAGTCTGACGATTTCTCGGTCGACCAAGGCCCATCCAAGCGTCAGACAGTGTCAGCCCCCGCGGTTCAAAATTCGCCACAGCCTGCCGTCCGTCAAAGTAAACCCCCCTGGTCGTCCCATTTCTACCACCACTCCCACTCCCGCCCCTCACCACAGGTTGAAACACCCCGTCGCCCGCACGCGGTCTCTGGCCCTGGTTGACATCCGCCATGATCGGTGCCCGACAAAACGGACACTTGGCAACATTGTCATCCAGCGAGTGGTCGTTCAGCCGCGTCTCGATCCACCGATCCGTGCAATCGGAACCGAGGACGTGGCCGCAGGGGAGCTTGCGCATGGCCTCTTGCTCGCCATCGTCTCCCTGGAGTCCAGGGACGACGAGCTCGTTCTGGCAGATACCGCATGTGACGAGGGGCTTTGGGCCGTTGCGGGTCCGGAGGTATCGCTCGATATTTGCCCAGACGGTTTCCTCGAGTAGCTCGGAGGATTCTGCAACAGACTGGGGATCTGGGGGAGTTGGTTGTGTTGGTGGTGACGAGCCATTTTGGGCCGAAGGACGCTGGTTGGAGATCAGCAGCGACTCTTGGATGGCGAGGGCCAGCGCCGCATCCTCAGATTCAGAGCCGTTTGCCCATTCATAATCATCGCGATGAGACATGGCGGAAATGGATGGGAGACAAGAATACGGCTGCTAATGATGCCGATTGTTGGTGTCGTTGTGTCTGAGACCAACAGAAGATCGGCGGGTTTCCGGGGAAAGAGAAATGAACGTTTGTTTCCCGAAGGGGTCTCAATGTTTATATTGCTGCAGACAACATTGCCGTTGTGGCCTGGGTGGAACAAAGAACTGTTCTTTGTTGGCCAAGGCATCGTGGCATTGTCGAAAGTGCCAGTGCTTTTGGGAGTGGTGAGAGCTCAAGGTTGCGACAAAGACATTTTTCGGTACCTAATATTTGAGTCTTGATAACTCGCGAACAGAGGAAACATATGATTGGGCTGAGGCGAAAACCGCGAAGGGCTGCCACAGTGAAACCTGTCTGAAAATAGGAGAAAGAAAATTTTGATGTTCCTGAAAAGAAGTCGCATAGTGCTTGTTGGAGCTTACCGATGAGGTCCGTGTGAAATACAGGTAGAGTATCACGGCGCCGGTTGTCCGCCTTCCCTCTCGGATACTGGCCAAAGTTGCACACACAGAACTGAGGATAATGTTCTTTCGCATCAGTTTCAGCCTGCACAATAAAGTTCTAATTCCTACCCCGACAACTTCCAGACGAGTTCGAGTCACATCTCCATCGTTTCTTTTTGCCTTCCTTTTTTGCCTCAGGCAACAGTGGTTTCCTGATTTCTTGGCAGCGTTCGTTTTGCGCAAGCCAGAGAATACAACGGTAATCTTCAGGAGTTGAGGTAAATCGTGGCGCCTCTTCGCCACCCGTATATGGTATATGTATCGATGAAGAAACAACACCGTCCAAATAGCTCCGATACTCACACAACCACTGACTTTACCCGTACTCAAACAACAGCAATTTCCTCCCCATCAGTCCCCAACCCAACAATACACCTCCCCGGTATCGACCCCGCTCCGATCCTCTTATACGGCTTTAGATTTCTCACCGCCCCGATCCCCCGCTCATTAATCGAAGCCGGCTTCACAATCAACACAAAATGCACCCTCGCTCCCTCCTCGCCCCCCACCGGCTCTCCCTTCTCACTTCCCACAACCACACACTTGAAGGTATGCCCTGCCGTCATCCCCGGCGAGTCAAACACAAGTTGGCTTGGCACACTCCCATCCCCTCTCTCGCGGACCTCGATATGAAAGTCCCTCGCCTTCGCAACAAGCGTCTTGGGACTTGCATACACAAATCCCTCCATCTTGGAATTTGCAAACGCAAAAGTGTTGCCGTTCTCATTCTGCTTCGGGCGCGGCTCAAGTTTCACCTCTTTCCACTCGAGAGTGCTCCCCTCGACTGGGATGAAATCTATCCCGCCGCGATAGGACATCCACGACCAGGAAGGAGCGCCGTCATGACCGGAGGGGAAGATGATGTGATCGAGTACGCGGGGGTCGCCCTTGCGTGCCCCGCGTCGCCAGAGGAGGCTGCGATGGAGGAGACCGCCTGTGGTGCCGTCGTCGAGGACACCGTAGGCACCGCTAAATTCGGGGTTGGCGTTTTGGAAGGCGGTGATGAGGCGGGATTCGAGGCCGCGGATGGCGGTGGGGCGGTCTTCGTCGTGGGAGAGGCCGAGGCGGGAGTATTGGGTGTAGAGGGACTGGTACCAGTGGATCTGCTCGCCACGGTTTCCTTGGAGGGCGAGGGAGGGGAAAAAGGGGTCGCCGAGGAAGGAAGCTAATTTGCTAGAGGGGGTCAGGTTTATAGTGAGGCAGGTTGGAGGGGGGTGGAAGGCTTACTTGTTCATTTGCGTCATGGTCTCGCATCTTACTCCCTTCCCACACTCCCAGTATGTTTGTCGTTCAGTGAAGTACACCGTCCGCCTCGCGAGGGCTCTCTCCTGAAGAACCCAAGCTCGCTGGTTGAGTCCGCCTTTCAGCACATGTTGGTCAAAGTTGTCAATCATCTCGCAGATGTAGAGCGGCGCGGCCTTGTCGTCCGCCTTGATTGTAACTACCGCCCTGTCTCGCTTCGCTTTGAGCTTCTCTTGTTTCGGCATGGTCTTCAAAAAACCATCCTGCTGGTTTGCCGCCCAGCTTGCAGCGAGGATGCAGTACGCTGAGCTGAACACCGTTTCCATCTTCTTGGCCTCGTCCTTGAAGTCTCCCTTGGAGCCTTGCAGGATGCAAAGCGAGTCAATCCAAAGATACTGTTTGCCCAGGGCACGAGTGGCAACAACACCGTCTTGAAATGTTGCTGGAAGGGCAGAAACTTCGATGTCCACCTTATGTCGGGACAGTGTGTTTGATGCCAAGGGGTGGTTTGGGTCGTCGGGGAATGTGCAAAAATGCGGCGGGGGCCCCCAGGGATGCGAGAGTGCGATGTAAGGAGAGATGCGATTCGTGATAGGAATGTTGGCCTCTTTCGTCTCGACCAGTCGTACAGTGGGTGAACCAACAGGCCCTACGTCGATGAGCCGAGTGGGAAGTGTGATCACATCTCTGGGGTCGCTGCCTGGAGCACAGGTGTGCGTTTCGTCGCATAATGCTAGCCAATGGCGTATTATGTTGAAATGCATGTCAGAGCCTGACTCGGGAAGCTTGGGGAATCCCAGTTGAAGGGGAGTGACTGTTTTCAGCTCTGTCTTTTTGTCAGAATCGGGTCCCTTCGATTCTTAAAGGGGACCGCAATTACCTGGACTTCGGATCATGGATAGCACAGGCGTATTATCGTCATCCATCTTCAGGGTTGAGTGGTACTTCTCAAATTTGACCTCCCTCTGCTGAGTCTTCTTGTGCGTCACGCAAAGGCCCCACAGCATGCTGCAGAGACCACAGGTCGGAGCCCGTGTCTTGAGATCATTGGTCTGGTAGGTGAAGCTGAAACCGGGGATGCCAAAGTCCAGCTTCTTGCAGGCGGCGCAGAGTATTGCTGGCGGCGGAAGCGGAGCCGAAAACATTGCATCGGTTCCAATTCGGCCAGGTATTTCGCCATCGATGGCAAAACTCCAATTTGGGTTCATCTGTGGGCGGTTAGAGAAACAGCAGACACCCCAAAAAGCTGCGATACATACTCTCTATTTGGGACACGAGACCCATTCGTTAGCATCACGATGCCAATGCGGGGACGAGTGCGGCGCATTCTTTTGCCAAACTCACCTCCTAGATTTCAGTTAGTGTCAGTCCATGTGCACCGCCATTACAATTTGTCGTCATGACCGGAGGGGACTTACAATCTGTTCCGAAGACGAACACAACACGTAAGTAACCCTTCAGCACGTATTGCATGACTCCACTGGTTAAGTACTCACATACTGCAACATGCATTAGAAGACAAGTGCATAACAGCGATAAGGGGGCCTCGACTTACATCCTGTGCACCGCGTGACTGAAGTTAGAAGCACATTCGCGCCAAATGACACTCCTCGCGGGTTGGGGAAATTTACGGACCTTTTGGGGGATAGAATCGGCAGTCTAAATAGAAGTTTGTCAGTAATGTAGGCTAGAAAGACAACATCCGCTAAGGATCAAACGGCCTACAGTCTCTCTTCTCAGTTGCGGCACGGGGAAATTCCTTGCACCCGTTGACCTTGGGCGAAAGACCGCTGCTGCCGGGCTGAGGTGTTCTTGCTGCGGCGGTGTCGAGGTACGAATCGGCAAGAAACCGGTCATGGTCGGAGAAGGTCCCCTTGCTTTACGTCCGGGCTGCCCTTTTGTCATCCCAATTCCCTTGAAAAGATACTTGCCTCCTTTCTTGCGCATCTCCACAATTATGCCGTCGATCAAACGTAACGACTCTCTAGCCGACGCCCTAGTCCCAGGTTCCAGCATCACAGGGCCCGTGTGAATGTGGTCAGTCTTGTCCCAATCGATGCGCAAAATACCTGTAGTGAGCATGTGGTGCTGGATAATGGAGAGTAAGGCCCCAATGGCGGTGTCACCAGAGGCCTCGGGGTCGTTCTTCATGTGCGTCAACCATTTTTCGACCGTCGGGTTGAGAACGGCTTGGCCAGCCGCCCTCCGAAGGTAGAATGGCGCTGTGCCGACGGTGTGAGTCTTCCCCCTGAGATCGTTGCCGAACCTATCCGCCTCATCACTGCCATAGAGAAGCCAGATGATATACTCAAACATCACACACCCAAACGACCAAATATCGGATAATCGTGATAGCGCAGCTTCTCCCTTCATCGCTTCCTCGGCCTCAGGCGACTCATATTGGAGGGTTGTGTGCCGTGTCGCGGTCGGCCCGCGGCGGACTGTCGGACCGTTGTGCTGTTTTGCGAGACCAAAGTCGGCTATCTGCAGCACGCCAGTAACAGTTTTCCCGTCCCTGAATCGAAGAATGTTCTCGGGCTTAACATCTCCGTGGCGATATAGCTTATCCATGTGCAGTTTGACAAACGCGTCGGCGAGCCCCCGAAATTGTTGGAGTGCTTCCCAAACCAAACCCCGGATGCCGTCAAGGTCCATCCTCAACGGCTGCTGCTCTTTCCAGAAGTCGCGCAGACTTCCCCCGTCGGCCCAGGGGAACATGAGATAGTGCTCTGATCCCCGGGTGAAAGCAGCCAGCCATTGAATAATGTGCGGGTGCTTGAGGTCTCGGATGTCCATGAGCGCTTTTGCTTCGCTGTGGAACTGGGCTTGAAACTCAGTGTACTCGGAATCGGTTACTCGGATCTCCTTGATTGCAAGATCTCTCCTTCTTCCACCAAACTGTCAAATTGTGAGTATTAGTCCGGCGGAAGGGGGGTCTTTCATGAGACTCACATCGAGAGGGGGGTCCTCCAAGTGATCTGGGTGCACCTTGACCTGATGAACGACCGAAGAGGCGCCCTGAGGAGCCTTTTGAACACCAGCATCAGGTTTGAGGAACGGCAGTGGCTGATTTTGCTCAAGTCGGAAGATGAAGTTCTTCTCTGAAAACACCGGCGCCAAGTGGTCCCATTGTGCCGTGCAGAAGTTCCTTTTCAAACCCAGCTTCCAACCCTTCAAACCAAATGCCGGGTCTGCGTGGCAAAAGTCGAGGCTCACCGGGAGCTTTTCATCAACAAATTCGCTTTGCATGAAGTGTTGCATAAACCGGCGAGTTTGGTCGGCCGGCCAGTTTCGGCAGATGATGGCTAGGAATATTTTTGGGGCGCGCGTGAGGGTGAAGTTGATTAATGGTTCATCGTCGCCAACTTCTAGCTCGAGCTCTTCGCGAACCACAGCTGGATTTAGTATTTCGGGGTCTCTGTAGCAGCCAGCGGGTACAAAGTCGCCGCCGCCAAACCCATGGCTTTTGACATACAGGGTGCTGATTCGATCCGCAAGCCCCTCGGGATCCGCTCCCTGAGAGCCCATAGTCGTCTTATTCGGGGATCCCAGTCCGTTTCTACCGTTCGGATTGCCGTGGTCGCAAACTGGGCATGTGGGCCGCTGTGGGTTCGGGCGGAGGCCGCAATGGATTGAGGGGCTGGCCTTATAAGGGGGCCACTTGCGCCAGCGCCCGTAGCCGCCGCATCACATCGCCCGCCGGGCGGGGTAGCCGCTCTGCCAGGAACTACTCAAGATGGTGTGTAGGACTGCGACTGCGGGGACGCTTCCCCCCTGGTTTTGCAGGTATTTTTCACAAGGCTCCCAGAGCCTCGTCCCTTTGCCGTAACTGTGAGACTTGGTGGGCGGCAATGACGATGGCGGGATGCTATCGCTAGCTAATCTGGGTGATGGAGGCTGAACCGCCCCCTGTCCTCGAGTTCTTGGAGGGCCGATACGATAATCCTCCTGCAGAGCTGCAGGATTGGGGGTTGATGGCACGTCAAGTGTGAGCCAATCACGAGGGGTAGCCCCCCTCGACCAAGTGCAACCAACACACCTTTCAGGGGCGCAGCCTAGCCCGGGGGTGGCTCATCATGCTAGCGCAGTTCGGTGTGGGGGGAAGCGATCCGACCACAATGCGACCCAAACAAGCGACATCTAGGGCCTTGCGGAAAGCTGCATTTTGCATGACGAACCCACCCAACATGGATGGGTGATGTAATGATGTATATTCAGGAGAGCAAAACCAGGGGTATCTTATCGTCGCAATCATTCGGCATCCACCGTTGACCATAAACACCACAGAGCCCATGAAATATGATTTGAAAGAGAGGGAGAGATATAAAGGAATAAATGTCGGTCAGTAGGTCATTTGAGACCTCAAAATGTTGCCCTGGTTGAGAGGTTTGGGCAACAAATGCTGGAGGTCGCGACCTCGCAAGCATTATCGGTCTCAACTTCTAGTTCAGTGTCGTTACCGATCTCAACCTCTAGTTCTGTGTCGTTGCTGTCAGAACCCTTCGTGGTGGGTATCGCTCCGTATGATTCGTTCTCTTGCATTTTTTTTGCCATCCGGAAAAGCTTGGCATAGAGCATTTGGCTTGTCAAGCGGACTGTCTCACGGGTCTCGACGACAAGCAGATCCTCACTAATGAGCTCCAAGAAATCATGGATGAAGTCCGTGCAGGCTGGGTGTGAATGAAGTTCCTCGATGAACTGCCGGTGAAAGTTGTCAGTCGATGCGCTCAAAGCTGATGCATTTCACTTACATCCGTAACCTCGGTCTTCACTCGCGCGCCAGTGACTATGTTATCTTCTCCCACCTCAAGTTCGAAGAAGCGGTCAAGCTTGGCCTCCGCACCCGAGGACGCTTTCTCGGCCTTCTGGCGTAGGTGTGCGAATTGATGGACGAGCTTCCACCCACCCATCAACCAAGTCAGAAACTCAAGGTATAGGCACCCGAGTGTCCAAATGTCGTAGGACTGACCAATCACGCCACCAGGGACGTGTGCCTCTGGTGCGCAATACGTCGGCGAAAACTTGATGTTTCGGTTAGATTTGCCGGATCTCGAGTTCTTCGAGTTCATTTCAGCGATGCCGAAATCGGTGATGACAAGCGTCCCCATCCCGTCAGGATCCGGTTCATCCTTGAACCCATCCTTAAACCACAGAATGTTTCGTGGCTTGATGTCGCCATGACGCCCGTAGAGGCTGTCATTTTTCCGCCCATCGGTGCCTTTATTTTCATGGTCCTTAGACGACTGTGTGTTGTTTGTCAAGTGTTTATGGATTTCAACGATCCCCCCGGCAATACCAAGGGACTGCCGGGCAACCCACCGAGCTGTTACCTCTGTTGGCAAGGGTTGCCTGTTCACATCCTTCCAGTACTTCTGCAGGTCGGCATCGGCCCAAGGGAAGATCAGGTGGACATGGTCTGACTTCTCGTAGGTGGCCAGAAGCGAAATAAGATGGGAGTTCTTGTTGGCACTGAATCTCTTCAGAATCTCAATCTCACTCTTCCACTCCACCTCGTTGGTTGAGTAAAGCTTCTTAACCGCAAAAAACATATTCTGTTCAGTTAGAACGCATTTTGCCGAAAACGGAGGACCAGATCCGCTTACCCTGCGATTGATGTAACCACCTTTGCCTTCAAAATCATGATGGTCATGGTGAATTTTGACCTTGAAAACCTCTCCGAACCCTCCTCTCTCAAGAATTCCTTGGCCGTTAGGATTTGATTCATCACGTGAATCATACGTGAAGGGAAGAATGTCACCATCGGCGAGCTGATAATGGCGAACATTTCGGTGCTCTCCCCGAGCGAAGAATGGCGAGACCATTGCCCACTGGTCTCCAAAGAATGTGCGGACGTTGTAGTTTCTCCACCCGGTAAAGCATCGCACTGGGGTGGTAGCATCATTTTTCCGCCGGAGCTGAAAAGAACCTCCCGGCGACTCCTCAGCTGGAATGTATTGCATCAGTGGCAGATCCTCGTCGCTCGCCTCTTCCCTGACAAAATCGAAGATTGACTCCATCTTGTTCATCTGAACAAGGACTGCGAATATCTTGCGGTATGTCCTAGTAGTAGGTGCCTTTGCGGCGTCCTCCTCCGAGTGGGCCGAGGGGAGCGCACTAATAGACGATGGCTCGCCGCAAATCGCCTCTGCCCAGCTACGGGTCGATCGGCCTTCAGGGACGGACTTCAACTTCGCAAGCTCCCTCTCGACAGCTCTCACGTTGACAAGAGTCTCCAGCTTGCATCTCGGCATGAATCCCTCTCGATGGTTCGGTCGGTAGATCATGGCTTTGTCCAAGCGGTTGTCCAGGCCGTCTGTCAACTCGCTGTCTGAGTCGCCCGATTCGATTGGAGAGCAGGTTATCAAGATCTTTTCCTTTCGGGCATTGAATGCTGTTTCTCCTCTATCAGTGACGTCTGCTTCGCTTGGTGGTGGTTGGTAATCGGAACTCGTATCCCTCAGATCGTCGAGTTGAGGGACTCGAATACCAAGGATCTCGGCGGTCGCCGGTTGCAGGGTTCGCTGTGAGCTACTTGGAACGACACCCTATTGAGCAAAGAAGGGTCAGCTTTGTCCCTCGCACAGCATTGCCAAAACAGGCTCACTAACCTCGAGAGCATCGGCTTCGTCCCCCTCCTGCCCAACCTTTCTCAAGGTCGCGTCACGGCCATCGCCCCCAAATTTTTCCCCCTGTTTCGATGTCAGACCAGCGAGGTCTTCATCGCGTTTGCGCGCGGGACTGGACGAGGGAGATTCGCTTCGTGAGCTTGTGGGAGAAATAGTACCGTCGCCATTTCTGTCGCGCGGATTGCTAAAGTCGTCATTTGGACTGCCACTCCCCGAAGCACTGGAGTTTTCGGCGTCATTTTCAGAAGAAGGATTCCCAGGGATTTTCGCCGCAGGATCGACCGGGTGAATCTGAACGGCCGCGCCGCATAGTCCGGTTGGCAGTGTCGGTGTCCGCACGAAAACTTGAATGGCATGGCGACCGGGAAGATCAGATTGGTCCGTGTCCGAGGTCAGCGCCACTGCTGCTTGCGCGGCGTTGGCGTCCACACCAACAAACCCAACATGTCTCTCGTTTTTTCTTTTTGGAAGCATCGGACGGCGAAAAGTGAACAAACCACCCGTTCCTCGGAAACACATTCCACAACTTGAACGGTGGGAGGGAATCGGCGAAGAATTGAAGGGAGGTGCGGCCGCCGGGGGAGGGCTCGATTGGCCGGGGTCTCCCCACCTTTTTGACCTCAGCACCAGTCTTTGACCTCGCAGCCTTGATCTGGAAGGGCTCAGCTGAAAATGCCTGAGACGCCTGGGCTTAAAGGGGTCGACCCCTTGGGCACTGCGGCACAACTGAGGCCGCCGACCAACCCAAAGGGGTTTCAACTTGGCGCATTGGCCCGTGCCAATGCAACCAACCATGCCACCCCGAACATGCGTGTCGGGGCGCCTCCCCGATTACTCAATGCTGAGCGTGACTTGTGGCATGTGCTGAAATTGCCCGGCACTTTGGCCACTACAAGGCTCCCGCGCTAACACGGAAGGCGTGACACCACCATTCAAACTCGGTTGTTTGAAACAGGGGATCCCGTTCCGGGCCAACGTGCTTTATATCCTCACCGAAACCCACCTCTCCCGCAGACGAGAATAATAACCTCAACATCAACAACAGTATTTCCTTTTTCTAGAGATCCCAGGTTTGGGCGTTGCGATCCTTACAGCTACAATCTTCCAATGTCAAGGCCAGCGGCAGTATCTACGAAGGGCTTCAGTGCGTGCAGTCGCCCGTCGCACAACGCGAAAGTCCAACCTGCAGCGACAATAAGAACGATCGACTCACCGCCACTCCAAGACCAAGACCTAAACGGGTGTCGAATCAGTTTGGACAAGCTTTCCGAAAAGCTACGATCGAAATTCGGGGCAGGGGCGTACGAGATATACCTTATGCACGATGTCTACAGTGTGAAAGCACCAGGTCGTCTTTCGGTTGCAAGTTCCCTGTCTATACTGCTCCCTCTCTCATTTTGATCCCACGAAATGGACTGACGATTCCGTAAATCTAGACCGAGATCGCAGAATGCCTCTGACCATGTTTAGCCTTCGGAGATGGAGAGACAAACCTAGGATAGCCCAGCCAAGCGAGGTTCTTGCAGAAGAAGACCCTCCGGTTAGGAACACCCTCGGCGAAGTCCAGCGAAGGTTGCAATGAAACGACGAGCAAGATTCCTTTTGATACCAGAATGATCCTCTCTCCGACGGGCGTCTTCGCCGGTTGGCACTGTAATTTGATTTGTGTTTCTTGTCTTCAGCTTCTTCCCTTGGCTTGGTGCTCAACATAGCGTTCCCGGGACTTTTGTATGCTCTTTCGGGTTGATTTCACCTCAATTTAGTAGGCCATTTCAGATTAGATAGGTAGCTTGTCAAACAACCCCAGAGACGCCAGATTTGTCTTTCTAGGAGGCAACTCACCATACCAACAGCGAGCATCGGTCTCCGCTACACCAGTAGAATGGTGCTTTGTGAGATGCTGAGCGGTAAACATGATGTATCCCGCCCTCCGATATTCAGCGGCTCGAAGCACCCTTTACGGTGCTCGACAAAGCCGGTCCCAGTTCGTCTGAACACAGCTGTGTCTCGGGTTCCATGGCCACAGACTCGAGTGCGATAAACATTGCGACTTCTCGCCAGAAAATCAGATGCGGATACAACAACACAAAGAAAATGCAAATTTGCTTGTCAGCCACCGTATTTCCTGCAACATTCTCTCTAAAAGTTCCCCCATAGCCACATGCCGCCTTGCTGATGCCAGATCTCATTTGGAATGTGGTGTGCATGCCTTGGATGTATCCTCCTACTGTCGACGTACCATTTTGCAGCGTCGGAACCATTGATTTTCACCCAGCGACACTTGCATCCAGCAGCTCACATGCCGTCTCGTACTGTACTGTCTATCTTTTGGGGGGATATTTGACTGGACCAGATGGCGCAGCTCTATTCCAGGGAAGAAGACGATATTCACATGAGTTGGCGCAGATTCCATACGACCACTGTTTAGACAATGTCCGTCCAAACTCCACTCTGAAGAATTGTACCCCATTCAGTTGAAAATAAGTAATCATGTGATCAATCGTTTTGTCCGTCACGGTGGGTGTGGCGAGATTAGGGGGCACCGGGTTGACATCATTTGTGATGTCTCTCAACACTCCTCGGTAGCAATCACAGTCTGGACTGGATGTCTCAAGGTCAGCGAGCGAATCTCAACGTGGGGCGAAGGCGGAAAGAACGTAATGTTGCTTCCCGCTTGTTTGGTACTGAACACAGAGCCAACGATCCGACAGCAGTCATTGCAAAGTGCCATTACGGGCGCGTTCGTGCTGAGTGCGTCCGAGCATAGGTCAAAGTATGCATGCAGGATATCATGACAGACGACGGACTGAAGAATGAGGCAGATTTCTTGGCGGGCAGTGCTTCAGATTGGTCCAACCCCCTCACTGGCAGCCCTAGAAAATAATCCAATCAGCGGCAGATGATTGACCTGTGTTGCTGCGGACCCGGATTGCCCAATTATGCGCTCCCGTGCCCGCGTGTTTGGAGCACCAGTGACTCCAAGTCTTCCAATCTGTCGCGAAGAAACTTAGGTTGAAATGACTGGCATGTCGGAATGCCACGTAGTAGAACCATCGAACCATTCTCCACAACTATCGGGAGTGACGTTGAAACCCAAAAATTTTGTTGACACTACCTAGAAGACTGCGAATACTAGTAATGTTGAGTCTGCATCGAGGAGAAATGAGACGAATGAGGGTATTCTGTGTAGGATACAGCAGGTCCTTCATAATTTGGGGCCTGGATAGAGCTCCGGGAAGAGGTTGCTAGCATGAACGAATAGGTGCGTTGATCGAACCAAAACACCTGGGTGGTGAGCGCAACCCCTGATGAGGCCCCACAATAGGGGGGCCAGCATATATTCCCGAATTGTGGACAAATTAACATCAGTTCACATTACCAAATTTTAGAGGCCCCCTCGACCTTAATCCGTTTTCCTCGTCGACCATGACGTCCCGGGATTCCCTTCATAATTTTCCGCGACGTCAAGTACTGTGGGAACTAACCCCCAAACCCCACCGTGATATCCTCAACGTACTTCCGCACCGGACTCTTCCCATCCGTATCTCTAACATCAAGAGGGGCCGACAGAGAACCGTTATGTGTGACGCGGAAAACAGTCGAGAAGCTGTTGCTGTAGGTTCCTTGATTACGTATCGCTGCGAAGAACCCCGTCAAAACAGATAGTAGCGTGGCGCCGATGGCGAGGCCGTACGAGATCCACAGAATGGACGCGGAGTAAACGTAGAGGTTTCGGTATGTAGTCGTTGTGACTTCGACGTCTGATGGTGCGTATGGGGAGGTGTAATTTGGCCTGAACGGTGCGTCTTGGTCAGCATTCTTGAAAGACATATCTAATGTGCTCGCTTGTAACCCAGGGACGTACTGCAGAAGGGGTGAATTCATAAGAGAGACAGTCGCGTTGATGAATATCTCCTCCAGTGCCTGTGCCATAGTCAAGGTCGGCGTTGAGTCGTCTGTTGCAACCGACTGGCCGTCCCACGTACCAGGCGTTGACACGAGGGCCCCCTGGTCGGAGGACAGCTCGTGAATGAAAGCTAGCTCTTCCGTTCCGCTGAGATATAGTGTTGTAATACCATTGTCGATAGTCTACTGGAGGGTGATGCTATTTTTCAATGACCCTACAATAGTGGACCCAAACGCCTGCATTGCCGCCTGGTATGCGAACCGCTCAACCAGAGAGGCGTATTCACGCCTGCCACTAGCAGTCAAGATGCAAGAGCCGTTCGGGTGTTTTGGGCCTACAGGCTGTGAGCCGTTGAGCCCTGCTAAGAAGCTAAAATTCATGATATGGCTTGCGGACCGTCGTGTTGATGTGTCGTACGTTGTTCGTGAACGTGAAGGCTGCTATGTATGAGGCATTATAGAGCCGGCACTGTGTGACTGCGCTGCCAGGGCCTCAGAATGCCCCCACGAAGAGAGAGGTATTGGTTACATCCTGTGCCATTGGGCCAATGCTTGATGTGCCCACCGCCGAGGGCCTTGGTGGTAGAATGCTGTCAGGCGACTTATTTGGCACCTAGGCCTGGTACAAGTAATACTCCTTCGTCATACCCGGTTGCCTAGGCATCCTGAACATGTCGTCCTCAACGGCGCAAATCTGAGATAGTAGCTCCTCGCTTACGGGGAGACATGCGATTGCTGGGCCATAGAACTCAAGTGTCCAAGATGAGTTTGCACTCGGGGGGGGGGGG
>Ga0247780_1000618_pt1 | contig 31555 bp, 34 predicted proteins | sample UWRJL079202R5_FD_179927 | JGI IMG/M metagenome (GOLD analysis project Ga0247780, IMG submission 179927) | Plant litter microbial communities from Arlington Agricultural Research Station in Wisconsin, United States - UWRJ-L079-202R-5 | ecosystem: Environmental > Terrestrial > Plant litter >... | reverse complement strand
AGAAGAAGATCAAGAGTAGATACAGGAGCTGCGCGGAGCGCAGCTATATAGGCGGAGACCCGCCTCCATGGGAGCGGTGGTCTGGGCTCCCAGCCCAGACCCACTTTGGGGCCTTAGCCCCGTGACACGTAGTCACTCTTCGTACATGTTGGGATATTAATACGATCTATAGAAGTCTCTGTCGTCGTTCGAGTTTGTATCGGACTCACATGCCCTGTTTGGTCCATCCGTCGAGAGGAATGCAGCGCGCCATATCAGTGTCGGGGGATAGTTAGCCTTGCGGTCGGTTGACTCCTTCGGATATCAGCCTGCAGTTTTATTTCCACGGCCTTGCCAGTTTTAGGCGTATACCAGGCCTGTTCAATTATCTCGTGGGATGGCGGAGTGATGGTCAGATCATTGGTTGGTAAAAAGCCTTGCATCAATAATATATCACAAACCTTAGCAAAATATGATCAAAGACAAAGCAACTCCTGGCCGAGGGCGAGAAATATCACGTAAGCCGGCTGTGGCATAGGTGGCCGAATTCACCATCTCAAAGAAACTCGCAATCTTTGCGGGGGTATCCAACAACCGCACATATCTCGCGCGATAATTCCATCCAAAACATCACCATTACACTGTTTCTCCTGGTCCGTTGCTGTCAGCTCAGAAACCCAGCAGCCCACCCTTGCCCTCGTTGTTCTTCTCGTCCATGCAGATGCACATGGCCACCATGAGCGCGAGGTCGACGTTGGGTGCGACCGTCAGAGCATACGTCTGTTGCCCGAAGAGGAGATCCCGCCCGCTGAGGAGCTTGCGGTCAATGCGACCCACAACGTAGCCCGTCTTCTCGTCGACGATGTCTGCAGAGCTATCGAACCAGTTGCCCTTCATCTTGAGAGACTCCTGTGCGTGGTTGGAGGCATTGGTGAACGTCGCCGTCGCCTTCGATCCCAGGACTATCATCGCAATCGTCAGTGCCAAAATCAAAGGGAATAGGGTTGTAACTGGTGATAAAACTTACGCGCAAAGCTGCTCTTAACCTCGAGCAACTTCCTCCCGCTGGGATCGACAGCAGCATACGTAGCATGGATATGCAGGTGCTCTTTGACAATGTCAAAAAGGTGGTTGCCGCCCATGTCGTAGACGGACTTGCGGCCCGAGATTGACATGACCTTGCCCTGGATCTTGAAGATGGGCTGTCCGTTCTGCATCTTGATGTCGAAGCTGTCGCCCGTCAGGGACATAACCTTCTCCCGCAGGACCAGCGTCTCGCTCTGTCGCGCCAGAAATTGGTTCCAGATTCCGAGAGGGTGCTGCAGCGGAGCGAGTTGGACGGCCATGTTTGTGGTGTGTGGGTGTGTATGCGCTGAAAATGCCTGTGGAAATAGAGAGAGACGATGGTCTTGGCGGGTCGTGAGCTTGCGAGAATTAAAGTGTCAGTCGAGTGGTGAAAGGCGAAGGTCAATTAAAAGGTGCGGGGTCGTTGAGCATTTATCTTGGTGCCACAAGGATCAGCGAAGGAGGTGCGGTTGCGAGCCCTGATGGCTGCTGCTGTTGGCCCGAGATCTCGGTCGACACGCGTCATTGGTGGGTGGCAACGTGCTCGCGGACCGTCGAGGCAGTGCAGCGGCTGCGCTCGCCTTGGCGCGAAATGACCCAGCCAAACTGTCCTTCGTGGGTTCCGCCGAACAACTATTGCATAGGGCTGAACATTGTTCCGCGAGCGAGGTCGCACCGCCCAATCGCTTCGTTGCGGCTGAGCAGCGCGAGCTAGCCATGCCGTTACAGAAAGGGTCCAGGCCCGTCGAATTGCATGCCACATGCAGAAGGGCAAACTCCGGGAGCCAACCGCAGGCCCAAACAGTGAGCCCGATGTGCAGCATTCCCCTGTGAGACTGACACACCCGCTGGCCGTCCCTGCAGATGGTTGAGAGCAATGCCCAAAGCTGAGGCCGGCTGTTACAGTACAGTCTGACCTGGCCACAAGAATACTGCTCCATAAGAATAACCGCTTCATAAGAATAATATTCCTGGCCCCGTTGGAATTTGTATGGCAAATAAGAATAACCTCTTATTTGGAATTATTCTTAGGGATTCTGCTTAGTCACCACCAATATTCTTATGCCCCACCAGAGCCCCCTGAATTGGGGGGTTATTCTCAAATCTTAGGGTTTTAGCAAGAATATCGGGCCATGTTTGAGGGTTATATATGGGGGCTGGGGTGGTATGGGCCCGTGCGCAGCCTCTGGTGGCAAGAATAGCCGCTTCATAAGAATAAAATCCCTACGACGAAGGCCATTCTTATAGCCAGGTCAGACTGTATTCTGCTCCAACGCCGGTTCAGCCCACTGTGGGGAAATTTGAGGGTGGGCAGCACAACCTTTTGGGGCGGGGGGTATTGCGTCCGACATAGCTTATATTGCTCGCTCCGATTAGCTGTGTAGCCAGCTCGGTGCTAACAAATGCACAAAAATATTGTCTGCATTCCCAAACCGGATTTCTCGAGACCACACGGTAACAAAGCCAGCACAAGAGAAGAAAATTTCAACCGGGGAGAACAACCTGGTTGTATGAGACAAATCTAGGCAAACATAGTTGGTCGGCGTTTGAGGAGCAAACCCTAAATATGAAAGCCTCACTACCGAACACTGAGCTAAGGTAAGTATTGTCTTGTGCCCCTCAATTCCCATGCTTCTCAAGTCGCCAAGTGCAGACCAGGACAGAAAGCCCACTGCCGCGTTGACGGGCACACCGAGCAACATGCATCTCAATTGGCACCCTTCTTGCCACCACCACTGGGATAGTACTTTGAGGAACGAGGGCAAAACCACATGCCGCAGTCGACGTATGTCTTAGTCACCACTGTATGCCACGTCACTTTTTTCCCATCATCTCGTTTCTGAACGGAGAAGGTGTGTTTGAAGTCACACCTGCGAGAAGTTAGCAATTATCTATCCATAGAATGTTTTACTTCAATGTTGAGCGCACGTCGCTCATTAAATAGCGGAGCGGAACTGAGGAATAGGAAGTGGATGCTCACTTGCCACGGGGTGTTGAGTGGTGCACTAGGTGATCTAAGAGAAGTTGCACGCCGAGATATCGCGACGGAGCAAAATGTTTGAGTTGAGAAGGCGGGGCTGAGTTTAGAGTGATGAATGTGAGGTTGAGCTTGGATCGGCAGTAGTGAAGCAGGACGAAGTCGAATGCTGAGGATGAAGTTGAGTTCAAACAGCGAGAGCGAAGGTCGGCCTCATATGCTTACCTATTAAGGGTCTGGGGGACTCTGTGGCAGCTTGTTCTCTTGGCGGTGGCATCAACGCTCCGTCTCGAGCACGTACGAGGCTAACTCACCGCTAAGGAGAAAAGAAAACGATAGATACTTTCGCTTGAATTTGGAGGGGACGAAGAGCGAACGGGGGTCAGCACCTGTTGAAGGAGGGGGACGTGGTGAGAGGTAGGTTAACCATAGAGGGTGCAGACCTGTCAAAAGGGAAAATGACAGGTCCTCAACTGCCCTTTCCCCAACAGGCAAATGCGCAAACCCGGCTGACGGGGAATTAGTGGGCCCCTATCTCCTCCCTTTGCCCTACAAGACGGTGGCTGAAAGCTACCTAATTAGGGTTGCCCTACGATCTGAGAGATGAGAGCACAAGCTACCGAATTGAGGAAGCGAAACTGATCTGTTACTATCTCTCCTTCCAGAACAGGCAAGGGCACATAGTTGACCGAGAGGGGAAAAAGTGAGTTGTTCACTTGTGCTGATCCTGAGTCACATTTGTGTTTCAGTAGTGTAGCGACAAGGAGTTAGCTGAGGTCTATTTTCTTTGATCCAATTTTTCTCTGGTCATTTATCAGTCCATTTTCGGCGATGTTGGCAGAAGACCCATCAATACAAACGCGGCTTTGTTCAGCATCTCCAGCCCACCCTTACTAAGCCAGCCCGTTCGTTTGATGTTGCACCCCCTCACTCTGCTTTCCAACTTTTCTTTTCCTTTTCATCCATGTAAATTGGGCCCGTCCATCCTGCCCTCCAGCTCCCCCAACATCTCCTGTCAGCCAACAAGCACCATCGCATAGGCCGAAACAATGTCTGAGCCTCCCATCACCAGCAAGGAAAATGTCGAGACTTCTCTTTTGTACGACTGCGGGGACATGAACGCCTTGCAAGCGGTCAGGTACTCATACTGGGTGTCAGGCTCTGCCCACAGCGACGACGCACTGTACATGGGCACGATTAAGGGCAGCGCCCCGCCGTCAGAGCATAGTCTTGAGCAGATCAAAACGGCACTCTCACAAGTGCCGGCCGAGCGCGTCTTTCCGCCGCTGCCTTTCCCCTGGTGGGTGGTTCGCACGTGCGTAACCGTCGCCGACGACTGGGACGAAGAACTCTCTCCAGATCTCTATCTCAAACGACCGTGGATCGCGAACCTTAGCGCGGACGCCCCACCCGGGGAGGACAGGGTGGCTCTGTGGTTTGCGCACGAGGTTAAGCAGCTTGAGCAGCTTGCGCTCTCTCCGCCGCACCCTAATCTACTCCGCTATCACGGCTGCCGTGTCCGCAAGGCTCGTGTGACTGGCGTCCTCCTGGGTCGCGTGCCCGGCCGCGATCTCTTCTCGCACCTTCAAGACGGCGGAACGGTCGACAAGGAGCCTTTTTTTGCTGCGCTGGCCTCGGCTGTCGACCACCTCCACAACGTCGTTGGACTCGTTCATAACGACATCAGTCCCGGCAATGTTATGGTTGGCCCTGATGGCGCACCCACTTTGATCGACCTGGGCTCGGCCTATCCCGATGGTGAAGAAATGCTGGCAAATGTCCCGTATGTTGCGTCCCTCTTTTCCTCCTCTCCCTGTTCCCGAAGCAGAAGATAGGCTGGCAAAAAGGCTCAAGATTCGAGTGCTGGGGGGACGATCCCCTGGACATGGACCCTGAGACGCATTTCGTCGGCCCTTTAGCCGCGTGTCCGATGTCGAGGAAATCCCGAGATATCGCGTCCTTGAATCACCTGCGCACCTGGATCGATAATCCAGTCGTGGAAACGACCGGCCGTCGCCGGCGCAACGAGACAGCTAGTCACTTTATCGAAGTCACAAACAAGCTCAGGCGGGCGGCCAAGGCCCGGCAAGAGGCCATTAGAACCAAAGCTGCGGAGGGTTATGAGACAGCTACCTAGGTACCTGAGATGCGAATCATATTCGTTGGCAGGGTAATTGGTCGGGGGTTAGTTCGCTTTTCTCTTTAGTTAGTTATAATCTTTGGCCCGTCTGCTTGGAGAGCATGTCGGTTAGATAAAAGTATTTCAGTTCTTTTTGGCAAATCATGGTTGTAGGTGACTTTGCCGATGTTCGGCCGTATCTGGGCAGCGTACTAGACGTGGAATGGGAGGAGAAGAGGTGTGCATCCTTCACAGGGAGGCCCAGGTCCTCGAAGCTAGGACGCCGCCCGGCGGGGGCTCTCCGCTGCTAGAGCTAGCTGATATGGCAGATCCGGAGCTTTTACGAGGAACGACCGATCAGCTGCGGCGAAGACTGGAAGGGGACAAATTCCGGGTTTGCCTTGCCCAAGAGGAGGAAGAGGCTGCGTTTGACCTGCTGGTGGGTGCGTTCGACAGGTGAGTTGAGCTGATGCTGCTTGTTCAGGTACGCATCACCATCTCGCGCGTTAGCGGGAGAGCATCACCATAGTGTTGCGGCCCGTGGTCACGCCCCGTCCTGTAACTCGCCTCACAACAAGACCTACTCGGCTGGTCACCCCGTTTACCATCATCTACCTGCCTGTCCGACAGCCCGCGTAATCTTTGGGATGAGAAGTTCGTTGCTGGCTTTTTCGGATTTGGCCTGGTAAAGGTTCAGGCTCACGGACACGGCCTCTTTGCACTGGATTAGGGGGCCCTCTATTTCTGTCCATTCTTGCTGAAGTTTCGGTAAACGCAAGCTAACCTTCGCATCTGCCGGAGTGGCTAGTGTGTGTGTTTTGACATATGTGAGGGTATTTGTGGGTGGTATAATTGTGATTCATGCTGGTGTGTGATGCGTGCATCATGTCATGGGTTAGGTGGGGATAATAACAGACTCTTTTATGTGCTATCGTGCCGTTCCCCTCACGGAGTGAGCTGGTCAGCCAAGACAGGGCAGACAGATACACATCTTAGGTTCAGTACGCACCGTGTTATTTCCCACATTGTGGCGGCCGTTGCTTGATCCTGGAGTGTGCAATTGGAGAAAACCACATTTGGGACATGCATACCACAACAGGAAAACAGGAAACTGCGAGCCGAAAGCGCAGCTCTCACCTCAATTTCCTGCGAAGATGCGGGCTCGGGTTTTGGCAAGACGGCATATGTGCTCGGCGCGGGACTCTTCGGGAGAGAAAATCCAGGTGTTGCGATGACCTCGGTCGTGCATCGAGCCGCTCCAGTGATGATGATAGACAGAACCCACTCTTGCCCGACCTGCGGGCCGGTCGATTCTTTGCCGTCTTACGTTCCTGTTATTCCCGTGACCCACGGGCAACGCGACACTCAGCTCAGGCTTGCACTGCCCAAAGCAACCCGCCTAAGCCGCCGCAGTCGAGGAAAGAGCGCAAGCGTCTCAATCCCAAGGTTTGTCCTTGCCGGAACCAGAACCTGCGCCAGCCGACCGTGGAAGCCGCAAACACTTGCACGCCGTGGAACACTGGCACCCGACGGGCATCGCACAATAAATCGAGCGTTGTCGACGTCAAATTGAACAAATACCGAACGACCCCCACCCTTTTCCTCTCCTTGCATGGCAAGACCTTGGCGCTGCTTGTTTCCCACCTTCTTCTGATGCCCAGACACGCCACAAAGCTTGACTGCGTCGCCTCGCAAGCCAAGCACCACGTCCATCGTTCTCGAAGCCCCCAGGGGACCTGTTTCGTGTGGTGCAATGAGGGAGGTGCCGGCTCGGCGAGAGGGAGTTAGACCGAAAATAGATTGCGCCATTACTAGGAATTGGTTGCAGCGCTGTATCGCCGGCACTCGCGGATATGCGGCATGGGAAGACCTGACGAAACGTGGGTCGAAAGCAGGGCCAAGAACTTAGCCTGTAGGCAAGGCGGAATGGGAAGTACATTCTGGTGTGTGGAGGTCATTCAGGCAGGATTGGACATGTATTTTATTTGCCCTTCGGGAGCTGTTTTGGTTGAGCTGGCGGGGTTGCGTGTTCTTGGGCAGAGGGCGAAACGAGTAAAGAACGGCGGGAGCGAACGGGAAGTTGAATGACGAGCATCAGCGATCAAGTCTGCTCCAAGGCGCCGCCCCCGGAAACCAGCAATGGTGCCCTAGTACGCAAACCCCAGCGGACTCGCTACCTTACCCCTGCCCAGGCTGACGACGCCCAGAGATCTTCCCGAGTAAGACGGGGTTTGTGGTCGATCCCGGCTAATACCAACCCCTGGCCCGCGCGAGTATCGCGTACCCCCAACCTGTGCGAACGACAACCCGCGGCTCAACACAGCCGAACCTCATCAATCATCAATGCAACTCAAGCGCGACCTCCACCGGCCTGGAGGAGCCACGAGGAACCAAGTTGCCCCTGTCGGACCGAGATCACCTTCAATTGTTGGCCCGCCTAAAATGCCTCTTGACTCCAGATACGACGAGAAAGCAGGCATCGCGGGAAGACCAATATGGGGTTGAACGGCAGAGATCATATCTCGTCCTAGATCGACAAATGGGGTTTCGAGTCGGGCACATTCACCGCCCTGTTCTGTGGTCCTAGGACTAGTGCAATATGCCTCTGGAAGGACAGGCTGACCCCGGAAGTTCTAGACACGATGGCTCGTCTTTTTGCAGGGCGAGGAGGCCGATGCCATATATGCCCCGTCATGCCCATGAGAATTCCCAGGCTCTCGACCTTCGCTGCTTCATCTGCGAGCCCGGACAATACTCTTAGTCCCCTGACTCGACTTTGGCCCGGCCAAAGGAAAGGAGCTTTTCCCCGCGAAACAACATCACTCGGCCAAGATGGTCGGCTCCAGCGATGCCGATTCGGACAACGTCATCCATCGCATGGCGATGGATGATCCGATCCCCTGGTACAAGAAGCCGAACCTGAGAAGAATGTACTTGCTGCTGTTTCCCTGCGTCATTGGCATCGAGATGACATCTGGGTTTGACTCCCAAATCATCAACGCCGCGCAGCTGCTCCCTCACTGGAAGACCTGTATGTCTCGCCCAACACCAGTGCTGTTAGGCTCCTTGGCTAACATGATATGTGATGCCAGACTTCGGTAATCCCACTGGCGCCTACAATGGCATTTTGGCTTCGGCTCTCCCTCTTGGCTCTGTTATCGGTCTCCCCTTTATCCCCCTCATCAACGACACGTTTGGTCGTCGATGGTGCATCATGTTTGGCTCCTGCGTTATGGTCATCGGCACCATCATCCAAGGATTTGCCTTCAATGGTTCGTGATTCCTACCTGAAGTTCCACGACATTGAAGCTTACGCTAGCAGGTCCAATGTATATCATGGCTCGTGGTATCATTGGCTTTGGTCTCCCCTACGCAATTGTTGCTGGCTCATGCCTCATCGGCGAGTTGGGTAAATACCCTTTGATGAATAATTCCTTTATCAGCAATGTCCATGATGCTGATCCAAACAAGGATATCCCAAAGAAAGACCGGTCCTGACCTCTTTGTTCAACGCCTGTTACTTCATCGGTGCCATTGTGGCTGCCGGTACGACCTTTGGCACGCAGCAAATCGACAACGATTGGTCGTGGCGCATTCCATCCTTACTTCAAATGGCTCCCTCCATCCTCCAAATCGTCTTCGTCTTCTTCCTCCCGGAATCGCCACGCTACCTCATGTCAAAAGACCGGCTTGAGGAGGCCAAGGAGGTGCTGATCAAGTACCATGCCGAAGGTAACCCCGACTCTCCCTTCGTCCAGGCTGAGATTCTCGAAATCAAGACCACGCTCGACATCGAGATGGAGCACTCAAAGCAATCCTGGAGGGACATGATGTCCACTGCCGGCATGCGGCGCCGTGTGCTCATCGGATCTCTCCTTGGCCTCTTCACGCAGCTCTCGGGCAATGTCGTCATCTCGTATTTCCTCGGTGATGTGCTTAAGCTCATCGGATACACGGACCCGGCATTCCAGGCCAAGTTCAACCTCGGAAATCAGTGTTGGTCGCTTATTTGCGGTGTCAGCGCTGCCCTCGTTGTCATGCGCTTCCGCCGGAGAACGATGTATCTTACAGGTATTTCTCAAGCCGCCCTCGTGGTCATGCGATCCCGCTGGAGGTTTTTGTAGCTGACTGGTAGTGTTTTATTAGGTATTTTCTCAATTTTTGGCGTGTACGTCGCTTGGACAACCTGCACTGCCGTTTTCATCGCCAACCACTCTGAGATCGCCGCCAAGCTGTCGCTGTTTTGGATTTATGCCTACAGTCCGGCATACAACCTGTGCTTCAATGCGCTCACTTACAGTAAGAAACCGGGATCGGACTGCCTCGTTAAGAGATTGACACTAACAAAGCGCAGCATACCTCATCGAGATCTTCCCGTACGCCCAGCGCGCCCGCGGCATCTCCATCTTCCAGTTCTGGGGCAAGGCTGCGCAGTTCTTCGGCACTAACGTCAACCCGATTGGTATGCATATAACTTGAGTACTCTCCATGTCTGGGCACTTACTGATCATTCGTCTCAGGAACCCAAGCAATTGGTTGGAAGTACCTGCTCGTCTATACGTGCTGGATCCTGGTCGAGGCTGTCCTCATTTGGTTCCTCTGGCCTGAAACTTCTGGCCGCTCACTTGAGGAACTGGCGTTCTGTACGTTTCTCCCGAGGCATTTCCGAGCCAAAAGATCTGAAGCTGACGTGATACAGTGTTCGAGGACAAGTCGGAATTCACCCGGGCCATTTCCAAGCAGCAGACAATGCATGTTGAAGACATGGACAAGGAAGAGAAGGTGTAGGGAATGAATGGCAATGTGTTGCTGGTCAAAAGGCATAGTGGGATCTCAGACACATGTACGACGACAGGCTAGCAAACCTTCAACGAGGCGCCTGCAATTGACACGAGGTCCCCTATGGGACAGCTTAAAATTCTGCAAAAAGATCACCACCGAGCCTCCAACGGCGAGGGTCGATGGGTACGAAAACCCCTCGGTGGGGATTTTTCTTCGCGGGGGATCGAACGGGGGGTCTCGGGGGCGGCTGGGGCCGCAGCGGGGGGGACGATCAGTGCGGCCCTCAAGTACCACTGCGCCATTCCGCTCGTGGACTTGAGGACGGGGCTATCGTGAATGGGTGAGCGGTCGGAGGGGTTATATACCGGGGGTCCGGCACGTCTTGTTTCTCACCGCCTGTTTGCGGGCGGGCACGCGTAACTGAGAGGTTGTGCTTCTTGCTACACCTTTCCCTGCCAGGCTGCCTCCGCGTTTGGCACTGGACTTCACAGTTCTGATCATCCTGGAGGTGTCTAGACTCTCTTTCCCCTCTTCAGCGATTTTCAGCTTCTCTTCTTCCCGTCTCTCCGTCTTTCCCAGCTTATCTTGCTGCTCTTCTCTCAAATGCCAAGGCGTGATCGTGATGTTCCATCCAGTCAGCCCTCCCGCCTGTTTGTCGCGTACTACTCGATGTCGAATACCTGGTTCCTTCGGCAAAAGAAGGATCAAATAACTGGCTTGAAACATTATCCCAGCCAATTGTAAGACTGACAAAGAATAGGGCTAGGTGAAGAATGAAGCGAGGTCTTGGTCAGCGTCAGCGGCTGGAAGTGGATCACAAGTTCCACAAAAGACTCTACGTGCCGTTGAATCCCCATTTGGCATTGTTACGCGGCAGGGTGAGATGCCAAGGCATCCATGACACATCGCGCAAACATTAGTCTAGTCGTCTCCGCAACAGCCGGACTCAAAGACGTCAACCGAGGAAGCGGACTTTGCATTCTAAAGAGCACCACTCGCGCCGAATCTCAGTCAGACGTGGCCAGTCAGACACAATCACGGGGCCGTTCCAGAGCCGGGCGCGGGGCGCCTCCGAGCGGTGGCCAACGAAAACCGGTCAGCTTACGCTGTAATCCTACTAATCCACCAACCTTATGTTTCGAGCAGCCAGCCGTACTTCCAACCACTCATGTCTCTGGGAGAGCAAAGTTCCCGACGGCGCAGCCATTGATGGTGCCCCCGTCTTCACCCTGGGGTCCAGTTCGCCTGCACGTGGTCCCGGATTACTCGCATCCACCACCAGGGAGGTCAGCATCGGACGGGTCGTAAACTCGGTATAAATCCTTGATTCCCTATCTACCTACTGAGTACACATATTCAATCCCACCACCAACAACTTGACCTTGGACTTGAATTCCAACACCAAAACCCCTTTCAATCCCCAGCCCAACATCACCATGTCCGCCGACCAATCCCCTACAACCCTCCTCTCTGAGGCCCCCATCATCGACGCCGACGAGCCCCACACCGAAGACATCGAAGCCCTATCCCTCCCCTCCCCCATCGCCCCCACCGACACCCTCCCCCCCTCCTCCACCCCCAGCATCCACACCTTCACCCTCCTCGCCGCCGCGCCCTCCACCACCACCACCGTCACCCCCGACGTCCTCAAGGCCTTCAACCTGCACAACGCCGCGCGCAAAGCCAAGGGAATTCCCGCCCTCGCGTACGACAAGAACCTCGAGACGGGCGCGCGCCAATGGGCCCAGAACTTGGCGAACAATGTCCATAGCCTGCAGCACTCGACGTCGCAGCAGAGACCGAACCAGGGCGAGAATCTGTACTGGGCTAGTGGCGGCGGCGCGGTGAACTCCCCGTGTGCGAGTGGCACGCAGGCGTGGCTGGATGAGGCGAGGTTTTATACCGGGCAGAAGACGGGGGAGAGCGCGAAGGGGGTTATAGGGCACTACAGTGAGTCTTTTTCTTTTTTCTTTTGAGGTTCGGGGGTGCTGGTTGGTGTTGTTGAGTTTGGGCGATTGCTGACATTATGGTTGCGCAGCTCAGTGCATGTGGTCGCGCACCACGCGGATGGGGATTGCGTTTGTGAAGGATAGCAAGGGCGGGGTGTATGTGTGTGCGCGGTACTCGCCCCCGGGTAACTTTACGGGGCAGAAGCCGTTTTAGAGGGTTGGTGAGGAGGGGGGAGGGGTGTTTGGATAGTGCCAGGTTCGAAGGCTGAAGCCAAAAGAAAGGGTCCCCTAAGCCAGTGCGAAAATTGTCTTCTAGGTACTGTGTAGACGGCCGATACTAGTAGCTTTTGCTATTACAGGCTATATCCCATTCTGAAAATACCTACATAAATACTTCCTGCATGTTGAAAAGGTCTGTGATGTGATAAGCCCAGGCCTTGCCGTTCCGGAAAAGGGCTGCGGGAGGATTCCAGGAACGCATTTTCGCACGGAGATAAGAGATCAATTCTTGTGGTCTAAGCCTTCGTAATTGGTTGCTAGGTAGGTAGTTGAATTGAGTTGCGTGTTGCAAGGAACAGAGGATGCCTAATGCCTGGTCGTGACTTCTCTTAATTCGGATTCAGGCAGTCGGGGCTGCGTGAAAAGATGGCCACTGATGCTCACAACGGGCCCCACCTCTTTTCGCGCAGGTCATCCGTGGTTGAGAACGCAAGGCCTGAAAATCAACAACCCATCCCACAACAGCAGGAAGCTACCCGCAACCACGTCGTTAGCAATTATTTTCACGATTGCTTGCCCAATTCAAACTCTGCATTCTCTCACCGTTTCCGAATCTGACCTCGTTTAGGTTCTCGGTGATCCTTGACGCCCACTTCTTCTCACCATCGCAATCTCATCACCGCAGAAGCCGACGGTTGTGAGGTAAGTTAGGGCAGCATTCAATCGGAGGCTACCAACGACCGCGTTTTCGACCTTTATTTCCCAGCTGCCTTATCGATTGCTGGCTCCGGAACACTCGACTTTCTCGGGACCCCGACCGCCTCATTCGATTTTATCATCGAGTCTCACTTTATTCCAGCCTCACCCTCACGATCCCATCAGCGCAGGACCCGGCAACGAGATCGTAAGATACGCCGTAGTTAGCCTCCAACATCAGTCGGAAGCTTCCCGCAACCACATCGTGGCAATTCCTTCCTAGCCAACGCTCTGAAGGTCAACATTATCTCACGATTCCCGCCGCATCCTCTGTTCCGTCTTTGGAGTCTCGAAATCAGCCCGGAACCCGACAGCGACAGCAAACATGAAGCCCTTGAAGACCAAAGAAGCCGTGCGGGTGTTTCTGAAGGACAGGCTCCTGTTTCTCGACATCCGTCTTGCGAGGTTCAACTATATGACCCGGCTTCTCAAACACGGCGGTTCTTCCAATATCAGAAGCAAAGGCGGTCTCACCTTTCCTGTTGAGATCTGGCTCATGATCTTCGACATCGTCGAGAATGACGCTGAGAGCAACCGAGAGTACTGCTTTGTGAAAGCATCCGTGACGCCATCATCTCTTCGACCCTTCAAAACGGAGAAAATGGTTTGTTGTGTGCGGCACGAATTCGACCGAGCTGTATCCTCAATTGTGCTGCCTTGGCCGCTGTCGAAATACTTTGAAAACCAGGCGCCCTGCTGAACTTTACCTCGAACCGAGCACTTCGGCTACTGGCTCGAGACCTTGAAAACTTCGCCAGTATGATCGACTTTGATACCTTCCTCTCCAACGCCACACAGGAGATGGCCACCGCCATCAATGTCGAAACCAGGACCAACCAAATTGCGGTTAATGGGGAAAATTGATACCATTATGAAGATGTAGTCGAGGTTCCGAAGCATTTACAACCTTCTACCGTCGACATTTTCAAGCTCCGCGAACTTGCGGGACCCAGCAATGTTTGGTACATACCAATTGCTGATGAAGCACACGACTCGGGTTGTACACAATCAACATCCCCGACGTGATCAGGTGGATGGATGACAGTGTGAGTGAGGCGTGTTTTGGGCGACGGTTCATATGCCCTTGCTTGGATTGTGAGTACACGGAAGCGGTTCTATTCAAACTGGATGTCAAGCGATTCATCGACAATTGCTCCAATCCCCGTGAAAATTTCCGAATCGTCTGTCCACTCTGCATGGATTGGTATCTGTCCAAGGAGCAGATGGGCATCTTAAACAACCCCAGCCCCCCGAAAGTGGACGACGAAGTTGAGATGGAACGCCGCGTCCAGGATCGGCTGAAGGAATTGGGGTACGCCGACAAAAGACCATCTCGTTGAAGGCCCGTCACAACTAGACGAGAAGACAGAGCAAGGAACCTCCGTCCAGTCCTAGCGCCCATCACAAGCAGTTACAGTTCGGAAACTCCTGGCAGAAGCACGTATTGCTGCAACAATCCCCTGGCCTCTCAACGCTGCATCGATTTCCTGCGGTGATGCAGCCAATGGTACCACCGGGACAAACGGGGCACGACGCCAAAGCCGGTGCTGCCTTGTCTTGCTTCGTGGCGAGCAAAGACGGAATTAGCACAGAACCCGAGGAGGAATGTTGCGCATAACGAGGCCTGGAAGCGACTCACCGTGGCAGGGGCTGCAATTGCCGAAGGGATGAAGATGACGGCTGTCAGGGCAAGGAGCACATAGCTCAGGGAGCTTCCGCCGTTGCGTCTCATGGTTGTGCCTGGGATAGCTGTGAGAGATAATGTGGGACGAATATTATACGTTACTTGTTTGACCATTGGGGGACTTCTGGCTAAGAAATTGGGCACTTTATGCGCAATTCAAGAGATAAACAAACATTGGGTTTGTCTCTAGATGCGAGACAGAATTGAGACAGATTTGTGTGCGAGAAGAATGCGCTGTTTGAATATCTATGCGCATTCCAAAGGGATGATGATTCAGATTGGAATGGGTGGAATGAAATATCCTCCCTGATGATCGAGTTTGCGAGTGAGGTCGAGATGGTGATGTCGGTGTGCCGCAATTTCTGATCTTACTGTCTTTAAAAGGACAGAGACTACCACAATGGGCATGTCCCTCGAAAGAACAGACAAAAAAGAAAACATATGTACAGGCCTGGTCTTAAGACGTGATTCGCTCCACGGAACCCGAAGTTCAAAGCCATTATCACCAGCCACCGCCACCGCAAACTATATCCACCCGTGTACAGTCGATGCATAGGCTCTCGCCAAAAAGGAGGCCCCCTAAGTCACGGAAGATGCATTCCTGCTGTCAAGACAGATGAGGGCATCAATTTTGTAGGCTGCATCGCATGCCCAAGAGGCCTTCCCATCTCCAAAGACCTCCAGTAAAATGGTACTAATAACAGGATTTTCTAGCCTGCCAGGTGTCGGACACATTTTGGCGCAAGCTCAGAGGTTTGCTCCTGTGTCCTGAGCGTTCAAGCTACACATCTTACACACATACACGCCGATCTCTTCACAAGCCTACAGGAGTGCGTATAAGTTCGCAGTATAGGCGTGTCTTGCATGTAATCATTGCTGAATTAAGCTTTCTGGGTAAAATTGCCCACGCAACCACAGCCGGCGACATGGCCGTGAATCGCCATGAAGCAGACAGCGAGCAACAATCTATAGCTAGAAGTGAATGAAAGTCTCAACCACTCTCTAACCTTGTGAATGGTACCAGAAAGTGTGTGATCGACTGCTGGTCGAACCAAAATCAAGCTCCAATCGGCAGCTCCGCCTTATATAACCGCGAAGAAATCAGTCAGCAATGATCTAACCCGTTGACAAAAGAAATCCCGATCCATTCCGCTGTTTGCAAGCCGTTCAATCCTCCCTGCTTCCTGTTTGGCATGACGTAGAGGATGGTAGCCGAAATATAGCGAGACCGTCAAATCGAGAAGCTGTCGAGTGCCTTCTCCAGGGCCTGTGATATCTGAGTTAGTGCATTGCTGCGAGTTACTAAAGGAAGCTCAAGTTTCCGTACTCTCATCTTCCTCCTGGCCTTCTCTTTGCTCTTCCTCCTCGCCTTCTTATCGTCCGCGCTCTTCTCATGTGGGACAGTTGAAGTTTTCTTGACGCCAGCGCCCGTCTTGTCGCCAACTTGCTTCGATTTTCCGTCGGGCTTAAGCAATTCGAACTGTCTCAGAAGCTGAGTCTGATCCGGGGGTCGCATCCACGTGTACAGGTCGGCCGTGGTGTTCTTTGCCCATCCGAGGTCCTCAAGGGCACCGCGGAGCGCCTCTTCGACGTCGATCATGATGAGACTGTCTCTGGCGTTGTATTGCGGTCCGTTGGGAAACCCGGGCTTCTGCTCATGGTTGTAACCACTGTCGAGATAAACTTGGATGCACTTTTGGTGCATCACATCCTGGTAATCGTTGACCTTGCGGGAAGCAATGGGCCCCGACACAACGAGGACCTTGAGGTCATTGACTAGCTTGGCGAAATGGGTGTGGCAGTCACCCAAAGATCTCTGCTTTGAGACCTGATTGCTGACGTACTTTTGCCAAGCGTTCCAAACCATCTGGGCGGCGTGCAACTGAGAGAGTTTGTGCCTGGAATCCTTGACGCCGACGCCATTTGGGGTGTATATCGCGATGAGGTTGACAACGTCGCGAATATAGTCAATGCTGGGCGGCTGAACATCATTGCATCCGGTCGAGAAGTCGTAACTAGCAAGGCGGGCGCTCTCGGCGTGATCTTTGATCATCGCGATGCAATCGCTGGGCGCATAGATTCCTCGATCGAGGTTAGTGATCCAGCTCAGAGTCACTATGGTAGGTCAAGATGTGCGCAGGAACTCACCATATTTGATCTCGATATGCGCAACTCCCAGCTGATTTCCGGCACCCTGCTGAGCAGCCATGGTGACTGGATGGTCTCCGCAAATATGTCGATTGGCAGAGAGCAGTTTCAGCCCTCAGCGCAATAGTAGCAACCGCAAAATTTCCGTGAGCTGCTCGGAAGCAGCGACTGAGATTGTGATTTCGGGTGTCTTTGATGGTTGAAAGGTGAGAGCTGCAAGAAGGTGGCGGTTTGAAAAGCTGCAGGGAGCAAGAAAACGAGCAGGTGGTGGAAGAAAGCAAGAAGAGGAAATAGCGGTGGGTCTAGTGGCAAACAAGTACCAGGACGCGGATATCGGATGAAGTGAGTAGGCCAGACAATTCACTGAATATAATATTCAAGTGAATATCGTATTGTCTGCGAGCTTTGTGCCATTTAGAGGTGGTCCCTTTTCCTAGCAGCCGTCCACTGGGCGACCTTGGAGTCCCCTCCAACCAATTAAACAAGGAGTCTGTGAACAAACTAGTTGACCATGGGCCCACCTCGATTCACTACTTTCCGCCAAGGTGAGGTACGGGTTCAAGATCGTGCCTATCGCTGGGTTTGCATGGTAGGCTCGAAAAACCTAGTGCTAATAGGGGCGTCGCAATCCAAGAGGCGCGCGGGGTCAGCGGTGACTTCAAGGGACCAGGTATGGGATGAGCGGCCGAAAACACCACGCGAGAACAATACGCGACTCAAAGATGCTAGGATGACATTGGCGACTAACGATGGGTTGAGCAATGGAAACTGCAGAATGTGGATAAGGTTGAGGAAGTCCGCCTGACTTGCAAACTTTACGGCCCTCAACATTCTCAACGATATCGGGTGTGACGCTGAAACCGAAAGCTTCTTGCACATAAGGTTTTAAGGACAAATGGGCAGGATTCAAGGCCATGGTAAGGGCAAATGTCGAAAGAAGAAAGCACAATTTCAATGGCATATCCAAAATGGTATGAGCAAAGACGAAAGAAACCAAATGATTGACAAAGAAGAACCATCATGAACTGAACGGTTTGGTTGGGTAACATGTCAATAGGATATATATTAGGCTGAACACCTCTTTAAGCTCGGGGGAGTCAGGCCCTAGCCGTGACCGACTTATTCGGTCAAGCTTTCGTCCAACCGGCTCATGGGCTGTAGGGTTTGCGCTATCCTGAGCCAACTGAGCAGGGTGTAAAGGATTTCCCTGTTGTCTGACCAATTGTTTTCATCGGCGCTTCTACTCTGCAGGTGATGCAATATGCAAGTTGTGTGGAGGACCGACCTGTGGCAGACACCGAATCTCACTTTTCAACCGTGAGTCTGCCTGTTCTTGCTGAGCAATATCTGATGAGTAGCGAGTTTGCAGGATCATAGCCCCCGGTTGTTTACTTCGGGCGTCGGAATGGGTGTGCTTCCGTATTCAGCACGAATTCATCCAAACTGATGAGATCCGGAGGCGAAAATATTAGGTAAAAATACTTAAGCGTTTCCGCAAGCCAGAAGCTCTTATGATCATTAGCAAGCCAATAGGGGAGGTATGGGCATATCAAGGGGTCTCACCTCCATGGAGTCAAGCTTCGTTGTACCCCCTTGAGCTGTCACGTCTTCAATAGCTGAGTTGCCGAGTATTGTCTTCGTTGCCCCCATGATGGACTCAAACATCCCCCAGGCAATATCACGAAGTTCTTCCTTCCCCGTCATTCGGTATAGGAGGAAAATACTCTCGATGGCTTCTGGTCGCAAGATATATCGTGGGTCTCGAGCGTTTGCGAATCCTTTCTTTAGCATCTGGTCGCCATCTTTCTGCCATAACTCCTCGTTCCAGGGACAAGGTCCCTCTATCGAATCACAGGGGACAATGCCAAATATTTCAGGCATCAGCCCCGTAGGGAAAGCGTCGTATGCCCATGCGCAGCCCCGAGCCAGACGTTCACCGATGCCAACATGTTCCGGTATGTCGAAGAGCTTGCCGCCAAGCGCAAACATACCGCCTGTGAAGCAGGAGAGATGCTGACCTTCTGGGTTGTGGCCGATAGTATGGGGATGTACAAACGCGTCGCCGGCAAAAAGAATGTCGTGGTGCTTGTCCGCATCGGGGAGCATGGGTCGGAATAGCAGGTGATTTACGACAACCTCCATGGCATCACGATGCATCCGCTCGTACCTGGGCTCTCTTCCACCAAGGAGGGCGGACATTTTTGGGAGATATTCATATAATGAATCAGCTAAGGCGCCGAGTGTGAACCCTGACTCGTTGACAGACTCGTTGCGAAAGTTGATCGTTTTCGGCCACATTCCAGGCAGCTTCGAGGCATTTTGTGTTCGCTCAAGAAAGTCAGTGACCCGACTGATGGCATCGTAGAACTTGTCCTCGCCAGTCAGTTGCGCGAGGCGTGTGAACTCCAGCGACAGCGAGCAGGGAGACGCCGAGGGGTCGTTGATGCCTGCAACCTGTAGTCCTTGCTTCGCGTTCTCGAAGTCGAGCCAGAACCCCGGAAGACGGTTAGGCGTGTCGAAGGCCATGTAGATCATGTTCCCCAGCTCTATCGCTTTTTCCAATAGCGCAGGTTCCCCGCTAAGGTCGTAAGCTCCGAGCAGACCGCCAAGATGTCGGATCGTGGTTTCGAAGAGGTTGACGCTTGTGTCGGTCGTGTTCGCCCAGTTCAGCTGGACAGCTGCGCTGGCAGCGAGGAAGAAGTCCTCTCGGAGGTCCATTATCCAAAGTGTATCAAGAGCATCAACCAGAGTGGCCGCCCATCCGCCAAACGTTGTCTTTCCCCCGCCTGTCACCGGCGCGAGCTCATCTTGTAACCAGGCGTGGATCTGGTAGCTATTCCAGCATCGGATGAACGCCTCACGGATCGTTTGCTGTCGCTTTTTGGTGGTAGCATCGTGTTTGTATCTCGGGAACTCGAATTGGACGCGGCGCGGGGCTTTCGTGGGTCCTGTCGGCAGGTGGTGCTTCGTGGGTACAGGAAATCGCTGTGGCACTGTCGTCCAGTCGAATCCGCTCGGACGGAAATGGACTTCGCTACGGAAGCTCGTGGCTAACGATTGATCCAAGCCTAGCGCTGGATAGGACTTTCGGAGGTAGAAAAGCGTAAGGACGAAGACTCCGGCGACAAACGCGAGCTGGGAAATTCGGCGATCCATAATCACGCGACGGACAGGGCGAGGAAGCCGCATTCTCTTGGAGGAGGTCATGTCCAGGGAATATGCGATGCTCCACGCAAAAAGCGGCGCATTGCTCTCGATAGGCCGGGAGACTCCGTAACCCGAGACGAAAAGCAAGGGCACGGTGTGCAAGCAAGGGCGGCGGCCGTGAAGTGTGTGGCTGTTGGTGCTGCTTCGCTATGGCGAGGGGCTGCAAATGCAAGGAGAAATCGTGTGTCCGTGCCTCGCGGGCGCGTTTGTGGAAGGTGGGACCAATGATCATTCCTAGCAGTAAACGCGCGCATCAAAAGCCACACCGTGTCCTTGGCAGGCGAAACACGTGCTGCCTCGCCCATTACTATGTAAGTCTGCGATGGAACAGACCAACCCTGCTTCCAGTGCATTTGACCAAGTCGATTCCAGCGAGTTTCGGCCACGGCCGACCGCATCGTGAAGCAGTCGACCAGGATTGCACCAATGACAACCCGAGGAGTTGTATCACGACAAAACGATGGCCTTCGCTCCGAGTCACACTTGGCCTTTTCAGGGCGTGGGGGTTATGTTCGGATGCCTTCTCACTCATCAATTGTAGATAGATGATCGGCTGGCTCCTCTTAGCTGCTGTTTGATATCTCGGCGCCGTCATGTTCCCGGTCTCATAATCTCATTTTCGAGGAGATGTCCTCAATATCAGCCATCGTCTCGAGTCTCTTAGCCATCGCCGCTATTTGGGCTCGACATGTCACTGGGGCGGCATGTGGTGGTCCGCCAGAGCCACTCGCCTTCCCAATCACAGATTTCCAGGTTGACCCTGCTGTCCCCGACTCTTTCATGAAAGGCCTTCAGGCAATGATCGGGACGCCGCAGCAAAAAGTCGCTACCGTGGCCGTAGGTTTCCTCAAAACATTGACTACCGCTAGGAGGCAGACAACCTATGCTGACAAACCATTTTTTCAGTGAGCTCAACAACACTTATATCTACGACGAGCAGTCGGACTGCGATCCTTCCGTCTTCAACGAGGCGGTATGCAAAGTCAGGAGAGGCGGCTACTTCCTGGAGAGCAACTCTAGCACCTTCTTTAAGTCTGCAGACCTAATCGCGGCCGCCGGTGCACCCCAAGAGATCACCACTTCAGGCACCGAGACCGGAGTACGGAAGCTCATCTCCACGAGCCTTGCCGGCATCGAGCGAATTTCATTAAGGCCGAGCTTCCTCACAGAGCTCCCTATCGGCATCCCAAGACTGGGATGGGACAACGGGCACACCACCCTGCACGCCCTGGGACTTGGCTCCAACTCAACTTACCTCAGGGCTCTCGTGCGGGCTGGTAATATCCCTGGTAGGGTGTGGTCACTCTTCTGGGGCCGCATGTGGACGGAGACGGGTGCCATGGATAGTTCCCTTATCTTGGGTGGCTATGATGAAGCAAAGGTCATGGGCCAGTAAGCCACTCAGCCGCTCGACTACAGCGAAGATACCGGATGCTGGACGGGTATGAAGGTCACCGTCTGGAACCTCTTCGTCAACTTCCGAAACAGAACCGACTTGAGCATCATGCCCCGCAACTCGGCCATTCAGTGTTGTATCGTGCCGCAGCTACAACTACTGTGGGAGGCACCTGCCGCCATCGTCGACTCCTTCGAGGCCGCTACGCAGATGAAGAGCATCGGCGTCTCCGCTGGGATACACTGGTCAGCGCGCGTGTTCAACACGTCCTTCTTCGACGGCGACATCACGTTTCTGCTGAGCAACGGGCTCCAAATACGGGTGCCCAACAGCCAGTTCTTCACGCCGTTCGTTGGGATAGCTCGGAATGGATCGCGAACCATTGACAGGTCAAAGCGGGAGCTGCTAATGAAGGGCTTGTCGGATCAGCCGGCCACATTCGGCCGTTACCTATTCACTGCGGCTTATCTTATGGTCGACCATGACAAAAAGTCTTTCAGCATGTGGCAGGCCAGCCCGTCGACCAAGACTTCCTTAGTGCCTTCCTCAAAAAGGTGGCCAGGGATTGCGGGGGTGTCGATAGATCCGGAGAACCTGGAGGGTTTGGAACATCAGGAGGATCGGGAGGATCTGGAGGAAGTTTTGGAGTTGATGACACTGGACGTGACCTTGAGCAAAACACAGCTGGAACAAATGGTGATACGTCGCCAGTGACCACAAGTGCCATCACGGGGGTAACAATTGGCGGGTTTGTCGCCTTAGCTGGTTTTGTTTCCATCTTATGGTCCGTCCGACGCCGCAGGGCCTCCACGTCGAGGCCTTCGGCAGCAGACTTTGGCGGCCCTGCAGAACAGCTGGTATTCTATACAAGGATACCCGCCTCACCCTCACATCGCAAGAAGTACACGGGTCCGACACATACCAAAACCACACCACACCACCTGTAAAGCTCTGCGCAGACAGAGGTTCTCGGGATGCGCACCCTCCGGAAGCGCGACGTTGGAAGGGCAAAGAGCCCGAACGAAAAGGTTCGCTACATGAGATGGATGGAGGAAGGGTCTGATGTCCCAATAATTATTCGTGCATATATCTACACCTGTATCTATCTATCTTGTTTACATCCGTTACCACGTGTAATACAACCCTCACTTGGACGTGCGAAGACTTCACAACTCAACCTACGGGCTTAAATTTGGCAGTGGTAGAGAATCGCGACATGAGCTGAGGGCTGCTAAAACGGGTACAGTCTGTATGTAGGTGTGCCCGCCACCACATCCGTTGATTGGCCATGCAGGGCGGTGTCCGGCGGCACATTATGATCTTTCCGTCTGCAGCGCACACACCGTCTCTGCCGCTCTTCCGATTTTTCCTCCCACTAAACCCCGCAAGCCCGGCTTCACACTTCACTTCACTTGCAACATAGCAACGTACATAGCAACAAACATAACAACATAGAGTATCAGTTTCCGCCGCAAATTCAGAAGCAATGCAGCCCGCAACCTCCGCCGCCCTCCGCGCCGTCTGGGACAAAGTCCACTCCCCCAAGGGCTTCCCCTTCCCCGCCACCGTCGCCGCCCTCACCGAGCTCGGCGTCACCCGATATCGCGCAGACTACACCGCCGCGACCGTGACCGCCTACATCGACGAAACCGGCGAGACCGACGTCTCCCCGCTGACGGTGAAGCATGAGGGCACCGCCGGCAAGAAATGGGATCTGGCTGGCTTGCAGGCGGCGATCAAGGGAGCGCAGACAGGGACTATTGGCAACTATCATGACTTTTCGGCTGCTGCTGTCGCGGCTGGTGTGATTGACTACACGTGTTTCATTGCGGGGAAGAAGGTTGTGTATTACGGTGCCTTGGGCGATTCGCATTTGGAGTGGTTCCCTGGAGCGAAGAAGGACTGAGGCGGGCAGTTCGTTTCTGGAATAGATCCTAGTTAGGTATGCAAAAAAAGGCCTCGGCTCCCTCATCTCAAGTTGACCTTCATCTCAAACATCCCCTCTCGTTTCTTCTTCATCTCCCTCCACAGGCGCGGGACCTTTGCTATCCCGATGAACTCATGGAACCCTCCAGGAAACGGCCGCAGGATTGCCAACTCGTGTCGGGATCCCTCAAGCAAGCAGATTTTGTCTCCGGTCTTTACAAACCGATCAGCATATCCCAGCCAACCATTGGAGGTAGTAATGAGGCGGAATTGACAACAATATCGGCTGAACTGCTTGCACTGGCCCAGGATCTTTGTAGCCATGTGATCTCTGAAATCACCCTCGACTTCAAGCCATGGCGGTGATTTTACAGTCTCGACACTGTTGTCTGTACCTCCTATCCCGCTCCAGGTAGGGAAGAGATGTTTGAGGCTCGGGGTGCTTGTCCAAAGCCGGAATTGGACATTAGCTTCCAAGAAGAGCGCGGCCTGCTTTAAGTCTGCTGCCGCGGCTGTATCTGATGTCGACACGGCGAGGTCTCTCAGATCCGCAGGGGTCCATTCTGGTAGGACGCCAAAATCAATGCCGATGAATTTCGACAGCTCGGATAACATTACTTCGTCGCTGGAATAGGAGTGATGGTCCCCCTGGGTATTGGCAAGTGAAAAGTCAGCATGGGTTGCCGCCATGTTCGCACCCTTTGATGTCTCGCATCCTTCGTAGTCAGGAAAGGCCGTGACGCCATCAACAGTGTCCATCTGGGTAGCGTAGATCACCAGGGTCTTCCAGTCATCTCCTTCTCGCTCGTCGTTCTCTAACTGCCTCGCGATAAACTCCTCCGCGTCCCAGGGACCAAGTTCCTCACACACATGAAACAATTCACCGCTTGGCCAATACATGCGAGGATATCTTGGGCCCTGGGTCAAGTCAACTGCCCACGACGGAAGGCCAGGGTCATCGAACGGCCGAGACCAGAACAAATGAAACAGCTCGCCCATTTCCTGAATCAGGACGAGCGTGGCGTCCCTCGCAACACGCTGGGATGATTGTGCATAGTCAACCACTACACAAGATGCAGTCTCGTGTTTGATCAGCCCAAGAATGCCAAATAGCTTATCAGCGGGGATTGTTGAGTTGCACAGGACCCCCAACGGCGCGAAGCCATATTCGAATGCGCTGCCCGACGTCTCTTGGTCTTGGCTGTCAGTCCAGTTATAGCACCACCAGTGGCCTGCTTTCTGGTGTTTATTGACCAGTGATGACAGAGTTACCGCTGTGGCAATTGATCTGAACCAGGGGAACCATGGGGTGCCAGGTGTGGAGATGATGATTGGAATCGTATCCATCAACTTCCCGAGCTGCAGTTTCACATCTCCGATATACACAACGCTGGATGCAGAGCTGAACATCAGCTCCTGCATAACCCAAACGCGGCCCCAGTAGTGATGTGTAAATAGGGGGGCGAGAACCGCGTTCAAACTGACGGAGATGAGCTTCATCTTCCAACTCTTGCCATCCTCTAGCTTCATGTCCAAGAGCTCAACTTCTTGTATCTGAAGTAGCGTGATAAACTTCTGGACGGTTTCAAAAAACGCGGCCGACTTTATATCGACTGTAACGATCTCTTTGAGGGCCTTTTCATGGTTGTCGCTAGGCCTAGGATCCCATTCCCATAGCAGGCTACCGACTCCATCACTGTCACTGCCATCGCCGTTAGAGCTTACGCTCTTATAGTTGTCCTCGTCGTCGGAAGTATCTCGGTCATTGCTAGCATTGAGAACGTTGGTGTCTGTTCCTTCGCCTGAACTTACGGTTTCCCAGTCTGAATCCGGGTCCTCTAAGGTCAACCTTTCTATGCCAAGAAAATCGTCAGGGTCGGCCGAGGCGGGAACAATTCCGCCAGACCCAGAAACCGAGGAGCCGGAGGAGAACCCGGACGACGAGGAGCTATCATCAGATATTTCCTTTGGATCCAGCTGACTGACGAAATCCATGATGCTCGATATTGACGCGTCCAGACGCTCAGCATATTCCGTAACACTGATTCCGATCGCCGGAGATGGCTCGTCGATCCACGGCAAGCGGTCACCTAGCCAAATAACCGAGCGTTTTGACCATGCAAAAATATCCCTCATGCGCTTAACCTGCATCGACTTCTCGTCGTGGTCGGCCTGGTTGAGGCAGATGGCATCCACCCACAACCCTAATCCGACGCCTGGACGGTACCGCCCTTCCTCCCTGAAGCGCGCCAGCGCAAGGTAGAGGCTCTCTCCGACAACGAATGCGCTGCCATTGACGAAAATGGTATGTTTAGGTTGTGCATCAGGCCCCCAGGTGTAGCTCAGCGTTTCGTAATCTCCCCATGTGAACCGAGCAAGGAGAGTGCTGTCGTCCTCGACAAATGCATCCCCGAGCTCTTGTTTCTGGAAGCGCGCCCATACTTCGCAGTCCCGCGGGTGTGGGAGGACCGTCACTATCGGTGCAGTGATGGAGAAGTAGTCGCAGACTCGGCGACGAAAGGCGCGGTATCTTTCAGACCATTTAGTGAGCGAGACGGTGGTTAGGTTTATTGCGATCTTATCGTCTCCAGCAGGATCCGGCTCGGCGATGTACAGAAGTCGTACCTCATCGAGGACGCTAAGAGGTTGGTAGAGCGACATGGCAGCAGCGTGCTTGCTGTGTGATATTTGCGTGACGTGACACTGACGTTCGCTGCGTCGCTTCGCCCGAGAAGGCGGGGAAGGTTAAATGGCATGCTGTGGAGGCACAATGCCCGAAGGACCGACAGTCTATTTGCACAGTACCTTCCATCTATTTGTACAGCCATTAGCACCATTATTGCTATGACCTAAGCCATAACGGAGCAGAAAGAGGCCTTCTCGCATTCTCGGCCTATTTCAACAATACCATTGAGGCTTTTTATAATGCGAGTAATGTCTTCAACCTAATGACCCAGGCCCGAATTCAAGCACAAGCTGCCTGTTGGGTGTGGGTGGATCTGAGAACTACTGTACAGATAGTCAGGAGTTACTACACAAATAGACATTCTGCTGCAACACGAAACGCGTCGACCATGTTGCAACGTCCATCTCAAAATCTCAGTATTATATAGCAAATTCTTAAGAGAGGGCACATGAAAAGAAAAAAAAAACATGAAAAATATCATGAGCTATTTCTGACCAAGAAAGTCCTCTGAGATAGCCCAGTCGAGGTCCTCCCAGCCACTGTCCTCCACCTGGAGACTCTGTTGTGGAGCCGCAGGAAGCGGAAACCACGGTTGTGTATCGCCCACAGTGCAAAAGTCAAGCATTCCGGAAACCGGCGCATTCGGGGCGCCCAGTTGCGGTTCCGAAGGGTTGATCGGTGTTGACCCGCTTCGTTGGACACTTGGCGCCCAAGGCCCAGGACTGCCCGCACTCTGTACTCTGTACCGCTCCATTGCTCTCTGAAAATTTGCCTCGACGATGGCCGGAAGGCTTGCGAGGAGAGCCTCCTGAACCGATCGCAGCTCTCGGCTGGCGGCTTCCCGGACGCTGTTCTCCACCAGGGGCCTCATTTCCTGTCGGAGGAAGGTCTCAAGAGACAAAGTCTCCTTCTCGTCGATAAAGTCTTTAATGTGGTTAGCAGTTCAACTCCGGCTTGTGAGGGGTCATTCTACAAGCGCTTTGTGGGCACAGGGTATAAAATAGAAAACACAGGGGGCGGGAACCTACACGGGGAAGGGGCTCCTTCGCTCGGAAACAAAATACCATAAATTCCTTTCCACTTCTCCTCCTCGCTTGCATCTGGTCTCCTCTTCCTTGACATAAGCTGGCTCTTGATCGCGTCTGTAACTCCTTCGGGCGGATCTCCGGGGTTGAGTTCGCACATTTGTGCAGGTGGCAACAGCCCATGGGCCTCAAGCAGGTCCTTGCTACTGAATATCTGTCTGCATCTGATGCAGAAATTGACGATGTGGCATCGATAGAGATGTTCCCTGCTTTTGTGTGAGCATTTATCGTCACAGGCTTGATAAGTTGACCTTGCAGGGCACCTACTTGATACGATGGGTCGTCGGCCAAAATCCCTGGACACACTTTCTGTGCGTGTGAATATTGTAAGTCGAGGGGTCATGCTTGCGAAACGGACAGGCTAGCCTCTTGTTGGTGTGAGATCCTGGCATTACTCGGGAGCCGTTCGGGCCCCGGTTCGGCTTGTTCCTGTCTTTGTCATCCTCGGCGTTGCCCTCTTTCCAACCTACCCCTCTTCTCCTTTTTAGGGTGCCGCCGTTCCCGAATATCTCACCATGGCCATGATCTCCACTCCCGCTGGACCCATTCCTTCCGCTGGGTTCCGAGAGGTTTGTGCACCGACGGATGAAGGACCGAAGCAATTCTTCGAACAGACGGTCGAATTCCGCCATGACATTACGGGTGGTAGTGTCCGTCCCGCTCTCTATCACAGTCATGGCGATACCAGTGCAACTCTGGCCGCTGCTGTATTCTGATGTAACGCTGCTTGATTCTGTGTAGGCAAAGTCGGACTCATAATCACAGTCTTCAGAATTCGAGGGATGGAGACTGTTTGCCGATGGAGATCGGTGCACGTCTCCATCTTTTGAAATTCCATCTAGCGGTCTCTCGCTTTGAACGTCGGAGTCGGGAGTATTTCGTGTTGCCCTTCAGCAGAGTCAGCTAGCGGATCGACGCAATGGGGACCAGAACTACACCGACAAGTCCTCGGCAGATGTAAAAGACCCAAGCGATCCTTGCAGGTTAGGAGGCTCCTTGTTGGTGATGGAACACGTCAAAGGTGTTATGTTAACACTGGCTAATGCGCTCCCCGACGTTGTTGACTGTCCAGTTTCCGAAGATGACGCAAGCGACAGTTGAGCGAACCCATATTCGATGGCGTGGAGATGAGACTCTGTAGCGGGTTCGCGTAACACCCCATAGGGTCCCTTAACCACCGATCCTGCGCAGCTTCCTGGCCCGTCGTCGCCGTAACAAAGCACACAAAATCCCGGGAACATGATGTATCTCTCATGCGGCCCCCTCGGACATGATCGCTTTCGGCTCCCGTCAACAGAAGTTCGGAAGAAATGGACGCCAGGATCGCTGCAAGCTGTATAAATGTAGTAGTTTTTGGTGAAATTGCACATGATGGAAATTACTCGATGCCGAGCATAATTTGTGCTGACAATTGATGATGATTTTTGGCAGTGGTAAGGTAGAAGCTGGTGTGTAATATTTAAGAGATGAGAAAATTTACCAGGCGGCAGCGAGTTGTTGCGCAACTTGCGCATTACTCGGGAAGCCTGAAACGACTTCTTCTTAAATGCTGACCCCTTCTAACGACTTTCGGCCCCCAACTTGGAACCCTTCCTCCCCGCCGTGAACGCCATCGACAAGTGGGCGAGAGTTGATAGGCGAGGGTTAGGGTCACCGGAGTGAGAGACGGTGGCTGAGCTTTCAACCTTCCAGAGCACCAGGAGGATAGGGTTAGCTAATAATGATGAGATATGCCTGAACCAACTGAGGCTTACCAGGCGGCTGAAACAATATTTGATCATTGAGAAAGAACCTGCCCAATCCGACAGCCAGCTCCTCTTGATTTCCACTAGTCCTCATCCACATATTTTTCGAACACATGCCCATAAAACTTCCTCCCAACATCTTGGTGACTCCTGATCTTCGTTCGGAGCTGGCTCTCGCCCCAGGTATCGTATTTGCCCTTGAGGAAATGCGAGTCAATCTCAGCTCCTTCCCGGCTTCCATCCGTTCGTCGCTCGAGAAGGTCCTCGAGATACGCCGTGAGCGTGCCTGTTGCCGCCGCCTTTGTCAAACTCCTCTTCACCCCCTGGAAGAATGGCACGCTATACCGCTCCGGCGCCCCAGGTGCAAGTACGACTCGATGCGTTGTTGCCCTGCACAGACCACCCGTAACGACCTCAAAAGCTTGTCCGATGTTGACAACGAAAGAGCCTGGGATGTTCGGGACGTCCACCCAGGTGCCGTCGCCACTTAGTGCCTGGAGGCCGCGGACCTCGGGCGGGGAGGCCTGCAACAGGAAGGTCCACCACCCAGAGGAGTCTTTGTGTGGCCCGACGCCCTGCGCGGGATTGTTCAAGGCGGGCTCCGGGGAGCTGGGAGGGTAGCGGACCAGCTTCAGGCGATGCTGGTCGGAGAGAAAGCGGAAGAGGGATTCCTCGGATGGCAGCGAGAGTGCCTCAGCGACAAGGCGGAGGAAGCGCTCGCCCAGGCTGGTGAGCTCGGCGATGTAAGTTTCCACGATGGGTCGAATTGCAGGGATGTATGTTGAGGGCCACTGCCGTCGATTAGTCGCGATGAGGATGGGTAGGTAGAGATGGATTGGTACCTGGTTTGGGCCGCGCAGGCTCTCGTACAGCGGCTTGGTGTTTGGCGACGGCGCTTCCAGCTCTGTGGCAAACTCGAACTGTTCCCGTCTATCGGGCTTGCCTGCGGTAGTTTCGTTCCCAGTAGCACTGTATCCCAAGAAATGCGGCGAATTATGAAGCGCTACCATTTCTTTTGCATCCTCCGAGAGGGAGAACAGCTTGGGCAATGCATCGACAATATCGGAAATGGCAGCTTCCGGAACGCCGTGGTTAACAACGTACAAAAAGCCGACGTCGGTGATAGCATGCCGGAGATCGCTAAGAAACCGTGACTTTGTTGAGGCTTCCTCCGCTAGGGACAGGTCCAGCACGGGAATCTCGGTGAAGTTGTGATCTACCATCGCCGGACGTGGTTGATGCTGGTTGAATTGACACTGGCAGCCGAAATTCACCCACAGCACAACCCAGTCTCCAAATGACGCAATTCGGAGATGGATCGCACTTTCCCTATCAACTCCCCCAGGCCACCACTTGACGACTCCGAACAGGCTCTGATTGGCGAGCCGATCGATTTTGGCTCCATTTCCCCGCGGCCTCCATCAAGGGTTTGCGGAACCACAACCACATCACAGACAGCGCTGAGAGAACTGCTGCATCATCAGACAAGCTGATCCCCGTTCGCTGCGGGTCCCTGCAGGTGCTTTGTCGTCTTTGGCGCTGCGGCAGCAACCACGCTCTCGGACTTCAAAAAACCACACATACCGTCATAGCATGCAAGAACTGACGCGTCAGACGCGGGCCAATATCAACAGATTGCAACCATGAAAACAAAAGGTGAACAAAATGTATCCGTCCCCGGCATTCTCATCCAAGATCTCCCAGTGTCCCACGCAACCCAGCGCCCAATTCAGCGCAAGCCGCCGACTGTCCTGCCAGACAGATGTCTGCTCGACAAGCCAGCAAGCGCCATGCCGTATACATCCCGAACATGGCGCCGCACAGCACCAAAATCTACGAATTCTTTGGCTTCACCCCCGGCCAGACCCCGCCTCTGAGCAGAATCTTCAACAGCAATGGGTGCCCCCCTGAAGCAGACGCCGACGCCGTCGTCCATCGTCCCGACACCGCTACGACTGCTGGCTTCATCGACATCCATACCGCTCCAAACGGGCATCCCATCAACGGCGCAGCCAAGCGTCCATCGATCCCGTCCCTCCCGAAGAAACGGGTACGAAAGACACGAAAGACCCTTCGCAACCCCTTCCGCGCTCTCGTACAAGACTTCGGTCCAATCTGGTACCTTCCATCCTCCCTTTTCATCCCATGATCACCCCACATCACCCCTATGGTCACTAACCTAACCACCACTTCACTAGGTTCAACCTCCCCATCAGCGCCGGCATCATCGGCCTCCTCCTCCGCCTCCTCCCCCCCGACTTCCACTTCCCCGGCTTCAGAACCCTCTCCACCGTCCTCTTCACCATCAGCCTCGTCCTTTTCTGCCTCTCCACCCTAATCTTCCTCCTCCGCCTCACTTGGTTCCGCCAGCAAGCCTACGATGAAATCTCCTTCTCTGCCGGGGACGACACCCTGGCATTAGCCCCCACCCCTCCCGCTTCTACCGCCGATAACGGTGCAACCACGGGCACAGCCAGAGTCAGACCCTACCCTGGTGCAGCCGGCTCCGCCTCTGCAGGATTCGGCTTTGTATTCCTCGCGTACTGGCCCATGGCGTGGATGATTCTCGTGGCGTTTGCGGTGCTCGACGCAGCGGAGGCGCCAGTTCCGCTTCGCAACCGAACATTCGTGCTGTTTGGGTACGTTGCGTGGTGGGTCGGCGCAGCGTGGACGGTTTTGGTCATGTTTTGTGTGTTGGGGTGGCTGCTTTCTGGCCCGAGGGTGGGGAGGCGGACACTAGGCGGGAGATTTTCGAGGCCGGTGGCGTTGGTGTCGGTGACGGTGTCGATTGCGAAGGTGGCGCTGGTGGGGGGGCTAGTTGCGCGGGAGTT
>Ga0247780_1000617_pt1 | contig 31598 bp, 16 predicted proteins | sample UWRJL079202R5_FD_179927 | JGI IMG/M metagenome (GOLD analysis project Ga0247780, IMG submission 179927) | Plant litter microbial communities from Arlington Agricultural Research Station in Wisconsin, United States - UWRJ-L079-202R-5 | ecosystem: Environmental > Terrestrial > Plant litter >... | reverse complement strand
TCACACCACTCATTCAGTCATATACAGAGGCACTGCCTCTGTACCTCAGGCCTTCTTTTGCTTCCTACAGCGCCAGAAGCGCTGTAGTTGGCTTGGAACAGTACCGCTCTACTTCCTCTGAGCAACAGGCCTGTACTACAGGCCTGTGGAACCCTACTGTGCAACACACTTTACTATTAAATTTAAAGAAGAAAGCTTTCTTTAAGTACTGTAAAACTATAAGCTTAAACATTTTAAAGATCACTAGACGTCTATTATAAAGGACCTCCTTGTTAAACGGGCATTAAGTTAGCATTAACTCGGGGCGTTTGTTTAGGCCGACCTTGTCGTTCTTTTTAGGCTCTGTATGTAATATTACTGTAGCTGCTTTTGTACTTAGCGATGCATTCTCTAGCGTGTGCCACCGTTAAAAGGGGCCGCGCCGCGCAGTTCTTTAAACCGTGCTTCTTTCAACAATTATCAATCCGACAATTTTCACTACAAAGACCTCCCATTAAAGGCCTAGTGACATTCTAGCCCTTCGATCAAAGGAAGATGACCTAATCTACGGTCGCGTTTCCTTTATTGTTCGATGTTAGGCTCCGTTCCATGCTAGGCACCGTCACATACTAGGTTTTGTTCCATACTAGGTACATATCTGTTTTTTTTCTACGTCAGTTGCATTTATGTCCCTCCGATCGGAGGACCAGTAGTCTAGAAGTCGGCTTTCCAGGCCGACCGTGACGTTCTGTGGGTGTGGTTCTCTTTGTGGTTTCTTCCCTGTTGCGCCATCGTAACAGTTTAGCACAAATAAACTTAAGCTAGCTTTATGTTACTTTAACTAGTAAGTGTTTAGTTATATAGTGTATCTGTAGCAATTTGCAGTAATGGCGAGCATATCCTAATAATCTGCTATCTGTTACTTATTAATATTAGCATTGATTTAAGATGTTATATTATAAGCTGTAACTGTTTAAGAAGCCCTATATACTTACCAGCCTAATAAAGAGTCTAATTTATAGCTGTCTTTAGTTTAACGGCCTTACAGGATATAAAGGAGCCATAGTACCTCCTTATAATATAATTTAAGCATGCCTGATAGAATTACGTTACTTCCGTAAAACATTTAGTTAAGTAGATGTACAGTTTACTATTTACAGTTCCAACACTAAGCTACACTTACCCCTACACTTATCCCAGTAAGAATAGTATCGTTTTAGACTTTCCAATTCTTCTAAATGCTTAATAAGTAATTTCATCCTAGTGCCTCTATTATAATTTCCTGGAAGATCTAACCCCGACGCTACCAGTCGTTATTTATAATGCAATATAACATTTTACTAGCTACTTACAGCTCTTATGGTTATCCAGCTCGACAATTAAGCACAAGTGCTGTTCCCTTTAGTCAGCTTACCTTAAAGGAGCTTTATAAGGAGTATTAGCTTCTAAGCTGACGTAATTAGTCTCCTTATTAATGTGACAGGGTAGTTACTATATTTGTAAACGAGATCTATAACTACTCTACCCTATATTACCTATATACAGGATTCTTATAACTAACTTCACCTTAAGTAATGTTATGCTAATTAATCTAAAGAATATTAACGCCAGTAGCTTATATGTCATTAAGGATCCGGTCGAGAACGCAGTTCTGTATGTCTAATTGCGTAAAATCACACCTATATTGCTCTTAGACGTGATATAGCCCGTTTGTCCTGATTTCGTGCCTGGAGGGATGCTACATGTACGATAAGGCTACCGACTCGCCATCCTTAGCAGCGTTAACTTCTGCCCGGTTCACTTTAGTAACGGTTACTTTAAGATCTAATGGTTACTCTGGAACCTCCGGGGGTACATGTATAATTCTTAGAGCATCGAAACCTGAGAGTGTTCACATTATCCCGCACGCTACCTGATACTAAGAGCCACCTATAGTTCTTAAAGTTGCTCCACCTAGCGGACTGACACCGCATAAGAACGAGAGAATCGACAGTCGCATATACCTATCCCCACCTGCTGCGAGAGGGAGCTTCAGACATGCCGTGGCGATGGGTGTCCAACACTGCATTCATGGTGGACTCGGTCATGTTATGGCTTCTGTCTCCAACGGCAGCAAAGTGGTAGTGTTTGCGTTAGACGTAGAATGGTACCTAATGCGTAGGGCAGAGGCCTCGGGTCGAAGTCCCGCCGTATTACCCGAAAACAATAACGACCATTTTCAACACCCAATAGGCACTAGGTTCACCACAATGATTACGTGCGCCATTTTCAGTGTTTATTTTAAGAATGCGGATCGACTACCGCACACATCGGTCCAAATCCGTGATCTCTCCTACCGGAATTCACTCTTTGCATCTGCTCTCTCCGTCTGCGCTCATTATCTCACCTACAAATATGCCGACTTCCCCAGAAAATGTGGCCAAACTGTACGGCTCCATTGCCGAACACGAAGATGCGCGACTCCAGCAGCATCCGATGGAGCGTGAGCTCACATTGCGAGCAATTCGTCGCGGCCTAGCCACCATGCCCACGGCTTTTGCAACGAGGCGCATCGCCGACATAGGCGGCGGGCCGGGCAAGCTGGCTTTCAGGCTCGCAGACGAGGGTCACCACGTTGATCTTATCGATTTAACCCCTGAGCTCATCCAGCTAGCTCAGGCCGAGCAGGCCCACCGAGAATCAGCTGGCACTCGGGCGCGGCTCGCAAGTATCACGGTCGGCAACGCTTTAGACAACCCCCCTTCCCCTGCGCTGGCCGAGGCGTCCTACGACGTGGTCCTGCTCCTAGGTCCACTCTATCACCTTGTCGACGAGACAGAGCGGAAGATGGCCGTAGAGAATGCTTTCCGACTGGCAAAGCCAAAGACCGGCCTCATTTTTTGTGCCTTTGTCACCATCGAGGCGCACCTGCGAGATTTGGCCATGCGCGAACCGGCGAGAATCTTAGAGCAGAGGTCGTTTTATGAACAATATGTTCGTCCACCTGCCACCCAGACCGTAATTGCTGTTTCAGTCGCTGACCTATGGTGCTCACTCTTACCATCCAATCCACAGCTCTCTGATGGTCGCTATCAGAAGCTCAGGTCGTCCTCGGCGGGGATGATACAAGTTCAATCCTTCCACACGCGCAGCGGGGATGCGCGAAGCTTTCTCGACCGAAATTTCAGCAACGTGGCCGAGCTGATCGAGCTGCGCTCTGTGGAAGGAATTCTTAGTGGTGGACTTGACGCAAGGCTTGCTGAGGCCCCAGACGACGTCATGCAGGCGTGGGCAGACCTGATGTTCGAGAGGTACTCGGGCAGCACAGAGCAGCTCGGGTGCGCTGACCACTTGCTTGCCGTTTTGCGTAAACGGTAGTAGCAAGAGGATGTTCTAAGATACGAAAGCCGGTATCAATTCCCGTACCCAGCACCTCCACATGACATGCTCGCATCCCTGTACGCAGAGCTCGTCTATGTTAGCTATATACGAGAGAGTTTAGGGCCTGCAGCGCAGGGATACATGCTTAAAATATAATGTGCTAGTGATAAAAAATAGAAAAGAATAGAAAAAATCTTAACGATGAAAGACATTTGATAATTTCTCTTAGTCAAGTTCATCTGCGTGGTGCGGATTGTAGCTGTGGATAAGTCCCCATTGTAGCCTTGGATAAGTCCCCAAATGGTTCTGAGTGGTGTCGTGAAGGTACGAGGTAGCGTGAATCACCACCGTATTGTAGATCAAAATCTGTGCTCGGTCATATCCCTTTAGACGTAAGTGAAAAGTTTTCCCTAGCAGTGGTTTAATTCAACTTAAAAATCGATGATGGACATATCAATCCTCTATGTTTAGAACAAGCACGGTATTATGATTAGGCATGTGGATTCTTATATTGACAAAGTACAGTTCTCATAGCCGAGTTTGCACTTGACTCCATCTTGGTCCCTACATCATTGCTACTGGGTTGAAAGCCGAGGGGTTTTATCTACCACTGCCAGCTTGCAAGCGTGGCTGATATTTGGTAGTGTACAGCAGTGAAATGGAGCATCCCAAGGCTGGAGAGAAGGCTTGAGAGCCTGAGCTTTTAAGTACTTAAATGTTCACACCTCTCTTCTAGGAGGTTAACGTCTCCACTAGGCCTAGGGTGCAAAGACCTACTAGAAGCCCCCGCCAATCAGAATCGTCTCTGTGGGTTTTATCTCTCTACACCACAGAGATAACCATAATAAAGACCAATAAAAGTTACCTCTTAAATAGCTAGTATAGATACCATCATCGTAGCCACGATGGGGCGTGAGGATTCTAGTTCCTCACGCTAGTAATTGATTGTTCATTTGTGCACAACTACTCAGATTTCTGTCTGTGTCTTATAGCGCAGCGACCTACAGTGATAGTGAAGTTTATCGTCTGCGAGTAACTAGCCTTAACACTCAGTCTTCGGATCGCCCCTTACCGATTGGCGTCCTGCTATTACGTCATACTTTAACCTTGCCAGTCTCCGCACTGAAGCCAGGTGTAGGTCGTAATACAGGGCTCCGAGGCGTCTGCGAATATTTTCTTACAGTTTTGCACCTTTAAGGGAGACCCGTTTAATAGTGAACTGGTGTGGTGACGCAACAGGGAAGAAACCACAAAAAGAACCACACCCACGGAAGGTTGCAGTCGGCCTTCCAGGCCGACTCCCAGGTTCCTGGTCCTCCGATCGGAGGAACAGGAATGCAATTAACGTAGAAAAACAGAGACGTACCTAGTATGGAGCGGAGCCTAGCATGGAACAAAAATTTAGTATGTGACGGTGCTTAGCATGAAACGGAGCCTAGCATGGAACAACAAACGCGAGACCGCGGACTATACTATCTTCCTTCGATCAGAGGGCCAGAGAGTTACTGGTCATCTTGCGGGAGGGTTTCGTGGTGAAATCGTTGGATTCAATTGAATTGAATGAAGTGCGGTTCGAAGAACCGCGCGGCGCGGCCCCTTTTTGAGGAAGTGCACGCGCGCCAAATGCACCGCTACGTACAAAAACGGTTACAGTAATATTACAAAAGCCGGAAAGAACAACAGGGCCGACCTGAACAGGCGCCCCGAGTTAATAGTACACAACGAGAGGAGTTTATTTTTACGCGATACTAACTCTCTATAACTGCATTTTGCCGATTATGCTGGTCCGGCAAGGGTTTGACTTGGGCGACCTAAAACACGATCCAAGGTGGGAGAGAACGGCTAAAAGTGGGCGAAAAGTGATAGATTTAGAGAACACATCTGTGCACTGTAGGCAGCGTCTCCGTGTACTGTAGCCCCACCAAAACTGCCATACATAACCCTAACCCCCGGACACCGCCCCAATCCTCCTAATCTCTGACAGCTGCCAAACTGCGACCGCACTCAACCCCCTTAATTGACCACACCGCAAACAACGCTCACACAATTGAATCTCCGCAAATAAGGCTAATTCTTCCATTTCTGTAATAATCTTATAAATAACTACTAACTATTCGGCTGACTAAGCACCCTCCGCGGCTTCCGCAGCCTCTGATTGGCCCACAATTGCCTCTGTAATTGCCTCCGTTGCTTGCGACTGTGAGTTTCGAGTACTGTTGCGTGTAGTTCGCGTAGTTTTCGTGACCCAACTTGTTCCTGCTGTCATCGCTGAGGCTTGATGGCTTTTAGATGCTGTCACGGAACTGCCTTTATTCGCAGGGGTTCTTCTGCCGCCTTTGGGGGCATTGCTGGACGTTGGAGTACTGTTTATACCGCCTAAAGCTATTGCTAGCGCCCGGTCTAGCTTTATTCCCTCCCACGATAAGGGCACGTGGCGAATGCTGGGGTTAGTGCCAGATTAACGGCTTGTAGATCTTGCCCCGCCTCTATTCCGAGTCCTTATTGCTCCTAAGCCCCGTATACTCTGGTTAGCAATTATAATAGTGCTGCCGGCTTAGTTAGGCGGTGAAGGGGGCTGGGTGGCTGGAATAACCTCCTGGCTACCTTAGGGGAGTGGTTCTGTGAGCCTTAGGGCGTTAGGGTTACTGGTGAAGGCATCTAAGCCTTGCAGTCTGCCTTTAAGGTTAGTAACGCGGTTAAACTCCTGGTATCGTAAGTACTGGTCCTTATTAAGAAGATTTTTAGCTAACTATTAAAAAGGGTGGAAGTCTTCCTTAATTAGGGATAGCTTTTTATCCTTATGCTGATAAAAGAGCTTATGGTTATAAGGTATACTGTAGTGCTTTGTGAAATTACTAGTACACTCCATTAAAGGGGTCAGTGTTAGATTAGATCAAGTCTATACAGCTCTGAGTATAATTCTGTATTATTCTGTAATTAAGTTAAGTGCTTTCACAGAGACTTTATACGGTATAGTCCCCAGCCATTCTTTACTTAAGAATTCATACCAGATACGATCCTTCTTAGCGCGAATTACCTCTGTAATGTTAGCCTTTATCTTCTTAACTATGTTAATTAACTGGATAACGTACTTGTGAATAGTGCTGGTGCTAGTGATAATGAAGGACTTAAGGTAACGGTTAACTGACTCCACTGGTAAGGTAGTATACTGGCTGAAGTTAAGGCGTTTATTACAGTAACAGGTAGCCTACTCCTTAGCTACTGGTATCCAGGTCTCCTTAAGGTACAAGATAATAGCGGTCTGTTGGTGAAAGAATGACTTAAGCCTATCCTAGGCGGTATGAAACTTATCTACAGTGGAGGTGTATAGAACTTTAAGCCAGAGCTTATACAGGCCAGTTATGGAGTATTTAACGGCTTTAGGAACTGGGGTAGGGGGGCTGTTAGTGAAGTTATTATTACAATTAATAACACTCTGTTTATGTACCTAATCTAGATTTCTCTCTTTATTAGCCGTACTTACAGGCTTAGGGTTATTAATCTAAGCGGTAATAAGGCCTACAGCTACCTTGTTCCACTTGGACTTAATCTTCTTTATAACGTTTATGTTAATGTGAAAGATGTAAATTTGAGGTTTGGCGTTAGGAAACCGGTTGGCTATAGCTCCCCTTATTACTGTGTTGTAGTCCGTGATAGTTATAATTAGCTCTGGAGCTTTAATCTCCACTTATAAGGTATTAACTTGTTTTATTAGCTAATTAAAGCCTTCTCGGCGTTTGTTATTTATAAGGCTAAAGGTGTAAGAGAAGGCTATTCTGAGGTGGTTAAGGGTGACGATTTGGAAGAAGGTTAGGCCTTTATTGTTGGTCTGGTAGGTGTTGTTATATAACTGTACTTAAAGGTACTGTCGTTATTACTTCTTATACCAGTCTGTAGATTAGAACAGATTTTCTAGCTTACAAACCCCCTCGCTTTCGTTTAAGGACTCTACCCACTTTACAGTATAGGGAATATTCTCTTTTTTAAGTATCTTTATAGTTACTGGGAAGGGGTTGTAGTTATTAAGGACCTTTTTCCACAGACGGTATTGACGATTCTAAAGTTACTATGCTGTGAAAATAATACCGGGGAACGCCTTACAGAGCTTAATATTAAGTTCTTTATTCCAGACTGCTGGCTGATCGATATACTGTTTAATAAACTCCACTTATTTGTTGTTGAAGTTCTTTTTAGGTGGTCGGTAGTCTGCAGGGTCGTGATTTTTATATTCTTCGCAGTTAGCCTTGACCTTAAAGGTCCAGAGCTGATTGTTAACTTATAGAGCCTTGGCGATACCCTCCTAAGTGTAGCTAGCCTTTAACGTGGAAGTCTTTTTTAAGTGGGCTTTTAAAGGTTGTATCTTACCTTTAGCACAGCTAAAAGTGACTCTTAAGTACCCGAAGTTCTTAATGGGGTTCTCCGAACGTAGCTTGACGACAGAGAAGCGAGCTTTGGCGCAGTACTTTTGGAGATCTATTACTAATTTGTTAAGGGAGGCGTACTTGTAGGTGAGTAGTGGATGGCCTTGTGGAGGATTCGCGAACGGAGTTACTGGGCTAGTATCGTGAGCGAGCTTGTTATCGTTATTGGAGTTGTCGCACTTATTGTCGTAATCGGAGTGGTCGCTTGGTGCGTTGCTGAAGCCACCCCAGTTACTGAATTCTTCGTCGGAGAGGTTCATTTCTACGAAGAATTAGTAGGGTAATTAATTAGGATTACTTTCGGCTTACTGTAGTGATTGGTTATTGTTAGTTACGTGGCTGTAAAGTGGTGGTTGTTGACGGCGATGTTGGTGATGGAGGCTTCTGCGTGGGGTTGATGATCCGTGGGTGTGGAGGTGGAAAATTTTCGTGGGGGCTGTGTGTTCTGGCACCTGTTAGGAATTGGAGGGTTGGGGCGGTGTCCGGGGGTTAGGGTTATGTATGGGCGGTTTGGTGGGGCTACAGTACACGGAGACGCTGCCTACAGTACACAGATGTGTTCTTTAGATTTATCGATTTTTGTATTTAGGTTTATAACGTAAGAGGAATCACAAGCTCCCCCCCTTTTGTCTTTTCTCCGGGTTCCCGGCGCTTACCAGTGAATTCAGTACCGTTCAAAACGGCGGAGACGGAGAGTGGCGAGGGGCCGCTCCACTTCCACAAGCCCCGAAGCGTCGCCAAGTGGGGCAACCCTAGCGACGGGGAATAAAGGTTACCACAAGGTGTCCGGACAGTAGTAAGCGCCGGTTTTAAAATGAGTTTCTAATTTTTATTTCTGGTTCTGGTCTACAGGTTAGTACCTATTGGATTGGAGGGGGTGGGGCTTGATCGGGGAGTGTATCTAGCGAGGCGGATATTGCAGCGCAAAGTTGGCTCCCAGAATTGGCGACCCTTGCCTCCAGATTTGGAGACCTGTCCTCCACAAACGGAGGGGAATTTGCGGGAAACTCGTACTTGAGCTGTAATAAGTAACATCCTTCTCTCTAAAGTAAGCTTATTTCTAACTTTAATTCTTAACGCTAATCTGTTAACAATAAAAGCAGGTTAACAGAAGTAAGCTTTATGAAAAAACACCTTCTAAAGAAGGTTAAAACGACGGTCTTAAGTTAACGAGCATTGTGGTAAGGACGTACAACCGAGGTTTAAGAAAACGGGCAAGAGCCTTAATCGCAAGGTATGCGGGGGGGAGGCTGCCATGACGCAGATCGTAATGAGGTAGACCTGGATCATTTTTGTTGGAGGGAGCGGGGCAGAAGGTGCTGGGATTTAAATACATTCTACATGACTGAAGGTCCGGTATCCAGGCTTTGCTGCTTGGAAGGCCATTGATGCCAGTGGGCCTCAGAGAACTACACAACTTCTTATCTTACTGCCGTAGACAACCCCCTATTGGAGTGTGCCTGTGGATCTAACACGGACAAGACCTGGAAAATCACAAATCAATCCCATTGTAAGCAAGCAAATTCTTCGTTCCCGGCTGCAGGCCTTTGACGACATCCCGTGTCGCAATGCTCTGGATATAATCCCCAAGTTCCTCCGGCGACAGATTCGGCTTCAGTCCGAGCAAATACGCCCCCAGTCCAGCAGCATGCGCCGCAGAGAATGACGTCCCTGAAAGTGTATTCTGCTCACGTGTTAGCAGACTTTCCTGTAGGTATCTCAAATCCCAAAAGAAAAGAAATCAGAAAAGAAAAAAACACTCACAGTCCCCTCCCCCCAAACAACCTCAACCCCCTCCCCAGGCGCCCACAAATCAACTCCCCCTCCATAATTCGAATACGCACTCCTCTCGTCCGCCACATTTGTCGACCCCACCGTGAACACCAACGGCTCACTCGCGGGCGAGTAGTACTGGACGTCGTCGCCCGACCCGCCCGCAGCAACAGTGATAAACACACCCGCCCTGACAAGCGCAGCGGCCGCAGCATTGAGCGAGACAGAGCGGCTGCCGCCAAGCGAGATGTTAGCGACGGTGCCGTTCGCACAGCCAGAGCGGGTGCGGGAGTCGGACGCAACGAAGTTCAGGCCGGAGATCACACCCGACCTACACGATATATATCAGTAAGCCGACCACACGAGACAGCAAAAACGGACAGGGGCAAGGAAACTCACAAAGCCCCGGCTCCCCCATCCCCCAAAACCTTCACCGCCACAATCCTCGTCCGCCCCGCCACCCCTCTTGTTACCGCCCCAACAACCCCCGCCACCGCCGTGCCATGCCCGTTCCCGTCCGTCGTGGTGTTATCAACCGTGTTAACGCCCCAGACCACCCGCCCCTCAAGCTCCGGCTGCGATGTGTCAACCCCGGTGTCAACCACATACACGCAGGTCCCTGCGCCGGCAGAGTCGTCGTAGCGGTAGGTGGTGCTGCCTGGGGTGCGGCTGGAGAGACGGGCCAGGTTCCATGGGGGGTTGGGACGGGAGACAGTCCCGTGGGTAGTGACGAGGGAGTCTTGCTCGATGAATTCGACCTTAGGTAGGTAGATGGGTCAGTAGGTATAGGTTGTGATGTGGTGGTTAATGGTAGGCATGGAAGGGGTCTCACCTCGGAGAGACTCCGGATGGAATCGAGGGAGGCAGAGTCGAGAGAGCCAGCGAAACCCCTGAATCCGGGGCTGCTGTAAATTCGGTCTGGTTTGTGGCTTGCGAGGACGGCGTTCAGGGATACATCGGCAGTGTCATCCCTGAATTTCACGATGTATTTTCCGGGAATGATGCTGGTGGCTGATCGAGGCTTGTGGAGAGGGGCTGATTTATAGGGCGTTGGAGTTGCGAAGATGGCTGGGAGGAGCGCCAGCATTGCAGCGGGGAAGAGCATCTTGGGGCGCTGGGAATGAACTAACTCGGATGAATGAGAAAGTGTTCAGATTTGGAGTGGTTGTTGTGGTGAAATGTCCAGATCTCGATCTTAATGGCAATATTTATAGGGGAATGATGTTCTGGGAACAAGGTCGGTGTCAATCATGATGTGACTCTATACGCAAGGCGATGCAATCTTTCGGCTATACAGCCCTACTTTAATCAGCTACATGTGTCATGCGTCTCGGGATCAAAACGAGTTCTGCTTACCTTCCCGTTCGGTTCTCTCAGCCTCACTTTGTACGCCCGATCGAAAGTAGGGAAAACACCCTATGAAAGAGGAGACACAATATTAATTTCAGCTCACTCTGCGGTGTTACACAGCTGCATGATACTTTAATACGGCAAGGCCACGTCCAAACCCCATGCATTACAGCAGAGTGATTTCTACGAGACGGTTGGAGCAGGTGGTATTGGACACTTGCCAACTTCCGGATCTGCCAACATAAGCGACTCTGTGCTACCCCGTCGAGATTGATACTTTATCCGCTCCGTCAGTGACATGCGGCTGAAGTTCCGACGGCACTCGAAAATTCCCCTCCCAAGCCGCACGATAATACGTATAGACCCGCCGACGTCCCACCATCCAGGCTGGGTGCTATCAATCCAGCTGCATTGACCTCCAATCATTTATCGACGTAAAAAAGGGCTTCGTCGGATTGCGCAGTTGACATGTAATCATGCACGCAGGCCCTCCATCAAGCAGAAGCTCATTCCTTCCTACCGCGTTGTCTCCCAGGTCTTTTGTAATAAAAGATTCTTTTACCACCAGCACATGTCGGCACCACCGCTCCCCCCAGCACTCGAAGCTGCAGCCAAGATGTGAGTACAGCTGAAGGTACGACAGTCGGCGCAGATCAGCGGAGTCTACGTCCAGTAACACAACCCTGTTATTACCAGGGTGGGGATATGGCCGAAGGGATATATTGTGGAGGCTCAAGAGCCAAGGGGCGAGGTCGGGGGCCCAGGTTTTGAACCAAATGATGTCGAAGAGTTGGCCTGTTGTCAGGGGGTTGGCGTCGGGCCAGGTACAGCCAATTGCTCTGGATAGGGGAGGTTAGAATGCAAGGCAGCTAGAAACACGTAGGAGTGGTGGACGTACAAGACACATGTAGCGCGGGAGGTGAATCTCTTTTGCTCGCCGATGGTGCTATATTCCACGGTTTGCAGCCATTCCAAGTCCTTGGAGTAAAGACAGACGTCGACTCGCGCCACGGCCGGAGGCAGAGAGCTACCCGGTAGGCGAATTTCGAGAGTCCGCCGACGACCTTGAGACGGGGTCCCTTGTGGCTGGTGGGTTTCGACATACTCGACAGAAATCGTTCGCATGTAGACCATGCGGCGTGGGCAGAGAGGATCGACGGTCACTGTGATTTCGTCTTTGATGCACTTGTCGAGGTTGGTGCGCCAGGTGGTGGGGATGGCGGGAGGCTTGTCCGGGAAGTCGGCTCGTTTGTACCAGTACAAGCCTGCTGAGCTGTCCATGGGGAGTCTTTCTGATGCGCCGAGCTCATGAAGGTGTCGGGACAGTGCAGGGTATTGAGGCAGTATCTCGCAAGCCGCTGAGAACGTGGTATCAACGGCCCAGGCTGTGCTGTCAACGGCTCAGGACTTGGTGTCAACGGTTCCGGCCGTGTTGCCAGTTCCTCGAGCCGTGATGCTAGTGACCCCAGCGCAGGGGACTCGGAGTCGGATCTGGGTGCGAACGCATCCTGAAGCATATGCCAAAGCCCGCGGTTGTGATTTTCTGAGACAGGGGTTGCTGCCTGAGTGAAAACCCACTCTGTATCGGGGGTCGGGGCCTGGTACGAAGACAGGGAGTGCTCCGAGTCGACATCTTGCTTTTCCTCCTCGGGTGCCTCCCGGATCGCCATTTCTCCGAATTTGGCACAGGTTGGACCGGGCGGTCGAAGTTTGCCGAAATCGGAAATGGGAAGACGCCTGGACTTAAATATTTGTTGGATGTCGAATTCGGTTTTCTCGCGAAGCTTGTTCAGTTCGGGTGATCAAAGAGCTGAAAGTAAACTTAGATCAGGCGTGTTCTGCGGGTTCCATTCTCAGCGTTTCGGCCGGAAGATAGGGGCGGGTCCGCTCCTCACGCAGTGCCTGAGGCGGGTGTCGCTTGGCACCCTTCTTTTCTTGCCTTCGACTATGGAGTTTGGGGCTCGACCTTTACCATGGAAGAAGGAAGCCTAATGTCTGATACCGCCTACTGGAGGCAATTAAATCGAAAGACGGAAGCATGGACCTTGGAGGCAACAGCAGATCTCGAGTGCGCAGAGGCCGGCAAGGCGCAATGCAACAACTGCTGGGGTGCGATATCAAGACGAAGCGACTCTGCTCGTTTGAGCTGACCAAAGAAGTTGACGAAGGCCACATGCTGGTGTGGAAGGTGCCTTCCTGTAGCCTCCATCACCTAGCCCATTGTCGATGGAAGGCACGTCGCACCTATTGACACCTCAGGCTCTTGACGCACAGCATGCATTTGCACCATCTTGTTTCAAGAATGGACCTCTGGCCTTCTTCTTGACGAAATGCATATTTGGCACGTTCGATACAATCATGAGATCAAGCATACCTCAAGTAGTGAACACTTCGGGCGTGTCGGTCACTCGCCAGACCTCCATCTTTTTGCGCCCCGAGTGCATATGTCTCCCGTTCACTGTCCAAATCTAGGTACCACGACCTTCGAACCTCCGACAAAGGCGGGCTGCGCAACAGTCTCGATTGCATCAGAATGCCTCGTTTAAGCATGCAGGAACGCCTCAAAGAACTCGACACTGCCTCAACATCAAAACCTACCTACGTCACGCCTAGGCCACCTAAATCCCCCCAGCTGACAAAATCACAAAGCTCCCCGTTCCCTAACCCAGAGGATCCAGCAGTCATCCAAGAACACAGCACCCACCTCCCCAACCCGACAGCTCGGAACACCCGCCCACGCACCAACCGCCTAAGCTTACCCGGACCAGCACACCGGGTATTTGCTTTGCGACCCACGGCCCGGAGTCCGAAACTACTCCCGCTCCTGCGGGAATTAGTTGTACGACAGCAGGGGCCCGCGCATGCAAAGAACGCATCAAAGGGCGCGGCAAGTGGATCCTGTCAAGTCAGCAGCGCAGGGCGTTTCACGTCATTTATCGTTTCTGTCTGGCTGCCCGTGGATTTGAGTTTGCGAACTCCATTGCTGTTAAACTTTGTAACTGTAATAGTAGTAGTGTATCTAAATCGCTCGCTGTATCTATATACGATATACGCTGTACAATATTCACATGATTAGGTAGATACTGAAGAAGCCACCGTCTAGAATGCAAGAATTCCATGCCTCTCCCCTCTGCTCTCTGCATCAACTCCCCCATTACTAGCACCCCATCCTCACACACCTCACTCAAAGCTTCGGCCCCCTCCTCTTCTTCACATACAACTGCACCTCCACCCCACCTATCTGATCGCCCTTATCCTTCAACACCCTCCTCAGAATCTTCCCGCTCGGGCTCTTCGGAATCTGCTCCACGAACACCACGCCTCCAATAAACCACTTGTACTTCGCCATCTTCTTCTCCGTATACTCCTTAATCTCCTGCGCCAGCACCTCCAGTGCTTTCCTGTCCTTCAGCTTGGATGTGTCCCTGGGCACGACAAACGCTCTGGGCCACTCGGTTGCTTCCGACTTATCGTAGATGCCAATTACGCCTGCGTCCGCGACAGAATCGCTGCTGCAGAGGACGGCTTCGAGTTCCGCAGGCGCGACTTGGTAAGCCCGGACTTTGATGAGTTCCTTGAGGCGGTCGGTGATGCGCAGATGGCCCGCGGCGTTGAGCGCGCCGACGTCGCCGGTGCGAAACCACCCGTCGGGGGTGAGGGCGTCCATTGTCACAGACATGTCTGGCTCGGTGCCTTTGAAGAGGTCGAGCGGGAGGTACGCCGTCATGATGGAGGGGGCGCGGACGAGGATCTCGCCCTCGGCGTTGGTGGCGGCGATGGGTGCGGAGCCGTCGATAGGGACGATCTTGAGCTCACAGCCCCAGTGGGGACGGCCGGTGTCGTGGGCGTCGGCGTGCATTTCGGCCTCGGAGTAGCCGCGCTGGAGGGAGGTGGAGCAGGTCTCGGAGAGGCCGTAGCCCAGGCGCACGCGGAAGCCGCAGCGCTTGTAGACCTCAACGACGACTTCGTGGCCGAGGGGGGCGCCGCCGGTGACGGCGGCGACGACGGTGCTGAAGGCGTTACGGCCTTTGGCGTCGCGGCGGGCGTATTTCTCGACGTTGGGGGCCTTGGCGAGCATGACGGCGATGGGGGGCGCCATGTGCAGGTGGGTGACGCGGCGGTGGGGGATGGCGGCGAGCATGGCGTCGAGGTTGAAGGCGGGCATGGTGTAGACGGTGGCGCCGGTGCAGACGGCGAGGAGGAGGACGTTGAGGAGGCCGAAGACGTGGTAGAAGGGGACGTAGCCCAGCCACTTCTGGGTCTGGCCGTTGTAGTAGTCGGCGTCGTGCCAGAGCGAGCCCGTGGAGAAGTTGAGGGCGTGGTGCGAGAGGAGGACGCCCTTGGATCGGCCGGACGTGCCAGATGACCAGAGGAGCACGGCGGTGCGGTTGGGGGCATCCTTGTCGGCGAAGCGCGCCCTCGGGCGGGGCTTGGCGGCGAGGAGCTGCTTCCAGTGTCTCGTGCCGGCGCTCGCGGTCGACTGCTTGGCCGAGGACAGAGGGTACTGGTCCTCGCCGTCCACGGTGTAGATGGGCACCCGGCTGAAATAGTCTGTGTCTTCCTGTTTCTCCAGCGCGCCGCGCATCGCCTTGAGGGTGGCCGTGGCCGTGATGATAACTCTTGGTCGCGCATTCTGCAGGATCCACGCAATCTCGTCGCTCGTGAGCGCGGGGGACACCAGCGTCGCCGTGAGCCCCGACGCAAAGGTGCCGAGGAGAATGGGCGCGATGGGCAGGCCGTTCGGCAGCTGGATCAGCACGACGGGGGCGATTTCGGGGCCGCCCGGACACGATGGCGTGGGTGGCAGCTTGTGGATCGCATTTGGGTCCAGCCCGAGCGCCACGAGCCCCGAGGCAACCGCCTGCGCATCCCGCGCGACTTGGCCGTACGTGAGCGTCCGGTCCGACTTGTGGTCGACGAAAATCGGCCTGCTGTTCTCGATCTGCGGCACTCGCTGCGCGGCGGGAACGTAGTCGCTCTCGGCCAAGAATGGCTGGCTGAAGCACCAGTCGAAGGTGTTCCGCTGCGGGAAATGGCTGGGCGGCGCCCCGGCGTGCGCCTGCATGCTGCTTCTGCTCGTTTCGGTGGCCATTGGATGTGTGGCGGGGCAGCAGTCGTGGTGCGGTCGCGGGTAAAAGAAGCGCAGAGGAAAAGGACACGGCGGGACTGCTCGGCTTTATGTTTTCCGGGCTCGCGACCGGCACGTTGAACCGCAGCCCGGGTGGGCTGCCGAGCCCCCAACGCTCAGGGGTCAATTGACCCCTCAGCGCGCGGGCTATTGTGGTCGGCAGTTGCGCCGAGCGGTCGCGTGGCAAAATGCGCCAGCTCCACGCCCCACCCTCACAGCAGCATCCACAGCAGCATCTTGCCCGGAACTAGCTCCAAACTCGACAAAATGTCAAGAGAATGTCTATTTACATCGCGCCGTTCATGTGGAAGATCACTCCTTAGGGCATTGTAGGCCATAAGTCTCAATCTTATTGTTCATATTATATGGAAATATTTGACCGGCCTTGAGCAACAATGGTACGGAGAAAAAGAGTTGTCTCTTGCACTACGGAACCAAAGACTCTCACAATCCAATCACGGCCTGCAATGTACCTCAAATACGGTGCAAGGAACCACTTCTAGTGTCAATTCGCTGCTCCCACCTAACAGTCAAAGCTACTTTTAGTCCTAATTCCATACGCTATTCCTGGATATCATATCCCCACCATCCTTAGCACAGGTCGAAAGTTCGGTATTTGCCCGTGACTGCATCCCCCTTCATCAGATCCCAAATGTAAGCAGGCCCGACCATAGTGAACTCGCCTTTGTGCTCGGAGCTCTCCCGGATCAGTATCGGAAACCTGCAGCCGTAGAACGCGCATACGCGGTCACCCTTTTTGGCATGCGCGGGCCCCAGCCCACATTCAGTTTTCTTCGTGGCGATGCGCTTAGTGGCGATGAAAGATTGGCCCCCAAGCGTCCCGAACATTTTCTCGAAGAAGTACAGAAGGCCCTTCTCGCCCACGCCCGGCTGAAACTCCTCCAGGGGTGCTTTTTTCTTCTCTGCAACCATAATCTCTTTCCATAGTGTCTCGCAGGTCACTCCATATGGTTTCTTGTCGGGGTCATCGCACTGCGATATGATGCTATAGAATTGCCGCTTCGCGCCGGCAGGATCATCTTCGAACATCGGGGACAGCCGACTCATCATGGCATTGGTGAAACCTTCGAGCGTGGTTGTCGCGAATAACCTCCCGGTCTCCTTGTAGTTCTCGAGCAGGGCAGACTCTTTGCTCTCCAAGGGGCCAATCACCCTGTCGACACGAGCGATCTCCTCTCCTCGGACAGAAAGGACACGCCTCACTCTGACTTGTTCAGGCGCCTGGTCTGAAAAGCCACGCCTCGAAATACTGTCACCAGACCTCTCATTCGAATTGCCAGGCCTTTCATTCGAACGGCCATGCCTCAAGCTGGTTCCGGCAGGCCCCTCATTAGTCTTCACCTTCCCCCGAACAAAGCGGTCACGCCTCGCGCTAATTCCGTCAGGCTTAGCGCTGTCCTTGGGGGACGATATGTTGCCCTTTTTGGATATAGACACATGGCCTCTGCGACTGCTATTAGCCGTGCAGTTTTCGAACAGCTCTGAGTAGCGATAGGCTTCTCTTTTTTCGTGGAAACTCGGTATCCACGATGGTATGGGACCTCGTACCCCCATCTCCTCCTGTGTTGCAGGCGCATGGATCACCATCCATGCGAGCATGTCGTCACACTCCGGCGCTTGAAAGATTCCATCGAAAAAGTTCTCTACCGCCGAGAGTGGGCTGAGCGTGTAGTCTGGAGGGGGTACGGTCGGTAAACAGCGGAGTATTCCATATAACGCAAAGAGCTTGTCTCTCGGCTCCGTAGTTTGCATATAGAGAGTGCTGCCGAGTAGGAGGTCGGGAGAACACCTGCCCTCGCATGCAGAGTAGTGTGCCCGCATAAAGGGCATGGAATGGGCAAAACTGAGGCCGTTCGTGAACCTGGCGCTTCTGTAGACGTCGGGTAGGGCGGTCATTTGACCCACGACGAGTTTGACGTAGATGTCGAGACTCACGAGTTGTGCACCGCACTGGAGGAGGGGCATTCGAGCGCAGGTGAGCTCCCCGAGAGGCCAAAGCCGGCACCATAAAGGTCTTCTATCCAAGTCCTTGAGGCCCCGGACGGCATCCTCTGTTGGATTAGAGACAATTAAATCGTTCCGTTTGATGTAATTGAATGCCTCGCAAATGCGAGTTGATGACTCTGGGTGTAGGCGAGACACCTCTCCGCATTCTGCGCAAGGGGCCCGGGTCTCAAGATCCCCCCTCGACTCCTCTGGTTTTAGATGAAGGTGATCATTGCAGGACTCCCATGCTTCGTCCAATGGCACTTCTTCCCCAGCCCAAGCAATTACCAATGCTGCGCCGGTGAAGATCTCTTTGGAATACCTCGCGTGCCAATTTCTCTCCTCCGAGCTCGAGAAATTGATGCAGATGCCTCCGACCTATAGAGGAACTGGTATCTTTTCCCTCCGAAGTCGCTTCAGCGCCAGGACGAGGTTTTGTGGGATGCCGAAGAGCTTGTTGTTGAGCCGAATCGGCTGGTAGACGGTGGTCTCCTCGGATGCGTAGGATAGAGCCCTATATCTGTGTCGCAGCTCCCCCTTCAATGGCGTGACGAGGAACTCGCAGACAATCGGTTCGTGGTACTTGCCGGGCGCGAGTTCGATGATCCGGATCTGGAAATTCGGGTCTTTGGGGTCGTTTACCAGCGCAAGGGGCATTCGTCGTAAACTCGTTGGCTGCGGAACGCCGTATTTGTCTGAGCGGCTTGGACCATGGCGGCGGCGGGCTTTGGGCGGTAGAGATGTACGGGATCAGATGGGTGCAAAAAAAAGACGCAGTATGCGATGTTGGACGATGAATTGGCAAAGCTGGCCCGGTGGGGACGTGCCAGGAGGATTTGCAAGGGTTTGGATGAAGCCTGAGCTCATTGGAGAAGAGAGCGTTGTCAAGGAAGGTACGAACAGAGCTCCGGCCAGAAAAGCCTGCGGCTCTGCTCCGTCACGGTGCGTGTCCGTATGTCATGAGGAGATGTCGGCTCGGTGTCTCTGCGCGATAGCCCCATATGGGCGCTAGTTGTATCGTAATGGGCTGTCTGGGATCGCACAAATGCCTCAGTTATGGACTAGAGGCGTTATCTGCATGACGAGGGCGGTAGTTGCATGACGAGAGGCCGGTGTCCTATCCAGGAAGGCCAACGTTGCGATGTTACAGGCGTCCCTTACACTGGTAGATGCCTTTGTTGCATTGCAATACACTGTTGGGAAGTGTTGCACCACCTTGGCTGCTATATTACAGGCCTGCCTCACATTGTGAGAGGTCTTGATTGTCCTAGGATAGGCATCAATTGCATTGCCATGACACGTTAGGGGGTTTAAGGAGGCGTCAGCCGCTATTTTGTAGGCCCTACTTGCAATCCGAAAGGCCCTGATTATACCGAGACAGGACTTAATTGTGTTGGAATTCTGTTGCGGATGAAAACCCCCTGGATGGTTTGCTCTGACAGTAAGCAGGCATCTTTCCGCACTGGTTAAGGGGGCTCTTTCCTTTGGCCAGGGCCTTGGCGCGCATGTCTCGCCCAGGCTCTTTGCCATCGCTGGCCAGCTTGGGCCTTGCTTCCTCCTCCACAATTCGAGATCGACGCAGATTTTCCCGACCTCCGCGACATTCGACCATTCGACGCGGGGTGTGATGTCGTCAAAAGCGGAGGAGGCTCGGCCGAATACGACATGGTCTGACTCGGGTTGCAGCGGATCGACCCGCGCCTGTACTACATCGGGATTCTGTGCGACGCGGGAACAGCGGGTTGTGTAACGGTTGCTTGGTTCTTCGGTGATAGGGCTGGTGAAGAGTTGAAGCGTTGGAAAGCTAAAGCTAATGGCTGTCTTTGGAACGATGCAAAAATTTCGAGGTATAGATCCATCTTCCGTCAAAACAGACTGCCGCCTAGTAGCTGGGTATCCGAAGGAAAAGACGGTACTACGCAAAGCCAATCGAAACCGCCGTCCGCCGTCCGCCGCCCGCTGCACGTCCTTCTCGATAATACCCCTCTAGGATATCCGAGCTACTCCTGTCTCCTGTCCGACTGTCGTTCGCCACTGCTCGACCCTGCGATGTCGTAAGAACATACCCGGCTGGACACAGCCAAATGCGCTACTATGGACAAGACGTACCTCGACCCAGTCACACGAGGGAGCCCGAGGCTTTCAACGTCCGCTTCTTCGAGAGGAATCAGCGCGTCCGCAGGGTTGTCAGAAAACGATTTGCGTTGCGTTATTGGAGACGATTCCTACCGTTGCACACAGCGATCTTCGCCTGCAGTTGTCGGAAGAGGATCAAATCGGTTCCAATGACGGCCTTGATCCTTTTATTCCCAGCCGCGAGAGCGGCACCCGAGACGGCCCAGCCATCCCTTGCGTTGCCATGCAAGCCCACCCGACTGCTACAGACAAGATCGGCCAACTCCATGCGGGCGTTTTGGAGCTGGCCGAGCATTCCGTCCAGATGGCCATACTCGATGCCGCCCGACTGCAACACGCGGGGCGCTGTGTTTCGCCGGTTCTCCGCCCCCATCGTCATCATCAACACTGTGAGGCGAGCCGCCAGCTCCATGATGTCGAACGCCTGACGGTTTATCGCGTCTGACTGCAGGGCTTGCATTCCCTGGGCCAGTGTGAGAATGTTGATCATTCGGTCTGCCTCAGCGATGATTCCATCAAGCGGCTCCTTTGCGCCATGCAGCTCATGGCGGGATTCCTTGACGGAATGGAGATTATCGATGGCTTTATCGGAAACCGGGACGAACCCATCGGCGAGGGTGACAGCCATGTCCAGAATTCAGTATGATGCGTGGTATTACCGCGGTCTCCAGCTGGCGAGGACTGAGCTGTCGACGATGATTGCTTCCTTAAGCGGACGTGCAATACGATGCGATCGTTCAGGGTTGGCCTGCTTAAAAGATACGAAAAGGGGAACCCACCGGCTGCTGTTTGATGGAAGCGAAATGATGTCAACGCGTGCTGTTTTCAAGTTTCGCGGGTCTGGCGCCCGAAAATGGTGCAGACGTGGCTTGTGGTTTCCTGCATGCACTGATTGTCTCATGCAGTCGTTCGGGGTCTTTGGGGCAATCTCGTGACCAAACACAGAATCGAGATAATTCCTTTTTGGGAGAGTTGGACACGGGATTGATACCCTCGTCGCCGGGCGATGCCGCTCTGGACGAATCCTGTCTTGGCATACACAACAACAGGCCACCAGCCCCTGGTCAGGGGAAGCTCGCTGTCAGGTGGATGCAGTCTCGACCAGCCACGCCAGCTAGCCCGGCAGCCGGATCCCGAGAGCCAACATTCGAGCCCTGCCACCGGTGCCGGAGCTTTGCGCCAATCCTTTCAGGGGTCACCTTCAGGCCCAGGTGTCTTCCCACTTAGAGCCGCATCACTCATCAACCAACACTCAAACAGACCAGAAAGACCGAGTTATGTGGCGAGCTGGAGTGTGGATAAAGGCCCTGGGCTGCTCAATTGTCAAGTTTGGAGTCAGCGCTGTTAAGCCAGGTGCCTTCCTGCTGTGTGTTAAGGGTCGCAGAACCGATAGCTCCGGCCGTGCTTGGAGGTCGCGCAAAGTCTTCCGACAAACAGCTCCCTTCCTTTTTCACGCGCTCACCGACCCAGAGTCCGCCCGGCAAGGAGCCTTCTCGTTTGACCCATATCGCATTCTCTTGAAAGCGACCTTCCTCAGGGCGGGGCCTGTCACCAAAACTCCAACAGACCCGGGTGCGCGTCCGACAGCATCTCCCGGTAACCCATCGCTACGTTAGACGATGACCGGTGTTCGATATGGGCTGCCGCCAACTCGTGGCTTTCGCCCTCGAAGCGCATTGAGAAGACCGCTTCCTTACGACCCGAGGCTCTGGCAACGAAAACGAAACTCCTTCGCTACACAAAGCCACGCCACCGAGAACGCGCGAGACGCGGCCGTCCTCACGATCGCAAGACACAAGTTTACCCTGTGGATCTGACGCGTCCTGAACTCTCGGACTAGGCGCAAGACAACCCACCATGGTCTTCTTCCGAAGCCGACGATTTCCAGTGCCCGCCATGGCAAAGAAAGTGCCACCAATGGTTTGAACGCGCTGTGCTTGATCATACATCCCCTTTGGTCACCATAAACCCACAGGGGTTTCCCTGGATTTGGTTATCCTCTGGTAACATCGAATAGCGCGCTGACCTACCACAAGCCGACACGATTGCAGACAGCATAACCTGCGAACCTCGGCGTCTACTCCGCCGCCATCCGTCACGCGACCCCAAACCCGAGTGATCCTTCGGTCCGAAACACCCTCTTCCTAATGTAGTACTGCAGTGCAGTCTGCGATGCCGCATCGAATCTGCTGACAACGGATAGGAGACAAAACGACCAATAGGTGGAATCTCAACACACTGCGATAACAAACCCAGTGGTTGTTTGAACTCCGAGCCAGTGACCACAGCCAGCAGGAAGGAGCATGGCTGTATTAGCCTAGCCAAGTAAATGTAGAGAAACACGTCACGATGGACAATGGGCAAGCCGCACTCCACAACACCCTGTTTGATGTCAAGCAGCTGAAGTTGATGCGCCGTACAGAGCTACGTCACACAAGCGATGCCACAAACATCCGCACCGACGGAACCTGGCGCTCAACAAGGACGAAACAGGCCTGCAATCAACCTGCAACCTGATTGCACTCGTCGGGGTCTCGTCATCCAGCAATATGCATCACATTTTGCACAGTGGGGTTTCGGTCCGGCGCACGCACTGACTGTCCCGGGAGCGGAGATTGGATCCGCGCAAACGGTACCGATCACCGTTCCAGGCCCAAAGTACCAGTACAACCACACTGCCACCAACCGTTTCGGCCAGGCTTTCCCCTGCCGGCCGGGCAAGTCTCAAGCGGCAGAGGGCCGCATACCTCCAAGACACTCTGACGCCACCCAAGACAAAAGCAAAACCGCCGCCCAATCGAAGTCGCAGCACGTCCACCCCCTCCGCGCGGACATTCCCCGCCGGTTGCTCTCCCTCATCTGCACCTCAGTCGAGACCCCTCGTCCCCAACGCCGAGCCCAATGTTTGACGCCACCATCACCTGCGGCCGGTCTGTTTTGGCGCCGGCACTGACTAGTTTAGCTTCACTGGCAGTTCTGATCTGCATGTCTCGAGCAGAGGACTCGACTTGTCGATGGGTCAGAGAAGAAAGGAAAAAAAAGAATTCCTGAACTGTAATCAAGGCACTGAGGGATTGCATGGAGGCTTCAGCCATCCAATCCTTCTCGCTCGTGTGTTACAGCCAGGCTGAGGGCGGCACCGTCTTGCAGGGCGAGCCATCGTGGGCAAGCGTTATCTCATCGAGCCCTTGTTGGTTCGGCCGGTTTGCTTTTGTTCCAGCTGTGTTTTCTGCATTGCAGACCAAGCCCACGCACCTTGACGTCCATCGAGCGGTGAACACTGCCGGTTTGAGGTGGCGTGATCGTGCTCCTCCAAGTGGTAGCCGAGTGCAGATGGATTCATCGCGGCACAGTGAAGCAAATCCCGATCACATCGGTCAGGCCTGGCCAAGCAGTACGATGAACTGTGAACACAATTTTTATTCCACCGTCTACTCCAAGCTGATGTACGCGCCATGGTATCAGATCGCTCCAGTCTAAAAGAAGAAAACCATGCAAAATAATATCCAATATCTGCAGACCCCTCCGAGTTGCATTCCCGCGAGCCATCATCATATTCCATTCCGAGGTACAATGTGGTCCATGTCCGTAAAAGTTGCAAACCAAAAACCACCAAGCCAAGAAACAAAAAAATCAATGCTCCTCTTCGTATGCAAGCAAAGCACGCACTGTGCTTTGAACGTAGGTAGATAGATAGATGTCCTCCATGAGTAAATTTCCTAGGGACTTCTCATTAGGTAATAGCAGCATCATTCCCGGCCCCATCATCAACACCCCTGACCAAGGGCCCAAAATAGTCGGTAGTTTTTACACGGTAATGTCCAGAAAATATTTCGTAAAGGTCGTGTCTGTGTATGTTTGTCTGTGTGTGTGTGAACTCGCTCTTGTGTGCTGTGTATGTGGATATTTTATGTCGAGCAGAGCAGAGACGAGGCGTCGTGTCGCAGCGTTCGGTGCGTAAAGTAAGAGAAAAGCAAGTGAAAGATCAAGGCTTCGAGACCTGCTCCTTGCGGAAGAACTTGAAGAACCCAATCGGCAGAATGAGCTGCAGTATCAGGCACACCCAGAAGAACGGCTTGCTCAGCCCCGGAAGCACGCCCTCCGAGAAATCGGGGAAGACCCCGTCCGGCCCGACCTTGTGCGGTGCCGTGGCGCGCGCAAGGATGGTGAACACCGCTCCGAGGACCTGTGCCGCGATGAGCGTCGCAGCGACGTGTTGGCGCGTAAGCGTGAGCAGCAGGACCATGCCGAGGCCGACGCCCTGGACGGTGTCGAGGAGGCCGAGCCACAGCCAGAGGACGCGGGAGCCGAGGGCGGATACGACGGCGGTGCCGAGCCACGGGAGGTAGAGGCCGATGCCGCTGGTGCCCCACAGCATCTGGGCCCAACGCGGGGCGCCGAGGCCGATGGAGAAGAGGGGCACGATCCAGGGGTGGGTCTTGGAGAGGAAGGAGAAGAGCCAGAGGAGGAGGGACCAGAAGACGGCGAAGAAGCCGATGGCTAGGACGAGGGCGGCCGGGCCGGGGATGACCTTGGAGTTGAAGAGGAACTCCCAACTGCGGCCGTAGTTGGTCGTGAGCCAGTAGTTCTGGACGATGACGTAGAAGAAGAACCACGGGATGACGTGGCGCCGGACGAGCGACATGTAGAAGCTGGGGATCGTGTCGGGCATCTGGCGGTAGTAGTCAGGGAGACCAACGAACGAGACGTATCCGATGGCCCAGAGAAGGAAGGCAATCGGAACCGTGATGACCAAGATCACTGGGACTTTGTTGGCAATGAATGCGCCGTTGATCAGGCCCGTGGGAGTCTGCGCTGTGATGAGGCTGCCCCAGAACCAGAGCGCCACGATGTAAAGCTGCTGGATGCCCTGGATGACCGCAGCGCGGAAGATCCAAGTCATAATGGGTGCGCCGCCTGAGAACACAAAAGTTAGCATATTTCACCAGAAACAAGCGCGTCAAATACATACCTTCGTCACCAAAGTTCATGGCAAAGAACAGAGCACCGCTCGATGCGCCAGTAGCGTACAGAGCCGTAGCGGTATTCTGGATGGCATCCTTGGATCCCAGAGGCAAGAAAGGCGTAACACCAAGGAGCAGGAACGCGAGACCGTAGAAAAGCCAAGGCAGCGAAAGCGTGTACAGAGCCGAGAACCGACGGAACATAAGCCACCACAGCGCAGAAGTTACGGCGTACGTGCCAGCCACGATGTAGAGCTGCTTCTCGGACTGTCCGGCCTCTCCAACCAACAGGACGATCTGGTACGAGTTGGCAGACATGATCTGACCAAGGGCAAGGATAAGCGAGTAGACCGGCCAGTCGCCGAGACGAATAGACAGAAGCTTCTTGAGACCCGTCGGTGGCTTGTACCCATCGCCGAGCAGGAACTCGTCGTCGCGATCCGGCCCGCTAGGTTGGTGGTAATCGTCGTTCTCGTCATCCGAAGGAGAAATGCTCTGGACGCTCATCATGCTCGTGACCCTAGACTTTCTTTTATTGCTTGCTGGGTCCGGGCTACGAGCGCGGCCCAGTTTCGCGTCGCGGAAGTCCTTGGCCCATTGCTTCTCGCTCTCCTTGAGGTAGTCATCAATGCAAAGATCCGTGTCTGAGTTCTTGGCGTTCAAGTCGGCAAGCTTCTGCTCAAAGGTGTTGTAGTACTCGCCAGTGCTGTCCGTGAAGAACGGGTCGACCTTCTGCAACTTGAAGTCATGGCGGTCGCCAACAACGTCAATGACGGACAGGCGTGAGCTCGCTCGGCTGCGGTCCATATAGATTTGGTTAGCGTTCGGTCTGGGTTGTGCGCCGTAGATACCAAACTGGTGCGGTTGGGTATCAGACTGGTCGGGCGACATGATGCGCATGGCGAATGTGTCGACACTGAGACGAGATGCGTTCGGGTCGTTGATGGCGAGGGTGGCAATACTTGTCACGGAGGACGCCGCTGACGGGTTGGCATACAGAGGATTGGGCCGGTGCATCAAAGGCTCGTCGTTACCATCGTCAGCCATAAGAGGCGTATCCGAGAAAGGATTCGACACCGAGCGGCGGCCATGCTCGATATCGTGGCTCGGCTCGTTGATGTAGGGCACGTTGATGCTCGAGGCGAGGGAATGCCGGTTCGAGTTGCGCGGGGTGTCGAAATCCATGTCATCGTAGGCTCTGTTGCTGCCGCTGCTGCCCGGGCGGAAGCTACCGCCAGACGGCACGGCGAGGAGCGAGCCCGTCGTGAGTCTCTTTCTCTTCTTCGCCTCCCTGTTGTGCAGACGGATCGATTCGCCCTGGAGCGTGTCGAGGTCCTCAACCCACTGGGCGACCGGGAAGCGCTGTTTGGCGCTCCATGCTCTCATCTTCTGACGGCTCTTCTGCTTAGTCTCCAAGGCGCTGACGATGGATTCCCGGAACTGGTGCAAGAGATGCTGCGGCGCGGTCGACTCGACTGTGTACCAGAAACCAGGCATTTGACCGAGACCACCAACGCGCGCACCAACGCCGAGCGCGCCCTTGCGGCCGAATTCGACAGCCACGAGACCAAACGGCTCGTCGCGAGACGGAATCAGAGCAAACTCAGCTCCGCTGAAGATGTAGGGAGGGAGAGACGTAAACTCGGGCTTGCTGAAGACGCGCTTGGGGTAGCGCTCCATGAGTTTAGACAGCTTGAGTGCAGCGAACTTGCCGTAGAGATCAATAACGGGGCCGACGGCAATAAGCTGCGTGGTGGGATACTTCTCAAGAATCGAGGGGAAGATATCAGCGATCAGATCAACGCCTTTCTGGAGCGACCATCTGCCGACAAACACGAACAGTTCGGCATCCGGGTTGATCTCCAAGCCGGCCCATTCCTGAGCCTGCTTCCGCAGATCGCCACGCTTGGATTCGGCCTCGAGATCGATGACGACGTCCTTCTCCTTGACCTCCTCATCCCTCGACCACTCGGCAGTATCGCTAGGATCGGGATTCGGCAGCTGGCCAATCTTGGACAGACCCCAGAAAATCGGATAGCGGGCGTAGGAGCGGTCACCGTACTTCTTGGACACACCAACGGCACCGAAGCCTTTCTGGTGGACACGCAGATAGCTAGCACCGGCGTGGAGCAAGTTGAACACCGAGCCGAACTGGATGTACTCCTTCACGATCTCCGGATCCAGATTGAACACCTCGCACACTTCTTTGGATTCCTCGGGGGTGCGCATGGGCCACATGCCCTGGAATTCGGCATTGTGAAGCGACAGGGCGCAGGGAATCGTGCGTTCTGGGAGAAGATAGAGCGGGGCGGCTGCGCCATGGTAATCGTTGATGTGGTAGAGGTCAGGATCAAACCGGCGGATCGTCTCGGCAATACAGTAGTTCCAGGCAGAGTAGTAGATGGCCGAGTCGATGTCGTCCATTCGCGGCGGGTACGGGTCGGCCTTGGTCTGTTGGCGGAAGATGGGGGCATCGAGAAGGACATAGGTGATGTTCTGCACCTGATGGTACTGCACCTCGATCTCGTACTCCTTGCCCATGATGGGGACATACATGGGCTCGCCGCGCTGGTCGATAGGGTAATCGATGCCACCAACGCAGGGGACAACCCAGATCAGATCTTGGTGGTCGAGTGCCTTGCCCATGAGCTGCGCCATCACGCCGAGACCGCCGATCTTGATCTTGATGTTCCAGTCGTCGATATTGTATTCCATCGTTGCGATGATGACCTTTCTGCGCTTGCTGGCCAACGCTCCGAGCTCGGTGCCCTCCTCATCCTTGTGACGGAAGTTCTCGAACGTAGAACTCAACCGGTTGCCGACATTGCGGAACGGCGATCGACCGCGGGTCTTCTTGAAGCCGACCTTGTTGATCTTGATCTTGTAGAACGAGCCCATGAAAATCCATACGGCGAGGAGACCGCCAGCCACGGGGAGAGTCGCAAGCAAGATGAACAGAACAATCTGGACCCACATGTTTCCTTGCGGCTCCTTGGTGAAGGTGAGCGTCGTGTCGTCAAAGATCAGCTTGTACGAGAGCGCGGGCATCGGGGGAGGCTCGGAGGCGTTGAGCACGTTGAGCGCCAGAGACGAGGGCGGCATGCGGTCGAGAACGCCATCGCCGTCGACATCGCCGTACACGAACCCGGCATCGGGCTTCTGATCAGGGTTCATGCCCCAGATGTTCAGCTGGAACTGAGTCGGCCACTCGTCCATCAAGTGCGACTCCCATCTGCCATCCGCAGCGAGGGTAAACTGGTTCTTGACACCGGCATCGAAGCCGAACTTGTTCATGGTGCCGTGCGCAAAGATGTGCGGGAATCGGCGCGCTTTCTGCGGCGTGCTGTCGCCCTCTTGCTGGAAGGAGCTGCTGCCCAACTTCTGCGACCAGTACTGGACAACTACATGGTCGCCGTCCCAGGCCTGGCGCGCGGTTCCGGACCAGGGGAGATTGTTGATCTTGTCCTTGCCTCCCTTGTACTCAAACCACTCGCTCCAGGACGACCGCCAGTTAGTCGAGTAGCGCCACTTGTTCGCGCCTGCAGCGGCATGGTTGACCATGAGATCGTTGCCCTCCTTCGTCAGGAGAGTTGTGGAGTAGTTGGCAGACTCGGGGAAGACAACCGGGTTGTTAGGCTTGCCCACGCGCAGGAAGAAATGGTCCGTCGCATTCGTGGAACCACCGTCTGCTGAAGCGGGCGCCTTGAGCGTGATCTGATGGATACCGTCACTCACGTCGGTCAAGACGGCGGTGAATATCCATTTGGATGCAATATTGCCAACCAGGTCGGGCCTCACAGCAGTCGTGGGCATGTTTTCGCAGTGCGGGTTGCTGAGCTTCGCGTTTCCGCCAGACTCGACAGTCGACGAGATCGAGATGGACTCTTCAACGCTCACGCAGTTCATCTCCTCGGAAAACTCGAACGAGATTTCGACGGAACCCTTCGCCTCGTCCGAGTTCACAGACTCGTCATGCCCAGGGTTGAACTTGGTGATCATGGGTGGCGGTCCTTCCCAGTCATCGGAGAGAACGTAGGCGCGGTATTCGAAGGGTTTCATCGTAATCTTGGAAATACAGCCGCTGAGCCTGGGCGACTGCATGAATCCCAAGCTCTTGGGTGAGGCCTCCAGGGTGATCTCGTCGAAAGGGGAGAACAAGTTCCTCACCTTAGCGCCGCGATCAAAGGGAGAGTAGAAGGCCGTCTTCTCGTCCTTGCAGTCAAAAGTGTAATCGGTAGTCTCGTTCTGGTTGTGATAAACGAGCCAAACCGGCTGGGCCGGGAAATCGGCCTGAACACCAGCCTGGAAGGCACGGGCAACCGACCAGACACCAAGCTCAGTCTCGGTTTTTTCGCTTCCTGGCAAAAGCACCCTGTGGGTTTGGTTGGCGAGTTGCTGGACCAGCCAGCCTTCCCGGAACGTGTCGAAGTTGTCACGCATGTGGTACATGGACTTCATGATGTTACGGATCGGCGCCGACGGGTCTCGGTGGTCCAGCGCCACCTTCGGGTCGTTGCACCCGTGTCTGGCTTTGTCGATCGGCCATCCGATATACTGCGTGCTGTTTCCTGCGTGGCAGCCGTGTAGCTTCCAAGCCTGACTGGCTGTGAACGTCTGACGGCCAAAAATGTAGTTATCGGCTGTGCTGTCGAGAACGTAAAACTCCTGCTCCTCACCGTAGAAAACGAGCGGAATTCCGGGCATGTGCAGCGTCATTATAAACAGACCTAGAAGCATCCGCTCGGAACCCTGCGTAATACCCGACCAACGGAACACATCCTGGTTCATGGTGCCAAACATGTGTCGTGGGTCAAACTTACCGGTGTTCGGGTTGACGAGATCGTTCGTGAGAAGCATGGCGGCCCAAATGTTGGACCAGTTAGGGTCCACATCGAAGCCGGCTTCGAGGTTTCCGCTCAGACCGACAAATCTCGTGAGGTAACGGTAAGTAGAGTAGTGGAAAGCTCCGGAATCAAGCGCGTTCAGGCCCTCGCCACGGATCGTCAGGTTCCCCGCCTTGTTGAGGAGATCAGTGGTGAGGTTCATCGCCCGAGCCGTTGCACCGTCTCCCTCCAATTTCATGCCGCTATCCTTGCCTCTGCCGATATAGACTGCGCCGTAATCGTTGCCACCTGTGATCTCACCTGGCAGGAAGAAATTGTCCTTGTTGTGCCTCTTGGCACACTTGCGAACCGCCTCGTTGTGCTGAGCAAGGGCATCAACGGTAATCTGTGTGGCCTTATCGAAGCGGAACCCGTCAATGTCAAGCATCGTGATAGCAAGGCACGAGAAGAGCTCAAGCTTCTCGCGGACTGAAGGCACCCATTCCCTGAGACGGTCCTGGACGCTGGCGAACTTGGCCAGGGAACGCTGCCAGTCGGGATGGACGCCGAAAGCCTCGATGTCACCGTAGTGGTCAAAATCGCTCTCGTAGCACCCCTTAAGCTGTGTTTCTTGCTCCGTGACAAGCTTGCCCTCCTCGTTCCAAAATCTAGGGTATTCGCACTTTTCCAAGTACTTGTCGTTTGACGGCCGGAAGTCGAGGTATTGCCGTGAGCCCTTGTAGCTCACTTTGTGCTCGTTTATCGTAAAAGGCGCCGTCTCGTTTTCGAACCCCTCGAACGAAAGCAGATCGCTCATGCTGCAGCACGCCGAGTTAGCCAACCGGCTTACCCCACTTCCCCTGTCAGAGCCCAATTGACTTACGTTGAGAATGTGTGATCCAGCATCACGTACATCCCTCGCTCGTGGGCAGCAGCCACCATATCCTGCCAGTCCTTGATCGTGCCGTAGTGGGGGTCGAGAAGGGTCAGATCCACAGGCTGCAATGCTGTTAGTAAGGGCCGGGGAGGGGCTTCTGACACAGGAACCTCACCGAGTACGAATCCACGCCCCACGGGAGGTTGATGAACGGCGAGCCGGCGATGTAAATGCCCTGTACGCCGGAAAGTCAGCAAGCATCACTCAGCGCCCAAGATGCGACTGCGAACCTTCATCCCCATGCCCTGAATGTAGTCCAAACTGTCAACCAGGCCCTTCAAGTCACCTCCGTGCCGGAGCTGGTTGCTTGTGATATCCTGCTCGTAGACCGTGCCATTGATATCGTCGTTTGACGGGTCACCGTTCGCGAGTCTGTCGAGAAAAAGCGTATAGAAGGGAAATCGCCAGTCCGGGGGTGATGGAAAGTAGTTGTGGTTTGGTCGCTCGGCCCAGTAGTTTAAAGGATCTACCGCATCTTTGTTCATATTAAGGTTGTATGCTTCAAAGGCCGCATCGTACCGGAGCCCGTGGGCAACGGCTGCGAGGGCGCAAGTGAGGAGAATGGCCGCCATGGTGAAGCGCGGTCACGCCCGATCGGGCGGATCTGGCAGGCGACAAGACCGGATACCCCGCCAAGCAACTGCGCTGTGGTGGGCAAACTGGTGGTTCTCGACTGACTGCAAAAAAAAAAAAAAAAAAAGGGGAGGGGGGGCGGGGAGA
>Ga0247780_1000616_pt1 | contig 31679 bp, 32 predicted proteins | sample UWRJL079202R5_FD_179927 | JGI IMG/M metagenome (GOLD analysis project Ga0247780, IMG submission 179927) | Plant litter microbial communities from Arlington Agricultural Research Station in Wisconsin, United States - UWRJ-L079-202R-5 | ecosystem: Environmental > Terrestrial > Plant litter >... | reverse complement strand
CCCCTCAGTGGTACGACATTCGAAAATATAACCGTTGCGCACCTCGACTTCGGCTGCGGACGATCCTGGAAGATCTAGAATCCGTAATCCATTGAGAATTGTGGAGGCATAGTTGCATCCTCCCTCCGCTAACTCCTCAAGAGCCACGGCGTCGAGGCTCGCTTCGGGATAGTGCGATTGTTCATATTGACAATACATGCACTTCGCCCCTGGATGGTACGTTAGTTAATCGCCGGCGACTCGACATGAAGCAAATATCGAGCTCGAGGCCCGGATTACCTGCTTACTAGCTAGTGTCTTTTTGTCATATCCCTGGCCCGCTCCTGGGTGAACCACTGCAGCACCCGAGGCCGCACGCCAGGCCCTGAGGTCCTGTGGATTCATCCACCGATACTCTGGGCAGTCCTCGTCGGGCTCACCCTCCTCGCGCGAGTGAACCCTCCGCCATTTTCTGCAAAAACCGCCGTCTTGGAATACTTTGCAGTCTCTAATGAGCTTGAATCGATTCCTGGATGCCGAAATCTGCTCGTGATAGTCAGCGCAACGAAAAAGAGCGTAAACCTTTTTGCACATGTCTTCGAAAAAATGCTCTGGTCACGTCCGAGGGTGGATGTCTGAGGGGAAAGCGTGCTGTCGTCTCATCAGGTGCGAGGAGAATATGTCGGGCAGCAACCACAACGGCGCCAATCACATCTACCCATCCGATTGGCGCAGGGACGCATGACTCTTCGCTTATTGGTTTGCGGGACTCGGCACCAGGTTGTCTCAGCCATCACCAGCGGCGGGGCGAACACCGACGCCGTATATTGGTCCGTGCGCACCGGGGACCTCTCAGGGAAAGCCACCGTTACGCGCAGGGGCGCCGGTGTCCGGCATAGGTTTCCTTGCAACACACCGCCCTATTTATGGTCACGGCAAGTATAGCCGGGGCAAATTTCGGCTCAGGCGGGCCTCAGTGCGGCTTACCCCTAGCTCAGGATTTGCGACTAATATGGACTCGGACAGAAAGAGTTGTCGGGTGAGACTAGAGGTAGGTACCTAGGTGTTTTTTACACTCCAAGCCCGAGACAGGCTGCGCCATTGGGGATTCGATCCAGGAAGATGTAACGGAAGTCGCGAGTGCCTGCTCCGGAGAGCTGGCAGGAGACCATCTCACTCAAACTTTCCCTCTACGTTTACACAGCCCTCTTTTCGTGACTTCGAGCTGCTACCCCGATTTTTGAGGCCCCCCTCTCAAAATCAACACCGACATGACAAGTCAAAGTCCTCGGCTACAATTCCATGCATCCTAGCTGAGCGCCCCCTACCTGGCGCTACGGAGACAAGACGTCCAGTTTCTCTCGCCCTTCGTTCGCAATCACTATTTTCACAAACTGAAATTCAAGCGTACTGAAGCACGGTATTACTTGCAGAATCGAGCCTGGGAAATAAGCGGGTTTTTTGGTCAAGGCCCAGCAACACAATGTTGTAGTGTACATGTCGGCGGCGACCGAGAATTCGAATGCGTTCTCCCCCACCATGATGGTGGATTCTTCATTGACGAGGTACAATAGTTCCATCACTGTCTAGAATATCTACCTAGGTACCTGTAGCAACACGTTTTGACTTGTTTCTTTCGCCTTTATGCTCAAGCTTTAGGAACCCGCCTGCGTGACATGACAGCAACGCCGACCTTCAACTCCAGGTTGCGTTTCTGGAAATTGTACCACCTATTTGCCCCCGATCCAGCAGCTTGAACTCAGTACCTCGGCACGCAACCTGCAGATATCATCCCGCATCCCCTCCCGCTTACACTCAAACACAGGAACCCAACCACACGGTACATAACCAGCACTTTGAACCGCCGCGTTTGCGTTGCTGGTAGAACGACCTGCCCCACGCATGCTTACCCACTTGCTGTCAATCGTTAACAAACTACGATGGACCTGCCGGCGTGAGACGGGCAGTCTCGGCGACAATACTCAACACATCGCAGCACATAGCACGTCCTCCTTCGGCGTCCCCGGACAACGACCGACCAACCGATTTTCAGAGCGATGTTCTGCAAAAACGAACAGTTGGCAGTGGAGGGCAACACCCACGATGCGTTTTCCGGGGCTCTCCACTTGAGTTTCGCAGAACTTTGTGGTAGTTGAGATCAAAAGCACCCTAATGGTAAAATGTCCCGGCAGCGGAAGGACCTGATTGTGCTGACCGACAAAGAACACTGGAATTCGCCAAGGAGCAGCCATTCTTTCAGGAGACATATGGCTTGCAGACTATTGAGGTTGTGCTATCTTACTACCTAGTACAAAAAGTTCAGCAATCAAGACAAGCTCCACGGCCTCTGGCTGACTCGACGAGTGTCCTGCATCGCTCCCAGACACGAAGGTCAGTTCCCCCCGAGACGTCACCACGCCCCCGTCGACGATCCCGTGGCGACCGCTAATTACAGCTTGATCGTCGCCTTGATATCATCGATGTAGAAGTACGCCCCGGCCGAACCCGACCGATTCAAAACGCGGAGCTCGAGTGTGCCGGTTCCCGATTCGTCCGTCGTAAACTCCCACATCGAGATGGTCTGGAAATACAACGCGACGCCATTCGCGTTACAGTCGAAGATACCGAGATTGACACCATTGTACAAAACCTGGATGCCAGGGCCGCCAGCGGCAGAGCCGCCGTACCGACTGTTCAGGAGGATGCTGAGCTTGTAGGTTGTAGACGGAGTCGCTTTGAAGGTCTGGACGATGCCGGCGTACCTTCCGCCCGTGACGGGTGGGGTGACGCGAATGATGGTGCTCGAGTGGCAGTTGCTCCCTGTGTCGACGCACACGTTGCCGCCTGGGATCCACTCCACGTTGCCTCCGGTCTGGCTAATGGTACTGCTCCATGTCGGCGCAAACGGGCCTTGGAAGTCGCCGTTGGCGATGGGCTGAACATATTGGGTTGCAACTGCATACGCGGTGGCCGTGACGGTCGTGGTGACGGTGCCGATCGAGGTAACCTAGCAGGGAATGGTCAGCTTTGGGACAGACGAGGAATCCATGGGAGAAGGAGATGGAGAGGCGCACAATGTACTCGACAGACTCGGTCTTGGTGTATGCTTCTTCGATGATGAGGGTGGAGGTGGGTGCAATGGGCGTGGGCAGGATGTGATTGCAGATGCTGCTGATGAGGACTGAGTTGTCCTTGCACACGGAGACGATGCTGGCCGAAGCAGGGTTGGACGGCTGGGCACCGCCGGAAGACTGGACTAAGGACTGGACGGAGGACTGGCCGCGCTTCCCGTAGGCGGTGAGGGTGCTGGTAGGGATGGTGACGGTTGCGGCAGTGATCTCCTCGGTGGTTGTCGACAGCTCGCTGATGGTGTACGTTCTCGACTCAACGAAATCAAGCACAGCCGTGACTGTCTCGATGACAGTCTCGAGCGGCTCGCGGCCCAAGTAAGAAGAACAGAAGGCCTCTCCGATATCCGGCGTGTCTGAGACAATGGCACGGAAGCACGTGTTGGAACGGCACTCCTTCGCCCCTACCACGGCAGTGAAAACGCCGGCGGCGCTAATAACCGAGAACTTCATAATTGCTGCTGAGCGAGTGACACTGGGAATTCAGGCCCAAACCTTCGAAAGAACGACAAAAAGTGGGAGGAAGGATGCAGCGGCAGGATGAGGAATCGCTCTGACTTGAGCCGGTCTTCGTTGGGTTTTAAGTCCCTCCATGCTCCCCTGACCAAATGACCGCCTTCCGCTATCGACACCATTCAGGTTAGATGGGTTCACTTCAGCGCATCCCCAAAACGATAGCGCCAGCATGGAAGCGGGTCTCGAAAAATTCCACGGGGGCTAGACCCATCTCGGATCAGCTCAGTCAGCCCCTAAAAGCGCCTCTTTCCACGCCCCCGGGCATTTGCAGGCCGCTTCTGACTGCACCCGGAGCCCTTGCTCCGTGCAATCGGCTTATTTTTGGCGCAGCGCCTTCCGGAATATTTGACAGCGGAATGCGGCCTTTGTCAACAAGCTCGGACTTCGCTGCTGCTGAATATGGGACGTTGCACGCTATTTCCACAGCATGCTGGGACGCAATCACAAAAGACTGCCAGTGCCCGGCGACTCATTCTGGGAGGTCCGCTTCGTCAATATCGTGATGCTTCAATTCAATACGAGCCGAGATGTTCTCTGTCGTAGTTCTTGAAACGCCCGTAAGAGAAGCTGGGATGCTCCCGCACAAGACAAGAGACTCCGGGCCGTTCGTACGGTGACTGGATGCATACGGATCTAACGCTGTTCAAACCCTTCGCGGTTTGGCCAATCACAAAAATGGCCCGGGAGCATCCGCGGGAATTGAGTGGGGCCCCCATGCTACAATAGGGAGAAGCCCTGGTCCGTCGTACGAATACAGAAACCCCTGTTGTCCTCCTCTCGGCTGACACATGTTCTTCATTCGTCCAACCATCACGTGGCAACCACCCAGCCATCCAGAAACTGCTCATCAACAACCTTCGGGTCTGCGGTTTGCAGTCTGCGACGTTAAAAACCTGGAACTTGAAGCCAACTGCAAATGCCGCAGGCAGTTCGTCCTCATATGTGCCTGTCCCTTGGGGACTTTCAAGTTGGTCCAGGAATATCGTCGATGAGTGAGGCCCTTGGCGACTTGGTTGCGGGACGCCGCCGCTCTGCAAGGTTCTTTCTTAACGACTCGGAGGCAATTACAGAGGAAATCTACAAGATACCTACTCAAGCTGAAGAGGCTCGAGAGACACCTACGGGACCAAGAACATAGTCGCAGAGGCTAGGAGAGGTAAATCGAGGAAGGAAATTCTCTGCACGCACACTAAACTAAAATACAGGTGCCGTGAGGCCCACAGCAGCTTGAACACTCCCGCCCGAGGCAGGCATGAACTTGAGGCTGTGAGCCTTCAACCCAACGACAGTGGCGGCTCCCGGTCATGTAGGAACATTCCCCAGAAAGAAATTCGGGTGGATGCCGGGCCTAAAAACGGCTTCTGACTCCCCCGCAACATGAAGGATATTATTGCAAGAGAGTAAGAAGCCGCTTTTAGGCCCGACAAGCGTCCGACTTTCTTCATGGGTTTTGCCACCGGTCAAAATTGATCATCAACATGTCGCGAATCTGACAGGCCACCCCCCGAATCCTCCCAACTTCTCCAACCTTCAAGCTGATGATCGAATATCCTCAAGAGACGCTGATCCCTGATTTGAGTTTGGGACACAGACGCCATGCTCTTCAGACACAAGACCATTCCTCAGCAGCTTAGTTATTGCCACCACCACCATCATCTTGATCTCTTCGGCGGCCTTCCTCTCCTGCGCTTTCCACACCCCTGGATGTGCTCCTCGTGATTGTGGAGGGCATTGACTCCGTCCGAGCTACCGATTCGATTCCCGCATGTGCAAATATATGGCTTTGCCCCTTGACGCGTACACTCTCGAAGATGGGTGCGGTGCTTGTCTTTGCGTTCTCCATGACCGCAGCGGCAGAAACAGAGGGCACCAAAGTGAAAGTTCTTGAGGTGCCTCTCCAGCGTTCTCTTGTCCTTGAATGTCTTCTTGTCGCATGAAAGCTCGACCCAGCCGCAGATGAGCGGCCGATAGCCGGAAGCGTGGTGGACGGCCGCGATGTGCGTGCTGAAAGGGGGATCCCGGAAGTCAGTTTTCTACGTCGTTTCAACGCAGAGGGCACATTCTAAATGGGAAATTCAAGAGCACCTACGCAAGGACATTCTCGTCTACCGCGGAGAAAGAACAACGGCCGCAAGGAGCATTTGCCGGCGGTGATTGTTGTGGAGAATGCGATTCATCAATAGAAAGGGGGCGTGGGGAGTAGTCTATCGTTGTTGGCGAGAGAGATAGCTCTGATATTGGTTTTGGGGAGTCAAAAAGGAGTGTGTCTGGCGCAGAATCGCGAGACGCTGTCGTCGCCGGCGATGGCCAAGTTTCGGTGGTGGGAACTAATACAAGCTGCTGAGGCGAGATGCAGTCCACATTATCCAACAAGGGACGAGGGACTGGTCGGTCATACAAATGATCCTCGGAAAACCACGGGGGATCGGCGAGGAGGCCGGACTCATCTTGATCTATGCGGTGATCATTGTAATCGCTCCGAATGTCGACAGGTACCAGACCAGTATTCTCTAACGATGCCGGCCTCCAGACATTCTCCAAGCCACCATGTTTGTAATCTTTGCCCAGAGCGCACTGACAAAGTGGCCCTGATGCCGCCCCATCGAGACGCATATTCCTGCATGTCCTAGTGGGGCGGCTCGCCCTTCTTTTAGCTTCAGGATAAAGCACACATTCGCTCTAAACATGCCAACGGAGAACTAGCTCTAGAAGTTTAGCGTCAACGGTAACGGAGGTGGGAACTAGTCCGTTGATGCACCGTTGAATCCATCGCGGTTCAACGAGTTCCTCCCGGCCGAATACAGCGCCTTTTCACAGCGAACAACACAGGGTACGCGATTGGTGGTCAGGCATCTGCTTGGACGCAGGCGAACCGCAAGAGAACCCAACTTATCCCAGGAATGCTGTCCTTCAACTTCGATACGCACGAGTGGATCAACGGCATTGGCAGCGACAGGCCCGCCCCGTTCGGCACGCTCCTCCAGGCCTCGGCGCACTATGTCCCGACGTTTGGCCCCGGAGGATTGGTCTTCGTAATGGGCGGCTTCGCGCCTGATCCCGAGGGCAACACCGGCATCCAGAGCGATCCGACTTTCAGCTTCAAGAATCTGACGTTCTTCGATCCTGTCACCTCTAAGACCTACTCGCAGACCGCCACCGGCGATATCCCACCCTCGCCACGGTTCGAGTTTTGCACGGCCGGCTGGCGGAACACGGACGGGGGCTATGAAAAGTGATTCCTCCCCTGGCAGATTACACCGGTTTTGCGCTGACAGAAGAAACAGCTTTGTATTTAGCGGTGACAACAAATTTGCAACCGGCTGGCCAAAATGTCGCGATACGTACATACTGAGTCTTCCCTCCCCGAGCCGCCGGCTGGCCCACGGGCATACCACAGCTGCTTGTCGGTGGGGAAGCGACAGGTTCTGAGCATTGGCGGACTAGGCAATGTAAACATGGAGACACTCATCAAGGATAAGGACTTGGCACCCCAGGGCCTGCTTGTGTTCGACATGACGGCCATGAAGTGGGTTGACTCTTACAACGCCACCCTGGGCGACTACGAGAGACCAGACGTGATCCGCTCATGGTATTCTAAGGGGGTGCTGGATCAGGTTGCGTGGGACTCGGAAACGGTGAAGAGGATGTTTCTGAAGCAGAGCTTGCTCGAAGGAGGCAGGGATAAAGTTGACACTGGTGAGTTTTCCGGCCGCCGAGTGATTTGTAAAAATATTAACAGGTCTTAGCTAGCGAGAAGCCCGTGAAGCCAGAGTCCGCCAGCACCCCAATAGCAGCGATTGCGGGCGGTGTAGCAGGCGGCGTCGTCGCCATAATAGCCATAGCCGGCATCGCGTGGTTTTTGATTCGACGAAAACGACAAGCTGCAGATGACAGCGCAAACGACTCGATGTACCGGAACGTCCTGCCCGGATCTCCCGGTACGCAACCCAAAATGCGACCTGGGTCGCAAGAGCCCGCCGAAGTGAGCAACGAGTCGCCATACTCGGAGTTATCCGGACATGCGGGGGCCGGATACGGAAGGGCCGGGCCCATAGCGGAGAAAGACCTGTCAGGGTATGCAGAGCTTCCTCACACAGGGACGGACTATGCAGAGCTTCCGTACAACGGGGCGTTGTCGCCGGCGCAGGAACCAAATCATAGAGGTTTCAGTCCGGGTTTTGGTGTCGAGTTGGACGCAAGTCCACAGGTCCCGAGATATACATGAGCTAAAAATACGTACATATGGCGAGAGATAGGGATTGAAGTAGCCGTTGATGGGTGCTTCTCATAATTGAATATACCTACCAGATATCAGGCGTATTCCTTGAGGACTTGGAGTTGAGAAACGGAAAAAATCTGGGCTAGGTCTCAGTACGTGGCAGAGCAGTCACATTCACTCCGATTTTCGAAAGAGTTGAATGGCACAGTTATCTAGCCCTAGGAATAAATTCAAGATTCAACCATCCTGACTTTCACAGGACGGAAGGGATGAGCCACAACAAGCCCCGAAATTTCCAGAACAACCACTCTACGCGCTGGGGAACGTCGCAGGCTTGAAGAACTCCTCAATCCAGTCCCTCTTTCCGACCGGGACGCCCTTGCTCCTCAGAATCCCATAAGCCGTCGCAAGATGGAAGTAAAAGTTCGGAATGCCATGGTTTAGCGCCGAGTCCTTCGCTGTGATGCGCACCTTTATGGCTGGGCCAAGAGGGCTATTTTTTGTAAGCATTCATCTTTCTATCCAGCCACGCATCACCGTAGTAGGTAGGTAGGAAGGAATAAGACAGAAAAAATTTACTGATCAATCTCCACCCCCTTCCCAACCCGCTCGTCAATAGCCTTCTTATCCACCCCCTCAATATACGCCTTCGCCTTGTCAATCCTTGCCCTAAACTCCGCCCACGTCTTCTCGTTGTCCTCCCACGCGGGCGTCTCCGCGCCAGACAGCCGGTCCAGCACTGCCTTGGTGTTACGGGTGAGGTTCAGAATCTGGAAGGACAGCGGGCGCATGTCGTCGATGAGACGCGCAGGGAGGTAGTCTGCCGTGGGGTCTGCGCCGGTGGTGGCGGCGTGGGCTTCGGCGACGTCGAGGACGTGGGAGAGGGTGTTGAGGCCCTTGAGGAAGGTGGAGGTGACGTGGTCGGAGACGGTGATGGTCGCCATGTTGGGTGGTAGGAGTAGGTCAGATGGGGATGTGAGAGATGGGAGTTGGGGTGGTGGAGCAGACTGAGATGAGAATGGAGATTTTAAACTCGTTGTGAGGGCGTACACAAGGGGTGCTTTATACCGCAAGTGAATGATGTAAGCCGTGACACTTCTCCGGGATGTCTTTCTCCCTGTGTATTGCAACAGAAGTATTCGCAATTGCGACAGTTTCTTTGGCCCTCTTGCGTCCGAGAGCGGGGGAGGGAGATGTATGCCGTCCGATTGCGTGCAATGACATCGACGCAGGTACACCGGCATGCGGGGAAGTGGACGGTTGTGCAAGGGGATTGTGAGTGAATTCGGGGTCCGGCTCCGGCATGTCGCCATCTGCGCTGCCGATTGACAACCGCTTAACTCCGACGCTTGGCGCGGTTCGAAGCCACAACCCGAAGGGGCCATGCAACTGTGTAACAAGACGAGGAAGTAAGGATATATACAATTGCTGGATCCCCCAGAAAGACAATGTGTCATGAGGTAATACGTTGCACAACTGCAACAGATACATCGCAAGCCACTGTGAAAGGAACGACGCCCGGCTATTAAGCAGGGATGCTAGGTGCGAGCCCCAGATAAAAGTCGCACCGCGATCCGCGGCCGCCCTCCCACGTATCGGCGGGTGCAACGGAGATGGCGTTCTGCAGTCCCGGGCCGACTAGCTGCGTCACCGGCACCATCCACTGCGTCATAAACTCGACCGGTGATCCGCCGGTCTGGTTCAGGTTGACCAGCTTCGGCGACCTCTCATTCCACACGGGCCATGCAGACGCCGGATTCGCGGCAGTAGGGTTGGAGGCACTCGCGCCATTGGCAATAGCATCGCTGATGCTCGGGTTGCCAGTGATGACAAAGTTGCCCCAGATGCGACGGAAGGCGAGGGCGATATCGTCGCCGAGGTTAGGGGTAGTCGGGCCAAAGTAGGCAGCCACGTCGGCGCCGTGGGACGCGAAGGGGACAGAGTACTGGTAGAAATATGCAGACTTGAAGGCGTCAGTATACGCGCCGGCCATCCAGTACGCCGGGCAGATGAAGGTCGCCTCGGCATGGATGTTGTTGGAGCGCTGCTGCTGACCGTTGGCGCCCCCAGACATGCTGATAGCGTTGGGGCTGCCAGTACCCGTGGTCTCGAAACGAGGACCATCGGGATCTGTGGGGGAGGGGTTGGGGTTGGCAGCCAGGATGGCTTCAAGTTGGGTGGGGGAAAGGAACGGGAACTGCTGGGCCAACCACCAGCTGACGTTGGCTTCGGTGCTGATGACAGGAGGGACGAAAAGCGGGCCTTCGTTGGCGTTGGCTCCAACAAGCATCTTCTTGCCATTCACCAGCCCTGCAGTGAGCTGCTTGCTAGGAAGAGACGTGATGTAGGCGTTGTCGGTGACGGGGTAGAACGCCCTACCGGGTATTAGTATACAGCTCGAAGTCAGGTTTATGGGCGGGGCTTACCAGTAGCCATAGGTCGACTGCTGCGTCACGTCAAAGTTGGCCTGCTGCAGGGTAGCCGAGTCCTTGCTGATCAGACAGGACAGAACATTGCCGGATCCGGGGCAGCCAGCGGCCTTTGAGAAAGCGTAGTACTTGCTCGTTGGGACGGCGGCATCGTACTTGTACTGGAACGGTAGGTATGGGGACGCGGCGATGGACTTATCGAAGAGAAGGCTACCGAGTGTGCCGCCGACGGCTAGTCCATGGTACATGACGGAGCTGGCGCCCGCCGATTCACCTGAGATGGTGACGGATAATGGGTCACCGCCAAACTGGCAGATGAAGAGCTTGATCCAAGATAGGGCAAAGGCCTGATCCAGAATGCCGGCATTGACGACGCCCTCGTTGCGAACCTCCTTTGATGCGAGGAAGCCAAAGGCACCAAGGCGGTACTGAATTGACACAACGATGAAGCCCTTGTCGTTGGCGTTGATGATGTCAGCCATGTCCTGGGTGCCATCACCAAAGCCATAGCCGCCGCCGTGGATCCACACGAGCACGGGGAGGTTTCTGGCGCCGGCCGGGGCGTAGACGTTTAGGTACAGGCAGTCCTCATTTCCCGGAAGGTTGGGGACACCAGGGACGGCGGGATAGGCCTGCGGGCACGTGGGCCCGAGGGCGGCGGCCTGGCGGATGGGCAGGCCGCGCTCCACGGCGGGGAACTGGGGGGGCTTCCATCGCAGGTTCCCGGTGGGGGCTGCGGCGTATTGGATGCTGGGAGGAGGTAAGCAAGAGAGTCATCAACAATCAACAGCAGGCGTTCTGACCCCTTCCAGTAGTTCAGACCGGACGTCGAGTTGGTGTAGCCCTGGTACTTGGCATATCCGAGGTTGACGACCAGGGACTGGTCCTGCTTGCAGAAGGCGCCCACGAGCGAGCGCTTCTTGGTTGCGAGGAGGCTCTCCTCGGCCGAGGTGGCGTTGGCGATCAGCTCTTGGACGAAACGCGCCGCAAAGTCGACCTCGGGCGTCGTGCTAGGAACGGAGCTGATGATGGCACTGATGCTGGCACTGGCAGCAGCACTAACGTTAGGGGCCTGAGGTGTTGGCGTCGCGAGCGCGGCGCCAGTCAGGAGCAAGCCTGCAGCGAGGTGCGAAGCGGTCCACTTGAACCGAGCCATTGCGACGAAAACGGGCAAAAAAAAAACCAGAGTGTAATGTGGCGTCGAACGGTAAAGATCGAGGCCTGGCGCGCTGCATGATGGCCGGCAACGGGCTTTGTTTTAATCTCGACACAACGACCTTGCCTCGGCGCAACGCCAATTTTCAGCCAATTTGCCAGTCTCCGTCAAGGGCGGCGAAGTGGCACCGGTCTGCTAATTGCAGCGTATCAGGCGCCAAGCAGCGAGAATAGCCTATGGAGCCCATAGCCAGAGCGTCGCCTGTGGTCCGGGGTACGCCTGCGCTGCGCGCGCAGACCGGTTGCTCCAGCGCGCCGTCTGCCGGCTTCACAGCAGCGCGCACTCGCCGGCCGCTCATCCGCTGCTCAGAAGGGCCGCCGTGTTTGTGGCCGAACTGCCTCGTTGGCGGCCTGCCGAAATGCGGGCACCATGCGGATCCGCTGCCGCAACGGGTGGGCTCGGCGCAGGGAATCAGTAGCGCGGGCACACGGCCAAGAACAAATAACGCTGTCGAGCCATGTGGAAAACGTTGGGAGGATCGATAAGAATTGCTCAGTCAATCACCCAGTGAGCCCCTGGGTCTTGGCCTGGGGGACGCTTTGCAAACCAGCGGGCGTGAAGTGGAAAGAATACGGTATCTGATCATTGAGAATTTGGCGCCGTCTCTTGGCCAGGCACTATCCTTTCCGTATCGCGCAGTCCGGGCGTAGCTAGAGACGAGTGGCGTGATGCAGATGGACCTCAACGGAAAACATCAACCCGGGCAGAAGTGGTCGTTGCGATTATCTTGGCGCCTTCCTCGCCAAAATAGCAAGTGGAAAAAGTGTTCGTGCACGGACACGATGCACGGACCTGCAGATTTCGGCTCCAAACCCGAATGTGACGGGTCTCATGCCTCTTCCAGGTTCATTTGTTCTGGCGTTTGTCGCGCGATCGGTACATCGGCGGCTGAGCCACATGGCTGCAGAGAGCCGAGAGCCGCCGCATCGTTTCTGCATGATCGAAGAAGGTAGGCGGGAGATCGCCCTATGACATCCTCCCTCCTCAGGTGGCTTGTGCTTGAACAGCATGGCAGCAGCCCAAGGATAGAGCTATCGACGTCCAAGCTCCCAAGCCCCTCGAGGCTCCGCATCAGTACCAGCTCCACTGAAACGCTCGCGGTGGCTTCGCATATCGAGCGCAACCAACTGAAACCCCGACGGCGGTCCTACACACAATGCGGCTTACGACGACTAGTATTTGTGAATGGCGATGCCACGCAACAGCTGGCCACGAGCGTCAAAATCACCACCGCCGAGCACACCTCGGGACATCCCCTTGTTGCAGGTCTGGCTGTGGCTGGGCAGCGGGCGCGAGTCACGACGCATAACATGAATTTTCGCGAATTTTCGCGAATCTTAAGCGGGCATACACCTAGGAGAAGAGGAGCGACCCCTTTGAGGCCCCACCGCACCTGCGCCGAGCATGTGTTGAGGCGGGCCCTGGGCTGTCCGGGAACGGCGGTGATAGGGCGCGGCTAGCTATCGTCGCATTCTAGTCTTCTCTAATGGCTCTGCACGGACGCTAGCATACACTAGGTACGCAGGAGTCCAGGACAGCACGATGCTACCGGGGTCTATGTCGGCCATGCTGGCATGCCGCTCTGGTCAACGTGGGCAACCGCCGTGTCGGAGCCCCTCCCCACAAGCCAAGTAGCGATCGGAACCACCAGCATCGCGGGTATTAAGACCAGAGGCCTCGGCCCCTGCGAAGACGACCACTGCGCGATTCTCACCCTCCGACTTCCTGGTTACCATCGAGTTCGACAGCTAAGAGTTGTCTTCGACGCCCCGGGCTTTCAGACCCGCCATATCCGTCATGTCGTCTTCCTATGCGGCCCCGCAGCTGCCGCCGAATGCGTTTGACGATATCAGCGGTTCCGTCGTCGGCGTCATGACTTTCTGTCTGGTCTGGTCCACTCTCATGGTCGGCCTGAGGATTTGGACCCGCTGGAAGATCATCGACTCGATGGGTGCCGATGACTATGCCATCATCTCGGGTTTGGTAAGCACCACACACCGAGCTACCATGAGTGAGCTATTCTGACGAGAACCGCAAGATCGCAACGTATGGTTCAGCCATTGCCATTGCCCAGATGACCAGCTACGGCTTAGGGAAGCACGTATATGTTATGGATTTTACAGTTCTTCCGCTGTATCTCAAGGTAAGCTGCGCCCAGGGTGCTTCTTTCGAATGTCCCAGAGGTGCTCATGCAATCCCAGGACTTCTACCTATCCATCGTCTTCTATTGCGCCGCTCTACTTTTCATCAAGCTCGCATTTCTCTTCCAGTATTACCGCGTCTTGGCGGTCCAGCACATGCGGATGGTCTACATCGTTGCCATCGTTGTCGTCGGAGGCTGGGCGACCTCCCAGACATTCGTGGGCATTTTCACTTGCACCCCCGTCAGCGGGTTCTGGGACAAGACCATCGACGCCAAGTGCATCCCTAACCTCCCGCAATGGTACATCAACGCCGGCGGTAACATCATCACCGATGTTGCCGTGTTCGTCTTGCCGCTCCCCGCCCTCTGGAAACTGAACCTCGCAAAGCAGCAGAGGATGCTCCTCGTCGGTATCTTTGGTCTCGGCTTCTTGTAGGTCAATCTCCCATCCAACACAACCAAACCACAGACTAACTCCCATCCCCGCTAGCACCGTTGTTGTCTCAGGCATTCGCATCCGCTACCTGAAGATGTTCGAGGACTTCCCCTGGGAGAACGCCGCCGCCAGCATGTGGTCCGTCGGCGAGCTCACCTCCGCCATCACCTGCTGCTGCCTGCCCACCCTCCGGCCCTTAATTGGCCAGTACTTCCCCAATCTCGGCACCGCTCTCGGTCGCTCGACCCAGGACTATGGAAAGAGCGACGCCGGCGGCAAGCACACCCTGCCCTCCCACGCCGACACAGAAATGGGCCACAAGCGCGGTCTGCCCCTGTCCGGCACCGACGGGAGCGAGGTCGACCTTGCATCTTCGCACAGCGGCAGGAGCACTAAGAAATATGGCAGCAACATGGAGCTGAGCGAGAACCTGTCGCCTTTCAGGGGAGATGAGGATGCGCCCAGTGTCGCGAGCCAGACGAGCGAACTGGCGCTTGCGCCGAAGAAACCCGGCGTGGTAGGCGTGAGGACGTCAATTGGCCCTACGAGATCGGGTGTCGCTACGATGGCCAGAGCACGGAGTTTCTCGGGCGGGGTGTGCAGGTGCAAAGAGATGTATATCAAACCACCGCGCCATACAAGCAATGAGTCGAGGGCAAGAGGGCGGAGATGATCGAATGGTTAGATAGACGACTGTAAGAGAAATAAGACACCATATATATTGTCAAAATATTATACTTTCATAACAACATCGATTTGTCCTTTGTGATGATTCAGCGATTGTTGTTATCTGAAAGTCGTGTGGGATCGCGCTTGTGACGCATCATTGTGGATGTTGTCCTTCCTGCGTATGCCAGTCTGGAAGATACCTGTCTATCGCAATTCGTTACAAGGTTGTGTAGTGTAGTGGTTATCACTTCAGGTTTTGAAGATCCTAGATGGTTATCCCATCTCCTGATAACCCCGGTTCGAACCCGGGCACGACCTATTTTTGCTTTTTTTGTGGATTGGATGGACCCTCGAGAAGCGTGATGTGGAACTGAGATGCTAGTGGATCTCAATGGTGGCTCCTTTTATTTTGGTTGGGACAAATGTCAGGGGCAACGACTGATAGAGAAATGGAGGATGTAATTGACCTCAACGCTAGCAACCCGTGGACATCGCTTTTTCGCCGTGCAAAAACGACAAGTTCACTCAACACACTGACAAACTTCAATTGATTGATAGATATGCTACGCTATCATGGACGGCATGGCAAAAACAATTCTTAACCGCCTGCACGCCCAGCCCCTAGGGCGGTTGCAATAACCTCGCAAAGACTATTCAACGACGCTGCCGTCGTCACATCCAATGTGCTCAAGACAGCGCCCAGCTCAGTCCGCACCCAGTTCCTAAACTCGACCGCAACCAGCGAGTCAATACCATATGCAGCCAAAGGCCACTCTGCCTCCATGGGCTCGGGCAGCCGAAGGGCCTTGAAGAACCAAGCGCTCACGGCCTTGATCGCGGCATCAAATACCGCGGCTGGGTCACTGCTAGAGGAGTTGAGCAGGAGCTTAAGCGCTCGCACCTCCTTTTGCAACTTGTCGCCGCCTCTCCCCCCGCTTCTTTCCGTGTTACCGACGACTCTGGAGGTGGAACCCTCATGTCTAGAGAAAAGATGCCCAAGCGCGGGTTAGCTTGCAGCTAAGAATTGGATGCCTGAGGAATTTTGAGGCCCGTAACCATCCGGGCGCTGCTGTCGGAGTTGAGGGGGTTGGCGTTCTGTTGAAGGATGGAATGCTGCACCATCTGGTAGACCATCTCGGCGTTCATGAAGGCTAGTGTGGAGATTCCAGGTACCCTGCACCTTGCAGGCTAGTGCGGTGTGGTACTCGTCGATTTTCATGATAGAAAAGGGCCGGTCCTGGGCTGGGTTAGCACACTGGAAGAAAAAAAGCTACGATTGAATGGGGTCAAGAGGAGGGGAGAGTCACTCACAACGGCTAACATAGCGGCATGAATAATTCCCCCAATAGGGACTACGGTCTCCCAAAAGCCCGCCACACATCATCAAGGTTGGAGACATCTCCGCGCAAGAGATCGATGTGTGTGCCAAGCCCCTGATCAGGCGGATATCAGCCTGGGACTTGTAATCGTCGTAACCGCTCCGTGACAGTGTGGCCAGCCGCCTCACTCCGCGCTTAGCGAGGTCAATGGCGAGGCTCCCACGAATGCCCTTGAGACCTCCGATGATCAGATAGCAGACATCATTGCGATACACTACCTTCCTCGGGGCAGGCCAAACTTGAACGGTATGCGATCCCCCCTGTTCCTTGTCGGCTCCCGCTGACACTACCAGCTTGCCCATGTGTGTACCAGAGCTGAGTTGGGTGAAGACTTCCTTGATCTCGTCAAAGGCAAAGGCTTTCAAGGGGAATACGGGCCTGAGATGGCCTTGGTCGAGCAAGTGGAAAAGCTGGCGGAACAGCCTCTCGATAGTAGACCCCCATCTCGTGAATTGCGTCAGGTCCAGGGCGCGGAACGAGGCCCCACGATTAAAGGGACCCATCGGAAGCCGATTCTTGTCGCTGATGTCACGCTTGCCAATTTCCACAAGGGTTCCGACAAAGGCAACAATGTTCCAGGACGCTTTGAGAAGCTCTCCGGTGAGAGAGTTGAGGACAATGTCTACGCCGTAGCCTCCTGTCACGTCAAGGATATCTTTGGCAAACTCGGTAGTCCTGTTCCGACTTCCGACGTTGACTTGCAGGACCATTCCTTCGAAATGCCTTGTAGGATCATTTCCTCGAAAACACCATGCTGCGCCGCAGCATATTTCTGTGAAATAAGTCAAACAAGAAGAAATTCAAGACCATCACGCTCCCGATTCTAGTATAAAATGGACACTCTGCCCTCTGTTCTTCGTCCGGTCTCTCATCATCTACATAACACAATTCGATCTCAGCCACTTCTTTAACATCAGTATAATACGTTTCGAATCCTTCGAGGAAATTTAAATCAAGATGCGTCTTCTCGGCTTGTCGACCCTCGCTATGGCTTTCACAGCTGTATTAGCGCTCCCCGCCCCGGCGCCGGCTCCGGCCCCTGTGCCACAAACCGGAATCGCCGCCACCTGTGCGGAAGCAACCAGGCAGTTGATGAACGTACTGTTCCTGCTTGTCGGGAGTTCTTTTCCGGTAGCCGATGAGGTATCATAGAACTCTTTCTCGTCACTTTTGGATGTGCCCGACTAACTTAGCTTTTATCCAGAATGCACTCAGGGCACAGGTCGCGGCATGGGCTGCGATCGTTGACGAGACTTGTGATTGATGGACATCTGTTGGGAGCGTTAAGGTACCTTACACAAGTGGCCGGAACCATAACTATCAACTGTTGTTATATATGCGGGTTCTCAAATGAAAAACCAATCGCTAACGCCCGCCATGTTACTCCGTTATTTCACAACTCTTTGTAGCTGAAACAGCCATTACACTACCCTAAAATCGACACCACGAATTTCCCTTTCCTTCTTCGGAACTGAGCAGTTGCCGCCTTAGGCTGAGCCAGACTGAGCGAGGGGGTCACTATTCTGGACTGCCTCAGCTATAGTTGGCATGGTCCAAAATGGCCGTGGAGTTGCGAGGACCTAGTTTTGGGCCCTCGTATCACCACCACCACTACAACTACAACCTCCTCAAACAACTAACAGGGCTTTCCTTTACTCAAAAGACAGAGAAAAAACCTGCCATTTAACACTCTCGCTTATTCCGTTGCGCCTAAGTAAAATTATCCTTTTTTATAAAAACAATTTATCGTTAATAACTAGATATTACGGCACAAGTTATCACGGTTTAGCACTTAACTTAAGATTACTAATAGAGAAAGATATGGAAAAGGAGTCGCCGGCAGAAGCCTGGAAGCCAGGGGGCTAAGACTCATCAAGATATGTCAATAAATCGCCAGGATGAAATATAGAACTGGAATTCAAGACGTATAATTCAGCAGATACTGCAACTAAGCGGATGAGTAAAGAGCCCTCAGCTTAAACTCAAGTTCGTATTAGAATTTAGGAAATCATATTTAGTCCTAGTAGTGCGGTGGGAGCTCTAGGCACACAGCGGATTGTGGGATCGCAACCACGGGCAGGTGACAGAGTGCGCCAGCTGTCGCACACCGGTACAATATAGTTAATGACAGGACACTTAGCCCAAAGCAGATATTGGGGTAGCAGCGTAGCTACCTGTGGAACGTTTGACTGAGGCACGAGGGGCTCAGGAGCAGCGGAAGTGCAGTTGCAAAGTGACTTGATTTGGTAGAAAAGGGGAGTGCGAAGCACTCCAGCCAAGCCTGGAGCGGTAAGGCGCCTGCGCGCCTGAGCGCCAAGAACTGCCGCTGCAGTTCGGCACTACCGCTTACGTGAGAAATCCTACAGCACTGCCAAGGTAATAGAAAACGGCCTGTTGGACCTGGATGTCCGAACCCGCCGCAGCAGCCACAAATTATGGGCCAATCACGACAGCTTCGTTATCTCACTACCAAAATATTGTACAATTTTGGTTATTTCAGTGAGAAAGTTACGTGTCAATCTGAAACAAGTCACACTCTGGAAGCTGCACTGCAGAGTTTTTGCCACTGCAATAAATACGACACAGTCCTAAAGAAGGCATTCAACGGCCATAACTGTACTCCTAACCGAATATATGCAGATAACCCCCCTTTTTCTCTCTCAGCGTAATCTAGTAACAACAATCCTCAAGGGTACGCGGCGCTGTGTAGGTAGTTGGATGCACCAAGAAATCCCGGGAAAAGTGGCGGGTTTCACTTTTATTCAAGCCGAACCACGTTCAAGGGGTTGCCAATGCAACCTCAGTTTGAGTTGACAGGTCTTATCTGTTCATCTTATTTGACAGAATTATAGCCGATCGGTTCGCAATTACCGGGTTGCTAGAAGGCCGGTCCTAATCATCCATAAGGTGTACTATCAACGGCAGTTCAGCTCTCTGGACAAGCGTTATCATTGACAAGCCGTAGGCCGCCCAACGCCGAAGTGTACGGTATCTGGCATTCGAACCGCCAGGCCAGGAAAAGCGGCAGAAGAGCAAGCCCTACCACGAGAAGAGCTAAGCCAACCAGCACCTACTGTAAGTCAGCACGCTTCCCCACTTCTTATCCGGAAAGTTACAACAAATACCCAAGGCGCAGACCATAATCACCACAACCAAAACCCCAATAATCTCAAGCACAGTGATACTAGTGTACTGGATCGTCTCCCCGTACCTATCAAGCGCGCCTTGGTTGTAGTCAATGACATCGCCCATTTCACGGATGGAACCTCTCCAAATCGACGGGGAGAAAGCAGGGCTAATCTTGTAGTCCAAGGAGGAGCGGCTTTCGAGACATGCATTCGCCGTATCGATGAACTTTCCTGCAGCAAACACTAGTGCAAGGCAAGCCACGAAGTGCTTCGCCAACAATACCGTGCCTGTGGATATTGTCTCTTCCGATTCTGTCGAGTGCCTCGAGGGGCTTCGATCTTGGGGAGGACAGGGATGTGACAGTCATGCAGAGGGTCCCGGGCATGTTGATGGTGACCGGGACCGAATGTTGCATTGAGATCGGTGGCCCCGACGAAATCTCTCCCAGCTTCTACAGTTGAGAAGATGAGCCATGACTCGGGGGGCTCCGCACTGGTGCAAGCAAGATCCCACGCAGCTGCATTGTCCCAGTTCAAGTTGGATCCATAATCGACGGGAGCGTTCCCGGGAGCGATGCTTGGGGTGTCGAAGAATGCATCGCCTGACAGCTGCCCCGGAACTGTGAGCTAGGCAGGAGGAATCAAGCACCTCATCATCGCCTTAATTGCGTGGACCAACAACGAATCAAGAAGCAGCAGCCAGAGCCAGGCAAGGCAACCATACCTTAGAGTACCTGAATGCTCGCCTCGAAAGACTCATTTGAAGCGCTTGCTTGCCTGAAGTGCCACCGACAATCTGCAGTACTGAAAAGATGGCTGGACCACCTTCCTTTGGAAGCCTCCGGCTAGCGTCCACTGACGACGTTCTGCGGCTGGGTGTGGTCTGCACGGCGGGCTTTCGGTATTCGGAGCGGTTCATCTGGGAACGGACCGCCCACCATCAGCATCTCCAAAGGACAATCACTTGGTTCAGGCAGGAAGTTTCCGAGCTCAATAAAAAGCCCGAATTTATCGTTCTCGTTGCTGTTGATAGCTACGACCCTGATGAGTCTTCAAAAACCGATGCGATTATACCCGCGAACAACGGTTGGACGCCGCCGAAAGCGGGCACACCTGTAGACGTTGGGCTTGGGGTTTGGAGGTTGCAGCCTAGCTCCCCTCTGATCGGGAAATACCAAAATGAAATAGGTATGCTCGTCACTGCACCATAGTGAAGCTTTCGATCAGCTTCGCCGTTCTAATGTTGCGGCCTAACAGGCCCATACCCGAACGTGCCAGAGTATGACTACAAGGATCTTGACCGAAACCGTTCCAAGGCATTCGAGGATGTAGCTGTTGAGGCAGGAAAAAGTGCGTGCAAGAGGCGATACTCGTCCCTCTCCGCCCCGAAATGCCGTGACCCCTGACAGCCCGAGCAGCACAGATATTTTGACGGCATGTCTGAAATGGAGCGCATTGTGGTCCATCCGGCTTACTGGAGATGTGGCTACGGTTCAACTACCGCAAAGTGGGGTGTTGACCTGGCAGATATCGATGGTGTCGACCAAGGAGTCCTAGCCACAAGCATAGGCGCCGACTTGTTCCGCAATGTTGGCTACCGGCTCATCACTGATCTTCATGTAGAAGGCGACGAAAGGGATCCCGAGGGTGTCACTTTTGCGGCCCTGAAGCATACTGCGAAGGCCAAGGGGAGCGGCATTGGGTGCAATGTGATCTAGCAGGGCCCCGGCGAGAATGGGCGTTGATGTGCAGAATACTGTGATCTTTTTCCCCCCACGCACTGAAACGTGATAGCAATCCAATCAGCCCAATTCAAACTCCGGAATTTGGATCCCCGTCGTAAGGTGTCGAGGCAGACCCTCAAACGCTGATGTGAGGCACGCCAGTCATGTTGGGACCTCGACCAGCCAACCACCACTGGCATCATCCGAAGACACCCTTGAAGACCTTGATTCGATCCCGAGCGGGTCCATTTTTCCCCTGTTTGTGGGCGTGTACTACTTTGCACCAATTTCATCAGACTGTCAGGATCCTATCCGACCTTCAATTACCCATGGTCAAAGAATGGCTTGTAGCCAGCGGCGGCAGGGGCCATTCTGACGCCGTGCTCAAATCGGCGATCAACTCCTGCCACATCCGACCTTCGTCACCAGGGTGTTGTTGAAGCCCCTCTCCCTGCAGAAACAGGACGACAGCAGTCCAGTCCTGCTCTACCCGGCGCGAGCACCACCAGATATTCAACCGACCTATCAAACCGAGCCAGTAACCAAATACCCACATGGCTCGCTGATCCCTCTGAAACAAAAGGTCGCGAAAGCCGTTGCTTAGCTTGTTGACGAACCCAAAGTACTTGAGTGCGTTGCTACGAAGGGGCTCGCATATACGCAGCTCGGCAAGCATCCGTACCGGCGTATAATACGAGTTGTAGTCGTCCCCGATCAACAGTCGCCATGTCGTGGGCACTTGATCGAGGTTTATGTCATTGCTGTGGTCCGTGATGGGCCCATGGCCGGCGGCATTTATCACGGGCCATAGGAGGCTAGACTCCAGGAACTGAGACGTTGCTTCTTCCAGCTTTCGGAACCGCAACTGCCAATCGAGCCAGTCCAGTCTGTCCGGACTATCGCTGAAAACCCAAGAAGCAGACGCCGTTTGGCTCTTGACTGAGGCGAAGTTGATGCCGTTGAGCATGACAGCCGCGCAGAGAACGGCATCTGCGCGCTGTTTGGTAAGTGGTAGTGCGAGAGTCGACTTGAGCGCGCGGATGGCAAATAGCACTTGACGTAGCTCGGCGATGTGGTGGGGCCCTTGGTTTGCAGAGTGATGTCGGAGATGGCAAGCCGAGGCGGCAAGCACCGTCGACAAGAGGAATGTATGTCGACAGGCTAGGTCCCAAAGCTTAGGCTCAAAGGGCCGCCCCATGATGATGGCCGAGTTATTGCTGAAGTGGTGTAGGAGGTGGCCAACCGAGGTACTATGCTCTCCAGCCTGCCCTGGAATCAACCCCTCCACGCCCGCCATTGATGCCAACGAGGTGGCGCTTGGCTGAACGAGAGAGAGGGAAGGACTCGCATCATGAATGGCATCCCTGGCTGAGGGATCGTCGTAAATACATTCTCTACGATTCCTCAAACACCGGAAGCATTTCGGCTGATGCAGGTCGCACTGTTATCTTTATTAGTCGGTGCCAAAACGGAACGTGCTTTAGCAGGAATACCAATTAGGAGCGAGCAACACACACCTTAACACGCCTCTTTTTGCAGAGAAAGCAACCAAGCTTGTCCTTGGTGTGTTGCCTCGGTCTTCGATGCTCTCTCAGACGCATCGTAGGCCCATCGATGGACAAGACATGAAATTTGGCACTCATATTTGCCGCCTTTGTCGTCTGGTGAAAATGGTGCAGTGGCATGACCAGACCGGATGCCGCACTGCACCCTGAATTATTAACGACGGGCGTCCTGCCAAGAGCTCGCTGGCCTCTTTAGGATGAATGGAGCCAGCCGCCGGGAGTATGCAAGTGATGGTAATTTTCAATATGGACATCCGCCAAGAGCTCGCTCACCTTTTTAGGACTAGCTCCGCCTCACCGGCAGACGGCTTGTAAGCTACCCGCCGTGCAAACCGCCCATTACATATGATATGGCACAGAGGTCTTGCCTCGCCTAGGTCTTACATAGCCATCCAATATCTTGAGGATGGTAATTTCAGATACGGAAGATGCCAGCCTAGGTAGACTCTGAAGGTGTCCTGCATATCCCGATTGATCTATTTAAGCTCCCAAGCAGCCTCCCAACTCGGCGTACCTTAAGCGTCCTTCATCAACACAAATTTCCGCATCTATATTACTATATCAAGCCAAAGATGCAGCTCCTTACCCGCATTGCCTACGGGTTTGTCGCCGGTTTCGGACTGTGCGCCGTAGCCCATGCTGCTGTGCTCCAGCGCATTTCGGACTGGGGTCCTAACCCCTCTAAGATAGCCCAGCTACATGTCTACATCCCAGACAGGGTTGCCGCCAAGCCACCCATTCTTCTCGGGGTAACAATTCATTTCAAGATGTACAGCCCAACCTGTTCAGATGTTGACGAGTATCATTAGCTGCATCCATGCGGAGGAACCGGCGCAGCGTGGCACCAAATGACGGGCCTGGGTAGCTACGCCGACCAACTCGGCTTCGTGATGTTGTTTCCCAGTACGGAGCGCATGTCTCGCTGCTGGGACTATCACTCCGAGGCCTCGCTGATGCACGGTGGTGGTGGCGACACCAACGGGCTTGCGAACATGGTTGTGTGGGCATTGAAACAGTATGGCGGCGACGCGACCAAGGTCTTCGTCTTTGGTGGCTCCTCTGGCGCCTGCGAGACCAATCTGCTGGCGGCAACGTACCCGGATGTGTTCAACGCCGGGGCAAGTTATTCGGGGACGCCAGCAGGCTGCTGGGCCGGCGCCTCAGACTCAACGCCCTTCACCGACGATCCAACCTGTCTGCGGGGTCTGAAGCGTTACACGGCGGAGCAATGGGGCGACATTGCAAGAAACAGCTACCCCGGATATCAGGGCAACCGCACGAGAATGTTCATCGCGCACGGCACGGCAGATACAGTTACACCCATCGCTTTACTGAAGCAGCAGTTAGATCAGTGGAGCAACGTTCATAGTGTGGCCTGGACCAAGAACGAAACGAACATTCCTGCGCGGGCCTGGACTAAGATTGCTTACGGAGATGGCACCAAGCTGGTTGGATACAGTGTTCAGGGTGGTGGGCATATTCCACCTTTCCAGGCTGACGAGACGTTAAGGTTCTTCGGCTTGTTGTAAGGTCCAGGGCGCATAAAGCACCATCAAACCATCAATTCCACCACTGGGTTAAGGTGATAAACATTCCAGTCTCTCGCCATCGCAGTAGTCAGCCTGAGAAACTCCGTTCCCTGCAATCAGAAAGCCATCAGGCCTTCTCAATCTAACTATCTAACTTCTCACTAGACTTAGCACTCGGTCGTTCGATGCAGGTTCAGATAATTCATCGCCATCAAATATTTTTACTTCTCCACAATTCTACAATAAGCCCATCATAGCAGTGGTACCTTCAGCTCAAGTCCCCATATAAAGCCTGACAGACCCATATTAACTTTGAGAGAGGCATCCTCGACATTAACCGGGAGGGCCTTAGGAATTGGGGCACATTGGGATGAAACTGGCGCGGGCTGCAATGATCTGACTGTCTTGGCTTCGCAACTCCATGATGAGTATGCGAGGGTGTAAAGCTGTTGATACAGGTAGGTCCCCTGGCTTTTCCAGTCATTACTACGGTACATTCTTGCTGGGGGAAATGGCAACGGAGGGTGTTTTGTTAGACGCTGGGCGTTGGTAATGCATGCCGCACCGAGGTGAGGAAGATAGATAATTCGCAAAAGTTAGTTTGCTTCTCACACCACATCCATGGTTTCTTCCCGCGTTCAGACATTTAAGGGTCACTGAAAGACTGAGGATACTGCTCATGAGTGGATTAAATACATTGGTGTCACACGAATCCAATCCCTGAATAGCCTCCATACCAGCGATCGGTCCGATCGCTGGTATTCTGTCAAATTACTGCGTGGTCCATTCCAGACCACAACAACGGAGGAATGGAGCTACCCCATTGTACGCAGTATTTAGCGGTTGGAAGCCCTCGGCTTCCAACCGATTGAAGCAATCAACACACTGGTTCTTCCCATCGACAGAGCCTTTGATCCGCAGAGTGAAACAGTTGGCATCAATGGGTCGCCATTCCATTTACTATACGAGCTCGACCGGATTCGGAACACTTGGTCCCACGGTTGCGTAAACGCAATCCCGACAGTGGTATTCACTATTAGTGCTTCCCCCGACAAGGGGACATAACTGTAACTCCAACATATTTTTATTTGGCAATCCTTTATCTCACCCTACATACACGCCCTTAGTTCCTCCGATTCTCACGCCTCCTCTTCTTTACAGTAACGCCATCTTCTTAACCTATTTTAACCATTCTTAGTAAATTTACTCAATCTAACCTAGTGTTGTTTTAAACTCTCCTTTATCTATTACAGCCTTTTCTTACAGCTTTCTATTTTTATGAGCAGCGTTTATTATAATACCTCTGGGGCAGAAAGGTGAATAAATTGTATCTGAATACAAGCAGGTAAATCATATCCGATTTAGAAGTTACGTTTTTCTTAATTAGTTAAGCGAAACCAATTAATTTTATTATCTGTATTACCTTTAGATTAGTAACATCGATATCGGAATCTTTTACTTTAATGGACGTCTTATAAAAACAAATAATTAGAATAGTATGCTAATGTATGGTTTTATAGTCGAGAGAGAAATACTGGTATTAGTGCAGTAAAGGATGGAATAAAGATAGAATAAGGATCGGACCACTGTCTGTGACGAGAGTGTTTTTATCCTCCTTATAACAGCTGGAACAATAGAGTTTCGGCTCGCCAGCAGAGTATTTTTCTCCGAAATACAGATCCTTACCATGTAGCTCTTACGGGCACAGTGATCTTCGCTAAATCTTCACCGTGTGGCTCCTGAGATGTGGGTTAGCCTCGGATCTGTATAAAATTATGTAACTAACGGTTAGGTTTGTTATTTCCGGTGTCTGTTATGGCATTAATATTTGTGGCTTTTTACTCCAGCCAGCCATGACTGCCATGGCAGCCACTGAAACTCTCAACACTGTTGGTGCTTAATTGAGTGTCACATTGAGCGAAAACCTCCTCTACACCCTCAGGTTGCTCTATGAGTGGCGATTCGATAGCTACGGAGCTAAAATATATACATAATAATTTGGCGGTGCCTATTAAGGGTGATGCTTCACCGGCTTGCTGGAGGATATCTGGAAGTGAATGCGGCGCCGTCCCACCAGGCGGTAAGGATATGGACAACTCCGCGCGTGGAGGGTATGAGCCGTCTTGGCAGTCTAGCACTGCCACATGCACTGCCCACCTCGCGAAGCTGTGTTCAATATAAAGAACCAAAATCAATTACGTCACACCGAACTACTCTGCCTGCGGCAGATCCCCACAGACCTCGGAGAGAGGGTTCCATGGCGATAAAGCGGGTCAACTCACATAAAGAAAATCGACAAGGCATTGCCAGGAAAACACTCCCACTCAGTCCATGATAAGCTTTACAAGAGAGGAGGCCACTATCCTCCAAACAGACAAAAGCCACCTCAACAGCAACCTTACACCCATCAACACAACACCACCAGAGATTCCCACCTAGCAGGGACTGAGGGCATCCTCCATGCCGGGCTTCTTAGTGCAGGTTGCCTTGTGATAGTGCGCGACCTATGTACCCAGCTATGCCTGCGAACTGCCGGCTAATTAGTAAGGCAACTTACAGGGTTGTTCAAGCCGGCTGTCTAGGCAACAACCCCTCCCTCTGCTGAACGGTTGACAACCAATCCTTGGTAGAGTGTGGCTGTGAAGGGGGGGAGGGGCCGAGAGCGCATCTGAACTCTAAAGCACGCTCAACCCCAGTGCCTCCGGCGCAAGAGTCTTCACATACTCTTTTCTTATCCTTTACTGTCACGATATATACCCTAAAATGGCCGAGGCGCTTGCACTCAGCGCCAGCATCGTTGCGGTGGTTCAAATCGCAGGTCAAGTCGCTAACATCTGCAAAGCCTACATTGAGGGTGTGGCAAACTATCCCAGGGACCTCCGGGTCATACTAATCGAAACATCGAGTCTCAAAGTTCTTCTCGAAAATCTAACGTTCCTAGTGGAGAACGATGACAACTCAGCAACCCTCCTCAGCAGCCTGGGCGGAGAGAACGGTCCCATCGAAGGTTGTCGGCAAGCGACTTTGGAGTTAGAAAATCTATTCCCTTCGGAGCAACTTCAGACCTACAGACAAGGCGGAAGGAGGAATAGGGCCAGATTGTCTTTGGCTGTCTTAGCTTGGCCCTTTCGAGAACAGCAAGCCCGTGCCCTCCTCGGCCAACTCGTGCAGCACAAGACATCAATCAGCTTAGCTGTATCCGCAGAATCTCTGTACGTCATGAGGTTACCTCTTTATTGGAGGGGTTAAACTGATGAGATGTTGGTAGCCGTGACCTCAGGGGTATTGGGCGTAACCTGTCCGATGTCACCAGATCTTTGAGTGGTACGTCTCTTGGCGCATATACAAATGCTCCCACTCGTCACTGACAACAGCCTCTTTAACGTAAGACACGCAATTACGTGGGGTTTTCACATGGCTTCAGCAAACCGACCCTTCCCCAATTCATAACCAAGCGGTGTCAGACTATGAGGAAGGGACCGGGGATTGGGTACTTCGAACACCACACTGGCGCAGTTGGATCATCGGGCACCCACGCAGCCGTTGCCTCTGGATCCGTGGAATTCCGGGTGCCGGCAAAACGGTGCTAGCTGCTCATCTCATTCAAAGGCTATCCTCCGACTGTGGGGCTTCTGAACGTCAGAGATGGGCCTGCGTCTATTACTACTGCCATCATATGCACAACCAGGACGAAGCCATTCCATTTCTGCGGTGGCTTCTCTGCCAGTTATCTCGGCAGGTCCGAAGAGTCCCCGGCAATGTGCAGATACTATTCAACCAGGGAGTACAACCAGGCCGAGCAGATCTCCTCCAGGACCTGGAGTCGGTTTTGCAGCTCTTCGACAAGGTGTTTGTTGTGGTCGATGCCCTTGACGAAAGCCAGCCTAGTGAAAATCTTCTCGCCATCCTCCAGATCATCGCAAATGATTATGTGCGGTTTGGGAAGATTAAGCTCCTTGCGACCAGTCGGGAATACGTTGGCATTGAAAGAGTCATGACAAGGATTTCAACACCGTTATCTATGTCCAACTCGTTCGTGGCAGAGGATATCAGACGTTACGTTGCCGCTCGTGTCCAGTCCAGCACAGTGTTCCAACGATGGCCAGAGGAACTACGTACCGAGATAGAAGAAGCTCTATCAAGCGGAGCCAGCGGCATGTTTCGTTGGGCCGTGTGTCAACTGGATATCCTGCGCCGCTTGAGGCACCAGACGAGAGTCAGGGAAGCCATCAGAAATCCACCGGAGACACTGGACGAGACATACGAACGCATTTACTCCTATATCAGACGAGAGGACCGAGAGCTGGTTCGACACTGTTTGAGGTGGATTATGCTTCACAACACCATCTGGGCTTCAGAAGTAAATATTTCGGCCACCATACTTCTCAGAACATACAAGCAATGCTTTCCGGAAGCTGCGATCACCGAAGCCTTTATTTCCGACCTCGAGATCATCAAGGACAGCTGTGGCTGCTTGTTATCCTACGACGCGGACAACGTAACGCTTGCACACTACACAGTTCGAGAGTTTCTTGAATCCGAACGAGCGCGCTTAGGACACTCTGCATTCTTTGCGATCGAGGCGAACGATACATTCGAAGATCTGGCCACAATAATGTTCGAGACCGCGTTGCAAGCAGACATTGACGAGTCGGCCGATGATCAGTACTACCTGGACGGAATGAAAGACGATATTGCACGATATTGCATGTTAAGCAGCCTTCAAGCCGTGTACAATGTACGGGATATAAATGTCAGACCGGACCTTGCCATCGACTTTATGGACCCGTCTAAAACCCATCTTCGCCGGTTTTTGAACTCAATGATGAGCTGTTCCATCCCCTGGCCGAATGGATTTAGTCTTCTTTGGCAGTCGATTCAGTCTCTAATCGATCTGAACTTGGAGTTAGACCCTAACATCGACCCGAATCTCTTCATTCTTATAAACTTGCTCTGGGTAAACCGTTTGGATTTGGCCGCTGAGCTTCTGCTGCATCGTGTCACCTTACAGGAGATATGGACAGAGTCGTTATCAGCCGTCCTGCTATTTCCCGTTTGGAATTGGAGTTCAAATAACGAAATTATGCCACGTTCTCCAAGAATATCTGGAAACATTGTCGACCTGATTGCCGTGTCATCTGGGGAAATTGGGTCCGAGGCACTCAGCTTTCTTCTTGATCACGCCCGGGACTTTTTCGATCCCACCAAAGCTCTACTATACTACATGGGGGGGCATCAGCACCATTCCAACACTTGCATCGACGATTGCCCTCTCCGGAAACTCCTCAGGATGGGCGCGGATCCCAATTCTCGCGGGTCGCCGTGTACACCGCTTCAGATAGCCATATTGGGACGCGATGTCAGTGGTATTCAGGTCCTGCTCGAGGCTGGGGCCGATCCGCTCTCCTCTGGAGATGCTGGTGTGGCTAACTGGCCACCAGCGGAGCACGTCATGGGACCGTTCGCCGTGCTTCGCGGGCAGATGCCTCTGGAGATTATAGACTGTCTTGATCGCATCTCGTTTACAGGCAACGGGGATCCAGAAGAGCAAGACGAGTTAGAAGAGCAGGCCAATTCGCTCCTGCAGGCAGCAGTCGATCTCAGGAACAATAGTTAGTAGCAACGGATGGACACACTATATAGTGACTCGGGGCGCCTGTTAAGGCCGACCCTGTCGTTCTTTTTGGGCTCTGTAATATTACTGTAGCCCTTTTTGTACATAGTGATGCGTTCTCTGGCGCGTGCCGCCGTCAAAAAGGGGCCGCGCCGCGCCGCGCCGTTCCTTGAACCGTGCTTCTTTCAATTCATCATCCGACGATTTCACCACGAAAACCTCCCATTGGAAGCCCAGTGACATTCTGGCCCTCTGATCGGAGGAAGATGACCTAGCCCACGGTCGCGTTTCCTTTGTTGTTCCATGCTAGGCTCCGTCTTATGCTAGGCACCGTCACTAACTAGGTACGTATCTGTTTTCCTACGTCAATTGCATTTGTGTCCCTCCGATCTGAGGACCAGCAGTCTGGGAGTCGGCCTCCCAGGCAGACTGCGACGTTCTGTAGGTGTGGTTCTCTTTGTGGTTTCTTCCCTGTTGCGTCACTGCACCAGTTTAATAGAAACGAAACCTTTCAGCAGAACTTCTATGGTATACGCCGACGCATACATGTACGGATTCCCTGTGGATAATTTCCAAATCAAAAACCGATAGAAATTTTAATGTATTAAATAGATATCGGGCACTAAGCTTCTTATAGGCATCACTTAATATTACAGAGTTACTATAAGTGAACCATCGTTGCTGGAAATTCTACCTAGTTATAATATATGTGTTAAACTTCAGGAACCTACAGGGCTGTAGCTTAGAGGAAGAAGTGCAGTACTGGTCCAAGCTAGCTACAGTGCCTACGGCACTGTAGGAAGCAAATAAAGGCCTGAATTACAGGGCAGTGCTACTATAAATAAAGGTATCATAATGAATATTAACGTTGGAAATAAGAGGATCCAGAAGGCAGTGCCTTATACAATGACTGGAGTAGAATGAAGTTGCTTACTTAACTAGAATTAGATACAGGAGAGGAGAGGGCCTGTTATAAGCTGTGGGAGGCTCTGGAAGAATTCCAGAACCTTCTATAAGGTGAAACTAACTAATAAAATAATGGAATAGTATTGTTCTGAACCATTCTTTGCGGTTCTACTAACGTAGTGGCTAACGTGGCCACTGATGCTCAGGTTGGTTCTGTAGGACAGTAGCCCCACTGGATTCAGGGGGTTCCACCCTCCTAGATTCTAATAGGTTCTAAGTACTCCAGGGGCCCCAGGGGGCCCTGGAGTGGGTTAGAATCCTCTAGAACCCTCTGGGGTTTTAGATGATTCGACCAGTGGTTACGGAGTACTGTTATGACCTGCTCTTGAAGAGGACCCGAGAGGGGGAATCGGACAAGATAAGACAGAGCGTATGGCAGGACGCCAAGCTTGAGGGGTGATCCAAAGACGGTTTGCTAAGCTAGCACTCCTAGACGAGAGTACACTGTCACTGTAAGTCGCTGTCACTATAATGCACAGAGGGAAGTCTGAACAGTAGGGCACAAATGAACAATGTACTACTAGCGTGAGGAACCAGGAGTCCCTCACGGCCATCGTGGGGCACGATGATGTCTATCTATACTAACTACTCAAGAAGTACTTCGTACCCTGTGCTCACTCTGCTCTTGACACTGGTGAGTGATCAGTTTCTTCCTGCTCACTGTGATCACTATCAAAACCAGTGATCACGGCGAGCAGCCTCTGATTGGTGGTAGGGGCTTCTGGTCTTTGCACCCCTGGCCCAGTGCGTAATGCCGTATACACGGTCCCCCACACTGTTCCTTCTGCGGGGGATACGTCGGGCCGCGCCGGCCCAAGTGACGGCCTGCAGGGTCGTCACAGGTACTGTTGGAAGCACTGCACTCTGGATTGCAACTGTGTGATTCTATTGCTTGTCCTCATTCTCTGTTCTTCTGGCTCTGGCTGGAAGCCAGAGGCTTCTTTATAGACTATTCTGCAGGATTCAGGCTTCGTCACTCTGGTGGCTGAGGCTCACTGGCGTACTGGCAGTGCCAGGTATCCAGTCAGCTCCGCTGACT
>Ga0247780_1000615_pt1 | contig 31694 bp, 23 predicted proteins | sample UWRJL079202R5_FD_179927 | JGI IMG/M metagenome (GOLD analysis project Ga0247780, IMG submission 179927) | Plant litter microbial communities from Arlington Agricultural Research Station in Wisconsin, United States - UWRJ-L079-202R-5 | ecosystem: Environmental > Terrestrial > Plant litter >... | reverse complement strand
CAGATTGAGGCGCGATCAAGGACCTTGAAACCACCAGCGTGCCCCGCATTAGACCCTTGCTACGCCATGGCGGAAGGATTAAGCAGTCTTATTGACTCAATTGCAAGATTAAGGCTCGCCGATGGCACAGCCGAATTGTCTGGCTCAACGTCTAGTTGCTCAAGCTCATACCAGACTCTCGTGGAGGCAACTTGGGCGCTTATACAATGTGCCGAAGCCACTGCCGCACATGCGCAACGAATGTCCTTGACTGAGAGCCCAGACCCTCGAGGAGGCCAGGACATCGTTCGTCTCAAAAACGCACATTATGATAACGGGGAGTATCTTTCACCGGGAGAATTGCATCACATGGGGTGGTCTTGTATGTTATCTCTTGGCCAACTCATCCGAGCCGGACTACATAACCTGTATTCTGAATTTGCAGAAGAATCTGCAAAGGGGCAATGAACAAACCGGGTACGAAGCCTTCACCTGGGATGGTCTACTAAGCATACAACAACCCAGTTCGATATAAAAACAGCCTTTGGGGTAGCCAGAGCATTCTTCAACACATTCAATGCATCTGACATAGCATTGCTGCTCTTGTCATTCAAAAACCGCAAGCCTCGGCCCACAACGGCAAACCGCTCATCCCGACTGCACGACATCACACCAGAGCGTCGAAGGAGCCTGAAAGATTACGGGCCTGATGAAGTCTAGCGATACATGGGGATTGCGGAAATTGTGATACCGAAGTACCAAGACGGTTGCGATGATTTAGGTCGGCTCTTATCATACGATACTCAGCTCGTTGAAGGGGCCTTTGAGTGCACTTGAGGAGATTCGTCATGCAAGTTATCTTAGATGAAGATACGGGGGCTAAAATCGATTGGATGTATGGTAAATGGAACAAAACGATACACTATTAGGCACAAATGACTCACGCAAAAGATACGGATAAAGTATAGGTGAACGATAGAGCGAAGGTTTTACTAAGCTTTTGTAGGTGATTGAAGTCAGAGGGCCAAGCAGAGTTTTTAGATCACGTAATAGAGGAGGGCATACCAGCCTGTCATGTTCAGAACCTCTCTCTGTGCATTATAGTGGCAACGACCTACAGTGACAGTGTACTCTCGCCTAGGAGCACTAGCCCAACAGGCCTTCTTTGGATCGCCCCCTTTCACATTGGCGTCCTGCCATACGCTCTGTCTTAACCTATCCAGGCTCTCACCAGCCTGCGTTGGGTGCAGGTCGTAACATCTGAACTGCGTATTTGCTGTACCAGAATGGCTTACGTTTACATCTGCCTGGTGAATAGCAGTGGTCTTGGTATTACTGGTAATCTGTCCAACGCCGATAATGTCGCTTACAACACGAGTTGAAGTTGAGGGTGGCTGCACTTCTGTGTCGAATCCTAGAGAAGGAGGAGGAGGTGGAGTAGAGTAATCCGGTACTTTATTGTAGTTTATCTTAACTTGATCAAACTAGAGTTGTGTGGAACGTGTGGAATATAGTTGCTGTTACTAAATGCTAGTATCAGTGGATTCACTTTTGCTGGGTGTTTAGTGCAGTGGTTTTGTACCACAAGTTGGGCTGTTTCGACGTACTCTGACATATCTGGGATTTTCTGCGCTGCACTGTTTAACTAGTCACTTAGCCTATCGTCGGTAAGTGCAAGACCATTAGCAAAGTTAATCAGCCAGTTCTTCATTACTCTTAGATACTTATTGGCCTCTTTAATATCGTACAGTCATACTTTTTACTGCAATTTTCCGTGAAAAGATGGACGTTTACTAAGGACCGACGCTAGGATTTCGCTGTTAAGATTCAACAGATCCCTTCCTTTAGCCGGATTTATTATTAATGACATGTCGGGGCCACTACTGACCCGGGAGCTCGAATTAAAGGTCGGTTACACCTTTCCTAAATAAATGGAGAAGATAAATAACTAAAGGGCTAAAACAGCTGCTTAGGTTAAAGGGAAATTAATGCCTTTTTAGACAAAGACGTAACCATGGTACAGATTAAACTGGATAATATTAATTATGCTAAGGTCTTCTTTCCGTGGGAAGGGGCGAATCGATTTTGCAGGCGACTCAAAAGCTATTTTTCAAGTGGATTATGTTCGAAAAATAAGTTTAAACCCTCCGGTTAGCCGCCATCTGTATTTAAGGTGTGGGTGGGGTAAAGGGAAACCGCACAAAAATTGCCACATCAGACGGTGAAGAAATGGAAGGTATGTATGAACGGTCAGCCGCCTTCTTGGCGATACGGAGGCGAACTAAATGCTAAAGATAAAAATGAGTGGCGAAGAAGTAGAAGATTTTCAGAAAATAAACAGGTGGGGTGTTGATTTGAAGTTTGTTTAATCACACACCTTTGAGGTGGCCGAAACCGGCAGAGAATTTGCGGAGAAACGATATTACAACCAAAAGGGCCCGTGGTGCAATGGTAGCACATTGAGGATGGGCAAGGTGTGGTCGCCTTTAAACTCAAATCCTTACCAACCAAAATCCAGAAAACCGATAAAAGCGAGCAGTTCGAATCAGACTTAATATTGGACTTAGCCAATAAAACTCAACATTTATCCTATCAACGACGCTCAACCAACTCATCCCATCACTCATCCTCAAAGATCTCGGTTCGACTTCGAGCCGGCCCATTACTTTTTGCCCTTTGAGTCACGGACCTAGCCGCCTGTAACAATAAAGATATGGCGTACCCAAAGATTCTCGGCTTAGAGCAAGAATGTCTCACGCGTTGTCAAATAAATCTCGCGTTCCCTGTAGTAGCAAGCCTCAATCCCAGTCGAAATGGAATTCCGGTGAACGTTGTTGTCTCCTTTGCCTCCTTGATCTCTTTGGTGGTTTAGAGTCATCCTCTGGGATGTCCTCGGAGGACTCTGATGAATAAGACTGTATATTTGATCTTTTTCTCTCAGTCGATTTCGGGATATTGGCTTCATCTGTTGAGTCGTACTCATTATCCCAAAAGGCGTTCTGGGGATCATATTTCAGCTTATCCCGCAGTATTACGCCGGCGTCGGTGCTGGAGTATGGCGGGGACTGTAACCACCAACTTTGCGATACTTCCAACCCCGAAGAGCATGCCATTTCGCCCAGACGCCTTGCAATGATCCCATAGTCCTCATTCTTGAGCACGTAATCCAGCGCCTTCTGAAGGTTCATGACTGCATCAGCCAGTCGGATCGAGCGGTGCTGCTCCAATAGCACGTGGCTTCCCACCTCGGGCTCCTTGAAGATAAGGTAGGCCAGAGTCTCGATGACGACCAACCGGGGCGTCAAGTTGTAATCGATAGGAATCTTGTCGGAGCAGATACCAAGCAAACCGAAGACCCGGTCGATTTTCTTTTCGCAGCGGTGTGTGTGATAATGTTTCAGTAACGCTATGAGTGAAGACCCAGGGTTCTCTTTCGCTTTTTTTCCATGCCAGTCATGCCGTGCAATGACGATGCTGGCAAGCGCTCCCGCGTCTGCGAGGTCCGGGAATGGCACCATCCAATCTGCCGTAACAAACGAGACTCGACGGGCGAGAACGAGCTCTTGGACGACCCACAAGCGCATTGCGTACTCTGATGAATTGATAATACCGGCCACGTTTTCCATGATGTATCTTGGCCAGCCTTTCCTGGCCCAGTTCTGCAGCACCAGCTTGTTCTTTTCAGGGAATAGGCCGTCGATTTCGCGCTGTGCTCTTGCTGCACCGGGGCCGATATGAAAGAGCACATGCTCGGCGAGGCTATAGATCTTCTGCATAAGCCCGACTTGATGGTTTCGCTCGTTGGGGTCGGACTGGTTGATGCAGATACTGTCCATCCAGATCCACTCGAGATAACCTCCGGGCGGGCCTGGTAAGGGGTTTCCCCGAGGGTACTGTCGCGGTAGACCTTGGGACCCCTCTTCAATGCGCCGTCTCTGGTGGTTTCGCAGTGTCTCGAGAAACAAAAATGCATTGGGCCGTACTCTCAGCACCCTATCGTTGATAATGACATCGCGACGGCCTGGATAGCTGCCTCCCCACATGTAAGAGAGCGATGCAAATGGCGGGCAATCGGCCGATTCGAGTTGAAAAGCTTTCAGCTCCAGCACGAGCCGATCGGAAAAGTCGGGGGAGATGCGGAATAATCTTATCGATTTTGTACCGTGCTCGAGAGGTGTGTAAAGTCCGGTAGACTCATCTGGGTTTGCAGCTGGTGGGGCTGCAACCGGCGGTTTCTCCACCACGCCAGGCATTGCGGGATGCAGTACTGGTGAGTGGCGCGACATGGTTCAAAAGGACCCTGGGGCAAAGAGCGGGGTCAATGCCATTATAAGTGCTGCGCGCGAGCCAGCACAGCCTCATCCGCACTGCACGCTCGTCGGCGAGGGAATGATGCACAAAGTGGAAAGTGCTCAGCCACCGAGGCAACCACCTCAAAGAAAACCGAATGGCGCGGCATCCAAGCCACTCACAGAAGTAAACTGAAATCATGTTTTGATGGGTGGAATCGGAAAGGGAACACCGGCCTTTTGGTTCGATGCCTTACTCAGGCTGTTGGAAGAATGGCTTGGCAAGGCGTGTGTCCCAACCGGGCGGCACAATCATTGAGGACAAACACACCTCCGATGAGCGGAAACCAGCGCTCTGTCCCAGGCAGGACCTGTCCTCCAGTGTGGCTTCCCGCCTTCGATTCGTCCGATATCCACGGGTTGCCACAATGCATTGGAAGGTGCAGCCCGGTCGATCAGCAGCGGAGAGACGTCGGTTCTAGGCCTTCACTGCTGTGGCTACCACTGAAAGATCATTGGCTTCTTCCACCCCGCGTCCCCGGCTCCCCGGCCCAGTCCGGATCTGTCCGCAATGTCGCAGTGGCTTGCAAGATATTGGGAACTCTTTCGACGCCTTCAGCCAGCCACATGTCTCGCAGTTGCCTGGAGCAAACTGGCGGGCAGGCTCTCCCATATAAACCCCTCCGCCAAGAGTTGCGATGCTCGCAGCACTCTTCAACGGCCTCGAGAGAACCGTGGCTGTCTGCAGATTCGACCAAGCATTATCATGGCGGATTCCAAGACGGTATTCACAGGACTTGGGAGGAATTGCGGTGAGTAATACTGAAGTCATCTTCTCTTTTCATTTTCAGCGATCAGTCTCAGCGTGGTAGAACCTAACAGCCCCAACCGTCCTTCTCCCCCATCCTACCTACATACTCTAGATCATCCTGCATGGATCAGCTAAAATGCTAAGCCAATCGTCATGCTCAAAGCTTGAAAGCTGTGTCACTAAACCCGCACACTCTCACCATCCGATCAACTAGGTCTAGTTGTCAACTTCCAAAGAGAAGGAGATTGACCGGGAACTGGCTTGGCCATGTCGGATTTGGTTGGGAATACGGGCTTATCAAGATGGACAAAAAGAAAGAGGAAAATAAAACGGTTGCTGTGACAGGTGGATGAGTGGTTGGAAATGGTTTCAGAGCTGTACATCATAGGCTTCAGGGCGAAGACGTGAAAGGGGGTCCGGGAGACCAGTACTTCTGACTGCGGTGGTCGTCACAGCAGCATGGCTGTATGCCTTGAGAATGATTGGCCAGACGACTGAGGGCTTTGTTGCTGCTACCACGGTGCATGGTAATAGCCCCGAGTGGATTTCTTTCGGGGCAAGAAGAGGCCATGTCACTCTTTGGTTCGTGTCGATGCATTAGCGGGCAGGGATGGGTCAATCTGGGGTTCTGAAGTGAAATAACCTTTTCTGAGCTCTGTGTTTGCATGAAATGAGCATTTCCCGTGCAGGAAGCCGATCTGAAAAGAATACACCTTGGCGTTTCTCTTCGGTTTGCTGTCTTCTCCGAGTGTGCCTCAAATAAGTGGAGCCCCACATTCGACCCAGGCTGCAGTGTGAGCGAATGTTGTGGAACTTCCGAGAAAGTCAGATCGCAGTTCCGCTCCAGCTTCTGCAACTGAACTGAGCCGTCCTTTCATCGCCATTTCTCCCTCGTGGAGAACGCGTGCCCCACTTCGCTAGCCACTGACTGAGTCGTGAATGCCACGCAGCGCCTCCCAACGTTTGTCTCTGGGAGGTCACCTGACCTGCACGGACGCAACTGCACAGTGCAAGAAGCCTCTGTTTGGACAACTGTCAATTGCGCTTCACGCCCTTCAATGGCATCCAAGGCAGCAGTGCAGCCCCAATTGAGCAACACCACGATTCATTAAATACACCTGGTAGGCATCAATTGCCAGAAACAGAACCATCCATTTGCGACGTCCCGAACTCGCCTCCAACCCATCTACAATTGATGGGTCGCCAAACTGTGAACCATGTCGCGGTTCTTCCGGCGCCCCGATGACTCCGAGTCGAGCTCGTCATCATCCGGATCAGAGGCCGCGGATCAAGCCTCGGCGGGCGGGGCACCCCAGGAAGCGGAACAGAAGCCAAGGCATCGCGGACCTTCCGCCGAGGATGACGCGGAGCCATCTGAGATTGACCGAAGCGATGCGCCATCCAACTCCACTCGGACAACAAGATCGGAACAGACTCTTTCAGCTGATGGCTCTATCTCGAGATCAAACCAAAATGCCGGCCTGCAAGCCAATGCGGACCCCAGCCAGCACCAGGGAATGCTGCTGGCGACGCTTCTGGAAGAGCACTACCGCAGTCGAGCTGCCGAGTTCCTGAACACGACCAATCCGGGCCACAACTACACCAGACACTCACCCGAGGTGCAACCACTGGCACAACGCCTTTTCACCCAAGCGAGTACGATGCTCGAATCGGCTGGGATTCTCAACGCTCCGGCAACTTCGGACTCGCTGCGTGACGCCCGCGCGCAATACCTGGCAGGTATCGACCAACTGGGCGCCGGCACATCAGCAACGAACATTCTCTCCGCAATGCGACAGTTGAATGTTCAGCCAAACCCCACTGCCGACCAACAACTGATGACGTTCCAGCCTCCTCGACCAAACAGCCACTACCAGAACTCGTTCAGGGAGCTGTCCCTCTTGGGGCGCGGAGGTTTCGGAAGGGTGTTCAAATGCCATAACCTTCTTGACCAGAAGACGTATGCCGTGAAGAAGATTCCCCTTTCGCCGCACTTGAGCAGAAGCTTCACTGAGGGCAGACACGAGGAGCTTCAGCATATTCTCATCGAAGTGCAGACACTGGCATCGCTCGACCATGCCAACATCGTCCGGTATCACGCCACATGGGTTGAGGAGCCTCAGGCAGGTTCGCCAACAGCAGGGATGTTCTCCGCTATGGGGCGCGGGTATGCCACGGACCGACCTGTATCCCGCGGGCGACAACAACTTCTGCTTGAGAACACAGCGGACATCGACAGTGAGCTGGTCTTTTCTGCGGACCAAGCACAGCCGGTGAGCTGTGGTTTTGTCTTTGCAGAGGACTCGGAGTCTCTTTCGACTGCAAACAACAGGGAGAAGCTTCTCAACCACGAAGAGATTGACTCTGCTGAGCAAGAAGAAAGCGTCTCGGAGGAGTCTAGCGCCAATGCGAGCGACATCTTCACAGATGGCACCCACTCGAACCTCCCACTGGTCGAACGACAACACAGACAGGATGAGGAGGAGTCTTCACACACACACGAACTCTACATTCAGATGTCACTCTACCCCATGACACTATTCCACTACCTCTCTCCTTTCACCTCTTCAAGCAACCTACATCCGCAACACTGCTACCACCTCCTCCCGTCGCTACACATCTTTCTCCCCATTCTCTCGGGCCTTCGCTACCTCTGGTCAAGACACCTGGTTCACAGAGATGTGAAGCCACGCAATATCTTCCTCTCAGCTCCCGAGCCAGAGCCTCTGGCTGGATACTGCGACGCAAGCTGCAACCATGCGTGCCATGGGCAGGAGCCTCGATGGCTCAACCCCCGCATCGGAGACTTCGGGCTCGTGACACAGCTCGCACACGGCGAGTTACCCGAAGGCAAGGGAGGCGTAAAGGCGGTTGGAACGCCACTGTATCGGCCTCCGAACTGCGCCTGGGCCGAAAATGGTGATCCAGAGATGTCGAAATCAACGGCGGAGAACGAGAAGGTCGACATCTTTGCGCTAGGGGTTGTGTTTGTGGAGTTGCTTTGTCCGTTCTCCACAGTGATGGAGAGAGCAGATGCGCTTTCAGGCTTGCAGAAGGGAGTGTTACCCGAGTGTCTTCGTGAGCGTTTGGAGCGGGAGGGCTTTGCGAGTGGGGTCGTGGACCGCGTGCTGGAAATGACTGCGGGCATGGTCGATCCCTACCCGGCGTCCCGATGGAGCGGCGAGCAGATTGCTGAGGCTGTAGAGGCGATCATGAGAGAGATAAAAGCGGCCGGCACCAAGGAGGTTGGAGGTTAGCATCCGAGTTGGCTGTTTGAGATGGACCACTTGCATATTGACAGGTTAGGATTCTGCAACTCTGCATCATACTCCGTACATAGACGGAATAATCATCGTTATCTGTCACATACGACCATGCCCACTGGAAAATTCGGGATCCCGTCCGCTCTACCATAGACAAGCCAGTGAGGGCCAGACTAGTAGTTGGGTCGCTGACGACCAGCGAATCCCTAGTGTTGTATGTCTTTTTGATTGTCTTCCAAGAATTCTTTTTGCTTCCACTCCGGTCCTGCGTTCCATTGACCCACCCCCAAGCTTGCGGGTAGCAATCTTCAGCGCAAGTTTAGGCTCAGATTGACTGGAGGTAATAAAAATGGAAGTTTTGCCAGCAAACATCGTTTTGACCAAGACAGCCCAACCATATCAGAATGGGTATAAAGAAGAGAGGAGGAGCAGTCTAGCAAACGAAGCAGTTATCAGGCCAAATATAAAAATCATCAATTCTTTTTTAGCTAGATAGGTATAAAGCGAGTTCCATTGCATAGGTAGGTGCCTACACTCGCACCCTCAACTTCAAGTAAACATCTGCCCTTCGGCCTGCAACGCGGAGCTAATCGGCTTAGGGCGAAGATATGTGAGCAGAGAATTATGGTCCTAAGATTACAAATTTGAAGCAGCCGTTCGCCGCAAGACCACTCACCTTGCGAACTAAGCCTGAAAAGACTCTGATTCAGAACCAAACCCTCCAAGTCCTCACTCCGAGCAATCTCGAGCCAGCTTCGTCATCACCGACCGAGCTCGCAGTTCCTCCAACAGTCGCTACAGGCAACATGGCTTATTCTGCCGCTACTGAGGATTTTTACAAGGTCCTTGAGATTGATGAAACGGCAGATGACGACGAGATCAAATCAAACTACAAGCGGCTTGGGAAAATGTGACACAGAAACCCAGATAACCTCCCCGCCATGAATGATGTTCAATTGGTACGTATCTCGCTCACACGCTACAATTCCATCTCGACAAAAGCGCCGACACTGATGTTGCCTTCCCGTCCAGCTCGAAACTGCATATTCTACGCTCATTGACGCGACAAAACGGCAAATGTATGACTATCATGACTACCCGTCGATCAAAAGGGCCCAGGAAAAGGGCCAAACAAAGCCAGACGCAGGAGTTTCCAACTCAACATCGCCGGCGAAAGCGGAAGCCATCGGGGTCATTCGCACAGAGGCACTGGCATGTATGGAGGAGGTGAAGGGTCTGGACAAGTCAATCGAAGAGATGCGTATACAGGCGGACGAGGGGAAGGAGCGCATATCCGCCGCCATACGCAACTTCGATAACCGTAAAGCGGAGTTGAGTGTGCTTCAAGAGGAGGCCGAGAACGTGAAGCAGCGGCGGGCAACCTTAAAGGGCAGCCTTTTTGAGCGGCGCAGCATGGTATTCAGCGCCGAGCACAGTGAGTAGACGGAAGAAGAAAGGCAGCGACGCTTCAACGACTTGAAGGTCCGTCAGACCGCTAAAGAGGCGCACCTCGAGCGTCTGATGGTCACAGTTTATGAAGCCCGTGCCCGGGTTGACAGATTTGCTGATCGGATTTATCGAGCTTTGCAGCGAAAGCGTCGGTTGATGCGGAAGTGAACAGCTCTGATGACCAAGATTAGCCTGCCACAAAGAGCGACTACTTCACGAACGGGAGGGTAAAGAGGGCGGGGAAGTCCTGGGGAATGAACCCACGGACCAAGCTCGAGGAAAAGGCAGAAAGGCTAGACGTCGTGAGAAAGCACGTCTTGAGAAAGCGTGGAAGGCCGAGTGGTGGGACGAGTGGTGGCAGTCGAACAAGACACATAGCCAGAAAGCCTGCGAACGCACTGGATGGTGGGATGTGATACAATATAGTCACCTGGTTGGCCACGTGACTCGCCACCTTCCACCACTATATTACTGGCTCTCTGCCACTCTCTCCTTTTTATCTAGAATAAGCAATTCCATCACTCTTTTGCCGAACGGCCAGAAAACCGCTCTGTTTTGTGTTCCACATGGGAGCATGTGTCCAATGGGCATCTCTGCAATGATAAGTAGTCAGATTGGGGCGGTTGGAAGTGTCCTCATTGTGGGGTCACCCATGCGCGCGCTGCCGAAACAGCTACAAGTGAGGGACGGCTGGCAGAGACAGCCACTGAACCCGCATTTAGTTAGGCAGAAAAATGAAGAAACCCGGAAGGAGGTGAGACATGGTTGTTATCCAAACTTCTCCTCTGAACTCAGAGGAAGTTGCTAGATCTTGGGATTTTCGTAGCTATCACCGGATCCCTATGCTACTAAAACAGGGCATGAAGACCTTTCCTCCCAGATGATTTTGTCCTAGTATTTGTTTGGTCCTGCCTTCCATTTACGCCCTCCAGGTTCGCGGGCCGCAACCTGCCCAGTGTATCTGGGCAAGAACCCACCGAGCCACCGCCACATTGAGCTCCAGCTTACGCCGAAGAGTTTCAGCTGCACCGGCGGGTGGGTTGACAACTCGCAAAAGCCTGGCTGGGAGTGCCCATCGATCTACTTCCTTCTGACAATCTTCCTTTTACATCTATTGCACTCGTGATGGTCGAACGCTTTATCATCAGTCCGCCAGATGTGCCATAAGAGGACCTAAATTACGGCAATCACGACCAAGCAAAGGAATCGGCTGGCAACTCGGGCAGCGCGAATTTGATCACCGCTGGGTGCGGATAAGGAGTGGCGGGCCCCATCGAAGACTCGGAGGCTGTTGAAGCAGTCAAGCTCAAAACAGTACTCTGAGATAGCGCGTCCTCCCCCCTGCCAAAATTTGAGTCAAGGACGATAAGGTTCAGTAAATCCGGTCTTTGTCACACCATCGATTTGACCGTACCTACCCTCACTTCTCATACTTTTCCTTCCTCGCCACCCGACCCACTCCTCAAACCCTCTTTCCCAGGTCATTTAAATTCTGCTGCAAAAGAATTTTTCAATTCTTCCAAATTTCCTGGCCTCTTTCTCCTCTAAAAATCTTTGCCTGAGCTTCAGGACCACGACGAAAGCCTCCACTATGGCCTTGCGCACCCTCAGCACAGCGGCGGAAGTGAGCGCGACTGCTCGAGATGTGTCCCGCAAACGAGGATTCACTTCCATTTCTCGTTCATCCTACTCTTCTTCATCTTCCGGCTCATCCATCTCTGACGAAGAAGCGGTCGATATTCCCGAAGTCCTCAACTCCCGGGAAACCTTGGAGTTCTGTGGGCTCAGCGCCGAGATTTCCAGCTGCATCTACGACTCGTGGGAGCAGCAGCAGCAAATCCCGGGTGAGCTTGGATACGGAAACGATGTTATTACCGAGGCGAAGTATTTCGTCACCAAAATGGCCGAGCGCGAGGATGCTTGGCTCCCCGAGCATGATTGGAGACGTGCTCTTGCCAATATGGGCGCCAGCCGGCGACTTTGCGATGCGATCCTGGACGAATCTTTCACCAACCTCAGAAAGACACAGTCCGCTTCCTATTGGGTGTTAAACACTATCGAAATCGCCTGGGAGTTCCTCGAGGGACTTGATAAGAGAATCCGGAAGAAGCAGAAAGAGGTCAGAGATCTTGTCACGCCCTCACCAAGCATCCAGCCCCGCCCAGCGATTCGATACCAGCCCGGTCTCCTAGGTACCTACCAAGAGCCTTCTATCCTCCGGACAGCTACCGTCACCTCTGTGCCGTCAAGTGTGGAGGGAGGACCATGCTTTTCAAGGGAGGCAGCATGACCCGACTAGTGTCAGTGTTCAACGAAGACGGGTCGCTCACCCTGAAAAGGCTTTGGTCATCTCGCCCGACAGATTTCTACCGCGACAAGGGAACCTTGTTGTACTTGACGAAACATTTCGAAGTTGCTGAGGTTTACGCCAAATTTCTCATGTGCCGTGTTACGCCTGAGGAGGGGGCGATCCTTCATTTCGCCGTCCCGTCAGATCTCCTCGAGGATCACCGAGAGATTTTTGGCCGTGATTGGCAGCAGCTGGTGTTTTGGTCCCGAGGGTCAGCTGCCGAGGAAGAGTCATTCTCGCCCCCTTCCCATCTCACTCAGTTTACGGAAGCCCCCGTTCTCATCGGCTGCATTTACGGAATGCCCAATGCGAGAGTGGCTCGGCTTGGTACGTCCTCTGACCTTACCGGTCAGTATATGAAGTTGAGCAATGGAGGAAACGCATCACAGCACGTTTTCCAAACCCTGGAGATTCAGAGGCAGCTCCGGGACCAGTGTCGCGGCTAGGTATGGTACCAGTCCATGCGATGTACGAGCGATTTCGCCAAGCGATTTTTGCCGCCTGATGAGGAGTGAGTGAAAAGGGGGGAGGCGTTTTTGGGGGGAACACGTGCAAGGATGGCGGGAGAAAGTTCTGGAAATTCACACCTGCAATGGCGAATGGTCAGATGGAGGCGCTTGGCTTGAAAGTGTCCTCGTTGCGGGATCATCGCATGCGCATACTGCCGAGGCTCGGCTACAAGTCAGGGGAGATCGATGATAGGTACTGAAGTCGGGACTCGGGGAAATGACGAAAAGCATCAAGGGGGCGGGAGACATTTAGAGATTATTAGAGTTTGTCTCGGACACCATAAGTACCCAGTTGTTAGGTATTGGCCTGTTTGTAGCTCTAACCTGCCCGGTTTCTTGGCACTGGAACATGAAGACCCTTCCTCCAGAGAAATTTGTCACAGTAGTGCCACAGCTGTGTGTGCCTTCGCCTCTGCGCGCCTTTTACGCTCCATTATCGCTCCCAACAGTCCAGGTTACACGAGCCCTAAGGGGCAGCCGGAGCCGATCACAGCCATTTTCGGCTTAGCGCCGGAATCCGGCACCCCGCCCCGCCCAATGAATCACTCACCCCCAGACTCCACCGAACGCCAACTCCAACATCACGCATCCCGAACTCTCACCGCACAACCATCACCAAGCTAACCCTCACAACAACCACAACACAACCACAACCACAGCTATGCCCCCTCCCGCTCTCCCCCCCGAAGTCTGGTCCCAAATCTACTCCTTCCTCCCCAGCCCCTCCGCCCGCACAACCTTCTGCCTCCTCTCCCGCCCTCTCTCGCTAATCGGCCTGCGCGCCTCCCTGTCCTCCCTAACAATCTTCCGCCACCCCACTGATTTCTCCATGCTCACCTCCATCGCCAGGAACCCCGCGCACGCAGCTCTCATCCGCAGCCTCACGTACATCCCTTTCACGCTCGACGAAGGCGCGCTCTCGGACTATGAGCGCTTCGTGGAGCATTATCGTGCCCGAGGGCTGGGAAGGGTGTGGCGGCTGTATCGGCCGCTGCCGAGCCCGGCGGAGATGATGGGGTATTATTGCGCGGTGGAGCAGGCGAGAAAATGCGAGGAGGCGATGAGGGAGTATGATTTGGAGAGGATGTGTTTTGAGGAGGTGCTGCCGAAGCTGGAGTGGTTGAGGGAGGTGTGGATGTGGAATGGCACGGGGTTTCATGTGGAGAGTGTTACGGTTAGAGATATTGGACGGACGTTGGTGGAGAAGACGCCGTTTGATGGGACGGGGTTGTGCCTTTGGCCCGGGGGGCAGTATCCGGGGACGGGGGTCCGGGGGATGAGAGCGATGATGGGGGGTTTGGAGGGGTGTAAGGTGGGCGGTATGAGGGAGTTACATGTTGGGCCGGTAGACTGGGAGTGGGTGAGGGAGATGCCGAGGTTGGGGATTGTTGGGGGACTGGCGGTGCTGGATTTGCAGTTTGAGCTGACGGTAAGGGAGGATGAGTCTTTTGAGAGTCGGTTGGCGTGGTGTCGGATGATGCTGGAGGGGGGGCTTCTGGCGGATTTCCTGGCGGCGATACCCGGGCTGAGGGACCTGGCGGTGAGGTCGACGCCGAGGAGGAAGGCTATGTTGGGGAGTCGAAGCGTGTACCCCGCGGAGCTGCAGCAGGTTATCAAGCCGGGGCATCAATGGCCGAACTTGCGGTTCCTGGCGCTGGGGAGCATGCATGCCACGGGCAAAGGGCTGAGAGAGGTGCTAGATGTGCACAGGGAGACGCTGCGACGACTGGATTTGGGGTTTGTGGGGTTGGATAAGCATTGGATGCAGTCAGGTCTTTTACTGGAGATGCACGAGCAGCACAACGAGACAGGACTGGAGGTCAACCTGTTTGGGTTCTTGGACGGTCCGTGGAAAGGGCACGAGCCGGGAGAGGGGTACGAGCTGCAATGGCTGCCGAGTAGCGCGTATGACTACTCGCATGCCGCCGATTACGGGATGCAGCAGCCGAGGTGGCGGCCAGCTGGCGGTGGGAGGCTGGCCGACTTTTTTGACGGCCATAACTGCGGAGCTGTACCCGCGCTGTGTTGCGTTTGTCGTGATCCTGTGGTGATCGCTGAGAGCCTGAGAGGGAGCCTGAGGTTCATGCCCTTTGTGATGCAACCGGGTTTTCGACGACGCGAACCTGAAAATTCAGACTAGAAGGTCTTTCTGCTCTTCTGTTCGAGGATTCCCTTGAGCAGCAAAACGAGCTAGAGCTAGACGGAGTTATCGGGGATCGTCGGTGCGGAAAATGTTTCGCTGACCGACGGATTTCCGGCCACATGTGGAGTCGGCCTTGGGTTCCAAGCATGGCAGGTGGTATTGGGGGATGATGATGATGATGATTGTGATCGGGGAAATTTGAGGCCGACCGCCCGGCGGGGGCGCAGCCAATGTATTTCTAGTCAGCAGCTCCCCCTCCATGTCACTTCACGGCAGCTTTGCAACTTCCTCACCGCCGCCCTTTTCGATCCCTCCAAAATGGCAAACCCGGCAAATCCCCTCAGCCTTTCGCCAGAAGCCCTTAAAAAGGCTGTCGATGCGCTGCCGGAGATCACCATGACAGGCGGCTGCCACTGCGGGGCCGTCAGGTACAAGGTCTTACATCCGGCCCTCGGGCCGCAGGAGACATGCCAAGTGCCTGTCACCAGCTGCAACTGCTCAATCTGCGAAAAGAACGGCTACTTCTCAATCTACCCCAAGAAGGAGAAGATCGAGTGGCTGAGCGGGTGGGACGAGATGAAGAACTACCAATTCCGAAACAAGGACAGAGACCACAAGTTCTGTGGCACCTGCGGAAGCAGCATCGGCATCGACTTTCAGGGGAAAGCGAGCGATACGATGGCTCTGAATGTGAGTTTCCTGCGCGTCCACCGCAACGTGTCGCTGATCCGCCTTCAGGTCCGGATGATCGATGACATTGATCTCGATAGCCTGTACATCAAGAAATGGGATGGAAAGTCAAAGATTTAGGAAATTTAAGCCCCCTCCCATTCCACATGAATTGTCCACAACCTCGTAGACCGCGGCATCGGACTCGCCCCGACAATCTTAAACCTCCCATCCGCCTTCTCAAATAGCTGCTCCCAATCGCCCATCTCCCGATCCCCCGCATTCTGCAGCACAACCTGAACCAAATCACTCACCCTTGTCTTCAGCTCGGCCGGCTTCGACACGCTCTTCGGCACCGCCACAACAACATCATTCACGACAATCTTCGCCCCCTTCTTCAGCGCCGGTATCAATGCCCTCAGTATCTCCACCGCATACTTATCCGACCAGTTATGCAACACCGCCCTCAGGAAATACACCTCCGCTCCCCTCACCGGCTGCTCCTTGAAGAAATCATGCGCCATGAACTCCACCCTCTCCTTAATATCATCTGGCTTCCGCGCGTCAGCGCTGCGTATAACCGGCTCATCTAGATCTTGAACGATGAACTTCAGCGTCGGGAATGCCCTTGCAATCGCAATTGACACCAAGCCATGCGACCCGCCGACATCAACAACAATGCTCCCAGCCGGGAGCGTCCCCCACGGGAAAGCATGCACGACCAGCTCCGGACCAAGCTCAGGACGCTGTGTGATGAAGCGCATCACGGACGCGAAGCGGCGTAGTCGATCGGGATGATCGGAAAGAAAAGCGAACATCGATTTGGAGGTGTTGTTTGCGACAGAGAAGCCTGTCTCGTTGGGCTCGCCCGAGGCAGGGAATTTGTGCATCGCGTCGGGGGCGTGATATGCCGCGGGCCAGAGCTCGTGGGTCGCGTACGAGACCCAGTCGTGGAGGGCGTCATCTTCGGAGAGGAGGCGGGAGGCGGCTGAGTGGGTGATGATACCAGGCTGGGGCTCAGCGAAGAGGTTGTGCGCGCTGACGGCATGGCGGATGAGCTTGCGGATGTGGGTCTCGCCGAGGCCGGATGCGGCGGCAAGGTGGGCGAAGGTGGTAGTGGTGCCGACGGGAAAGGAGTGCGCGAGGCGGAATTGGGTGATGGCTTTGGGGCTGGCGAGGTGGATAGGTTGGTAGGTTGTCATGATGTGCTCTTTGGGGCCGAGGAGGAGGTTGCGGAGTTCGTTGCAGTCGTCGATGACGGTTTGGCGGGCGAGGATAATCTCGGGGTCGGTGTCGGGAGGGAGGAGTTGCAGCGGGGCGTTTTCGTCGAATGATGGGCCGCGTAGGTTGTGGGAGGAGAGGTAGTCGTTGACCTTGGCTGTGTTCTCGGCGATCCGGGCCGAGAGCTGCGTGATGGACATCGTCGACATGGTTGGTGATTCTTACACAAGTTCTCTAATCGAGTTGTCCGGCCAGTTCTTAGGTTGAATGAGACTTGGTGTGGTGGTTGGGGCGGACAGACCCAGAGCCGGGCGAGAGCTGCCCTCAAATACCGATCATTCCCGCCCGTGATCTGTGACGGCAGTACAACGTGCATCATGCATTGCCCGTCTTGGCTTTAGCCGATGTTGTGTCACTTGCAAGGTACTACCTTAGATATGGTATAAGCCGGAGCTAACAGCGTTCGCTGCATGTCAGACAGTTGCAGTTTGATGAGTGCAATCTACCCACTGGCGTCATTGTGGGGGCGATCCGGACTCGAGGATATAACCAACTCGACATCTCGGCAACAAGAGTGGGAAAAATGGTGATCGATGATTTTACCTTTCAACTTCCAGCCCCCGGAAAGATCAGTGGCAAGAGTCGACTGACAAATTGTGCGTCTGCGAATTTTACACGGTACTTTGCATCTGGGGAGGAACGTTTACATCCCATTTTTGGGTATCCAATCCCAACCCAACATGGTGTATATGACGGCCATATTACACCAACCCGACCGCCAACATATCTTAAATTCACTAGATGTGCGAAATAGCACACCCCTTAGTCTTCGGCGCGCCGCTTCATACCCGCAACGAGGTTAGCAGGCGAAACGCCTGGACCACCGCCCCCTTGCACATGTTGCACCAGGCCCTGTGCCGTCGACAAGCGCAGATGCCGCATGCCCGTAATCCTCTCCCACTCTGCACCAAGAAGCGTCTTCAGCTTCTCCTGGTCGAACTTTGTAAACTCGTCCCACGCTTCAGCAAACCGATCATTCCACTCCTTCTTCGCCTTTGCGCCAGAGTCAACGTTCTTGATAACAACCAGGGTATGAGGGCTCCCATGGCTGTCTGTGTGAAGCGAGCAGTTTAATCCCGGCCTTCCAAGAATGCCCTCAGCATGCTGCCGGAGCTTCTTGACGGCAGAATAGCGCCATGTGCGCTCACCTGACTGGAGGAATCGATTTATTGCTGGGCATTCCCGGCAACTGCATGCCACGGGCCCCTGGCCGCTGTAGTCGACTGCGCCGCTGGGCTCCTTCCCGACTTGCCGGTTGAGATACGACTCGAAGATAGCGCATGCGATCTCTTGGTACCGCGGGGTTGAGAGGGGAATGCTGGTCTTATCGAGTGTAGAGATCAACTCGCGGACGAAAGGGATCCAGAGGTAGTGGAACTCGACAAGGGGGATTGTATCTGCTTTGGAGACAATCTTGAGGGAGAGGAGCATAGCCAAGTCGTCCCACCCATATTTGATGCAGCGAGCGAGGCATGCCGCTAGAATCTCAGGGAGGATGAACATTTGAGGTTTTTTGTGTGGCCCGTTGCGAGCATAGGCTTCCGATCGGCGCCAATCGTAACTAAAATGAGGCTTCTCGGCGGCGAACGACGCTGCCGCACCGTTTTGGGTACGAAGAGCGCTGATATCCATGGCGTCCAGTACAGATTTCAGCAATGGTTTGCAGAGATCGAGGCTTGCGGCCTTGTCAAAAGCCCTTTCCGTTGCGAAGGAGAAGATTCTCAGGAGAGCTGCAAATGAGAACGGTGTCAGGCGTGCTTGTGTTTGGATGACGGGTGCCAAGCTATGTATAATATTAGTATACCAAGCACGTTGCTGTGAGTAGGATACTTCATCTCACCTTGTTTTGAGATAATCGAGATCATGGTATTCTTGAATAAGGTTGACAATGGCGGTTCCACTTCCCATTGTCACCGTTGGTCCTAAGCAGGCATTGACGGCGGCAGGAGTAACTTCGTCTGCTATCCATTCTCTTATCCGGGGGTTGTGAGTCTCGCCTTCTGACGGGGCGAGGGCTGCCAAGAACTGCATTCGATCAGCAACTGAACGAATTTGCAGATTCGAGCTCAGACTACATGTGTCAGGTTAGCAACAACTCAACGCAACTCGATGATGCCCGTACCTGTCTTTGACTTGGCTAAAGTCAAATGTGTCCTCGCGTGCTGCTTTTTTGACCAGAGCGAACAGCCAAGCCCCGACTTGGGTCTTGAACCACCCCACAGCTGTGTTGAACAGTTCGTATTCCCGATGCACTAAAAGAGTCTCTAGGAATTGCGTTGCAACCTTAGAGTCAAACTTCGGCCCGCAGTAGTAGAGGGGGTTATCCAACCCGTCCTTCACCGGTAACCAAGCACGGTTGGCGAGCTGGCGGACCATCTTCATTCCCTGGTCGAATGTTTGTGGGTCGGAGCATTTGGCCAAGAATTCCGGCAAAAGCTCTTGTGCTTGAGCGCTGTTGATCCCTTTCGTGAGAAACTGGTCGATTGAGTCGTTGGGAACGATGACGGCAACCTAGATAATTCAAGAGACAGTAAGCAGAAATTCTTGATCAGGAGAAGGAAAGGGGAAGACAAACCGTCATCCTGTACCAGTGAATCGCAGAAACACCCTAAACACGTTGGATTGTCAGCTCAGCTCAGGGTCCACTGTAGGAGCACGTACCTCGTTTCCTGTGAAGCCAGAGTAATCTGTCTCCTCGCGTTCCGCCGTCTCGAACGGGTCCTCATAGTTCTGTATCAGCTTCTCTTCGAGTTCTTCCGTACTGATTTTCAGGCCAGTGCGCACGATGCGTCCTTCAGCAGTGACGAGCTTCTTGATGGAAACTTCCGTCTCAATAATGTCCTCGAACGCGTGCCAGTCATCGTTGTCACCATTACCCTCGTCTTCATCCTCGTCTCTTTCTTCATCTTCATCCTCGTCCCCTTCCTCGTCGTAGTAATCATCGAACGACTCTGCGCAACCACCATGCTCTTCCTTCTCTAGCACTCCAAGAAACAAGGAAACATTTTGGCTGTCGCAAACATCTTTCAGACAGCGCATCCGGTTAAGATCAACACCCTTGAGCGTGTGGAGCGACACATTCGCCTCGGTGTACGTATGCTCCATGAGGTAGTAGAAATGATCTGGTTGCCCATCGCTGCTGTCACGGCCTCGAAACTCCAGCCACGCACTCATCGCCTTTCGGACGGCATCGTGTCCTGGGGCGTTGAGAGCGGCGGAGGGTCGGATGAGAGGATTGGTTATGGCGAGGTTGTATGTCAACACCCAGCGGATGCCGGAAGCTACGGGCAAGACCTCATGGGTAACATCCGAGTACCAGCAGGACATAGATGGTTGTGCCTCAGAAGTCTTGAAAACTTTGGTTGTGCCGTGGTGTTTCAGCATGAGGTCGCCACCTTGATGCTCCGAGGGAAGACAGATGACGAGGGTGCCAAACATGCCTGGAATTTTCTCCGTGCTGCAACATGTGTCAGTGCAGGAAACGGGAAGGTTTCGGTCGCCTGGGCACTCACTCGGTATGGGCTTTGAACAGGGCACCCTCTTCGTAGATGAGCATTTTGTAAAGCTCGGCGGTCACCGAGGCCGTGATACCCAGCTGCTGAGCAACCCATTTGCAGGCATCGTCAATTGCAGGCGCCCACTGTGGGCCCAGATCAAGCTGTGCCGCATCCAGTTCCCAAGTGTTGCGAACCGATGTGTCGACGAAGGTCTCATTCCCCTTTCCGTAGGGTGCTTGGCGCGCCTTTTCGATCAATGCGCGCGTCATTGACTTCTGCAAGGGGAAGCCGACTAGGCCCACATCGTGGACAAAGATTGGGGCAACGCTTGTTTCGCTGATTTCCCTGAATGCAGCAAAGCTCCCGGCTGCCTTGATAGAGTCGAGTGCCTTGCAAAGGCCATCTCTTACTTCACTCGCAGGACTAGGGGGTGCGGCTGCGTCCATTGTTGCAGTAGAACTGGAGGAAGCGACCGGCGCGAAAGCTGTATGTGGTTTTGGCAAAGTTGGCGCGTCGCGGGCAGTTGTGGGGGGTGGGGCGCGTGAATGCCGATGGGGGCGCTTTCCCCAAGGCGCGTCCGAGGCCATTCCCTGTCCTGTGCGCCGTGCAAGTGGGTCCAAATCTGATGTTTCTTTTGTCAGACCTCAAAATTCACATTGTCCGGCAACACCTGGCACGCAGTTGCCAGAGCTCAATGCCAAGGAACCAACAACCCCTCTTGCGATCCGTCAAGTCCGACAATGGCGATCACGAGTGCACCGGGGTGAACTTATCTCGGTCGCGTCTTGTTGCACGCACTTCAACCCTAGTCGCGATGCGTTACCTGACAGAAGAGGGAATCCGTCTTTTGCCGGGCCCGCTGAGATGCATCAAAATGCCATGATTCGACAATCGATGTCCATTTCCATCCTAGCGACGCATCTGGAACTGATTCCGCTGCTTCCATGATGCGTCAGCGCCAATCAAAGCTATCGCCCAAGGCAGCTCATCACAGCCTTAACTGCATGTCAACTCGCTCGAGAGGGGAATAGTAGGGACTGATGCGGTGCCCGTTCGCACTTAAACCCTTCTTCCCCTCCTCTGCATGCCATGGCGAGATCGTGCTTCCAGGGAAATCGTCCGTCACCGAGACAGGAGCTCCAACCCGTACCAGGTAGTAATTCTGCCATCAACTAGCGATGACAGCTCAACTTCTCTTGTAAGTTACCAGCTCCCTTTCGACAAACCACACAGCTAACCCCCTCGCAGCATCGGCTCGACGGGCAACATCGGTGCATCAGTCCTCGAGGCCATTGTCGAAGCCTATCCGGACCTCCCTATTAAAGCCCTCGTCCGCTCCGAAGCAGATGCATCCCACCTCAACGATGCCTACCCAGGCTCTGTGACCGCGAGCGTCGGATCTCTTTCTGACCTCGACCTGCTGGAGAAAAAGGCGGCCGAAGCCAGCATCATCATCAGTGCGCGCCCCTTTTCCCTTTTCTAGAAAGCTGGGCGCTGACATTTTCAACATAGACTGCGGCCCAGACACTTTCCAAGAAGCGGGGCTTGCGTCGGTCCTGAGAGGCCTCTCCGTCTCTTCATCCGCGAGCAGTCGCAAGTTCTATATCCACACTTCCGGTTGTGCTCGCACCTGGTATGTCCCGAGCCCTCTCCCTTTCCGTCTTTCTGTTCCCCTCCTATTACCGCGCTAATATCATTGCTCCCAGGGATCCCCCCGACGGCGCCACCCCCGGCCGCATCTGGGATGACACCTTAGACCTGCACAAACTCGCAACCGCCCCAACAGTCGCCCACGTCCCCACCGACCTCCAAGTCGGCGCCGCCAACACCGACACCCTCCACACAGCCATCGTCAACCCAACCTTTGTTCTCGGGCGCTCCCCAAGCAAGACGCATGCCCCGCCAGGCCTGTTCCCGTACTTACTCAGCGCGCTAAAGGCCGTCGGCGGGGCGTTTGTGATTGGTCCAGGGAAGAATATGAGTGGCTTTGTGGAGAATAGTGAGTTGGCGAAGGTGTATGTCGCGCTTGTCGGTGATGCACTGAAGCACCTCCCTGGAGGGGAGAAGGCGGTGGAAGCCGTGAATGAAGAAGTGTGGGGACCAAAGGGGTATTTCTTCGGTACGGGGCTTGAGATCTCCTGGCGGGAGTTTATCGAAGATTATCTTGTTCCCTCGCTGAAGCGGTGCGGAGGGGAGGCGTGGGTGCCGGGGGAGGAGACGAAGGAGATGGACATGGAGGAGGTGGTGAATTTGATGGTGACTATTATTGGGAATGGGGACCATGCTGTTGCGTGGGGGCGGCATATTGCCCTTGGGCTGGGTGTGGCTATGAGGGTGCGTCCGACCAGGACGAAGAAGTATCTTGGTGTGGAGATTGGGACGGAGTTGCCTGGTTTGGATGACGCTGTGAGGGCGACGCTGGCGGCTATGAAAGCTTAATGTACAGTTGATTTCAGCTTCTTCATTCTGACGGTTACTGAGGGAGATACTGGTCGATGCATCTGACGGGATGGAGGAACGGTAAGTACTGGTTGAAACTTGAAGACACACTCTAGCTTTAATCTGGTGTTGGCGAATGGATGCGGCAGTATCACTTTGATCGTACGAAGGCTTGGCCCCAAAGAAAGGGTCTTTCTTCTCCATGCAAAATACGTTGTCGGAATTTTCATTGCTCTGTCCCGGAACTGCAAGGCCTGGACCTATCGCATTAAAGGCCTCGGCTGCATCGTGCAAGGCCTGTAGAATGTAGGACGGCCTTAAAGACATATAGGAAGGTCTTTTCAGAATTGATAAAGGCTCTGAGGAACGTAAGGAGACATCTTTCGCACTAGCTAGGTAAGGGGCCCTGCCTTTCACCACGAGCATTCATGCTTTCTATCACTACCTACCTAGGTACGTCACATACTTTTCTGGCGGCCACCTGACTCACTCTTGAGCTAACCTTGAACAAAAACCTTCAATAAATTCTGCTGCACACGACAATTTCTACTTCTCCGACGGTTCTCAGGTTTCTCTTTCTCCACATTCCAATCCAGAACCACGACTCGAGCCACCATGACTTCCGATCGCATCCTCAGCCTAGTGGCGGAAGCGGGCGCGACTGCCCGAGACGTGCCTCGTAAACGCGGGTTTACGTCCATTTGTCGTGCATCTTACTCTTCCTTCTCACGTAGCTCCGACGATGAGCTCGTCGATATTCCCGAAGTCCTCAATTCACGGAAAACCTTAGAGTTCTGCGGGCTCACTGCCCGGACAGCTACCGTCGCCGCTGTGCCACCACGTTTGGAGAGAAGGACGATGCTTTTCAAGGGGGGTGCCATGACCAGGCTAGTGTCAGTGTTCGAGAGTGACGGGTCTCTCCAGCTGAGGCATCTTTGGTCATCCAGCCCAACAGATTTCCATCACGATAGTCGTATATTGTTGTACTTCACGAAACATGCCGACGTTGCCGAGCTATACGCCAGATCTGCCATGCGTCGGGTCCCTCCTAAGGAGGGGGTGGTCCTTCAATTCGCCATCCCGTCGGATCTCCTCGAGGACCGCCGAGAGATCGTTGGCAGTGACTGGCAGCAACTGGTGTCTTGGTCTCGAGAACCGCCTAGTGATGATACCTTCTCAGTCCCTTCCCACCTCACTCAGTTCACGGACGCCCTGTACTAACTGGACGCATTTTCGGGATGGAGGGTGGAAGAAAAACATCACAGCACGTTTTTCAGACCAGGGATATTCAGAGGCAGCTCCGGGGCCGGTGTCGTGGCTGGGTATAGTTCCGGTCCATGGGTTATTCTAGGGATTTAGCCAAAAGGTTCTTAGGCTTTCCACCTCTTAAACAGCGAGATGTTTAGGGCGGTGTGAAAGACGTCTTCCTACTGTCATGACTGCCCGTGGTTTTAGTTATAGCAGGCCATATTCCATTCTGAAAATGAATACCTGTGTGCTGAAAGGATTCCCTACATTCTGAAAAGACCTTCCTAGATTCTCAAAAGGCCTTCCTAAAATTCGAAGAGACCCTTCTACAGTCTAAAAGACTTTCTTGCATTCTTAAATGGCCTTTCCGATGTCCTTGCCACAACGCGCAATACGGCAAAGGCAGTGCAGGTGCTTCTAGGGACGGCTGACTTACTATGTGTACCATCGAGCCGTTTTCCCTGACAGTGGAGGCAACGATGGTGTCTGATGTTGTTGCCGATAGGCCGGTGGGAAAAGAGTTTTTGACAATGGTCATGGTGTTTGTGGGGGTGCGTATGATCATGGTGATGGGTATCACAGGGGTGTTTCTGTCACGGACGAGGTATATGAAGCAGCTAACGGGGGAAGAGTTTGAGGAATGGAGGGGAGGTAGTCAACTAGATGGGGACGTCGATATGAAGAAGGGGTTGTATTTGAAGGGAGAGGGGCGGGTCTTGGTTACCCTCGAAAGGGAATGGGGGAGCGGTATTGCTGAGGAGGAAGACGGAGAGGGTTGAGTACCTAGGTGTGAAGACTCAGGGGGTGAATTTAAGAAAAAGAAAATGGCCGTCAATACTTCCCTAACCCACAACCTATCATCCGGTGTCGGGGAAGCTAGCCTGTAAAGTATTTGAGTTCTCTGGCAGGAAGGCGAGGTGAGATAATAGCCCAGCGAGAACAGCCACTAACCGTATGGTCTTGACCTAATGGCGACTTTGTCATACCCTACCTTCCCATTCTGGATCCCGCGAGGGCCGAATCCAAATAGCCACAGCACAGGGATCGATTTAGCTCCAGGAAATCGGGCCTATGATGTTGCCCCTGAAAAGCCCCTGAAGTTGTCGCGACAGCCACGTTTGTGGAGCTGCGAGTTAATCTCTAGACCTGGGGAAATGTGCAAGAGATATAGGTCTGAGACAAATCGATGGCCAAGTCTTTGGAATCATCTCTACTACCGGACGGAAATTTGAGGCTTTGTGGTGAGTAATCGCCTTTCCGCGAGGGCCGTGTGTGGGTGAGGGGATATTTTGCCCCGACATTTTGCTTGGTCAGGGCGCATCCGCATTTCGGCGAATGGCATTAAGCGGGCTGCGGTACTGTGCCACAACCGTGAATTAGTGAGACGGCTGATGCCGGCTTGTCAAATGCTTATCCCATCGTTACAACGCATTTGAGGTAGCCATTTTGAGAGGTGATGGGGGCGTCTGGTCATACACACTGTTGATATAAATTCTGGCACTTGGCACCACCAACTCTGTTTTCCATTTCTTAGTATTATTGCATCATCAGCATCTCATACAGCATCTTCAGTTTTCTTCCTATTTCTCTTTATTCCTTTTCTTCTTTTCTTCTCTTTTTTCTTCGTTTTCATAACGTTCTCTAAATAACCAAACCAAAAACCCAACATGCATTTTACCACTTTCATCTTCTCTTCTCTCCTCGCCCTCGGCGTCAGCGCGGTCCCCACCCCAGATTCCGCGGCAACTACTACGGCCGTCTCGCCCATCGTCTTCGACATGCCCGCTGCAGTGCACCTTGAAACACGTGAGGTCACCGGTCTCATCCGTCTCTGCACCGACTTCGACGCCGGCGGCCGATGCGCCGATGTCACCATCCCCTCTGGCGCCATCACCACCAGCCCCCTTGCTCAGGGCTTCTCGGCCTTTGAGGTCGATGGTGGTCAGGTGTGCAACCTGCTCGGGGGCTGCCCTTCCTCTGCCAAGATTCTTAGCCCTGGTCTGGACTGCAACTTAAGCGACTCGTTCGGTGTGTTTACTGGCTGCGGCGTTATTGCCGGCGATGGCCATCAGATTATTCTCGATAGCCTTTCTGGGTGAGTCTCAAAGTTGACGGTGTTGATGTTGGATGCGTGCTGACTTTCGTGCCTCAACAGGTTTGTCAACTTCAGGGGCCCGCTTAACGACAATCTGCGCTGCATCCAGTGCCAGACTTTCCAGTAAAGGGTCAATGACACGATGGGGGAAGGGGATGGATGATTGGTTCGCACATCTAGAAGAGGGGGCATGTCGTAAATACCTGTTCGGCCACTTGTTACATAGTTCAGCTTAGATACATCATAAAACACCACACTCGTTTACAAACACAAACCCAGATGTATCTATCAAGGAAGCCCCTCATAAACCTCCATCAACCTCCCCCAATCCAACCCCCCCAACCCCATCGCAGCATCCCACCCCTCCACAGTCCTGAATCCCTTCTCCTCGCCACACCCTGCACTACACCCCTCCAACACATCCCCAAACACCTCCGGATGCTTATACAACACCGGATTCACAAACCCCACCGGCCCCTTCCCCATGGCCATCCTCTCATTATTCACCATGGATATCATCGCGCCCACAACCGGCGCCGAAGCCGAAGTCCCAAACACCCGCCGGAACTGCCCTGGGTGGCTCGAGTTGCTGGCCACGAGGTAGTCGCCTGCTAGGGCGGACAGGCCGGGGACGCCGCGGCCAAGGGGGTTGAATTGCCTGGAGAGGTTGGAGAGGTGCGAGATCTTGGAGAGAAGATATTGACTTGTGGCGAGGGATTCGTAGTCTGGGGCGGGGAAAATGGTCCTGAAGCCGCCGGTGGAGCTGCTGTTGGTGGTGTGGCCTGTGGGACGGCGGTTGTAGACTGTTTCGCGGCTGGTGGTGGTGTGATTGTTGTTTCTGTTCTTGAAGGTGCCGCCTACGGCGGTGACCCAGGGGCAGGATGCGGGGAAGGAGATTTCAAAGGGACGGGAGTCAGGGGGATCAAGGGAATCAGGGCAGGAGGAATGTCGTCTGGCGGTGCGTTCGTCGCCGGTGGAGGCGAGGATAGTGGCGCCTTGGAGGCCGAGCTTGAGGTATTCGTGGCATTGGCGGTGGAGGTAGTCGGCAGGGAAGTCGGCCTCGGGCCAGGCGTACGAGATGGAGATGACCTTTGGGTGCGTGTAGGTGCCGCAGTCGAGGTGCTGATAGCCGTCGGGGGTGAGGGCGTTGGGGTATATCGGGTCGAGGGTTGGGTCGAGATAGGGACAGTAGTGGGCGTCGTAGGCAGCGAGCATGGTGTTGAGCGTGCCCCAGAGGTATGCATCACCAACTTGGATGTTGCTGACTTTCTGCGGCCAGACGAGGGACATAGCGTATTGGAAGTCGAGGTTAGGCTTCACGCTGAATATCTGGTCGTAGAAGTTGGGGTCGTAGTGTCCCCCTGCGATGCCTTGCATCTGGGGACGCTCGCCGACCATGTGGGGCTCGAGGTAGGTGAAGAAGTTGTCCATGTCCTGCGCAATCCAACTCATCCATGAGGGTTGGAAGATGCCAAACGTGTTGTTTGGGTGGATGGCGTGGTTCGCCTGGCGGGAAGGGATGTTGTACCACTCTCGAAGACATTAGGGCGTTGTGAACTAGCTGCAGTCTATGGCTTGCTGTCTCTTGGAGAGGCTGGGGAGTTGTACTTCGGCGAAGTCAATGCTGTTGAAAGATTCCACTGGTTGCATCTCGCGGAATGGGAAGACGGTGGGAACAACAAAGTCGATAAGCGGCAGGATGTGGTCTGGCAGGTTGTACTCATTGCAAACGACCGTCGTCTCGCTTGTGTCTTTGTGCTTGTAAGCAAAATACTCAGCGTCCAAGGGGGTTTTCAGCTGGCCCAATGTTGCATTAAAGTCAACCCGGCATTGACAAGGAGATAACCGAAGCCTCGATGCACCAACTCCGCCTTTTTGCTGAACCCAGAGAAGGATGGTCTTGATGTCTTGCGCTGGGAGTGAGAAAGCCGAGGTCACGGACTGTGCAGACCAGTACTTTCCAAACGACGGACTTTCCGGGTCAGCAAGGGCCAACAGCTTGCCGGAAGCATCTTCGACACCATCCTCTGCAAAAAGGATTTGCACGGGGACAACAGTAGTGGGATCAGCTCTGGATCCTCATACCCACTGGCTATGTTGAATTGAGGCTCGCTTGTGAACAGACGTAGCTGTTGTGGCTGCTGCGCAACAAAGTGATAAACACGCAACTAAGAGAATCCACGATGTACCACGCATGTTGAAGGTTAGGACAGCTGACACACTGGGAAAGCCTTCTCTTGACAGAGCCGCTTAGGCGAAGAAGGGGGCGGCGAAGTAAAGTAACTGGGGGTTGCCCGTACATGCCCAGCATCTTGGCCCCCTTCTTGAGCCAATGGCGCTTCAAAGCCTGTTTCCAGTTGTCAACGCCAGGACGCACTCCGCCACGATAGGAGATCCTTAACGAGTGGTGAACTGTAGATCATCAACCTTTCTCCGGGTCGACAGGTAATTCCCGGATTGGCAGCAGAAGCAAGGTGGACAACCGGACAGTGGATCTGCCGGTGTCCTGGTTGGTGGCTGAGTGCGACCCCAAGACACTATTTGCCAGAAGTACGGCACCATCACCAGAGGTCTATTATCCAACAATACAACTCTCGAAATATAGCCATAGCAGTTTCAGCTCTGTTGTGAGGCTGGGGCGGCAGGTCGGATGGTTTATGTTCCTTGCCAAGGGTCAGACAGTTGAGTTGATTAAGACAGAGAAAAAATTACTGCATCTGATGCAGGAAGGGAAAGTGTCCTTATATTGGCTTGGCAGTTGCCGGCAACAGGTATAACTACCTCCATGTTCTCATCGTGTTTACTACTGACGAGATCATCCCATCCAGCATCCAGCATCTCAATATCCAAGAAACCCACCAAAGACTTGCAAAATGAAGACCTCTTTCATCATCACCTCCCTCCTGGCTGCTGTTGCCATGGCTGCCCCATCCTCCCTCGAGCCTCGCGTAAGTCAACCTGGTCTCCCCAAGCACCCAGTCCCACCGATATCTGACTGCAACTTTTCCAGACCGGCGATTGGGGCAAATGCCTTGCCAAGTGCATCCGTGGCTGCAAGGGGCCTCTTCCCATCGCCCTGGCCTGTGTTGCTATTTCGAGGGCGTCTGGGATGCCGCTGATGATGGCGGTGATGATTTCGTGGACTTTGGCGAGATCTTCCCCGAGGGTGCCAACTGAGCGGCTGTGTGGGCATACGAAGCATGATGAATGCACGGGAGCGGGTTAGTGCGAGTTAGTCAAAGCTCATGATGCTACTATCGTAATCACTCAGGTTTCTACTGTTGACCCGCCTCCGGCTTCCGTCCCCAGACGACCTTTTGGCGGTAGTAGCCCTGCTTCCTGCCTGATCGGATCTCGCGGTGCAGCTGTTTGATGTACGCCAACACGTCCTCCCTCGTCCATCCAAGCGTAGTGGCCATAAACAGGATGTATCCCTCGGTATCATGCTCGATGACGAGTTTGGCCCACGTTCCAATCTCTTTCTGCTTCTCATTCCTGGGCCACGATCCAACGGGTGTCTTTCGAGACATTGTCAGCAAGAACATGTAACACAATATGAGCAGAGGGAAGTCTCTCACCCTCAAATTCTTCTCTCCAACCTCGACAAAACCAGCTTCACGCATCGCCGTCAGCTGCAGGTCATCGTTGACAATATTGAACGACCGGTTCATCTTCTTGCCCCCCTCGGTGAAGATGGCAGCCCACTGGCCCATGGCGTCAGTGCTCTTGATACTGCCATCGTCGCTCTGAATGATAGCGTCGGGCTCAAAGCTCTGCAAATATCCCCCAGGCTTCAGGGAGCGATACGCCTCCTTGAACAGCGCCGTCCAGTCCACAATACTGCCGAGCATCCACCGGATATGAATAAAGTCAAACGAATCGTCCGGAAACGTCCACGGCTTGGTGCAGTCATCAATCTCAAACGTCACATTAGGTTGCACCCAGGTTGGCTGGATCGGCGAGATATCCGTGCCGATGACGGTTGCTCCGGGGAACTCGTCGGCGAAATCCATCGCCCAAATGCCGGTCCCGCATCCGACATCCAGCACCTTTTCGATCTTCTTCCCCTCGAGCGGGGCGGCGTACAGCTTCCCGTCGAGTATGAGGGTAAGGGTGTGGTGCAGGATGTCCATTGCTTCGCTTTGCTTCTGGTCGTTGGTGGCCCAGTACTGCGCGCCGCTGCCTTCGCTGTGGTAGGTTCGGCCGTAGAGGGTGCGGTATTGTAGGATGCTTGAGGCAATTGAGGATGCGTCGGTTGAGGCCGTATCGTCGCCATCATCGGCGGTGGCGCTGGACGCCCAGTGCGTTGCGGGGAGGATGGTCGACATCTTACAACGTGAAGGTCTGAAGAGCGATATAACTACGTGCCGATGAAAGGTGCGGGATGCAGGAGGGCGCACCTCCTGAATTTAAATCACTCGACGCCTGGTCAGTAATACTCCTCCATGCATCGAACGAGCAGGGACTTTGGGGATCTTTGCTGTTGGTGGTGCCATCCTGCCAAGGTTCTGATGCCGGAACCCTGGTTGTGGCCCAATGAGATTTCGCTTCACACAAAAAACGAACGCATTGCAGCGAGACGATGCGGATGCGTCGAAAACAAGTATAGCGCGGGCCCTCCCGAAGCCCGCGGGAGCGGCCTGCATTGCAGACCACCAATAGGCTGCATGTCGGTGCACAGCGGCTGCATGCCGGTGCACAAGCGGCCACATGCGAGCCAATGCGTCCAGTCTGTTGATGCAAAGCATGCCGAACCGGGGATAATCATCCATCACCGTAAACAATGATGGTATTGGCGATTTGTGGGTTGTTAGGACTCGTATTTAGCTCCCAAGGCAGCTCTGTTACCAAGACATATCCACCATTAGAAATTTGTTTCTTTCATCTGGGACATTCCTGGGGAACTTCGATGCCCCCACGAGTAACAGAATGATTCATTGAATACCTTGAACAACTTCCGACATGTCACCGGCGGCGTCTTAAGCCGTTTGAGGACCGCCGCAGCTCTCTGGTCAGCCATTCCACTTCCGGTTTGTTGCGTGTGGCCTGGTCTATATGGCTTCACTGTTGCACAACTGCATCGTCCCACCACCAATCCCGATTGAGCCCGTCTCCACGGTCTCGCTGTTGTACGCACTCGTGCAGTTGATGCAAGCAAGGAGGTGGCCCGACCGTTTGTACGCCGGCTTGAATCAGGCCGGGGAGATCGTAAAAAGCGGTCCAGGAAGAATAAATGACGGAGATGTTGAATGGGCGCCAGCCGCCGTGTCCCGTTCCAGCTCCTGGCCCGAGGATCATGATTGCGATGTGCTTTCACACCAAAGTACTGATGCATCTCCAGCGTGTCGACATTGATGAGGCGCATTGTGAGCTGCTAGCCTAGTTGAGGGGGCTGCTAATGACAATTTGCGGTGCGCAGAGTCCCCAATCCAATCATCCAAAAATATTTTCCGACGAGACGCTGTACCATAGGGAGGTTCGAAGCCTCAGGCACCAACCAGAATTGAGCATTGAACATGGATCCTTCCAACCACCTATCTTTCAATCCTTGGACCTGCATCCACCTTTTACTGGCACTAATTAACTTGAGCTTTTCCACCACATCACACGTCGCAACCGCGTCTCAACCTCCACCTTTCTGCTGCTCCTTTTTTTTTTTTTTTTGAACTTTC
>Ga0247780_1000613_pt1 | contig 31764 bp, 17 predicted proteins | sample UWRJL079202R5_FD_179927 | JGI IMG/M metagenome (GOLD analysis project Ga0247780, IMG submission 179927) | Plant litter microbial communities from Arlington Agricultural Research Station in Wisconsin, United States - UWRJ-L079-202R-5 | ecosystem: Environmental > Terrestrial > Plant litter >... | reverse complement strand
AGGATTGTGGCGAGGATTTTGGTTGTTGAGGCTTCATTTGGGGTGGTACTGGGGGAGGTGGTAAAGATGCGATAGAGGGGGGTCCTTGCAAGGGAGAGGTTGCAGTTTGTGTGGGACCCGGTCAGGGGGTCGGTGAGGCCATGGGCACCACTGAGGGGGCCGGTAAGGGCGGGATGGAGGGAGGATTGCGTAAGGAAGGAGAGGGGTTCGAGGTCAGGTCAGGGGGGTCGAGGGTGCACATGACGGAGGCGTCGGTGCCGAGGAGGATGTTGGAGGGGCGGTGCCCCGTGGTTGTTGTTGAGTTTAGGGTTGGGATGGAGGGGATATTGACGCCGACCGTCACGCCGATGTTGGAGAATTCGGGGCGCTTGGTGAAGACGCTCATGAACTTGCCAAAGATTCCGACGTAGGGGTCCGTTTTCTGCGCGAACGACATGGAGCGCATGGTGCCCTCGGCTTTGATGTCGGCGGCGGCCTTGTCGGACTGCCGGCGCGAGGAGTAGTACACGCAGATGGTGTTGCCGTCTTCGCCGTTGGGGGCCGGCACGATGTCGAATCTGTGCGTGTGCGCGAGCCCGTCGAACCAGTGGGAGGTGTGGAAGGTGCCTGATTTGGTGTCTTCGACTTTGCATTGGCCAGGGCCCGTCCGGTAGAGAGACCCAGCCGCCCAGACAGGAATGGTGCCCCTGACTTTGAGCTTGATCGGGCCGCGGTGTTCAGTGAGACCGTCAAATCCGGCTTCGTTCGGCTAGTCGTGGAAAGCCTCATACGCCATATTGTTGATCACTTCCTTCGCTGACGCCGCCTCGTTGGCAGGCGTTAGCCTGGTTGTCGTCCCCTAGGGGGTGAATGTCGATATCATTTCTGCTGGTGGATTTTGAGGTGTGACGGCAAGTGAAGGGAAATTGCAGATGTCTTCCTTTTCTTGTGCGCCCCGAATTTACTCACATGCGCTCTCCAACCAGCAGCCAAGCTTAGCCGAGGTCGGTGGTCAATAGATGGTGCTACTACTGGCCCATGGCGCATGTCTGCAAAGGAAACCGACCGAATCCGTCTATGGTATTGGCTCGACATTTCCGTTTTCTGCGCGGCTGGGGGGTTGCAATGAGACTAATTCAGTTGGTTGGCTTCAGCGAGTCGGGTGAATAAGCATATGTTGGGGTAATCGTCCATCTGCACGAGCGACCATTGTACCGCGCTGGTTCTCGAATAGGGGGAGCAGAATACAAGATGATGCCACCCAGCGAATGGTGCCTGCGCCGCGACTGCGCGCACGCGGTCTGAATAATACTGGCCTGACTGGTCGTCAGGAGAAGTTTAGGGTACGCCAAGACGTGTTCCAGGGGCGTCACTCAGAACAGCATCACTTGATCACAACCAACGTAAGCAAATGGTTGAAGAGCTGTGAATTTGATACCAGTCGGCGTTTACTTCTAATACATGCGGCAGTCTTGTCCCCGAGTTCTTCGATGTTTCTGAGAACGATGGCCAGCTCTCGTTCATCGGCTTGGGTCATGATATCGAGGAGCCTTCTCTGGTATCTGCTATTCATCTCGCCACAGCGGGGCACTGTGTCGAAATGGTCGCCACTCATGGGTGTGTCTGTTTGGGGGTCAGTGTTGCTGGCCGAGCCCTGGACTGGGGAGAGGGTCTCGCTGCCGGGCTGGTTGTTGAGGAGCGCATCAATACCGTCCCGTTCCGTGGCGACGTTGATGGCGGGGAGCCCTGATGGTCGGCCAAGGTATGTGTCGCTGGTCGCTCGTTCACGGCCGTGTTGATGGAGATGTTGTGCTGCTGTGTCCTCGGATCATGGCGGATCTCGAATTGACCGCGGAGGAGGTATAAGAGGGCGAGGGAGGCGCCTTGGCTAAGCCGACGACGTCGTTGAAGGGGCCTTCCTCGGCGATGGTCTCGGTGACGATGGCGTGCGCTTCCTGGCATTCGGGCGAGGAGAGACCTTCGTACAAGGAGTAGTAGGGGCCGGGGACGAAGTTGGGGAGGTCTGGGAATGCGGTTAGATTTGATGGTGGGAATGGTGGGTTGGTGGATGGATTTACCTCGAGCTCGCCTGCAGCTTTGTGTAAACCCACTCGTGCGATGGGCCGAGCGTACCAGTGAGGGTGGCCAGCTGCTTCTCAAAGATGAGGCCCGAGGTCGCCCATAGGTGCAGGCAGAGAATCTTCATTTTGCACGACAAACTTCGGAAACATCCAAACTTACGTCTGTGCGGGCTGCTTTGAGACATCAAACATGTGCGGGCACGAAGACGGTAAGGTCAGTTCTGGTTTTAGTAGAAGTAGCGAAGTGGCGTTCTGCCGTGTCACACCTCGGAGCCTTCCTGTCGTCTGCCGGGAATCTGCCCGTCTCATTCGAGGGAGAAACATCCCGGCGGCGGTAACCAAGGTCCCGTCTGCAGGTTGGTGGTGCGGAAGGATTCAGGGGCCTTTCATTGGGGGAAGGCCGGTCCGTTGGGGGATAGCTGCAGATTGACCGCACCAAATTTGGGGGCGTCGGGGGCCGTCCTCGGCAATAACATGGCCTACATCCTTGGCAGGCCCCGGGTCCGGAGTCGTGTCGGTCTCTCGACATCAGCCAGCGACGCATCGTAACTGCTACACTTGATTTTTCTCTCCTTGTATCTTCCGTCGAGATATCATCACAATGGGTGAAGTTGAGAGCACAACTGAGCCAAAGGAGCTCTCTCCTGAAAGCACAAGTCCAGCAACCAAGACGCCTCCCACGAGCGTATCAAGCGACAATCTAGGGCCAAAGCCAGAACCCATTGCAAAATGGCGACTGGTGACGATTCTCGTGAGGTATACTCCCTTTCTTCTTTCTAATTGCGTTTTGAGCTGACCATCGCAATGAAGCATCGGCGTGGGCCTCTTCCTCTCCCTCATGGACACCACCGTAGTAGCAACAATGCTCGCCAGCATCTCAGATGAGTTCGGCGGCTTCAAACTAGCACCGTGGGTGTTGCTATCCTACACGCTCTCCTACCTCGGCTGCACAGTCCTCATCGCCCGCCTGTCCGACGTCCTCGGGAGGAAACTGGTGTTGGTCACATCTTTTGCCATCTTCCTCGCAGCCTCCATCGCCTGCGGGTCGGCCGAGACCCTCGATCAACTCATTGGCTTCCGGGCCGCGCAGGGCGTCGGCGGCGCGGGTCTGTACGCCATGACCATGATAATCTACCCCGAGATCAGCCCCCCAAACCTCGTCCCAATGCTATCTTCTATCCTGGGCATGATCGTAGCTCTCGCCGGCATCAGCGGTCCCATCATCGGCGGTCTCCTCGCAACCTACGCCGACTGGCGATGGGCGTTTTGGATGAAGTAAGTCTCCCATTAGTCTCTCCCAGCACAACAAAGCACAACCAAAAAACTGACTCTCTCCTCCCAGCGGCCCAATCGGCCTCCTCCCCCTCCTCTCCCTACTCCTCTTCTGGCCCTCCAACCTCCGCACCTTCCGTCCCATCCCCTTCCTCCACCTCGACTTCCTCGGCGCTCTCCTCCTCATGCTCTCCCCCGTCCTCCTCGTCTTCATCATCAACCAAGCCACCGTCGGCGAATACCCCTGGACCTCCCCACAGACCCTCACCATCCTCCTCCTCAGCTTTCTCTGCGCCCTCACCCTCTTAGCGTGGCAGCGGTATCTCTCCAAAACCCCGAAGTTCGCACACATCCGCGCCCAGATCCCCTGGCGGGTCCTCTCCGACCGCGTGCTCATGTGCAGCGTGCTGAGCACCGCCCTCACAGGCTTCGTAATGTACCTGGCGGTAGTAAACATCCCCATGCGCGCCTCCATCGTCAACCGCTACGACGAAGTCAGATCGGGGATCCTCCTCCTGCCGCTGATGGGCGCGACGGCGGTGGGTTCAGCCCTGGGGGGAGCAATGTCGGCGAAGGAGAATAGGACATTTTGGACGCTGAATGTTGCGAGTGGGTTGATGCTGGTTGGGTCCGGGGTCATGGCGATGGTGCCGGGGACGGTGGAAGTGGCGAGTAGGCAGTGGGGGTTTGAGGTGCTGTTGGGGCTGGGGGTGGGGATGAATTTGTCGACTTCGACGTTGTTGACGTCGTTGAATTCGGAGTTTCGGGACTTTGGTGAGTTTCAATCTTCTATCTTTCCTTGGTGGTAGGGTTGTAAATGGGTGAGTTGTGTTGACAGGTACTAGCTATTGCTCAGGGTGTCGTCGCTCAGATGCGCGTCTTTGGCGGCAGTTTGGGCGTGGCGGCTGGTTTCATCGTGCTGAACAGCAGGATTGCCGAGACACTGACGGGTGTGCTTACGGCCAAAGAGCTGGAGGACTTTTACAGGTCGCCGTTAGTCATTGAGTCGTTTGATGTTCTCAAGCAGCTGAGTGTCCGGACCACGTACATTGAGGCATTCGGAATCAGCATGTACGTGTGTGTGGGCGTTTCTGCCGCCTGTCTTTTGGCGTCCCTTGGTACTTATCAGAGGGATCCGCCGTCTATCAAGAAGCGGTTGGATGATTTGGAGGCTGTTTATGCTGCGGGTGCTACGGAGAGGTGAGGGGCAAACGTGCAGGCGAATCGGTCGTGGGGTATTCGGGATGCGGGTACGCGAATTTGGATCTGGTTACTTAGATGGATGAATTGTATGTTTTGGTGCAGATGAGCTCGTTGAAATGAATCGGATTTAGTGGTCGGACCCGCGTACCCTGTGCCGCAAGTTTTAGCGTACCGTGTATCTAAGTAGTTATTGCAGATCCGAACAACGAGTACAAAACCTCCAGCCACGATACCACCAACAAACCTAATTGAATCCGGTTTCTCTAATCGGGTGTTGAAACCATCCACTCGGGACCAGAAAAAAATCCGGTCCCATGTCACCGCCTAAGTTAGTAAACCAGGTACTTGACTGGCCCACTCGCGGGTATCGACCTTTCGGCCGAGGTTGACCCCACGTCGTTTCAAGCATCGCCACAATTCTCGCCTCCAACGGCGCACGCAACCTCGCATCCCTCCCCCGCTCCGTCGCAGGAAGGGACTGAAAGCCACGACGCTGGACATCGGTGCGGTGCAAAGACGTAGGATACCTCAGAAGTGAACGACCAGCGCTTCTGGAGCATGAGCCACCTGCAAACACTGACCATCCGCGAGGCGGACATCCACTTCCTGATCAAGAGAGTTATAACGGTGTATACCATCGGCAAGCAGGGTCGATGCTTACAGCCTCCCAGCGCAGAATACGACCAAGGGGGGGTTGGATATTGCGAACTTGGGGCAATGGCTGGCAACGGATGGTCCTGTTGCCTCGGAGATAATCGTATATCCTGTTTTAGTTTCGTACGTTGCAAAATGTGAATGTTAGCAAAGTGGAAAACACGGAACTTGTGCAAATGCAACGCCTTGGCAATATATAAGTCAGCTTATCAAGACAGCGGGGTGCTGACAGTTATCGTAACATTCAGGTCTTACAAGTAAAAAGTCAAGATCTTGAATGAGGAGTAATTCTATTTTCGACTGGACACCTTCGCGAAGACACTGGCTCGCCATAAAAATTGACAGATGAGCCGATGATTCCGTCCGAGCCAAGGTTACAATGATGAGAGGTGCTCGTAAACACTATGACGGGCATGATACTACGTCGGCAATGGTCATCAGCTAACAACCGTGACCATCGCTCCCGCCGAGCCATGTACCGCTTGAGGCAAAGAGCGCGAAACGCGGTGGCTAAAGAAATCTACAAACATGTGCCTTCTCCCATGCTTTGGATCGCACTAGAACATCCAACATCCAATACCCACAAGTCTCAAGTTACAAGTTTCACCACAGACATACCCTCAGAATGAAGTTCTCCTCATCCGCCCAGGTCGTCACTGCTGCGATGGGTTTCTTTCTGAAGTTTGCAGGAGCGGTACGGCTCTTTAATCCCCAATCTGTGGAACCAGTACATCCAAGTGCTAACACGACGTGACATATCCACAGAAATCGGTCACCAGTGATCTCTTTGGCTGGCAGTACGAGCTCGACGCCGCCGCGCCCGCCATCACCACCAAGAGGAAATGTACACCCTAGCGCACAGATTCAATGACACGGTCTCAATTGAGCTGGTGGGCGGAGCCATGATGCTAGTCGGCCAGATGCAGAAGAAGCAGGTCGCAACCTTCGGCGGCGTCCTCGATGAATGGGCCCGTGCCGCGTACCCCAGCCCCTTGGACATCGCCAGAATGAAGAACACGGGCGAGGTTGCTGGTGTCAAGACAGAGCTAAATGAGGTCCTTGCGGAGGCGGCGACGGGAACGCCTGTTATATGAGACGAATCTGGGCACACAAAATTTCCTTTTTGTACCTTGCCCACGTGACACTGTTCACCCCGGCTCAGGGTCGGCTCAGGGCCGGCTCAGTCTTTGCTTAGGCTTGCTCACCTTTTTTCTAGCCGAGTGGGCCCAGATTTGATCCTATATATAAAGATAGCCAAAATTGGTCCTCATTTTGAAAACGAATAGTCTCGCCTTTACCTTTTGTATTTTTTCGTATTACCTACCTAACCCCTGGGGACTTAGCCTCTGCCCTCCAACTCTCGCACCTTTACCTTCTTTAAAGAACTCCTACTTCCGTTGTTTAACACCCTGAATTCATCATCGCCCTTGATAAAACGCTAAGATATAGAATGGAATTGGAATCAAAGACTCCCAATTCAGTAGATACCTTTATCGAGCGGGCTGAAAGGAGAGGCCTTACAGGGGACCGTTCTAAGGTCAGCCCTCATACGGTTTACAGGAATCTGAGGCCTAAATGCAAGAGCCTGTATTCACGAGTACTTGAAGTGTGGCATTCGTAAGTAAATAACGCGCAGGTATTTAACACCGAGATCTAACGTACTTTAGATACGTAAAGAAATATGGGCCTTCCGATCCTCGGGAGATGCAGGTGATGAAGCATTTTGCCAAAACTATGGCGTTCGGCATGAAAGGTGAGGCATCGAGCAATGCTTTGAGGTTTTCTCCGCAAACCAATTCCAGTCTCAACTCTTCGTCCGTATCTTGCATCTATCCCAGAGCCTCCGCCTCAAATCTCGGCTCGACTCAAACCCCTTCACTTCATTCGCCACCAAGTCGTCCAACCCCAGCGACATGTTTGCAATGCACGCCAGCGAGACATCGCCGACAGTGGGATGCTGCGATTCGCGCCAGCTTCGCGCCAGCTGGCAGGTTCCTCAGCTGCCGACCAAAGAAATGCCCAATTACGCAGCCCAACATGCCGGCCACCCGAGAGAACGGTGAATGGATGATGAGCAGAAGCCCGAGACACTCCACGGTCGCCGAACGCTGCACACGTGGCAATGGCGGTGCAGCTCGTTCTCTCCATAGAAGCAGCGCACCCCATGATGCTCACCAAACATCACCGAAGCATCGTCGAAGAACGGGAATAGGGCCATGGTGCCCAGTGTAACCATGGCCAGGCGGTGCATCTTCGCCCTCTGCGCCAGTGCATTCTTTATCCGTGTCCACGCAGACGACTCGGACCTGTCCGACTTCTCCAACAACCTAGCCACAGATATCGGTCCCCTCCTCGTCCTGTTTGGCGATTCCATGACCAAGCAATACCTCAGCGAAAGCACATTCTTTCTCGACTACTTCATCTTCGCCATGGCGCCGATTGGCATCCTCACCGCCATCGTATCCGCCATTCAAGTCTGTGGACACTCGTCTCTCCGCGCCTTCATCGGCCGCTCTCAGGAAGGCGACGGCGCCGTCGAGGCCGAGTTGTGCACGTCTACCAGCCGCGATGTTTGCGAGCTCTTCAACCGGGGCGGCATCACACGTGTTATGGGCAAGCCAGACATTCTCGAGCTCATCTACCTTCCCGAAACCAGATCGTTTGAGCTGTTCCGAGACTATCTCGATAACCGAGGGAACTCCGAAGACTCGAATTCGTGGTGGCAAAGAGAAGGAGGCCGCTTTTCTCGACCCGGTGGGGAAACCAGAGACAAGGTCTCATTCGCCCCGAATCCGAATCTCTCTCTCAACGTCGGCATCGCGAAGCGGCCGGCTTGGGCCTTGTACGCAATTGCAGCCACCGGATGTGTCCTCCAAGCCTGCGTCCTTGCGTTGGCAGGCGCCGGGGTTTGGATTCTCGGGTGGAACCTCAACGGGTCAGAATCGTCGTCATCAGCATCGAGGGACTACGCTCCCATCATGTTCATTACGGGGACGGTTCTCATGTGCAGCGGCATGTGGAGTTGCGCGGCTCTCATAGGCCAGACGACACACGAAGTGCGCTTCCGGCGTGCCAGGAAACCTCGAGATCATGACGCAAAACCACCACGCCTTGTATGGCTCCAGCCCGGGCCCCAGGTCATTGGCGATCAGAGCTTCGACCCGTTTGCGTATTTCGAAAACACAGCTGCCAATCCTCTCCCAGAATGGACTTCCTCGAGAAAAGACTTTGACGAAAAGTTCGAAACATACACCTTCGCCGCTGTCTTGGCCGTGTTGATCGGGTATATCATGCAATTCATCGGTCTACGCGGCATGAAGGCCTGGGTATCCCTCGCGCAGCTGGGCGCTACCGTCGTCATGAGCATCCTGCGTGGGTGCCTCCGCATGCAACGCTTGGGTAGGAACGACAACAGGTTGCTTGCCATGCCCGATATGGTCTCGGGATACGAACTTGACTGACTGTCCTTTGAGATTATGCGAGACGAAAACACGAAGCGAGATGGGAAAGAAAAGACATCGCTGTGGCCTTTCACCGGCCAGCTAGGGGTTGCTCGACTCTCCAGGTCCAAGGGGATTTCTAGGGTTGGTATCGATGTACCGTTGACAAAAACCTCCAGAACACGATGGGCGGAAGAGTGATGGGCTGGATTGCACCGCGCTGCTCTCCATCCGAGCGCAGCTCGCTCAACTGACGGGGAATATCACCTCAGACAGCGCATTGGAACGCCCAAATTGGAGGGATTCGCGGGTCAAGGTTCGCGCAAAGGCCGTAGCACTATGTGGTGCTGTCTGTCAAGCGGCCGAGACCCTCTGGAAGAGACGGCGATGGGAACACCAAAATGAGGCCACCATTACTCTCACGCTGTCGATTCAAGCTACTGCCGCCGCCGATGAGCAGCCGTTCGACATTACCCTGTGGCCGCCACCATCTGGCAAGTCGGAGCCTAGATGGAGAATGGACCCTGCGCAACTGGAGGCGGTCCTCGGTCTCTGGATGTGGACTTTGGTTTCGGGTGAGCGTCTTGTAAGCAACGACGATTTCGGCCCAAAAAGTTCGCGCGCCCAAGATATTCGATGCATGAGGATCATCTCGGCTGGCGTCGACGACAGCAACTGGCACCACAAGGCCGACAGACAGGGCGAGATGGACTTATGGCTCGGCTCCAACGCGGTACCGCTTCTCGAAAACAGCCTCATCATTTCTGCTCTTCCCACTCCTGAGGACATGCTTCCTGCATTGCTCCAAGCCGCCGAGGCCCACCAGAAGGCGTCGGAGTGGGAAAAAGCGCAGATCATTTTGCGGTGGGCATGTGCACAGTATGCCCCGCCGCACCGTACCGGGACGAAAGAAGATAACCCGGCAGGTTACTCTCCCTTTCCTAGAGCTCAGGACAATGAGCCACAGCTCACCTAGCTCACCCTAGATCAGGATTGCGAACGAAAAAGGAAATTTTATGGCCCAGATTCGTCGCGACAACCAGGCTGTTGGCGAAATTCAGCTTCCTAGCTCCAAGATTGATGGGTTGCACCCCATTCGCTGCATTTAAAGCTCTAACCTTCTTTCCCCACCTGCCCACTTCGCTCCACAGCGCGCATCCAAAGTTGGGGTAAGTTAAAGTCGGAGAGAGATAGAGAATGCGGTATTGACCGACCGCCGTTACGCAGCGTTAGTAGGATCGGTCATGGCCGGCCATGGAAGAAAAGAAGCCATGTGCTCGATAGCTTGCTGCTGGCCAGCCTTGGGTCGGATTGAGCTTATTAAACTGGATTAAATAATCGGATTTCACAGCATATATGTGGCTGGCTGATTTAAAATTACTTAACGCTAAAAGAAAATCTAGGTCTGTTTTTAGGCTAACTGAAATGAGATATTAGCGTAGGAGCCCACTATAAGAGGTGGGGAAGTGTAAAACTAGTGGGTGGTAACTAGCGAAAGTTTCCTAAGTGGGATTTATATATAGTATAGCTGATAGATTACACTTGTAAAAGATTATTAAGAAAGCTAATGAAGGTAAGTTAATGGCGTGTTAGCTCCTGCCGCTACGCCTATTATAGAGTTTAAACGTAAGTTATGATAGTAATCTAACATTAGGCTAAACTAGTAACCTTAACTAAAAGCCTAATACTAATAAGGTAATAATAATAATTAAATATATATAATTTATACTTAACTGTTAAGATTAGCCTTATACATTTGTAAATTAACACTTTATAATCCACTATGGTAAATACTCCACTTAAGCCCGTTAATAGTCGTCTAAAGAAGATTATTATATGCTGTGATAATATATGGCAGTCTTTAGTTTAACATTATTAGAATAGCCAGGATTATCACTAAGACCGGTGTGGAAGAAGATGGTATAATCTAGCAGCAGATAGTCTTTTATAACGTAGGTGTGGGTACCGGCCCATTATCATAATTTAAATCTAACTGCTAAGTTATTACTAATAATAACTTAGTAACTAATGTAATTAAAGGTTATAACTTTATAATTAATAATTATTCACTTAGTAATAAGATTTACTACTTTAATTTCTCTTAAGGTTTATTTACCATATAAGCTACTACCAGCATATGTATTAACTTTAATGTCATTAAACCTTCTTTAATGTAACACTTTACATCCTTATTTACAGTATATAAGATTAACACTAATAAGTATATCTTCTGAAAGATTAAGGAATATTTTAAATAGTTTGCTAGTAATGCCCCATTATTACAACCTGCACCCGACACAGGCCTCGAGAGGACTGGCGTAGGTTAAGATAGAACGTATGGCAGGACGCTAACAGGTAAGGGGTGTTCTGAAGACGGCTTGTTAAGCTAACACTCTTAGACGGGGGTTTAATGTCACTATAGGTCGCTGTCACTATAATGCATAAAGGTGAGTCTGAACAGTAGGATATAAATGAATAATTAAATATTAGCGTGAGGAACCAGAGTCCCTTACAGTAGTTATAGTTATAATTATGATTATCTATATTAGCCAGTTAAAGGTACCTTATACCTTACTTAGTGGCTTATTACTTAATGAGGAACTAAGTAACTTACTACTAAGCACCTCTTACTTAAAGGTCCTACAGATGCTTAATAGGTAAGTACCTTTACTAAGATTAAGTAACTGTTAGTTAGTTGTAAGGGTTTTAGGTCTTTACACTCCTGGTTTAGTGTGTAGTACTGTGTGTATTATCTTCCTGTACTGTTCCTTATACGGGGGATTTATCGGGCCGCTCTAGCTTAAGTGATGGCCTATAGGGTCGTTACACGATTCCCCCTCTTTAATATTCTTTTTCTATAAAGAATTTTAATAAGAGCGTTCCTTCTTTTCTAACGTAACTATACCTGCTAACTGTGTGTAAAAGTGCACTTTAAAAAACAGCACCTTTTACTACTGTAACCTTACAGACTTTACTTTAACTTTTAAATTGTAAATATCACCTTATAGTTATTATTTTTTAAAATCGCTTTCCTATCTTATTACTATATAATTAAACAGTTACTTTAAATGTTTACTAATAGGGGTTTTGTTTTTATATGATATATTTAGTTATAGTGACGTTTTCCTTTAACGGCTCCTTTTTAAGAAGTATTATCTTAACGTTAAGTATAACGTTATTATACGGAACTTAAAGTTAAAAATTTAAAAGCTTTATAAAGCTGTTACTTAACTTAAACGGATTAAAGTTTAACACTGTAAGATAAAAGAGTAAGCTTTTTCTACATTTAGCTAAGAAGTAAAGATCTTTTACTTTTAAGAGTAAGAGGAGGCCTGTCTGGTTACTCCTCCTAAAACTAATAAGTCCTTTAACTGGGGAGGCTTTCTAATAGGAACACCTGTTAATTCTTTTTTTAAAGGGTCGTTACAGCTAATAACCTCTTCTTAACTTAGTTTGTAACTTCCTTTTTCTAAACGAAAACAGCCTTTTAATATAATAGTAAGGCACTTACTTATTTTCTTTTACTAACTTCTTTTTCTTAACAGTACTTATTTTTATATAAAGCTTACTAAGAGTTCTAAAGGCCTGTCTTCCTTATTAGATTTAAGGTCCTTATAACCTTAGTTAAGGGTTTTAATAAATATCCTTCCGTACCTATTAAGGAGTTTCCTACCACTTCCTAGGCTTTAAGTCCTATAATAATCTTACTCTTTAATATAGTAATTTAAATATCAGATCTTATCTTATTTCTAATTCTTATTATTAGTTTTAATTAGTCTGGATTCTTTTAATGGAATTCCGTAATCAGGTTTAAGTACTTAAGATTTTTAACTAGTTCTTATAAATTACTCTTAAAGCTATAATCTAGCTACTTAATAAGATATTTAAACGTGTTCTTTCCCTTTTATAAATCTATAACTTCCTTAACGTCGTATTTATCCTTATTAGTGTTAATTTTAATCTTCTTTTCCAGAGGAACTCCTTTTAAGGTAGGTTTTAAAAGTAAGATATAAAAAACCTTAATCTACACCTTTATATTAATAGGTAGGTTTAATTTATAATTAAAGGTAGTAACTTTTTTCTTAACTTAAAACAGTCTGTACCTTTTAAAGTTAAGCTTTTTACTAGGCCGTTTTAAATATAGGTTTTGTGAAAAAAGGTAGACGTAATCCCCCTTTTAAAGAGTTAGTCCCTTAACTTATTCACTATTATAATAAAGTCCTTTTTTAAACACTAATTACTTAATTTAATATTTATCAGTAAACTTCTTTATTTGTTTACGTGTGAACTTAAGTTTAGCTTATAGGTAGTTATGTAGCTCTTACATCCGGTTTACATAAATTACGGCTTAGGGGGTGCTAGTAGGCAGGCCTTAACAGAGCTTAGGCTCCTTACTATAGTTAATGAAAAACAGTAATATACTTATTAACTTAACTAACGTTATATTATAAGTTATTTAAGCTGTTAGTAATAACTTAAGTTAATTATCTTATTTAAAGTTAATATAAGCTTAAAGATATATTATAAATATCTGGTTAACTTACTTTATTTAACTATCTGTTTATGGGTGGATGTGACGACCCTGCAGGCTGTCACTTGGGCCGGAGCGGCCTGACGAATCCCCCGCACGAGGAACAGTGCAGGAAGACAGTACGCACGGTACTGCGCACTGGGCTAGGGGTGCAAAGACCCGAAGCCCCTATAACTAACTAGCAGTTGCTTAGTCTTAGCAAAGGTGCTCACTTACTAAGCATTTATAAGACCTCTAAGTAAGAGGTGTTTAATGGTAAACTACTCAGTTCCTTATAAAGCAGTAGACTACTAAGTAAGGTATAAGGTACCTTTAGCTAGTTAGTATAAATAATTATAATTATACCTATAACTACTATAAGGAACTTTAATTCTTTACACTAATATTTAATTATTCATTTATATCTTACTGTTCAGACTTACCTTTATATATTATAGTGATAATAACCTATAGTGACATTAAACCCCCTGTTTAAGAGTGCTAGCTTAATAAGCCGTCTTTAGAACACCCCTTACCTATTAACGTCTTACTATACGTTTTATCTTAACTTACACTAGTCCTTTTAAGGCCTATATTAAGTGTAAGTTATAATATAATACTAACGTCTTAATTCTAAACGCTATTTATTAAATTCCTAGACACTACCTCTCTCCCACTAATATATCAACCTTCGGAAAAGGTAAGGAGATTAAGGAGGTATAAACTTAGCCTTAGCTCCCTATTATTAATAAGTTAACCACACGCCTTAAAGACTTAAACTTTAACTAATAGGGACTGGTTAAAAAACTTAACAAAGCCTTCCTTAAAAACACTAAAAGCTATATTAGTCTTATTAAGAAACTTTAAACCTGACTTAATGTTATTAAGTTAGAGAATAATAACTTTAGGGGCTTATAGAAGAAAAGAGTAAAACTCCCCTTACTGTTACGCTTTAAGGGAGACTTTACGTAACTAAAGTCCTAGATAGCCTAACTCCAGAGCTATATCACTTATTATAATAAGCAGTTCTTTAAAGAAGAAGGAAAGGTTAAGTTTACTAAAGCCTTACTAGATAGAGTAGCCGCTTACTAGTATAAACCCCACGTGAAGATAATTAACGACCTTTTTATAGATAAAGTATAAAAGGAAGCCCCTGAGACTTAGGCCCTTTTTAACAATTTTAACATATTTATTAATTAACTCCAGACTGAGTTTAGGGAACTAAACGCCCCTAAGTGGGCTAAGTAATACCTTATAGCCTTAAGGCAGATATCCTTAATCCTTAAGTTCTCTATACACTTTAAATTAAAGGTAATAAAGACTAAACTTAATTAAAAAGCTTTAATAATGCTGTTTTAAAGTAGTTTAAAAGAACACGTCACTAGAGACCTTTACTAAAAGGACTAACTGGATTGCCTTTAGGAGTTAGTTAAGATAGTTATTAAAGTTAATAACCGGTATTATAATTACTATTATTAAAAGAATTATTAAAAGGAACGGACCCCTTACCAGTTAAGTAAATTAAAGAAGGGAAACTAATTAACTGTAATAGGTTACTACCTTAAGTTAATAAACATTAGTATAATAAACTGTCAGAATTAACTTAATTACGATAAGCTTTAACGACAGTAATAGTAAAAGCAGCTTAAGGACCTATTATAAGTTTAATACTTTAACTGTAATAAGAAAAGATATATAGCATAATAATACCTGTTATTAAAATAAGTTAGTTAAAAACCTGTCCTAAAAGGAGGAAAGTATATTAGGTTTAACTTAAAAGATATTTATATTAAGATAGCAGGTAATAAAAAGGATTATATCTAGATGGATAAATGTAATGTAAGAGATAAAGAAGAAGAAAAAGAACCCTAGGATATAATATACCTAGTCCTTAAAGGCGTTTTAAAAGAGTTAGCTATAAAGGTGTAGGTTATAAGAGACTGACTTTAAGGTAGAAACTTAGGATTATTAAAGGTGTAAGTTATAAAAGATTAACTTTAAGAGGAGATGTTCTAATTAGCCGTTACAGGCTTTAAAAACCTTACCCTGTAAGCTTAAGAATTAAGGAAGTTTAAGAAGGACCCTAATTTAAAAATTACTAAAATAGTAAAAGGAGTTAAAGAACTAGCCCTTTAGGCCACCTAGACGGTAAGGTAAGTATTAGAAGGTGAAAGAGAATAAGTTAAGAGAATTAAATTAAAGAAACGGAAGTTCTTCTTAACAATACCCTTTAAGACTTTTAAACAGTTTAAGTATACTAAGTGGATCAGCACCCTTACCTCTTTTAAAGAAGGATAACTTAAATAACTACCTTATATTAAAGCCGGTGTGCCTTAAACTGGTACTTTAAAAGTCTTATAAGAAGGTATAAAGTAAATATATTAGTGAAGAGTTTAAAAGTTAAAGGAAAAATATTAAAAGTTAGTGGATAAAGTAAAGGACTTGTAAGTTAAAGGCCTTATTATAACGTCTAAAGATAAAGTAGTAAAGATTAGGTTATAACTTTATAATAAAGTTTACTTTACTAATCAGCTTAAATACTAACTTATTAAGGAAGGCTATTTTATAGAAGAATAAACTGGGTTATTATTATTTAAGTTTTAAGAAAAGGTTTAGGAGAAATAATATATATAAAGGTAAGTGGAAGAAGAAAAAGAATAAGGCGCTACTTCCCCTATTTTATACTTTATAATTATAGTATTAGCAGTTAACGTTAACTACCTTAATTATAAAGATATATTATGGATTGATTACATGTATAATAACTGTGTTTTTAACTGGCATTATAGGCTTAAGGCCCTTTATAACCACTTCTTAAGTATATAGAGACGGGATTACGCTGTCGTGAGGGTAGAGTTAAAACCAGCCTATTACTAAGTTTCTTACTCCCTAATAAAAGAATCTAATAATAAACGGAAAGTTACTATAGTTAATTAGGCTCTTACTACATGTTAGTAAAGAGGGGTATTTAATAACTGCCTAGTTATAATATGCTTATTATACCTTAATGGAAAAGCTAGAGAATAGTAGAAGTGGGAAGATTACTAATGGATTTAAGAGTAAAAAGACATTACTGTAATCCAGTCCTGTAAAGCGTATTATTAATTTATTAAAGACTTTAGGAATATTATATTGTTTAAAGTTAACTGGACGTTAAAGTGTGAAAACTTAAGAAAGATTAATTACTAGGTTTATTAAAGCTGTTTATTTTTCTAAAGGGAATTAAGAAAAGGTTATAAGCCCTTTAAAAGGGCTGGAAACTAATAGTTTACTAGTTAGTAAAAACCTTAAGAAGAAGGAGAGGTATTTAAAGGTTAGGCTAGATAAGACCTTAAGGATAAATGATTACTATAACTTAGATGTTAAAGGAGTATAAGTATTATTTTATTAATATTAACATAATAAATGGAAAAGGGAGGCTATTTAGGGTAAAAGCAGTAATTAATAGCGGGAGCGCTTCTAACCTAATGTACCCCTTGCTAGTTAACTGAAGGAAACTCCTTAATAAAGAGTATAAAGAGGTTATTCCTATTTAGAATAAAGAAAGAGGCCTGTATTAGTATAATAATAATAAAGTTACTTATTATTTGCCACTTTTAATTAAAGTGGACGGGGATAAATAATAAGTAGACTTTAACGTTATATTAGTTATAAGTTATAACATAATCTTAAGTTTACCTTAGTTAGAAAAGTATAACCTTGTGATTAATTAGAGGAGTGGCTACTTTACCTTTAGTAAGTCCCTTAACTGTGATTACTATTTAAAGAAAGCTAAAAAGGCACTAAACTGCCTTAAAGATGCACGAAACACTTAAAAGCATATTAAACCCTTAGAACTAAACACAGTTTAGGTTAGGTTTATAAAAACAGTTAAAGGACTAAAGAGTTTACCATATTACCTAAATGATAATTTAAAAGGTGGAAAAAGGTAAGAAGCTAATTTATAAATAAGTAAAGAAGTCGACTTATTTAAGGTACCTATAGAGTATAGGAAGTTTACCCTGTTTCGAAAAAAGATACTATAATTATTAAATTACGGACTATAAGACCATAAAGTTAAGTTAAAGCCGGGAGTGAAGCTTTACAGCTTCTAACCTTACTATTTAAACCCCTAATAGGCTAAGGCTTTAAAGGAGTATGTTAATGAGAACTTGAAAAACGGGTTTATTATAAAGTCCCAGTCCCCAGTAAGGTACTTAATACTATTTATCTTAAGAAAGGGAGACGGTAAACTATATATAATTATTAATTATTAAATGTTAAATAAAGATATAATTAAGAATTATTACTTATTACTACTTATTATGGAAATGTGAGAATAAATTATTAAAGTAAATTAGTTCTCTAACCTTAATTTCCCTATAGGATTTAACTATATTAAAGTAAAGGAAGAGGACGAATATAAGACAGCTTTTTAAACTTATAATAGATATTACTAATACTATATTATATTAATAAGATTAATAAACACTCTTATAACCTTCTAAGGCTTTATTAATAGTATTCTCTACCCTTTCTATAATAAGTTTATCTTTATATATTTAAATAACGTTCTAGTTTATTCTGAAACTTTAGAGAAATATTAAAAGTATATATAATAGGTCCTGACAGCTTTTAAAAAGGTAAAGTTAATAGTGAACTTAGAGAAGAGCTATTTCCACGTTTAAGAGCTGAATTATTTAAGGTTTAGAATAACCTTTAGAAGATTTAAAATATAATTAGAGAAGATAAAGGTAATTAAGGATTAGCCTACTTTAAAGAATTAGAAAGAGTTATAAGCCTTTATCGGCTTTGTAAACTTTTATTATTACTTTATTAGGTATTTTATAAAGATTATAAGACTACTTTATAAACTTATAGGTGAAGGAAAGCTGTTTAAGTGGATTAATAAATAATAGAAGGCGTTTAAAGACTTTAAATACGCTTTTATTACAGCATTAGTCTTAACCCTTCTTAATTTCTTAAAGCTTTTCCGAGTCGAAACAGACTTCTTAAAGTTTGTAATTAGTAGAGAACTTAGTTAAATCTAGGACGATAAGAAGCGCTACCTAGTTACCTTCCTGTTAAAAGGGATCTATAACCTAGCCTTAAGATACTTAATTTATAATAAAGAACTGATAGTAATTATTTAATGTTTTATTAAATAGGTACTGTATTTAAGTGGTATAGAAGAATTAGTTTAGGTCTTTTCAGATTATAATAACCTTTAATACTTCTTAATAAAGGAACTTAATTTATAGTAAGTATAATAAGTAAAGTTAATAGCCCTGTTTTATTTCTAGATTTATTATATTAAAGGAAAAGATAATAGGTAAGCTGATACTTTTAGTCGGAGATAGGATTATAAGGATGTTAATCTAGTCCTAATCCCTATTATTATATTTAGTGAAGTTAAAAACGGTATATTAGAGTATACGCTGTAAATGTTAGATAACTAAACGTTAAAATAAATTATTAATATCTGTATAAACTTATAAATAAAATATAATATTTATTAGTAATAATAGGACTTTTAAGTAAGAAGGTTAATGGAAGGTACTTATAAGTATAAATGCCCTTTAAGAGACTTTTTAAAGTATGTGTAAGACTGTGGTAAGGAGTGCCTAAAATATCTAAACTATAATAAAACTGGTTATTAGTTAGAATAGCTGTTAGAAGGTATAAACAGCACGTTTAAACTAGGAGTAAGGCTTTAATATTAAGAAAAACCGTATATTTATAACTTAGATAAATAAAAGGAGTATGTTTAGTAAGTTTATAAGTCTTAACTTAGAGGATATATAGGTTAGGTTAAGACTCTTAAACAGGCTTAATAAGTGTATACCTTCTTGGGAATAAAGAAGTTAGTTAAGAAAGTAGTTAATAACTGTAACATCTGCTACTAAAAGCAGAATTGGCACTATAAACCTTATAGACTTCTTAAACTACTCCCTGTATTACAGGTGCTATAAAGTTCTGTCTTACTTAACTTTATTATTAGGATTTTAAAATCTAAGGACCTTATTATAAGAGTTACTTATAATTAGATCCTTATAATAGTTAATAGATTAATAAAGTAAGCTTACTTTCTACTAACTTTAAAGGATATAATAATAGAGTAACTTACTTATATCTTTAAAAGAGAGGTAATTTTATAATACCTTTAGCCAGATAATATTATTACAGATTAAGATAAGCTAATTATATTAAAGTTCTAATAAAGGTTAATGTAAAGGATAAGGGTAAAAAGTAAGCTTTTAACAGCTTTCTACTTACAGATAGATAGTTAAATAGAGTAAGTTAATTAAATACTTATAACGTATCTTTAAGCTTATATTAACTTTAAATAAGATAATTAGCTTAAGCTGTTATTAACAGTATAAATAGCTTATAATATAACGCTAGTTAAGTTAATAAGTGTGTTACTGTTCTTTACTAATTACAGTAAGGAGCCTAAGCTTTATTAAAACCTACTTACTAGTGCCCTTTAAGTTGCAGTTTATGTAGACTGGATATAAGAACTGTATAATTACCTGTAAGCCGAATTTAAGTTTACACGCGAACGAATGAAGAAGTTTGTTAATAAATATTAAATAAAGTAACTAATACTTAAGAAAGGACTTTATTATAATAGTGAATAAGTTAAAGGACCGACTCTTTAGGAGAGGGATTATATCTACCTTTTTTCACGAAACTTACATTTAAAACGGCTTAGTAAGAAGTTTAACTTTAAAAGGTACAGACTGTTCTAAATTAAAAAAAAGGTCACTACCTTTAATTATAAACTAGACTTACCTATTAATATAAAGGTGTAGATTAAGGTTTTTTATATCTTACTTTTAGAACCTGCCTTAAAAGGAGTTCCTTTGAAAAAGAAGATTAAGATTAACGCTAACGAGGATAAGTATAATGTTAAGGAAGTTATAGATTTACAGAAAGGAAAAAACACGTTTAAATATCTTATTAAATAATTAGACTATAGCTTTGAAAATAACTTATAGGAATTAGTTAAAAATCTTAAATACTTAAACCTGATTATAAAGTTCCATTAGAAGAATCCAGACTGATTAAAACTAATAATAAGAATTAGAAATAAGATAAGATCTGATATTTAAATTACTATACTGAAAAGTAAGACTACTATAGGACTTAAAGCTTAAGAAGTAGCAGGAAACTCCTTAATAGGTATAGAAGGACATTTATTAAAACCTTTAACTAGGGTTGTAAAGACCTTAGACTTAATAGGGAGGCTGGGCCTCTGGAGCCCTTGGAAAGCTTTACATGAAAATAAAAAGTACTGTAAGAAAAAGAAGTTAGTAAAAAGAAATAAGTATATTATTATTACGTTAAAAAGCCGTTTTATTTATTAAAAGAAAAGGATAACAGATTAAGTTAAAAAGAAGTTATCAGCTATAGTAACCCCTTGGGAAAAGAACTAGCAGGTGTTTCTATTAGGAAGCCTCCCCAGTTGAAGGACTTGTTAACTTTAAGAGGAGCAGCTAGACAGGCCTCCTCCTGCTCCTGGAAACGAAGGATCTCTACCTCCTGGCTAAATATAGAAAAATCACACTCTTCTATCCTGTAGTGCTGGACTTTAATCCGTTTAAAACAGGTAACGGTTTTACAGAGCTTTTAGGTTTTTAACTTTAAGTTCCGTGTAACAGTATCGTGTTTAGTGTTAAGGTAGCGCTTTTTAGAAAGGAGCTGTTAAAGGAAGACGTTATTATAACTAAACGTGTTATATAAAGATAAGGCCCTTATTAGTAAGTATTTAAAGTAATTATCTAATTGTGTAGTAATAAGATAAGGAAGCGATTTTAAAGAATAACGATTATAAGGCGACATTTGTAATTTAAAAGTTAAAGTAAAGTCCATAAGGTTATAATAACAAGATATACTGTTTTTTAAAGTGTATTTTTACATATAGTTAATAGGTATAGTTACGTTAGGAAAGAAAGAACGCCCTTATTAGGATTTTTTATAGAAAAAGAATGTTAAAGAGGGGGAATTATATAATAACCCTGTAAGTTATCACTTAGGTTAAAGCGGCCTGATAAATCCCCTATATAAGGAATAGTGTAAGAAGATAGTATACATAGTACTGTATATTAGGCCAGGGGTGTAAAGACTTAAAGCCCTTATAATTAACTAGCAGTTACTTAATCTTAATAAAGGTGCTTACTTATTAAGCATCTGTAAGACCTTTAAATAAAAGGTACTTAGTAGTAAACTGCTTAATTCCTTACAGAGTAGCAGACTATTAAGTAAGGTATAAAGTACCTTTAACTAGTTAATATAAATAGTTATAGTTATACTTATAATTACTGTAAGGAACTCTAGTTCCTTACGTTAATATTTAATTATTTATTTATATCTTACTGTTTAAACTCACCTTTATGTATTATAGTAATAACGACTTATAGTGACATTAAACCCCCTATTTAGGAGTGTTAGCTTAATAAGCCGTCTTCAGAATGCCCCTTACTTATTAACGTCCTGCTATATATTCTGTCTTAACCTGCGCCAGTCCTCTTAAGGCCTGTGTCGGGTGCAGGTCGTAATAGTGGAAGGCTGTTAAAAGCTTACTCTTTACACCTATTCTTTATATTAGTCCTTATTAAAACTTTAACATAATTAGTTTATCTTAGTCTGTAATAATATTATCTAACTAAAGATGTTATAAAACTACCTCTTTCTTAAAGATATAAGTAAGTTACTTTATTATTATATCCTTTAAGGTTAGTAGGAAGTAAGCCCACTTTATTAATCTGTTAACTATTATAAGGATCTAGTTATAAGTGACTCTTATAACAGGGTCCTTAGACTTTAAGATCTTAGTAATGAAGTTAAGTAAGACTAAACTCCATAGCACTTATAATATAAGGAGTGGTTTAAGAAGTCTATAGGGCTTATAATACCGGTTTTACTTATAGTAGCAGATATTATAATTATTAATTACTTTTTTAACTAACTTCTTTATTCCTAAGAAGGCGTACGTTTACTAGGCCTGTGTAAGAGTCTTAGCTTAGCCTATATGTCCTTTAAGTTAAGATTTATAAACTTGTTAAACGTACTCTTTTCATTTATTTAAGTTATAAATGTATAATTTCTCTTAATACTAAAGCCTTACTTCTAGTTTAAGTATATTATTTACACCTTCTAACAGCTGTCCTAGCTAATAACTAGTTTTATTATAGTTTAGATACTTTAAGCACTCCTTACTATAATTTTATATATACCTTAAGAAGTCTCTTAAAGGGCACTTATACTTACAGGTACCTTTTATTAACCTTTTTACTTAAAAGTCCTATTATTACTAATAAATGTTATACTTTATTTATAAGTTTATACAGACGTTAATAGTTTATTCTAATGTTTAATTATCTGACACTTATAGTGTGTGTTCCAGTATACCGTTCTTAGCTTTATTAAATATAGTAACAGGAATTAAGACTGGATTAGTATCCTTATAGTCCTGTCTCTAGTTAAAAATATTAGCTTACTTATTATCTTTTCCTTTAATATAGTAAATCTGGAAATGGAACGGGGCTATTAATTCTGCCTACCGTGCTTACCGTAAATTAAGTTCCTTTATTAGGAAATATTAGAGGTTATTATAATTTAAAAAGACCTAAACCGGTTCTTTTATGCCGTTTAAATACAGTGCCTATTTAGTAAAGTATTAAATAATCGCTATTAGTTCCTTATTATAGATTAGATATCGTAAGGCTAAGTTATAGATTCCTTTTAATAAGAAGGTAACTGGGTAGCGTTTCTTATTATCCTGGACTTAGTTAAATTCTCTACTGATTATAAACTCTAAAGAGTCTGTTTTAACTTAGAAAGGCTTTAAGAAATTAGGGAGGGCTAGGACTAGTATTGTGATAAAGGTATATTTAAGGTCTTTAAACACCTTTTATTATTTATTAGTTTACTTAAACAGCTTTCTTTTACCTGTAAGTTTATAAAGTAGTCTTATAATTTTTATAAAATACTTAACGAAATAGTAATAAAAGTTTATAAAGCTAATAAAAGCTTATAACTTTTTCTAGTTCTTTAAAGTGGGTTAATTTCTAATTACCTTTATCTTCTCCAATTATATTTCAAGCTTTTTAAAGGTTACTTTAAACCTTAGATAGTTTAGCTCCTAAACGTAGAAGTGGCTTTTCTCTAGGTTTATTATCAGTTTCGCCTTTTTAAAAGCTGTTAAAACCTGTTATATATGTTTTTAATGTTCTTTTAAAGTTTCAGAATAAATTAAAACGTTATCTAAATATATAAAGATAAACTTATTAAAAAAGGGGTAAAGAATACTATTAATAAGGCTTTAAAAGGTTACAGGGGTATTTATTAATCTTATTAGTATAATATAATACTGGTAATACCTGTTATAAGTTTAAAAGGCTGTCTTATGCTTATCCTCTTCCTTTACTTTAATATAATTAAATCTTATAGGGAAATTAAGGTTAAAGAACTAGTTTACTTTAGTAATTTGTTCTCACATTTCTGTAATAAGTAGTAATAAGTAACGATTCTTAATTATATCTTTATTTAACGTTTAATAATTAATAACTATATGTAGCTTACCGTCTCCCTTTTTTAGGACGAACAGTATTAGGTACCCTACTGGGGATTAGGACTTTATAATAAATCTGTTCTTTAAATTCTTATTAACGTACTTCCTTAAGGCCTTAGCCTGTTAGGGGTTTAGGTAATATAGCTGGAAACTGTGGAGCTTTACTTCCGGCTTTAGCTTAATCTTATAGTTTTATAGTTTATAATTTAGTAATTATAATATCTTTTTTTAAAATAGGGTAAACTTCCTATACTCTGTAGGTACCTTAGATAAGTTGACTTCTTCGCTTATTTATAAATTAGCTTCCTGCTTCTTTTCACCTTCTGAATCGTTATTTAGGTAATACAGTAAACTCTTTAATCCTTTAATTATCTTTATAAACTTAACTTAAACCGTGTTTAGTTTTAAGGGTTTAACGTGCTTTTAAATGCTTTATATATCTCTGGAACAGTTTAATGCCTTCTTAGCTTTCTCTAAACAGTAATTACAGTTAGGGGACTTATTAAAGGTGAGGTAGCTACTCCTTTAGTTAATTATAGGGTTATACTTTTCTAACTAAGGTAGACTTAGGATTATGTTATAACCTGTAACTAGTGTAACGTTAAAGTCTACTTATTGTTTATCCTTATTTATTTTAATTAAGAGTGGTAAGTGGTAGGTGACTTTACCGTTATTATATTAATATAGGCCTCTTTCTCTATTTTAAATGGGAATAGCCTTTTTATACTTTTAGTTAGGGAGTTTCCTTCAGTTAACTAATAAGAGGTGTATTAAGTTAGAAGCACTCCTGTTATTAATTACTACTTTTACCTTAAATGGCCTCCCTTTTCTGTTTATTATATTAATACTAACGGAATAATGTTTATACTCCTTTAACATTTAAATTATAGTAATTGTCTGTCTTTAAGGTCTTATTTAGCTTAACTTTTAAATACCTCTTCTTCTTCTTAGGGTTTTTGTTAATTAGTAAACTATTAGTTTCTAGCCTTTTTAAAGGGCTTATAACCTTTTCCCAATTCCTTCTGGAAAAATAAGCAGCTTTAATAAACCTGTTAATTAACTTTTCTTAGGTTTTCACGCTTTAGTGTCTAGTTAACTTTAAATGGTACGATGTTTTTAAAGTCTTTAATAAGTTAATAATACGTTTTACAGGACTAGATTACAGTAATGTTTTTTTACTCTTAGATCTATTAGTAATCTTCCCGTTTCTGCTATTCTCTGGCTTTTCCATTAAGATGTAGTAAGTATATTATAATTAAGTAGTTATTAAGTACTCCTCCTTATTAATATATAGTTAGGGTTTAGTTAATTATAGTAACTTTCCATTTATTATTAGACTTTCTTATTAGGGAGTAGGTGACTTAGTAATAAGCTAGTTTTAACTTTACTTTTATAATAGTGTAGTCCTGTCTTTAGGTGCTGGGGAAGTGGTTATAAAGGGCTTTAAGTTTATAATGCCAGTTAAAAGTGTAGTTATTATATATGTAATTAATTTATAGTATATCTCTGTGATTAGGGTGGTTAATGTTAACTGCGGGTGTTATAATTGTGAAGTATAAAATAGGGGAAGTGGCGCCTTATTCCTTTTCTTCTTCCACTTACCTCTATATACGCTGTTTCTCCTAAACCTTTTCTTAAAATTCAGGTAATAATAACCTAACTTGTTTTTTTATAAAGTGGCTTTCCTTAATAAGTTAGTGCTTAAGTTAATTAGTAAAGTAAACTTTATTATAAAGTTATAACTTAATTTTTACTACTTTATCTTTAAACGTTATAATAAGACCTTTAACTTATAAGTCCTTTACTTTATCTATTAGCTTTTAATATTTCTCCTTTAACTCCTAGACCTTCCATTAGTATACTTACTTCGTGCCTTCTCGGGGGACTTTTAAGGTACTGGTCTAAGGTATACTGGCTTTAATGTGGGGTAGTTATCTAAGCTGTCCTTCTTTTAGGGAGGTGAGGGTGTTAATTTATTTAACGTGTTTAAAGTGTTTAAGAGTTTTAGGGGATACTGTTAAGAAGAACTTTCGTTTTTCTAATTTAATTCTTTTAACTTATTCTCTTTTACCTTTTAAAGCTTACTTTACTATTTAAGTGGCCTGGAGGGCTAATTCTTTAACTTCTTTTACTATTTTAGTAACTTCTAAGTTAGGGTCCTTTTTAGACTTCTTTAATTCTTAAGCTTATAAGGTGAGGTTTTTAAGGCCTGTAACAGTTAACTGGAACATCTCTTCTTAAAGTTAGTTTTTTATAACCTACACCTTTAGTGGTTTTAAGTTTCTACCTTAAAGTTAGTTTTTTATAACTTATACTTTTATAGCTAACTTTTTTAAGACACCCTTAAGGATTAGGTACACTATATCTTAAGGTTCTTCCTCTTCTTCCTTATCCCTTAAGTTACACTTATCCACTTAAGTGTAATCTTTTTTATTACCTGTTATCTTAACGTGGACGTCTCTTAAGTTAAATCTAATATACTTTCCTCCTTTTAAGACTGGTTTTTAACCGACTTATTTTAGTAACGGATATTACTATATTATATGTCCTTTCTTATCACAGTTAAAGTATTAAACTTATAATAGGTTTTTAAACTGTTTTTACTACTGTTATTATTAAGGTTTATCACAGTTAAGTTAGTTTTAACGGTTTATTATATTAATATTTATTAACTTAGGGTAATAACCTGTTATAATTAACTAATTCCCCTTTTTTAGTTTACTTAGCTGGTAAAAGGTCTGTTCCTTTTAATAGTTCTTTTAATAATGGTAATTATAATATTAGTTATTAGCCTTAATAGCTATCTTGATTAACTCTTAAAGGTAATCTGGGTGGTCTTCCTGGTAAAGATCTCCTATAACGTGCTTTTTTAAACTACTTTAAAATAGCATTATTAAGGCTTTTTAACTAAGCTTAATCTTTACTACTTTTAATTTAAAATGGGTAGAGAACTTAAGGATTAAGGACGTTTACCTTAAGGTTATAAAGTGTTATTCGGCTTACCTAGGGGCGTTTAGTTCTTTAAACTTAATTTAGAGTTAGTTAATAAAAATATTAAAGTTATTAAAAAGGGCTTAAGTCTTAAGGGCCTTTTTATATGCTCTGTTTACAGAGAGGTTATTAATTATTTTCACATAAGGTTTATATTAGTAAACAGTTACTTTATCTAGTAAGGCTTTTATAAACCTAACCTTTTCTTCTTTTTCAAAGAACTGCTTATTATAGTAAGTGATATAGCTCTGGAGCTGGGTTATTTAGGACTTTAGCTGCGTAGAGTCTCCCTTAAAGCGTGATAGTGGGGGGAGTTTTACCCGTTTCTTTTATAAACCCTTAAGGTTATTATTTTCTAACTTAATAATGTTAAGTTAAGCCTGGAGTTTTTTAATAAAACTAATACAGCTTTTAATGTCTTTAGGGAAAGCTTTATTAAGTTCCTTAATTAGTTTTTACTAATTGAGATTTAAGTCTTTAAGGCATATAGTTAACTTATTAATAGTGGGGAGCTAAGGTTAAATTTACGCCTCTTTAATCTCCTTTCCTTTTCCAGAGGTTAATATGTTAGTGGGAGAGAGGTAATATTTGGGAATTTAATAAACAGTGTTTAGAATTAAGACGTTAGTATTATATTATAACTTACACCCGATATAGGCCTTAAGAGGACTGGTGCAGGTTAAGATAGAACGTATAGCAGGACATTAATAAGTAAGGGGCGTTTTAAAAATAGCTTATTAAGCTAGCACTTTTAAATAGGGGTTTAATGTCACTATAGGTTACTGTTATTATAATGTATAAAGGTGAGTTTAAATAGTAGGATATAAATGAATAATTAAATATTAACGTGAGGAACTAAAGTCCCTTATAGTGGTTATGGTTATAACTATAACTATCTATACTAGCTAGTTAGAGGTACCTTATACCTTGCTTAGTGGCTTATTACTTAGTAAGGAACTAAGCAACTTATTACTGAGCACCTCCTGCTCAGAGGTCTTACGGATGCTTAGTAGGTGAGCACCTTTGCTAAGACTGAGTAACTGCTGGTTGGTCGTAGGGGCTTCGGGTCTTTACACCCCTAGCCCAGTGCGCAGTACCGTGCGTACTGTCTTCCTGCACTGTTCCTTGTGCGGGGGATTCGTCGGGCCGCTCCGGCCCAAGTGACGGCCTGCAGGGTCGTCACACCCACTTATTCCAGAGACCTAGAAAGAGATTATATACCTTAAGATTCTACAGTATAATATTGGTAAGGGGAGTATTCAGTGGAAGGGGTTACGTTTAATTAAGGTAGTTAGTGTCTTTAATATAATAGGAAGCTTTAGGTTTATTAATATATATTAATGTAATTATATATTAAGTTAGTAATAATATAAATAGTTAAATGTTCAGTGGAATCTATATAAGTATTTGCAGTTATACCTAAGACTATAAAATCTTAAGCTAATAATTTTTAACAGATATTAAACACGCATTTCATATAATAGCACTAAACGATCGTTATTAACTATTTCTTCCCACTTTATATAGAAGCGCCTACTAAAAGTATTTCCTCACCACCCTAGTTATTTTTCTGCTAGTAGAATTGATTATAAGAGCCTCCAGCGTATAGTCTATTTTGCCAATTAGGCCGGATCCTTGCCCTTATACAAGCTGTAAAAGACCCCCTATATAATGACCTGCACTTAAGGTAGGTTAGACCGCAAGGCAGTACGCCGCGGAGTTGTTAATAGTAGGGAATAAAGGTTACGTAAGGTCTTAATACAGCGTTTACTATCCTAAATAAGGTATTTTAGAAAGCTTAAAAAAGGTATTTGTAAAATTATAAACGTAAATATATTATTACTTATGTAAGGAATAAGAACCATTCCTTACTTAAAGGTATAAGCTTACCTAGTTATATAGGAAACTATTTAATATTATAAAATTTATATATCTAGTCCTAACATCTTAATACCCTGGGAACCTAGGACCGTATATTTATCTTAATACCTTAATAGCTTAGGACTTAGGGACTAACCTAACTAATTGCCTGTAAATTAAATGGGATTTTAAACTAATTAGTCTATCTTTTAATATATCTTATTTTAATTAATTTAATATCTCTACTACCTTATAAGTATCTTAAGTACCTATAGCTTATATTATAACTTAAGTTATAATATAATTCCCCATTTTTTAAGATCCTTTTCTTTTACTATTCGTAACTATACCAGCTAATAGGGTATAGAAACGGTCTTAATGAACTTTTTAAAAAAAAAACTTTTCTAAGTTAATATTTTCTTTTTATTTTTTATTTCAGTTTCCTTACCTTTATACTTTATTCTAATTATTTCGCGAATAGTTATTTATATATTAACTCGGGGCGTTTATTTAGGCCGACTCTGTTGTTCTTTTTAAGCTCTGTGTGTAATATTACTGTAGCCGTTTATATGCATAGCGATGCGTTCTCTGGCGCGTGCCACCGTTAAAAAGGAGCCGCGCCGCGCGGTTCTTTAAACCGTGCTTCTTTTAATCAAGCATCAATCCGATGATTTTCACCACGAAGACCTCCCATTGAAAGCCCAGTGACATTCTTGTCAAAAAGGAGGGGGTTCTAGCCAGAGGCCAGAACACCATAAAAGGTGTAGCAATGGAAGCTGAGCTGACGTAGTCAGTTCAGCTGGTGTGAGTCACTATTGCTACCGCTATTGCTACTAGCCATAACTATAATAATGGCTCTCTAGCTTCGCCAGAGAACTAACAACAATACAATCACGCAGTTACAGCCCCTTCAATTCTATAGAATCCAGAGTGCAGTGCTTCTGACAATTCTGGCCCTTCGATCGAAGGAAGATAACCTGATCTACGATCGCGTTTCCTTTATTATTCCATGCTAGGCTCCGTTCCATGCTAGGCACCGTTATATATTAGGTTTTGTTTCATACTAGGTACGTATCTGTTTTTCTACGTCAGTTACATTTATATCCCTCCGATCGGAGAACCAGTAGTCTGGGAGTCGGCCTTTTAGGCCGACAATAACATTCTGTAGGTGTGGTTCTCTTTGTGTTTTCTTCTCTGTTACACTATCGCACTAGTTTAATATTATCGGTTTTAATTTTAAACATTATAATAAATATATCGGTTAATACGTATATTATAATAAAGTCGACTTTAGAAATACCTTTATCTGTAATATTAAAAAGTTTTAAAACTTAAACGCCGAGGAGGAAAAGTTTTTTACGTCTTAAGAGAAACTTCTAGCTTATTTTGTTACAATCCGTTAGAAAAAACGTGTAATGACAGGTCGTGCTGATTCGTTATTCTAGCAGGGTTCCTTTATCGTAAATATCTTTTTAATAGCTATTCTGGTACCGGAGTCCCTAAATAATTTACCTGCCTTCCTTCCGTCTAAAGAGGTTTTAAATATTATTAATTTCCCTTTTTTATCTGACGTGGATTAAGCTATAATAGGTTTAAGCACGACCTTTTTAGCCGATTTGGGTTCTAGCAGTAAAATTATTTCCTTTACTTAAAGTAATTTAAATTCTTGAAAAGTTCTTACAAATTAGATTTAGGTTCGTAACTAGTTTATTTAATAAAGTATTTTAATTTTCCTTTATTAAGTTATAAATTGAAAATATCTTCGACTTTATATTTTAGTTTTTCGTCGTTTTTTATTTTAGCGCAAGTCTTAAATTTAACGTTTCATAATATTAGTTTAAAAAGGGATATATAAACAACTTTAATTTTTAATCGTATTATTTTTAATAAATCAAGTTTGTAGTTTAACGTTAAAACTTTCTTTGTAATCTTAAATAATCTGACTTTTTTAACATTTAATTTCTTATTTAATTGTTTTATATTAAAATTTCATATTAAAAAAATATTTTATCTCCTTTTTTTAAACCAAGTCCTTTAAACTTATATTTATTGTAATATTCGTTTTTTTTTTCGTAAACGAATTCAAGTATATTTTAAAGTATATTGTAGATTTCGTATAACCGATTGTATATTAAATACTGCCCTAGTTTTGGAGCCATGATAGTATGTACTATCCCACAACATGTACCAGTATATGCCCGTAGCCCCAATTTTGGGTCGTATTCCAGCTTGCCAGAATTTGGGCTATTCATTGGCTGAGCACGCCTTGTCTTACTACTGGGGTCCCTCTTCAGAGACGGTACCCATCTCGATCGAGGCTGAGGGACAGGTGAATCGGGTACAGGTAGGCGTCTCCCAGACGCTTCACCGGGCCATCTGCCTGCTCCGAAACCCGAATGAGCCGCTCCGGATATGGATCGACGCCCTCTGTATCAATCAGGACGATCTTGAGGAAAGGGCGGCGCAGGTGTCTATGATGGGCTCTATTTATACGCGTGCGCAGCGAGTGCACGTCTGGCTGGACAACCACGTTCTTGGCATCGATGCGCGCTTCCGTCTCATACGAGATGTTTTCAACTTCCGACACCGCATTTGCGGGGGCGGACAAAAGTGTGAGTGCTCGGGAACACAGCACACCCTGACGGCTGAGTTGCTCGAGGATATCTCACACCGCCACAACGACAACTTTTGCTTCACGCGCGAGATCTACTAGGAAGACCAAAAGCTGGCGCTCTGGGACCTCGAAGCCGAAGAAGCAGACGGGGGCAAAGGCGACTCGTACTTTACCCACTCCTGCCAGACCTTTTTTCACCACCCCTGGTTCCAGCGCGTGTGGGTGATCCAGGAGGACATCTTGTCGGCAAAGACCATTCTGTACTCACCCGCCCAGTCCATTCTGTGGGAGGAGCTGCTTGCCGTTAACGATATTATCACTACCGACGAATACGCCGAGGGTGAGCGATTCGGGATCCAAACGCGCAACTCCATGCCCGCCGTCTGGCCAGCCCTGGCCCGCGCGTACGACCAATATTAAGTTGGCGGGCAGCCGCGCGAGAAAGTCATGCTGCCAATCCTGGACGTGTTCCTCAGAGGTTTGTTCCTCAGAGGTCTGGGCTCCAAGGCCACCGATCCCCGGGACAGACTTTTTGCCGTTCTTCCCTTTGGGCGTGAAACATACGTCGCGGACCGGATTCCTGCCCCCCTTCGGCCCAACTACAC